>OHZD01001034.1_pt1 | contig 10826 bp, 6 predicted proteins | sample 1580391 | NCBI WGS metagenome assembly OHZD01 (sample SAMEA3882510, study PRJEB24775) | human gut metagenome | biome: human-associated habitat; feature: intestine environment; material: feces | place: Netherlands | collected 2009/2010 | reverse complement strand
CGGGTACGGCGCAACCCAGGGTCTGTTTGCGGTGGAATCCGCTGTGAATGAGCTGGCCGACAAATTGGGGATGGACCCGTTCGAGCTCCGGCAGCGCAACATTGTCCATGAGGGCGATGTTATGCCCGCCTACTATGGCCAGGTCAACACTAGCTGTGCGCTGGACCGCTGCCTGAAAACCGTGCATGACAGGATGGATTGGGACCATAAGTACCCCGTGCGCGAGATCGGCAACGGCAAGGTGCGTGCTGTTGGCATGGGCATGGCCATGCAGGGCTCCGGCATCGACCATGTGGACGTGGGCAGTGCCACGCTGAAAATTAACGATGACGGGTTCTATACCCTCTCCATCGGCGCAGCGGATATGGGCACCGGCTGCGATACGATCCTGGCGCAGATCGCTGCCGAAGTGCTGGAATGCCCGCTGGAAAACATTGCGGTTTTGGGCGCAGATACCGATTCTTCCCCCTATGATTCCGGTTCCTATGCGTCCAGCACAACCTATGTGACCGGCAAGGCCGTGGAAAAGTGTGCGCTGGAACTGAAAGATAAGATCTGCACCCTGGGGGCACAGCTGCTTGGGCTGGACAAAGCCGCCGTGCTGTTTACCGGCGATGCCGTGACGAGCGAGGATGGCACCCAGCGCGTGCCGCTGGCCAGCATTGCAGCGGCATCCCAGTGCGGCAACACGGTGGCGCTGGAAGCCACCGTGACCCACAGCTCGGAGATTTCGCCCCCGCCGTTTATGGTTGGCGCCGCCGAAGTGGAAGTTGACCTGGAAACCGGCGAAGCCCAGGTGGTGAACTATGTGGCCGCGGTTGACTGCGGCACCCCTGTAAACCCGAACCTGGCCCGCGTGCAGGCTGAGGGCGGCATTTTGCAGGGCATCGGCATGGCGCTGACCGAGAATGTGACCTACAATGACCGCGGCATGCCGCGCGAAAGCTCCCTGATGCAGTACAAGATCCCCTGCCGCACTGATATTGGACATATTGACGTAAGTTTTGAGAGCAGCTACGAGGGCACCGGCCCGTTTGGCGCAAAGTCCATCGGTGAGGTCGTCATCAACACCCCGCTGCCCGCCGTGGCCGATGCGATCTACCACGCCACCCACAAGCGGTTCTATGAGCTGCCCATCACCCGCGAGCAGATCGCGCTGGCCGGGCAGTAAAAGGCAGGAAACGGCGAAAAAGACCCTCTGCGGGGGATAAAAAAACTCTTGTAGGGGCGAGCATTGCTCGTCCGTGCCCGTTTGTCTGTGAAAAACCTTCCAGGAAAACGCGCTGCTGCGCCAAGCCGGCGGGCGGCCAATGGCCGCCCCTACACATTCAACAGGCCAGGAATGTGATTTTTGGGAGGAAAGAAATCCGTCAAAGCACCTTGCTGCCCAGCGCCTGGCTGGTGCGGGAGAGCGAGAGGTTGGCAAGCTCCTGATTGTCAAGGGTGTAGCGCAGGACCAGCACATTCATATTTCTCAGTGAGACCAATGCTGCGCATTTATTTGAGCGGTGCAAGTCAGAATCCGTCTCACGAATTTGCCCCCAAAACTGCCCCCAAAAGGGTTTGAAACGGTTCAGCACGGTGCAGCACCTTTTTGTACACATGGGACAAAATCTATTCCGAGCCTTGGTACACAACACCACCAAGCCCAACAAAACCGCACTGTAACGCACAAATCTTAGATTTCTCATAACCCGGAGGTCGCAGGTTCAAGTCCTGTCCCCGCAACCAACAAAAGTGCGTTGAAACGATAAGTTTCAACGCACTTTTTCTTTGTCTGGGGAAAAAGTGGTCACTTTTCGGTCTCTTTGACCCCAAAACGAAAAAAACAACCGCGCCCCGGCCGTTGAAATTTTCAACAGCCGGGGCGCTTTTTGTGGATAAATCTTGCGCAGCTGGCAGGTAAATATAGGTGCGGTGTGGCTACCCTGCTTTCACCAGTACCAACACACTGTTGTCCGGTACGACAATCTGTTCCTGTCTGGTGGGAATCGGCGGGTACTTGTACTAGTGCAGGGCCTTTTGAATCAGCTGCTTGACCTCTAACAAAGCAGCATCCAGCGTGGGGGTGTGAATTTCGATTTTGGGAAAATCCGGGGTGTGGGCAGTACAGCCGTTCGCTGTGATTGTACAAAGCACCGGGTAAGGCTGATTCTCTACCGAAATGTTGTACCGTACACCAAGCATATTTGATAATTAATGAAGTTGTGTTTTACCTCTATTTCCTTAACAGAATTATAAACAACGAAGAATCTGAAAATTTTTCTGAGAAAATATTCTTTTTCTTCAGTTTTTGAAAAGTGTCGATTTCCATGCAAAAAGCCTCCGTTTTGCCACTCGGATGTATTCCATAGAAAAACACCCACGCCCGCCCGCTTGCGGCGGTCTTAGAGAGAAACGTAGAGGCTTTCGCACCATAAATAATACAGTTTTGAGGGCATCGCTCATGCGAGTTGAAAATATGATTGATGGAATGAGCGATGCGTGCTATTTAGAACAGTATTGTTTTCGTCATCACCTGCATTCGCGCAATCTCGCCGCACGATTTTTGCGCATTGCTACTTGTCATATGTCAAGTCAATTCCGGCAAACTTGTTTATAGCATATCGGATAAACAAGTTTAGATTCCATATTCCACGGCACAGAGAAAGGCAGCCTCCGGTTGGTTTCAACCGGAGGCTGTGCGAGTTTCTATTGCATCGTTATGATGCAAGGCTTCGCAGATATTCTTCCACATTCTGATACTGAATGCCGTCTATCACTTGGCTTTCCCCGCGATAGAGGACGAACTTCCCGCTGATCGGGCCGTAGCGGTGCTCGGTCTGGGCGCATTTTTGCTCGTCGATCAAATGGCAGTACTGCTGCGACGCGGCTTCTTCGCTGTGCTTGATCTCGAAAATCCGGCAGGAACCGGCGTCGGAGTCAAACACCACCATGTCAAACTCGCCTACGGAGAATTGCAGCACAAACACCTGCTTTTTCGGGTTCGCCAGCTTGGTTTCCAGCAGGACGATGTCCACCAGCATTCGCCCTTTGATCTCCGTCAGGAGGCGCTCCTGCACGGCGGTACGCTCCGCTAAAGACAGCGCACTGAACGTCTCGTCCAGCAGCAGGCTCCGGATCAGTGCGTCCGCCTGCGCATACCGAAGACCCGGCTGCGCGATCACCGTGCGGTCGGACTTCGTGCCGACGTCCGGCAGGTGCAGCACATCAATTTCCTGCGTCAAGTCCAGCAAATCGAGATACTCTTTGATCTCCGCCGCGTGTACTTCGTCCAGCGCTACCGTCTGCTCTGCCCTGTTGCGAATTTCCAGCAGCTTCCGCAGACTGTCGGTTACGGCAGCCAGATCCACGCGGTCGAGAATATCTGTGGGATTTACTCGGTCACGGCGCAGGTTGCTGGCAGAAATGCCAAGGTCGTGGGACTTCCAGTCCTGCGTCAGCACCTCCAGCGTGAAGCGGTGGTTGATGTCCTCCACCACGCGGTTGATGGCACTGGTCAGTTCATTTTTCTCATACAGATCCCGCAGATGCCGGAAGTGCCCCTCGTACTGGTAGCGGCGCAGGGAGTGCTGGATGTTGCGGGCAATGGCCGTGTCCACATACTCGTCGGCACTTTCCTTGCTGGCGAAGGTGGAGGTCTCGTTGTAATGGACGCCGCCGAGACTCATGGTGCCGCCGTAACGGATATACTCGTCGATGCCATGGATGCCGAGAACGGACTCAAACTCGCAGTAAGGGATGAACGTGGTGTGCAGCAGGATGCAGCGGTCATAGAGCTGCTCATCCTCAGTAAAGAGAAAGCCCAGTGAGTCCGTTCCGGAGAGCACGATTTTCATGCCGCAGGCCGCAAACACGTCGGAAAACAGCGCCGCACCCTCGATGAAATCCTCCATCAGCGTCACTTCATCGAGGAACACATAGCGGAAGCCCTGCGTTTCCAATGCCTTGAGGTCGCGGTTCACATCTGCCAGCGTATCTCTTGCGGTGATCTGGATGAACGCAGCCTTACCTAAGTCCGCCTCACTCATCTCCGCAAAAATCTGGCGGATCATGGTGGTTTTGCCCGTCCGGCGCAGACCGTAGAGGATAAACACCTTGTCCTGCTGCCCGCCATAAATGTAGTCGTGCAGTTGGCGGAAGCACTCGCGCTTGCGATAGACTCGAACAGGGGATGCAAAGGAGCGCAACGCCTCGCCGGTGCGGACATTGGTGGTAAACGCAGAGGTATCCATAGTTTTTAGTTTTTGCTTTTGGCAGCTGCTTTTTCAGCGCTTTCAGTTCCTGCTCCAGTTCCTTCCGCCGCTCGATTTGAGCGCGAAAATCCACCAGTTCATCCACAGGGATATACTTCTCCCGTCGTTTTTTGTTCTCTGTCCAACGATGGTAGAAATATTCCTTACCGTTGACGGTTTTCTTCGTAATAGAACCGGTTGGCAAAGCGAAAATCTGCTGTTCCAGCTCCGCCACACGTGCCTGCATCTCAGATAACTCCATAGCGCACCTCCCATGAGATACTATTTTATGTAGAATTATACCCTATTATACCCACAAAACCAAGGGTATAATAGGGTATAGTTGCTTGCGATAAAAAATACTGATAAGAGTTTTTTCTTGATTACAATTTTTGCTTGTGCAATGAGCTTTGCAGCTTATCCCGGATTCTCTCTTTTTCTCCGCTGCCGTCTGTACGGAGGCGCAGCAAAGGAACAGCACATTTCTCCAGAATAGAGTTCTTCTTTATATCCCGCTCGGCCTGTTTGCTCCCAGCCTCATGGAAGCCAGTTCCGTCCACTTCAATCGCCAGTACAGGCTGCTTATCCATCTGATTGAACAGCAGAAAATCAACATGTGTCAATGGATTTCTGGCATATTTGCGTTCTTCCTCTGTCAACGGTTCATAGTCCTTTACCAGCGTTGCAAGAGAAACATGTACAGCGCAGCCAATGGTTAAAAAGGCTTCCTCAGACAGCACCTCTTGAATCACAGAGTACATGAGATTCTCGGAATCATACTCAGATACTCTCTTATGTTTTTGAAGATATGCCCGGCGCTGCTCGGCATAGCCCTGATAGAGCATATCGAATACGGAGTAGACCTGACTCTGGATCACCTCAAAATTGTTGTACTCGATGTATCGTGCCAGATCCCCGTAGTTGGTCCGGTCATTGCGTGGGTCCTGTGAGGTGACCACCGCCAGTGAATGAACCGCGCGGGAAACTGCGACATTCAGCATGTGGGGATCATCCACAAAATCTGTAATGACATTATCCACCGAGGTTAAAATGATGGCGTCCTGTTCTCGCCCTTGAAATTTATGGACGGTGTCCACTTCATAGGTATCACCCAACTGCTTGCGGATAGCTGCCACTTGATCCCGGTAGGGCGTAATAATGCCGACGCTCTGGTAGTTCTCCTGCTGAAGTCGCGGAAGCACCTCCTGCTGAATCACGTCGATCTGACGCTGGTTGAGATGTCCACGAGCATGGTTGCCTGCGGTTGTCCGGTACATGGTCAACACATCCGGCTCATTGTGATCCTGAGTCATGACAATCAACTGCCCATGATAGAACTTCTGATTGCAGAAGTTAATGATCTTCGGATGGCAGCGGTAGTGTTCACGCAGCAGCGTGACCGGTGCATCCCGCCATATTCCCAGTGCAGAAGAAAGCAGGCTGTGAGTTGAAAAGCGATATCGTTCATCTAAGGAATACTTTTGCCAAATGGCATCACTGGTGCGAATATCGTTCTCTGTCAGCACATTGGGAAGCTGCTTCAGATCGCCGACAATCACGATATTGCGTGCGCAGGAAAAGGCCAATACGCCGGTAGCCAGATCGACCTGCGAGGCCTCGTCCACGATAAGATAATCGTAGATATGATCGATGCCCAGCGTCCCTTTGATGGAATAGGTTGTGCTGAGCACCACCGGGTATTCGTTCGTAAACGCGGCAGATTCTCGCCGGAAATCACTCTTTTCAAAGCGCTTTCGTTCACTTTTCCACGGATACCTCGTTGCTAGCTCTGCCCGGAACAGTCGCAGTGACTTCTGCGCAAGCTCGTCCATCTTTTCATCGAAAGAATAGTGTTCCAGCTTGCGGTTCAGCGTATCTTTCTCATTCTCCAACTCCTGCTTTTTTACGAAATAGAATTGATTTTGCAAATAGGGAATGACCAGTTCCGGGGAGCGGAGAAATAGTTTGAGTGCGCCGCGATTGAACCGGAACATGATGGAGAGTTTTTGCAAAAGGCCTAAGCGAGTCTCATGCTTTGCGTGCTGTTCAAACTCCATCCAGAGGGCGAGAATTTTCTGCGAGGACAACTTATTCAGACTTTCAGACGGCACATCACGGTAAGTCGCATAGTATTCCTCAAAATAGTGCTGCTCCGGTGTTAGCTGCAAGAATTCCTGCTCAATTTCCGCGATACGATTCTTTGCATTGAGCATTTCGTTCAATTCTTCGGAAAGCGCAGTCGTTTCCTGCTCTAATTGCTGCCGTTCCTCCGGCTGCATCTCCCAATCGCTCATATCCGGATAGGCGCCTGTCTGGGCATCTAAAAATTTTTGCTTGTTGGTGAGATTTCCAAGGAATGCGGTCAGAAAGGCAACCTTTTTCTTCTCCAACTTTTCCGCAACATTATGCGTTGCGGAGTTATTATTGGAGGCCACCGCCACAGTCTTTTCACTACGGACAACATTGGCGATGATATTCAGGATCGTCTGCGTCTTTCCTGTCCCCGGCGGACCTTGAATGATGCTGATTTTAGAGGAAAGTGCCCGTTCTACCGCCAGTTTCTGGCTTTGGTTCAGGCCGAACGGATAGATGATCGCCTCCGGCATCCGAGGTGCTTTGATTTCTTTCTGCGGCGCAAGATAGCTTGACAGTACGGTATCCTCGCTGACCTGCTGAATCTTGTCGTACTGCATGCTCAGAATATTGCTGCCGTTTTCAGCCACAAGACTGATTACCGCGGCAGTCTCTTTGAAGTATTGAAATACTGCCTGATTTTTGCCGTCTGTCAGGCAATTCTGCTGGAGCTGCACTTCACTCCTACGGAACAACAAGTCTTTCTTTCCGCTGCGGATAATGCGATAATACGCACCAAAATCGAGAAGTTCATCGATCCCGCTGATAGTCTGCCCGTTTGCGGTGACGATCACCTTCGCTGGATCGATTATCTTCTGCAATGGCAGAATCTCTACATTGCCGCTCTGAAAGTCATATACCTTATTGGGCTCACTGGTATAGATAACCTCACACTTTCCGTCATGAAACCGAAAACTTGCCACTGAGTCTGTCTGGTCTTTTCCCTTTATGATAATTAAGTGCTTTCGCGCGTCCATAGGCTATCCTTTCTCTCAAGAACGCAAGCTGTTGACTTATAACCCGCCCACTTTGTTGCAGCGGTAGGAGCTCTTCTGCACAGCCTATTCATTCAAAAACGTCTCCTGCTCGATTGTGACACCATAGTTTAGGATTCTCTCTATGGCATCTCGGAACAACGGATATTTTCCGTTCTCCACATCAATTCGCAGGGATGATAAATACGCTTCGGAACGCGCTAAGCCATGCTCGTGAAAGGAATCCACAAATTCGCCGGACATACGCATGGGTGTCAGCGAAGGAATCAGTTCCTGCAAATGGCGGAACATTCGGAATCCGCCGGTGTCGATATCCGCCCAGAAGCGTATCTTCATGGTTTCGGACGCCGCATGGGCAATCGACGCGATCAGTCTTTTCTTTTGGGGGCTGAGAAATCCGCCATGATAGACCACCAGCTCTTCCGGCTGCTTTTCCGACATCACATACGCATCATAGTTGGTCTTGTTCTCAATGAACGTGATGCTTCGGATGGCTGTCAGGTCTATTTCCATAATGAAATCCACCAGCGTGCTGGGTAAAGCCAGCCCATACGGCGCGGCTCCAATGCAAATACTTCCCTGACTTGTCTGGATCGTGCAGTTCCCGGCAAGCTCATAAAGCTCCGGGCGGGCGTAAATGCCCAGAAATGCCAGCTGCTCTCTTTCACCCAGTTCATTTTCATCGCAGGCCAGCGCTAACTCTGTGTCATATTTTCTTGCAATGGTCAAAAACAAATCGCGAACATTTCGCTCAAAGTACTTTGTGTCAGAAAAACACCTGCTGCTGAAGGCCCGCATGGTTATGCTGCCAGACAGTGCAGCATAACCACGAAGTGCACCGAGCAAATCGCGCAAACTTGCATCATCCTTCTTGCAGAATGCCGGAACCTTCATTTGCTCATCGGCAGACTTGCAAACGTCTTCCCTCCATGCCGCGATCCATGGAACCGCAACGCCGTCCAGGCCAATGCGAACCGCGTCAGTGACCTGCTTTGCCCTCACCCGGGGATGCACTCGTTCAGCCGCGGCATAGCACGGCATGATCCGGTCCAAGCGCAGTATAACGGTCGAAAGCACGGGACGCGCCTTAACCCATTCGAGCTGCACCAAATGCTGCTTTTCCAGCTCCAAGGCCGCTTCATTATAGGAATCCCGTATAGCCGCGTCCTCGTAGATGTACTCAGGCAGCTCTTTCTTTCCTACTCTCAGCATAACCCGCTGGGTGGATGTTCCGGGTTCGGAGAGATGCTTGCTGTTTTCATACTTGTCCAACAGCCGGTTCAGAATAACGCCCTGTTCTGTCATGGCGTAATCTCCTTGCCAAATGGCAGAATGTGCATTCTGTACTTGTCTTTGCTCACCAGCAGCGTGCGGTCTGCGATTGGCATAATATCCGAAACCTTATCAGGTGGTGTGCAGATAATAGCCTGCAAGCCCATCTTTCGCAGAAGGCGGACGCTTTCAATAATGCGGTCACTGTCCATCTTATTGAACGCCTCATCAAATACCGCCAGTCGAACGGTATTACCAAAGCTGGAGGTGTCATTCACGCGATAAAGCTGGGCAAATGACGCCAAAACCGCAATATAGAAAGGGGTCTGCGTTTCGCCGCCGGATTTTGTGTTCAGCGTCTGCGAAAGCAGCTGCTTTGCTCCATTCTGGTCGGTCGTTTCCAGATCGAACTTCAGGTAGGTCCTGAAGTCTGTATATCGCTGGATGTTTTCCTGCAATTCACTCTGCTTTCTGGCATTCAGCTGCGTATCGTCCGCCATGGTGATTTGGCTGAACAGCTTCTCTATCAGCTGGCCATATTTTTCCTGAAACGGCAGCGCAAACAAGCCCATGTCTCCTTCCATAAGCTCCGGAGCCATAATCATGTCATAGTATTCTGCATATGATTGTTTCCTATTAGGAACGCTGTAAATACAAGGCTTTTCGGAGCCTACGAACCACAAAAAATAATATTTGATCTATCACATTACACAAAAAGCCGCCCGGCGTTCAAATCGGGTGGCTTTTTTGCGTGGATAGACCGGAAGGAGGCGAAAAAATAATTACAGAAATTTAACCCGCAAAATTGTGCAACTTTCACGAAAAGGAGGTTAGTGAATGGCAGATGAAAAATTGAACACAGGCCCCGGTGAGGAGAAGCTCCCGGAGACTCCCGCTCCTGTTACGGCTGACGAGCCCCAGGCTCCGGCTCCCAAACAGGCCGCCGCTCCCACACCCCAGCAGGATGGGCCTGCCCAGCCCGAGCCCGGTGATGTGGTGGTGTCCTTTGACAAAATCAATGAATTGATGAATGAAAAGCGGCAGACAGCCCGGGCCGAGGTAGAAAAAGAGGAGGCGGCAAAAGAGCCGGAGGAGAAAACGCAGGAGGAACCTCCAGCCGCTGGGGATGGCGAACCGAAAAAGGCCCGCCGGGGCCGTCCTTCCAAAGAAGAACAAGCGGAGCCTGCTGGCAAGGAGGCGGCGAAGCCCCGCAAGGGCCGCCCACCCAAGGCGGATAAGGCGGCCCCCGGCGAGGCCACGCCGACTAAGCGAGACAAATTGTCCCGAAGTGGGAAAAAGGCTGCGGAGGTTAAAGCTGCCCCGGAACCCGAAAAGGCCCCACCCGAAAATGCGGCTCCGGCCCCGGAACAGGCTCCGCCTGAGCCAGCCGATCCACCCCGTCCTGTGAAGGAAGGAAAGCTGGTCTATCTGAAACTTTCCGAAATGCATCCGTTCCACACATTCCGCCCCCACCCGTTTAAGGTGCGGGACGATGCCAAAATGCAGGAAACGGTAGCGTCCATCAAGGCAAACGGCGTAATGGTTCCTGGTCTTGCCCGCCCGGAAAAGGATGGCAACGGTTATGAGATCGTGGCGGGCCATCGCCGCCATCATGGTTGTGAGCTGGCCGGGCTGGAGGAAATGCCCTTTATCGTCCGGGAAATGACTGACCACGAGGCGGTACAGGCTATGAAGGACAGCAACAAGCAGAGGGATCAGACGCTCCCCAGCGAACTGGCCGCCCTGTTGGAGCTGGAAGTGGAGGACATCAAGCACCAGGGCGGGCGGCTGAAAAATGTGGCCGAGGGCGATATTGGAAAACGCTCCGTTGAGATCGTGGGCGAGGCGCACGACATGAACTATAAAAAGGTCATGCGTTATCTGCGGCTGAACTCCCTTGTGCCGGAACTGCTGGACAAGGTGGACGATAAAAAAATGGGCTTTATGCCCGCTGTGGAGATTTCCTATATCCGCCCCAAAAACCAGCGGCTGATCGCTGTTTCCATTGACGGAGAACAGGCATCCCCCTCTCTGGCCCAGGCGAAAAAGCTCCGGGAGCTGGACAAGGACGGGAAACTCAATGGTGATGTCATTGATGGCATCTTATCAGAAAAGAAAAAGGAGGATCGAGGCGTGATTATTTCTACCGCTGAACTGGAAAAGTATTTTGGCAAGGAGGTCACTCCCGCCA
>OHZD01001015.1_pt1 | contig 10991 bp, 6 predicted proteins | sample 1580391 | NCBI WGS metagenome assembly OHZD01 (sample SAMEA3882510, study PRJEB24775) | human gut metagenome | biome: human-associated habitat; feature: intestine environment; material: feces | place: Netherlands | collected 2009/2010 | reverse complement strand
CCGCCCACCGCGGCTATTATGGCGCGGAAATGCTGCGCAACGTGCAGCAGATCCAAGTGGGGGACAAGATCCAGCTGACCACCCCGTGGGACACTTTAATTTACCGCGTGGCAGAGCTGAAAATTATCGACCCTGCGGATATTTCCTCGGTGCTGATCCAGCCGGGGCGGGATCTGCTGACGCTTTCCACCTGCCACCCCTACACCCAGAATTACCAGCGCTACCTTGTGATAGCCGAACGCGACCCCGATGCCGCCGTGACCGATAAGGACACCGACCTGCAGGAAAGCGAGGCCACCTGGGATGCCTCGCCCCGGCAGGTGACGATGGAAACAGACGGTACAACGTCTATCGCTGAGGTGGAACCCCAAAGCATCACCCCGCTGCCGCAGGAGGGCAGCACAGAATCCGAAGGCAGCGCGGTCTCCAACCTGATGATCTGGCTGGAAAACAACGCCCTTTGGGCCGGGTTCGTCTTTATTGCCGCCTGTGTCGGCGTGCTGGCGATCTGGCAAAAACACCGGGAGGAATGACCATGCAATACAACCAAAAGGCCGCTGACGTAGCGGCGGAAGTTTCCAAAGCCGTGTTTGGCAAGCCGCAGACCATCCGCACCATCTGGATGGCCATGCTGGCGGGCGGCCATGTGCTGATCGAGGACATCCCCGGTGTGGGCAAAACGACCCTGGCGCTGGCCTTTGCCCGTGCGCTGGAGCTGAACGAGAGCCGCGTGCAGTTTACCCCGGACGTGCTGCCCTCGGACATTGTGGGCTTTACCGTGTTCCAGAAGGAGACCGGGCGGCTGGTATACCACCCCGGCAGCGTAATGTGCAACCTGTTTTTGGGTGATGAGATCAACCGTACCTCGAGCCGTACCCAATCGGCGCTGTTGGAGGTCATGGAGGAGGGCACCGTCACCGTGGACGGCGTGACCCACCCCGTGCCCGCGCCCTTTACCGTTATCGCCACCGAAAACCCCGTGGGTGCCGCCGGTACCCAGATGCTGCCGCAGTCCCAGTTGGACCGTTTTACCGTGTGCGTTGTCATGGGCTACCCGGACACCGAAGCCGAAATGCAGATGCTGGCGGGCCGCGGCCAGCGCACCCTGCTGGAACAGGTGCACCCCGTGGCCAACCAGGCCGACCTGCTGGCTATGCAAAAAGAGGTAGCCGGGGTGTTTATCCATGAGCTGATGTATCGCTATATCGTCGATCTTGCCCAGGCTAGCCGTAAGGACCCGCGCCTGGCGCTGGGGCTCAGCCCCCGTGCGTCGCTGGCGCTGGCCGGCATGGCGCGGGCAGCGGCCTACCTGGCCGGGCGGGATTTTGTGGCCCCGCAGGATGTGACCGCCGTGTTTGCCGATGTGGCCCGCCACCGTCTGGTGCTGGCTGACCAGGCCAAGGCGGGCGGCGAGACGGTGGATGTGGTCATCGACGACCTGCTGCGCACCGTGCCGCGTCCCCGCCCGGAAAAGGCCGACCGCCATGGCAGGTAAACTGTGCTGGGCGCTGGGCCTGGTGCTGCTGTTTGCCGCTGCGGTGCTGACGCAGGCCCCGCTGGCTGTGGGGCTGCTGGGATTTTTTCTGCTGCTGACCCTGCTGCTGGTGCTGGAAGTGCGGTACTTGCGCGGCAAGGTGGAGGCCGAACTGATCGTGCCCGACCAGCCTGCCGTGCAGGGTCGGCCCTTTGTGCTGACCGTGCGGCTGACCAACCACAGCCCGCTGCCCATCCCCCAATTGCTGACACTGGTGCAGGCCACCGATGAATGGGGTGGCAATACCATAACTTTACGCTGCAGCGGCATGTTGGGCAGCAAGGCCCGCGCTGAGCAGCGGTTGACGCTGCAGGCCAACAAAAGCGGCGTGTGGCAATTACGGCTGCAAAGCGTGACGCTGTGGGACCATCTGGGGCTGTTCAAAGCCCAATGCGGCCTGCCGCAGACCGCACAAAGCCTGTGCGTGCTGCCCCAAAGTGCCCGCCTGGGCAGCGACACCCAGCCCGACCCTGACGCCGACGGCATGCAGGAGAGCGACCGCAGTGTGCTGGGCGGCAACTACGATGTGCGAGAGTACCGCGAAGGGGACTCGCTGAAACAAGTCCACTGGAAGTTGAGTGCCAAGCTGAACCGGCTGTTGATCCGTGAACCGCTGGCCGCCGGTACGATGGCGGGGCAGGGGAGCGGTGACGGCCCCGGCGAGGGTGAGGGTGACATGTGGGGGGATTTCCCCGCCGAAGCCGCCCTGCACCGGGAAGCACCGCCCACCAAGAAAAAAGCAGTGGCGCTTTCCAAACGCGGCGGCACCGATGCCGACAGCGGCCTGGTGTTTCTGGACCGTGTGCTCATCAGCCCCGCCGTACCCGCGCGGGATACCCTGTGGCTGGTGGTGGACCTCTGCCTGCTGCTGGCGCTGGCCTTTGGGCTGGTGTCCGCCGCCGTGACGGCCTTTGCCGTGCACCCGCCCGTTTGGGTGTGGCTGGCGCTGACCGCGTGGTGTGCCGGGTGGTGCCTGTTTGGACGGCTGCCCCGGCGTGTGCAGCGGCTGGGCCTGCTGGCTGGCAGCCTTGTCTATTTGGTGGGGCTGTTTTTGTGCCAGCGCAGCTTTTTGGCCGGGGCACGCCAGTTTGGCGCTGCCGTGGCCGCAAGCTTAAATGAACGTTTTAACGCAAATCTGGCCGCCACAGCGGGCGGCACCCCGGCCCAGCTGGGGCTGTTTCTGGCGCTGGCCGCCCTGCCTTTGGCGGGCCTGCTGGCGCTGGCCGCGCTGCGCCGGGCCGACATTTTGCTGTTGAATCTGCTGCTGCTGCCGGCGGCGGTGTTCCTGCTGCTGGCGGGCAGCAACGTCTCCACGCCCTGCTGGCTGCTGCTGGCCGTGGGCTGGCTGGGGGCGCTGGCAGGCTCCCGCGCCGTGCGCCGCCGTGCCCTGTGGGGTGCGGCGGAGTCAGAAACCTGCCGCCGCAATCAGGCACAGCACAGGGCCATCCAAAAAGGCTCGGCGGTGGCCACTGTGCTGGTATGCGCTGCGCTGTTGGTGCCCGCCTTTGTGCTGCGGCCTGTGGTAGGTTTGCCCTTGCAGGCATTGCAGCCCGCGGCCCAGGTGATGGAATCGGCGGCCATAAGCGCCGCTGTGACCTGGCTGCCCCGCGTCAGCGGCGGGCGGCTGAACCTGCATGTAGAAGCTGCCGCCGGCGGTGTGGCCGATGGTGCCTTAGCCCAGGGCGGTGGCTTGCAGCTGCGCGGGGTCGAGGACCTGGCCCTGACCGCCAGTGACCAGCCTGAGGAAACCGTCTACCTGCGGGGGTTTATCGGTGGCAGCTACGACGGCACCGCCTGGCAGACCCCCGATGCAAACGCCTTTGACAGCGCCGCCATGAACTGGAAGACCGAGGACGACGCCCGCCTGACTATTGCCAGCCTGCCGTTTTTGCGTGCCGCCTACGATGGCGCCGCCGAGCCGCAATCCCTTACGGTGGAGCGGCTGAACGCGGGGGACGCCTACACCTACGCCCCCTACAACGCCTACTGGAATGACTACTACACCCTAAACGGCGACGGCGCGGCGGACGGCCAGACCGCACAGGACGATGTGTTTTTGTATTATCCGCGCAGCATCGCCAAAGAACTGTTGGCCGCCCGCGCAGAGGGTGACCCCAGCGTGCTGGACCGCATGGAGAGCTCCTACGCGGCCTATGCCAACAGCCACTACACCGCCGTGCCCGATGGCTACGACGACTTGCAGGCCCAGTGCAAAACGGCTGCCAAAGAGCAAAAGCTGACCGACCCGGACAACATCACAGCCTACATCCGCACCTGGCTGAACACCAACTGCCGGTATGACACCAACGCCTCCCAGGCACCGGACGGCACCGACCCGATCCACTACTTTTTGTACGAGTCCAAGTCCGGCTACAGCGTGCAGTTTGCCTCGGCGGCCACGCTGATGTTCCGCATGTTCGGCCTGCCCGCCCGCTATGTGGTAGGGTATGCTGCGCCGCAAAGCTTGTTCACCCAGCAGGCGGACGGCAGCTGGCACGCCGTTTTGCAGGACGATAATGCCCATGCCTGGGCCGAGGTCTACATCGACGGCCAGGGCTGGACCCCCATGGAGATGACCCCCGGTGTGCTGGTAACAGCTGAAAAGGCCGACTACAAGAGCAGCCTGCCGGAGACCACCCCTGCCGAGAGCAGGGCCGCAGCCACCACTGACAGCGCCGATACCCGGCAGGACTTGCAGCTTTCCACCGCCCCGCGCCGTGCCCTGTGGCTGCTGGCCGTGCCGGTGGTGATGCTGGCTGCAGCTACAGCTGCTTTTATCCTGCACCGCCGCCGTGTGCTGGGGCTGGATACCCGCCGCCCCTGTGCAGAGCGGGTGCTGGCGATCTTTGCTGCAATCTATGCGCAGCTGGTGCGCCGCGGCCTGCCTGCAGGTACGTCCTCGGACGAGCAGGCGTTCCCCCAGTTTTTGCTGAAAGAGGTACATGAGCTTTCGGGCGGGGAAATCGAGGCGATGGTATCGCTTGCGCAGCGTGCCGCCTTTGCCGCCGATACCCTGACCGAAGAAGACGTAGCCGCTATGCGCGGCTGGTACAACCGCATCAAAAACAACAAAAAGACATAATTCCACATAAAAATTGCGAAAAAATTGCGAAATTTTTTCCCAAAACACCCCAAAACCATTGAAACCTACGCACTGCGTATGTTATACTAACCAAAACACCATTGAACAAGGAGTCGATTCTGAGATGCCGCGTCGCAAAAAATCGGATGAAGGCATTATGGATATCACCCGCATGGCAGAGGATCTGGGCGTATCAAAAACGACGGTATCCCGTGCTTTGTCCGGCAATGGCCGTGTAAGCGAAGCAACCCGCCAGCGTGTGGTGGACTATGCCCGTGAGAAAAATTATGTCCCGAACATGATGGCGAAAAGCCTCGTCACCAAAAAGTCGTATAATGTTGCGCTGGTGTTTTCGCGCCAGTTTTCTAACTTCGAGGGTCAATTCCTGCGCAAAACTATCACCGCCGTCTGCGATGTGATGGCCCGCAACGATTACGATGTGCTGCTGGCCATGGTGGGTGAGCAGGAGTCCCAGCCCATGCAGCGCCTGCTGGTCAACCACAAGATCGATGGTGTCATCCTAGCCCGTTCGCTGGAGCGTGACCCCCTGATCCCATTGCTGCAGCAAAGCAAACTGCCCTTTATTGCCATCGGCCGCCCGGCCGACCCCACGGTGCTTTACGTCGACCACGACCAGGTGGTCGGCTGCCGTGAGATGACCAACCTGCTGCTGATGAAAGGTCTGCACCGCATCGCCCTGTTGGGCGGTTCCATGCTGTACACCGTCAATCAGACCCGTCTCGAGGGCTTCCGCCAGGCGCATGAGCACAGCCGTTGTAAGATCGATGAAACCCTGCTTTTTTTGGAGTTGGAGACCGACGATCTGCGCATCGACGCCATCCAACAGGCTGTGGCACGCAAGGCGGACTGCCTGCTGTGCATGGACGACCACGTGGCCATGCTGGCACTGAACACCGTGCGCCAGATGGGTCTGAAAGTGCCCAATGACATCCGTATTGCTTCGCTGTATGACGGCGAGGCCCTGCTGGATTGCACGCCGCAGATTACGGCGGTGTCTTTCGACCCCGAACTGCTGGGCAAACGCGCCGCACAGCAATTGTTGGCCGTCACCCGCCGCCAGCCCGTCGAGACCGGCGCCCTGCTTGGCTACCAGGTGGGCCTGCGCACCTCGACACAGACCTGATTTTGCCCCCATTATTCAATAATAAACAAAGCCGCCCGGCCTGAAATTCTCTTCAGGCCGGGCGGCATTTTCTATGGATGCCTAAATTTATTCAGCGTTGTTCAGATAAATACGTGCCTCATACGGGCGGAAATGTGCCGCATCCGCGGGGGTGTCATAGTTGCCCAGCAGCAGGGTATCCAACGGCAAGGAGGCCACTGCGTCGGCGGGCAGGGTGAGCGGCTCCTCGTAGAAATTGCACAGCACGGTCATCACCTGGTCACCCAGGCGGCGCTGGTAGGCAAACAGAGCCGGATGGTCTGCAAACAGCAGGGTAAAGTCGCCCTCACTGAAAATGGGATACTGTTTGCGCAGACGGATGAGCGCCTGGTAATAGTGGAACACCGAGCCGGCATTCGCCACCTCGTCCGCCGCATTGATGGCGGTATAGTTTGGGTTCACCTGCAGCCAGGGCGTGCCATAGGTAAAGCCCGCGTTGGTGGTGGCGTCCCACTGCATGGGGGTGCGGGCGTTGTCGCGGCTCTTGGCGTGGAGAGAGCGCAGGATGTCTGCCTCGCTGTACCCGGCCTGGGTACGCTCGCGGTACATGTTCAGCGTTTCAATGTCGCGGTAGTCGTCGATGGTGGGGAAGGCGACGTTCGTCATGCCCAACTCCTCGCCCTGGTAGATGTAGGGCGTGCCCTGCATGCCGTGCAGCAGGGTGGCCAGCATCTTGGCAGATTCCTGCCGGTAAGCGCCATCGTTGCCCCAGCGGGAGACGATGCGCGGCAGGTCGTGGTTGTTCCAGAACAGGCTGTTCCAGCCTTTGCCGTGCAGGCCCACCTGCCACTTGGTCAGCACCTCTTTCAGCGCCGAAAGCTGCAGCGGAGCCAAGTCCCACTTCGCCTTGCCGGGAATCTGGTCCAGGCCGATGTGCTCAAACTGGAACACCATCGAGAATTCCTTGCCCCGCGGGTCGCTGAAGATGGGGGCGTTCTGCACATTGGCGCCCCAGGCCTCACCCACGGTCACCAGATCGGTGCTGCCAAAGGTGTTGGCGTTCAACTCCCGGATATAGGCATGCAGCATCGGGCCGTTGGAGGTAATTCCCAGGTCCGGGTCCTTGGCGATCTGGTCGATGACATCCAGCCGGAAACCGCCCACGCCCTTGTCCATCCAAAAGCGGATAGCCTTGTACAACTCCTGCCGCAGGGCGGGGTTGTCCCAGTTCAGGTCAGGCTGTTTGATGGAAAACTGGTGGAAATAATACTGCCCCACCTCGGGCACCCAGGTCCAGGCCGAGCCGCCAAAGGTGGCCCGCATCTTGTTGGGCGGCGTGCCCTCCACGCCGTCGCGCCAGACGTAATAGTCGTGGTAGGGGTTGTCGCGGCTCTTTTTTGCCTCCTGGAACCAGCGGTGCTCGTCCGAGGAGTGGTTCAGCACCAGATCCATGATGATGCGGATGTGGTGTTTTTTTGCTTCGGTGATGAGGTTGTCCATGTCGGCCAGCGTGCCGAACATGGGGTCAATATCGCAGTAGTCGGAAATGTCGTAGCCGTTGTCATCCTGCGGGCTGCGGTAGACGGGGCTGAGCCAAATGGCGTCGATGCCCAAGCTCTCCAGATAGCCAAGCCGCTGGATGATGCCGGCCAGGTCGCCAATGCCGTCGCCGTTGCTGTCCTGAAAGCTGCGGGGGTAGATCTGGTAGATCACAGCGTTTTTCCACCAGGGCTGCGGGTTTGCCATAGTTTTTCTCCTTATTGGTACCTTAGGTAAATGTCGGAATTTGAAATCGTTTGCGCCGTTACAATCATAACCGAATCAAACCCAATTTGCAAGATGCCGGGGCTGCTGGTGCCCTACGATTTTTGCGGGGTGGAAGATGTAAATTTTGTATCTTCTGCAAAATACGTCACGCGCCCCTCGTTATAGTAAGCAGAGATTACCAATAACTGGGAGGCAACGACCATGAAAATACTGCTTACGACCGATACCTGGGTTCCTACCATAAACGGCGTTGTAACGTCCACTGCCACCCTGCGCGCCGCACTGACGGCCCAGGGGCACGAGGTGCGGGTGCTGACCCTTTCCGGCGACAGTCATACCTATACAAAGGACGGTGTGACCAGCCTCGGCTCACTGGATGCCGGGCTGGTCTACCCAGGGGCCCGGATGCGCGCCCCGGCGTTGAATCGTGCCATCCGTGATCTGATCGACTGGCACCCGGATGTTGTCCACTCTCAGTGCGAGTTCAGCACTTTTGCCCCGGCACGCCGGATTGCGCACGCTACGGGCGCACCGCTTATCCACACCTATCACACGGTGTACGAGGATTACACCCACTACTTTTCCCCCAGCCGCAGCATGGGGCGCAAGATGGCGGCGCTGTTCACCCGCATGATCTGCGCCGACTGCGACGCAGTCATCGCACCCACGCCCAAGATCAGCCGCCTGTTGGCGGGCTACGGCGTGCACTGCCCGGTGCGTATCATCCCCACGGGGCTGGACCTGCAGCGCTTTGCTGTGCCCCGGGATGATGCCCTGCGCAGCCGCCTGGGCCTGCCGCCGAAAGAGGCAAATAAGACGGTCCTGCTCAGCCTGGGACGGCTGGCCAAGGAAAAAAACACAACAGAACTTGTCGATTCTATGCAGAATTTGCCGGACGCCGTTCTGCTCATCGTCGGCGATGGCCCAGAGCGCGCCGTGCTGGAACAGCAGGCGCAAAGCCTCGGCGTGGCTGACCGCGTGATTTTCGTAGGGGCCGTCCCGCCTGCCGAGGTGCCCCGCTACTACGCGCTGGGGGATGTATTTGTCAGTGCCTCCACCAGCGAGGCCCAGGGCTTGACCTACATCGAGGCTATGGCCGCAGGATTGCCGCTGCTTTGCCATGCGGACCCCTGTCTGGACGCGCTGGTGCGGGAAGGGGAGACCGGCTGGGCCTACCACACGCCTGCCGAGCTGGCTGCCCGTGCCGCTGCTCTGCCCAAAGGCCACCAACTGGCTGCCATGAGGCAAAACGCCCGCCGCGCCGTGCAGCCTTACACGAAGGAACAGTTCGGTCTTAGCGTAGTGCGGCTTTACGCGGCGGCGCTGGGCCGTAAACACGCCGCCCGCAGTGCGGCAGGGGGGAATGTGGCATGATCAAAAAAATCAACCAGGCAGCGTCTATCCTGGGGCTGGTGCTCTGCGCCGTGCTGGCATATGTCTTTTGGAAAGCCGGGCTGTTTGACTCCAAGGAAGCGCTGACCAGCTGCATCAGCCGGTTCGGCTGGGCAGGTCCGGCGGTGTTCATCACATTCCAGGCCGTGCAGGTGGTCATCCCCATCCTGCCCGGCGGGCTGGGGTGTCTGGCCGGGGTCATCCTGTTCGGCGTGTGGAAAGGCTTCTGGTACAACTATATCGGCATCTGCGCCGGGTCGATGGCGGCGTTTGCCATCGCCCGCGCCTGCGGCCGCCCGCTGCTGGAAAGCGTTTTCCCCGCCAAGATGATTGAAAAGTATGACCGCTGGATGGGCAGCGGTAGCCGGTTTGCCAAGTGGTTCGCATTCCTTATTTTCATCCCGGTTGCGCCGGATGATTATCTCTGCTTTCTTGCAGGCACCACGCGCATCGGCTGGCGGCTGTACGCGGCCATCATCCTGCTGTGCAAACCGGCGTCCATTGCGCTGTACAGCCTGGGCCTGACCGTAGTTGCGCAAAATTTGCTGGGTCTTTGGAGGTGAACGCCATGCGCACCGTACATATTTACAGCGGCTCGCTGGCGCTGGTCAGCAAAAGCGGGGTAGGGCAGGCAGCCAAACACCAGCGGGCGGCGCTGGAAAGCGTCGGCGTACACGTCGTCACCGATTGGGACTGTCGTGCCGAGGTGGTACACATCAACACCGTGCTGCCGGTATCACTTTGGGCGGCACGCCATGCCCGCCGCCGGGGGCAAAAGGTCATCTGGTACGGCCATTCTACCGAGAAGGACTTCCGCAACTCCTTCACCGGCTCCAACTTGCTGGCGCCGCTTTTCAAACAATGGCTGCGGCTGTGCTATAATCAGGCGGACCTCATCATTACACCCACGCCCTACTCAGCCAAAGAACTGGCAGGTTACCGTTTGCGCCCGACCATCGTGCCGCTTTCCAACGGCGTGGATACCCGGTTTTTTGCCCCCAACCCCGCCAGCCGGTCCATCCTGCGGGAAAAGTACCGCCTGGCGGCGGATAAGTCCGTGGTCATCAGCGTAGGGCATTATATGCAGCGCAAAGGGATACTGGATTTTATTGCGCTGGCTCGCAAAATGCCGCAGGTGCAGTTTTTGTGGTTCGGCTACACCGACCCGCACCTTGTGCCGCATAACGTCAAAGCCGCCATGGCGGATGCACCGGAAAACCTGCGGTTTCCGGGCTTTCTCTCCCAGGCAGAGCTGCGCACGGCCTACTGCGGGGCGGACGCTTTTTTGTTTTGCAGCTATGAGGAGACCGAGGGCATCGTGATATTAGAAGCCCTGGCCTGCGCAACGCCTACGCTGGTACGGGACATCCCGGCCTATCGCGGCTGGCTGCGGGACAGCGTAAACGTCCACACCTACCGCACCACGCAGGACCTGCCCACCCGCTTGCAGGCACTTTTGCAGCACAAACTCCCCGATACTGCCGCAGCCGCCCGCCAAACCGCAGAGGAACGGGCACTACCCCGTATTGGAGCACAATTATTGGAATTATATAAAACATTATAGATCCTTTTTCCGCCCCGGAACAGCATCGATCTCGGCTGCTCCGGGGTTTTGTACCTGTCGAAACCTGCCGCACGCGCAACTTGCGCAATGGTCTATGACATAAAATGCGCAAATGTGGAGTAAATGTGCACAATTGTGGCGCGCCAGTTTCATAACAACTTACAAACTTGGGCAATATCGACAAAAACGGGTTGATTTTTGAAAAGACGCCATGTATAATATAGGCAATCCGAACGGAAAATGTATTCGAATTGCGCAAACGAATTCACTCACTTGGATCTAACTTGTTTTCTTAATTGAAGGAGGAAAACGACCATGAATGCAAAAAAGACCCTTTCTTTGAGCCTGGCCTCCGCCATGGCCCTCGGCCTGTTGGCAGGCTGCGGCAGCAGCGCTTCTTCCACCGCTGCTTCCACTGCTGACAGCACCGCATCCGCTGCAGACTCCACCTCTACCGCTGCTACTTCTGATGCAGCCGGCAAGGTCTACTACCTGAACTTCAAGCCCGAGCAGGATGAAGCCTGGCAGG
>OHZD01001002.1_pt1 | contig 11102 bp, 17 predicted proteins | sample 1580391 | NCBI WGS metagenome assembly OHZD01 (sample SAMEA3882510, study PRJEB24775) | human gut metagenome | biome: human-associated habitat; feature: intestine environment; material: feces | place: Netherlands | collected 2009/2010 | reverse complement strand
CGAAACGATATCTCACTTCATATCCCATATCACGTTTTATACCATACCACAATCCATAGAAGAAGGTACTATACGCAAGAACCAAAGTAATGATACTGATCCGTATCGGATGCTCTTTTTTATCCGGCACTGCCTTCTTCAGTGCCTCTGCCATCTGCGCTGCCGCTCTCTGCTCTATCCACATAGCAAGCTCTGCTTTTGACGGATATGTGCATTTAGTATCCGGAATCCCTGCGTAACACATCTGGCTCTCTTGAATCCCTGTCGCATCTCCTGCTGCCATTGCTGTAACCACTTTCAGGTAATAATACAACTTCAACTGTGCTGGATTGAATTTATCTATACGAATATCTGCCAGCTCCTGTGCAGCCCGTTCATAATTGTTAAGGAGTACACTCATCCGTGCCATAACCAAAAGCATCTGATTCGCTACAGCAGGGTAACGGTGATATTGCTTCTCATATAAATACCGTGCATACTCATGTCGTTCTTCCGGTGTTAACCGATAGGACTTCTTTCTATTCTGTGCCAGCATCGCAATTCGCAGACCATAAGCCAATTCCAAAATTGCAATCAGCTGGCAGATAAATGCACCAAATCCCCAGATATCCGTTGTATACCGCACATAGGTCACCAACACAATGCCTAGCATTGCCGGAATCACGATCAACCATTTTGTCCAACCTGATCTTCTCATAAAAATCTCCTGAATTGTTTTTCTGAATATAGTATATTACCGCACACACCAATCGACCATATACATATTGTGACGATGCTGTTACTTACCATAACAGTTGCTGTTTCTAAGGTCATCTATTTATAGCCTGAGAAATAACTGGTTTCCCATCTCTGTCCAACAATGGAGTCAGTCCACCTGAATACCCACATGCATGATATAAATAATTCACACCAGTTTCCTTATCCACCCATATCTCAGTAGTAGTTAATGCTCCCTGAGAATATATTTTTTCAAATCTCTCTTCTTTCGCCATTTTCAATTTCCTCCCATAATCAATTTTTCGGTTTTATAAAAAATGTTTCTCTGTTACTTTCTCGATTGTATCATGACATACAGTTCCATCTTCGGCAATCGTCGATTTTCTGATAAATCTCGAATGATGCTTTAATACTCCATAAGCATACCAGTCATGGTTGCAAAATACTTTGCAGAACTCTGCATAGCCATGTTCCTTACAGGTATCGAAATACAGACACCTGCTGATTTCATAAGTAAATCCACTATCATCATCCTGCAAAATTTCTGTCTCCCAACATACCTTTTTTTCGCCCTCCAGATCATCTACCAGAGACTGTCTCACAATCTTATAGCCATTCGGCAATAAATCGACATGCTTTTTTCTCTTTTTCCGTTACCATATTTTCTCCCAACTTGCACACTAAGTCATAATTTTCCAAACACTAAAACTTGAATTTCTATTTCTGCTGCCATGCCATTACATAGTCTTTTTCTCCAGTAGCTTCATCCAAACCGCTATACTGAATCTCAAATCCTTCTCTTTGATAAAAGGATATTGCCCGTGTATTTTTTTGATATACATTTAAGATTAATTTGTTTCTTTTTCCCTTTACATAGTTTAGCAAAATTTTACCTATACCTTGAGATTGCATTTCGGCAGAAACAAAAATACCTTCAATGTATTCGTTACTTAACCCTATAAAACCCTGTATTTCCTGTTTATCCTCGTAAACATAGACAGTTGCCTGTAATAGAAGTTCTTTTACTAACTCAAAATTACTTTTCCAATATTGAGCAGAGATAAAATAATGTGTCTTTATATTTGTATCTAACCATATTTCTGCAACTTTATTTATATCCACTTTCCGTAATTCTCTAATCATAACGGTGATGCTCCTCAAACTCCGATTTTCTCAATTTTTCAAACTGGAATTTACGAACTACAATATCTTTTCGAGAAAAAGATGGTTTTTGTGTGCAATTACATCTCCAACTTTTTTAGAAGCACTAGCAATTATTTCAAATCCATTTTTTTGATACAAAGATAGCGCAGGAATATTTTGACTTCCTGTATCCAAACGTAGTGCCCTGCAACTATTTTTTTGTGCTAATTCTGTAGCGAATTTTATTAGTGATGATGCAATTCCTTTACCAGACATACTCGGACGTACCATTAAAAGGTGAATTACCATTACCTCATCTTCAGATAATTTTTCTTTCCAAGGAATAGTTGCATATTCTATTGGTTGAACTTTATCAATAATGATACTTCCAACAATTGTTCCGTTTTCTTCATATACAAACAAAGCACCAGCATAAATAGCCCGTTCTGCATCATCTTTCGTTGGATAAACCCCTTTCTTAAATACAGTAAAGGCTGTATGATTCAGTTCATACTGGAAATGCTCATTGTAAGTATCTTCAATCGAATTAACATCTTTTAGTATTGCTTTTCTAATCATAAAATCTCTCCACAAATTTTGATTTCACACTTTCTTTCCCCTTATATGTCTATATCTGAAATATTCAGTCACAAACTTTATCAGGGATAGGCATCTGTGCCGCAAGGGGATCTTCCCCTTGTACGAAATCTCTGATTTCGCTGTATTTCCCGGTTTGAGATTTCTTGAAATCGGGAACAGCACCGCAGGTCGCACGATACAGGCAGATGGAATTGCCTGTATAGAAGTGCGCTCTTAGCGTTGCTAAGAGATTTATGCCGTATCCGGCGTGTTATCTTTTTTCAATTTCTTTTTTCGACTTCTGAAGCATTCTTCCAGTTTTAATAATTTGACATGTCTGCTCTTGTTACTCATCATCTGTAAATTCCAGCATCTCATCAACGGTGCAGTCCAGCTTCTTGCAGATCTTCTCAATCGTCTCCATTGATACATACTGGTTTTTTCCCATCCTGGCAAGAATATTTCCACTGATCCCGGTGAGGTACTGCATCTCTATCCGCTTCATATTTTTATCTATGAGCATTTTCCATAATCTGTTATAACTTACGCCCATAAGCAACCTCCATATTTTTCATCTGAACATATTTTGATTATATCACGATTTCGCTAGGTTGAATACCTGTAATTTTTGATGTCTTCTGTAAAATGGAAAAGAGGATGCCCCGACAAAGGGCAACCTCTCCAACCATTTACTTCGGTTTAGTCGAATGGAACCTCACCTTCCGGTGCTTCCATAAATCCGTCCTTATCTGTTTTCGGTGTTTCCGATGAATCAGCTCCAACACCATTATCCTTGTTCTGGGCAAATTCATGTTCTTCCACGATCACATCTGTAGTATAAATTGTTTTCCCGTCCTTGTCCTTATAATTGCCAGTGCTGATACGACCGCCAATCACAATCCTCATTCCCTTGTGAAGATATTTCTGTGCAAACTCTGCACTCTTTCCGAATGTGACACAGGAAATAAAATCCGCTTCCTGTTCACCGTCACGTTTATATCTTCTGTTTACCGCCAGTGTATATCTTGCTACTGCCATATCATTATCTTTTCCGGCATATTTGATCTCCGGATTCTTTGTCAGTCTTCCCATTAAAACCACTTTATTCATAATCGTTACTGTCCTTTCCGCAGCTACGCTGCCATTGCATATTCTTCATCATCTGTTTCATCGTCCGGCATAAACATTGCACATGCTTCCGGTGGATTGGTATCATCCGGTGAAAATATTTTCCGGATCATTTCATACATGATCGGATACCGATATGCGATTTCTTCTCTTGCAAGGAATCTGCATACCCTGTAAAGATTCTTTTTCATTTCTTCATCTGTTGTAAGCATGGCAACCAGATGGATTCTCTCCCTTGTATAAATCAGATTCGGGCATCCAAACCAGTTAATCAACTGCATTTCTTTCATTTTCAGTTCTGTCATAAACTGCTCCTTTCCGGGCATTTTGCCCTGTAAACATTGTCATCAGTTTCATTCGTCCGGCGGTCTGGCGTGCGTTTCCCTGTCACCTGCAGCCGTCTCAGACTGCCTCTGCCTGCATCAGCAGGTCACTGACCATAAGGCTTCGGTCAGCCGCCCATCATCGGGAGTGTCATTATAATTTCGCTCGCTCTCAGAAAAAGAAAGGTCATGGCATAACTCCTGTTAGGCTTCCAGGGTGCACTTATCGGTTGTCAAGGTTCATCGAAGGAACATTCCAAAACGTCCTCTGATTACTAGAGTCAAATGACTTCGCAAGATGCAAAAGATTCGTGATATTTTTTTGCATTTTTATCATTTTTTCTTTTACTTTTGTTAGTCCCTTCACATACTCTGTACTGAGACAGGCAAAAGCGGACATCTTTGGGGTAAAATTTTTAAAATAATTGTTCCTCTACCTATAAAGCCTGGGAAGCGGTATTTACCAACCCCCTTTTGCAAGTTTTTTTCGCATAAATGAAATATTCCCTCACTAATAGCAAGTTTCAGAGGGCATTTGGACGGTACTTTTGCAGAAAAAATTATTTTTCCACTAATCACACGTGGGAATTTGAAGAATGTCAGATAATTTTGAAAAAATCCAAAAAAGAAGCACCGACCGTTATAGTCAGTGCTTGTAAGATATTATATTCGTTTTTCTCAGGAAAGATCATCCCAGTTTTTATATGTTCCATTGTACAGACCTGTAAGTTGTTTTATTGTAAGATTTTCCAGTGGATTTTCTTCATTTATCACAATAGCTATAGCATCTTTTCCAATGACTTTTGTTTCCAGAAGCTCTGCTTCATAATCCTTTAATTCTCTGGATGACATTGCGAAATCACACTCTCCACTTATCACCGCCGTAATCCCTCTTGAAGAATCTGTTGCTTTTACTTCTATTTCAGCATTTGGATTTTGTTTCTGATAGTCATCTGCCAGTGCTTTTACCATTGGTTCCATTGAAGTGGATCCTTCAATCAGAATCTTTCCTTCTGACTTGTCAGAAAGGAATGTTGTTGTACTGTCAGCCTGAATACAATATTGTTTCACAATATCCTGTCCTTTACTCTTTACATAAGTCAGGAAATCCTGTTCCACATCTGTCAGTTCTCCATTATAAGCCAGATAATAATCCCTGCAAAGAGGATAACTGTTATTGTCTATTGTTTTCTCAGAAGGAAGAACTCCGTTGATTTGAAGTATTTTTCCATTCGTATCTGTTGCGGAACTATATGCGACATAACCAACTGCGTTTTTATCTTCTTCCACCTTTTTCAGAACTTTCTCTGTAGAATCAACAACTATTCCTGTATCACTCTCAGGCAGTTTCAAAAGATTCTCAAATTCTGCTCTGGTTCCTGACCCTTCTTCTCGTGATACAGCTGTGACAGCTCCCATAGCAGACAGATCCGGCAATGGCTCTTCCTCGGTTCCACATGCTGTTATTCCCGTTGCCAGCATTATCATTATCAGCAGAAGTGCAGATTTTCGGATGTTTTTTTTCTTTACCATTTTATACTGCACCTCTTTCCATCATTGATTTTCCCGTCTCTTCATCAAGGTTTATAAAAGCCACATTATCACAGGCTTCTTCTGCAATGCTGACACAATTATCTGCCATACGGTCAAAATTATACATGATCCCAGAAAAATATCTTGTCATAGACGCATCACAAACCTCATTTTTTACACGGTTTAAATGTGCCTTACTGTATTTTTTCTCTGCTTTATGCATTTTTTTCTTATTTTTAAAAACTGTTTCAGCCACTACAGCATCGAGAATTTTTGTTTTACTATCTATTGCATTAATCTGTTCAGCCAATTCATCCGATATTTCCCGTCTTTTCTCTTTTGTGCTTCTGGGCTTCTGTAAGACATTCTGCTGCCACAGTCTGCACAATAGACAAGCCCTGATAACCTGTGTTTGTACGTGCCATTTGCCACACGCTTTGTCACTCTTTTTCTAAACTTTTGTGCCTGATTCCAAGTATCTTCATCAATAATCGCTTCATGTGTATTTTCAAAGATAATCAATTCCTCTGGTCTGGCTTTTCTTCGTTTCTTTGTTTTGAAGTTATCACAGATTGTTTTTCCAAGAATCGTATGCCCCATATATTCCCGCTTATCAAGAATCCCGCTGACTGCGGTAGCATTCCAGATATAAGGATCATGGTAACTGTGATTCCTACTCACTTCGCCTTCCTCATGCCGTTCCAGATATGCCGAAGGAATTAAGATATGCTCTTTTGTGAGAATATCTGCTACCTGTGCCGGACCATTTCCTTCGATTGCAAGCTGATATATTTTTCTTACAACTTTTGCTGCTTCTTCATCGACCAGCAAATGGTTTTTATCTTCTGGATCATGCTTATACCCATAAGGAATTGCACCACTGCATCTCTTGCCAGATTTCATTCTGGATTGAAAAATAGCTTTGATTTTCTTGCTTGTGTCCTTTGCATACCATTCATTCATGATATTCAGAAATGGTGTAAAATCATTATCCGTTGGTGTTGCACTGTCAATACTGTTGTTGATTGCAATGAAACGGACATCTTTCTCTGGAAACAGTATTTCTGTATAATATCCGACTTTCAGATAATTTCTTCCCAGTCGGCTCATATCCTTTACACAAATGGTATCAATCAGTCCTGCTTCCACATCAGCAATCATTTTCTGAAATCCAGGACGGTTAAAGGTAACTCCGCTGAATCCATCATCTGTATAGTGCCGGATATTCGTCAGTCCCTTTGCCTGTGCATATTCTTCCAGATAATTCTTCTGATTCGTGATACTGTTTGATTCCCCTTGCAGTTCATCGTCCTTTGACAATCTCTCATAGAGAGCTGTTAGCTTGTTATTTCGCTGTGCCACGCTTTCCACCTCCTTCCTGCGAAAATGTCTGCAAATACAGACAAATAAGCGTTTCTTCGCAACTTCTGTTTATGAAGCAACGTTTGTTTCTCTGTACTTTATATATTAAACCCTTCGGGTCCGTCACAACATAGGAGCTGTGCATCTGCATCAGGTTGGGTTTCAGCCAGAATCGGGTCTTACCGGAACCGGAGCCGCCAATCACCAGTACATTTTTGTTTCTGGCAGTCTTGGGGTCCTTGGGGCGGCTGTTCATGGTCAGGCTCTCCGTTTTCGTCAGAATCACATTGTTCTGAAATACAGGATCAACGTAAGGTGCAATATCCTCACGGGTTCCCCAGCGGGCCGAACCATATTCCAAACCATGTCGATATTTCTTGGCGTTCTTGCTTTTAAGATACACCGCCAGCCTCAGACCAACACCGCAGCACAGCCCTACCAACAAGTCCAATGGATGCAGGCTTGGCCAGAAACTTTGCAACGCCCCAGGCAGAACCGCAACCAGCGAAAGAAACTTTTCTGAAGCATCCGCCCCTTGTGCCATTCGCCATGCCTCTCCAAAATTGGTAGCAAACAGCCCCAGCAGGATATACGGCATATTCAGCAAAATGAGCTTTTTGATGTCCAATGTCTTTTTCATCGTTCCAGCTCCTTTCGCTTGGTGCGATCCACCACGGCATTTTTGACCATCTCTTTGAACTGACTGAGTTTTGCCAGCACAGACGGGCGTTCCGTTTTCTCGGCCTTCTTGACCTTTTTGCTGGTGTACTCGGTAAATGCAGCGGTCAGCGCATCGGCGTCACGGCCTTTGAAAAAGATCAGGTACTTGGGTGGGGAGCTACTGCGGTCTTTCTTCACCGCATAGTCCACACCATATTTCCGGGCGATCTTCTCAAACTCCTTGATAGATGGGTCTGTGATCTCAATATTGGAGATCCCCTGATTCTGACCAATGATCTGCTTGACGGTCTGTTTGCCGTGGGGTGTCACAGGAGCGTCACGGCTTCTCTGCTTTTGCAGCTTCTTTTCCTTGCAGTGGGCCATGTACTTGCTGATGGCGGCTTTGAGCAGCCTGCCGGTGAACTTTGTTCCACTGACAACCAGTGTTAAAGTCCTGTTTTCCACTTCTTCCTGCATTTTCATCGCCTCCTTTCCACAAAATGTGCAGGGGTGGTGCACTTCTTTCTAAGGCGGGACCACCAGCCGCCGGAGAAAATATTTCTTCATCGCTCCATCCCGCGGTTCTTTTTCTTTACCGGCTTCTTATCCGGCAGATTCCACTCTTCCCGAAACTCTGCCACACCTTTGGGGTCAAATGCCTTCAACTTCTCCAGATCAAAGGCAACGGCAGAATATTTTCCATAACCGGACTGCACCTGATAGGGAAGCACCTTCCCCAACTTGTTCTCTTTGATGAATCGCAGCAAATCCTTGCTGATGTCACCGGAAATAAACGCCTCTCCGGGGTCCAGGGAATATCCTGGTAGGTTCACCGTCATATCTGCAAACGCCTCTGCTCCATCTTCTGTATGGGTAATCATGCCGATATAAAGCCGCTGATTATTCGCATACATTCCAAGTTGCAGCGATATGGTTTCTTCCCCATATTCCCACTTAAAGGGTACTTTCTTTTCCTCATTCATATCGGATTCCTCCTATCGTATCTGTTCTTTGTGGTCATAAAACAAATCTCCATTTCTGACCTTTGCATGGCTGAGAATCTTGATCTGCCCATTTGCCTGACTGTCCAGAGCTTTTTCATAGCCTATATCTGACAAAAACAGGCGGGTGCGTTCTCCTTTCCAGCCAACCGGGGAGTCATGCGTCAGTACATCAAAAATAATCATGTGCCGGGTGTTCTCCGCAAATCGCTGGAGATCCATGTAGTCATGACCGTGATAGTTCTGCGCCCCGGCTTTCTGGCGCATTTCCTCCATCAGCTGCCCGATTGTTTTGCCTTCCTGCATAAAACCCACTTCCTTTCCGTTCTTATGAGACCAGCAAGATCATCTCCCGCAGCTGAGCAAAGTAGAGCTTTCCCTTTGGCGTAACCAGCGTGTAGGAGCCGGTATGCCCGTGATTGCAGTAGTCTTTCACACAGAACAGCCCCGTATTTTTCACATTGGCATAGGGCAGCACATTGCCGGATGCTGTGCGGTACACAAACCGTCGTTCTATCAGAAACCGAACAAACCGGCGCTCCGGGACATCCAACTCTTTGGCGGTTGTCCTGAGATTGGTGCTGTGCTTTAAGTCGATGAACAGGTCATAGAAAGCGGCTTTGCCCTCCAGCTGTGCATTTTCCTTACGCAGAGAAATATTTGCTTCACGCTCAGCCAACAAGTCTGAGCAGAGCTTCATCAGAGCCTCCGGGGAAGTAGCTACCTCCCAAAGCTTCTCTCTTGTGAGATAGGCCCCGTGCTTGCGAATGGTAGGCAGAACCTCATCGAATACCCACTGTTCAAACTGTTCTGCCGATGGCAATTTGCTGTGAACAATCAGGCGGTACAAATCTCCTTCGGGGATAAAAGTCATACTGATTTTGCGGTCGGGGCTTTGTGGGTGAGGTGCGTCGCGTTTCACGACATACCTACAATGGCGGATAATTGCATCGCGGGAATTGCTGTACCCCAGCGCAGCGGCCACATCCGTTCCGCAGAACAGGTATTTGCCGTTTTCTTCGATGACCCGGATACTGCCAAACTCCGGGTTTTTGAAAATTTCCATCTGGTTCATGTCGTGCCTCCTTTGGCATGATAAAAGGCGGCCTTTACCAGCCGCCTGCGTGCATATCGTGGTTGACCAATGAAGTGAAGTGATTATTCATGGTGGTAGGCGCATTGAACAGCACCGCAAGCAGGTACTGCTTCATGTTGCGTACCTGGGTGGTGTTCTTTTGCAGACAGTCCATGACAAACTCGATGTGGGAGCTGTCCAGTTTCAAAAAACGGGAACGCACGATCTCGTGAGGAAAGTCTGCCCCAGAGATCCGGGTGGTCTTTCGTCTGGCACAGACCGTTTCTACCAACAGCTCTACGATCTCATTCAGGTCATCCAGGTAGAGAGGATAACGCTGCTTCAGACAGTCATACTCGATATTCTCCAAAATCAATTCCCGATAATTTTCTATCTCTGTGACAGACATCGCATCTCTTCCTTTCCGTTCCGGCGGTCTTGCCGCCGCTGTTTCCCGGAAGGGAATGGAATCGGTACTTGATCCATAAGTAATTGATTTTTCTGTATTTGATTTCTCTATATTTAATTCTGCGGGCTTTTCCGTATCCGGTTTTACCATATCCGGGTTTTCCGTATCTGGTGAAACCACATCTGACGGCAGCATATCCAGCTTCTTTGGCTGTGGCTGCTCATAAATGATGTACTCGGTATCAGTAATACGGCCATTCGCACCGCGAAGCTGCCTGCGGACAATATAGCCAGCTGTTTCCAACTCTTTGAGCGCAGAGCCAATGGCGTCCACACCCTCCTTACAGATGGAAGCAAGCCCTCTTGTAGTGTAATTCCACTCCTCTGGGAGCGACAGGATCATGGAGAGCAGACCCTTAGACTTTAAGGTCAGCCCCTTATCCTTCAGATGATAATTTGACATAACGGTGTAATCGCGTGTCCGTTGTACGCGGTAAACTGCCATTCACTTCACTCCTTCCTGTGGTCAGAAAATAACAAAAGCCGCTGTCAGTAAAGACGCGGCTCAAACTTCATAGAAAACTCCTGGTCTCCCATCAAAGGGATAGCGGCTGATGTCCTCAAAGGCGTCGGCAACCTCCTCCGCTGGATAGTCCTGCCAGTCCCGCTCCCTGACGATATGATGGATAGTACGGTAACAGGTAGAAAACCTTTCATACGCCGAACAGTATTTCGTATTCACGCAGGAGACATCCACAAACCGCCCGTCCTCCAAGAGCCATAGTTCCCGGATGCAAGAAGCATCCACCTGCGTAGAATGACTCTGGATAGTTTTTTGGTAAATGCAAAATCCCCGCTGTGGAAACAACTCTGGCCCATAGTAGTTCAAGGAACACTCATGGTTTCCCGCGGTCTGGTAAGCAAGGACACTTTCCCCACGATAGCGGACAGACTGCGCCACAAGTTCCATGTTCAATCTGGAGAGCGCCCTTTTCCGCTCCTTTTTGTCGGGGAAAAGATAAAGATACGCCGTCCTGATGGCATTGCAAATTTCTTTTTCTCTAAACATCTTATTTTCTCCGTTTTTTCTTTACATCCAAGACATGACCCTCAATTACACGGGCGTACCTTTTGATTTTGATCTCCCGGCGCTGCTGGCTTTGCAGGGCGGCC
>OHZD01001001.1_pt1 | contig 11119 bp, 6 predicted proteins | sample 1580391 | NCBI WGS metagenome assembly OHZD01 (sample SAMEA3882510, study PRJEB24775) | human gut metagenome | biome: human-associated habitat; feature: intestine environment; material: feces | place: Netherlands | collected 2009/2010 | reverse complement strand
AGCCGTCAGCGTTTCTATCAGCACGGCCGTCTGCACCGTCATGTGCAGGGAGCCCATGATGCGCACGCCCTCCAGGGGTCTGGCGGCAGCGTACTTTTCGCGCACGGCCATCAGGCCGGGCATCTCATGCTCCGCAATATCCAGTTCCTTGCGTCCGAAATCCGCCAGGCCGATATCGCGCACCTTGTATTGTTCCGTTTCTGAAAACATGTCTGTAAGCGTTGTCGTAGGATTAATGAAGAAGTTGTTTCAGGAAGGCCAGGCGCGTTTCGTCCAGCTGTTCCCAGGGCAGTTCCGGATTAGTGAAATGCCCGTAGTGCGTCGTCTTCCGGTAAATAGGCTGAAGCAGATTCAGCTGTTTCACCATATCCGCGGGCTTGAAGGAAAAGATGTTTTCCAGCGCATTTTCAATGGATATTTCCTCCACTTTCCCGGTACCGAACGTATCCACCCGGATGGAAACCGGAGCGGGGTAGCCAATGGCGTAAGCCACCTGCAATTCACATTTGTCCGCCAGTCCGGCAGCCACAATGTGCTTGGCAACCCAGCGGCACATATACGCGGCGGAACGGTCCACCTTGGACGGGTCTTTCCCGGAAAAGGCTCCGCCGCCGTGGCGCCCCATGCCGCCGTAGGTGTCGACGATGATCTTGCGGCCGGTGAGGCCCGTGTCGCCCATGGGGCCGCCCACGACAAAGCGACCGGTGGGGTTCACGTAGATGTCCGCGTTATCCCACGGCATGTTCTCAGCGGCCATGACCGGGGTGATGACGTGCTCGATAAGGTCGGCCTTGATCTTGCCCATGTCCTCGATCTCGGCAGCGTGCTGCGTGGAGATGACGATGGTCGTGACCTCGACGGGCTTGCCTTCCTCGTAGCGCACGGTGACCTGGGTCTTGCCGTCGGGACGCAGATAGGCGAGGGTGCCGTCGTGACGCACGGCGGCCAGGCGCTCGGCTAGGCGACTCGCCAGGTAGTGCGGCATGGGCATGAGGGTCTTGGTCTCGTTGGAGGCATAACCGAACATCATGCCCTGGTCGCCGGCACCGATCAGGTCGATCGGGTCGGTGGTAGCGCCGGTCTGGGTCTCGAAGGACTCGTCGACGCCCTGGGCGATATCGGGCGACTGCTCGTGGATGAGGCTCATAACGCCGCAGGTGTCGCAGTCAAAACCGAACTTGGCACGGTTGTAGCCAATGCGGCGGATAACGCCGCGGGCGATTTCCTGTACGTCGACGTAGGCCTGGGTGCGAATCTCGCCGGCGACGATGACGGTGCCGGTGGTCACGAGGGTCTCGCAGGCGCAGCGGACGTTCTCCACGTTCGCAGGCACGCCGTTGGGGGCGATGTAGCCCTGCTCCTGGAGCTCTATTTCTTTGGCGAGGATTGCGTCGAGGACGGCGTCGCTGATCTGGTCAGCGATCTTATCGGGATGACCTTCGGTCACCGACTCTGACGTAAATACGAAGGACCCGTGTTGGGGTGGGATGGAACGAAGTTCTTCTGACATGATTGTCCTTTCAAAAACGTGTCCCGGCGACCGTTACCATTCCGCCGGGCTCTCTATGCAAGGGCACATCATAGCGCGTAAATCAAACATTCACACCCTTTCCGCACCTACTCATTGGGGACAGACATAAATGGCCGGCCGGGTACTCATTGGGGACAGGCTTAAACGAACAGTCTTACCTAAATGCCGACAGGTTGCCCAAAGACTGGTCATTTAAGTCTGTCCCCAATGAGTAGGTCGGTGCCCTTTGTGCGGAGGTTGCTTTGATGCTTTATACTGGTGCAGTTAGACATCCATCCTGCAATCGAGGAGATTTCCATGGCATCAGACGTTCGCGTCCGCTTTGCACCCTCACCGACGGGCAAGCTGCACATCGGCGGCGCCCGCACCGCTATCTATAACTGGGCTTTTGCCCGCGCAAACGGCGGCACGTTCATCCTGCGCATCGACGACACCGACCCCACCCGTTCCACCGACGAGAACACGCAGATCATCCTGCGCGCCATGCGTTGGCTGGGCCTGGACTGGGACGAGGGTCCCGAGGTGGGCGGCGACTTTGGCCCCTACGCCCAGACCGAGCGCCTGGACCTGTACAAGCAGGCCGCCCAGAAGCTTTGGGACGAGGGCAAGGCCTATCCCTGCTTCTGCACCAAGGAGCAGCTCGACGCCGACCGCAAGGCCGCGCAGGAGCGCAAGGACCCCTTCCAGGGCTATCAGCGCCGCTGCCGCGATCTCGATCCCGAGGAGGCACGCCGCCGCATTGAGGCTGGCGAGCCCTACGTCCTGCGCATCAAGGTTCCCGAGGACCGCGGCGACGTCGTCATCCACGATGCCGTCCACGGTGAGGTGACCTTCGACGCCAAGGAGCTCGACGACTTTGTCATCTTCCGCTCCGATGGCACGCCCACGTACAACTTTGCGACCGTCGTCGACGATGCCATGATGAAGATCACCCACGTCATCCGCGGCGATGACCACCTGTCCAACACCCCGCGCCAGGTCATGGTCTACGAGGCCCTCGGTGCTCCCGTGCCCATGTTCGCTCACATCTCCATGATCCTGGGCGCCGACGGCAAGAAGCTCTCCAAGCGCCACGGCGCCACCTCGGTGGAGGAGTACCGCGACGCCGGCTACCTGTCCGACGCCTTTGTCAACTACCTGGCGTTGCTCGGCTGGTCGCTCGACGGCGAGACTACGATCATTCCGCGTGATGTCCTGGCCAGCAAGTTTTCGCTCGACCGCATCTCCAAGAACCCGGCGACCTTCGACCCCAAGAAGCTCGACTGGGTCAATGCCGAGTACATCAACGGCATGTCCGACGCCCAGTTTGCCGACGAGATCATGGTCCCCGAGCTGCACGAGGCGGGCCTCATCGAGGGCAACGTCGAGTACGGCGAGGACTGGATCGACGCGCTTGCCGCTATCGTCAAGCCGCGCACTAAGATGCCGGCCGACGCCGTGACCGTCGCCGCCCCCATCTTCGCTACGGCCGAGACGCTCGAGTATGACGAGAAGTCCGTCAACAAGGGCCTGGCCAAGGAGGGCATGGGTGCCATTCTGGATGCCGCCAAGGCCGCGCTCGAGGGCGTGGACGAGTGGACGGCCGCCAACATCGACGCCGCACTTGAGCCGCTGCCCGAGCAGATGGGTCTCAAGAAGCGCGTGGTGTTCCAGGCCGTGCGCGTCGCCGTTTGTGGCAACATGGTGAGCCCTCCGCTGGACGAGACCATGGCGCTCGTCGGTCGCGACGACTGCCTGGCGCGCATCGACCGCGCGCGCACGATGGCGCTGTAATCGCTGCGCAAACGTATGTATCCGAGCCCCGTTCACCCGAGCGGGGCTCTTGTTTCTGTAGACGTATGGGATAGGAGGTGCTGGGGCCATGGTCGAGCAACTTTCGCTGTTTGGTTCGCCGGAACCGGAGGAAGCTCCGAAGTCCGCGGCTCCTGCCGCCGCCCCGGCGCAGCCCGAGCCCGCACCTGAGCCCATCGCCGCCTATGCGAGCGTGGTTCTCGACATCCCGACGCGCGCGCTGTCCGAGCCGTTTGCCTATGGCATTCCTCAACCCCTTGCTAGCGAAGCGCAGATCGGATCAACGGTCCTGGTCCACTTTGGTAACCGTGCCGCCGCGGGCTATATTGTCGACATTGCGCCTGAGCTGGGCGACCTACAAGGCAACATCGCCCTCGACCCCGCACGCATCAAGCCCATCGAGGCTATCCTCAGCAAACCGCTCTTTACTGTCGAGGCTGCCCGTATCGCACGCTGGATGAGCTACGAGTATGTCGCGACGCTTTCCGAGTGCCTGCGCCTGTTCTTGCCACCGGGCGGAAGCCCGCGCGTGGTCAAGGGCGACGACGGCGTATGGACTGTCGAGCGCCCCGCCGTCAAGCCTATCCAAAACCGCTGGGTCATGCTCACGCCCGAGGGATTTGACTATACGCCGCCCAAGACCGCCGTTCGCCAGCGTCAGCTCATCGAGGCGCTCCAGTGCGGACCGGTCACGACGCGCGACCTCAACCTTCTCTATAACAGCATGTCGGCGACCATCAAGGCGCTCGAAAAGCGCGGCGTCGTGGTGGTAGAGGAGCGCCGTGCTTGGCGTGGCTGCAGCGAGCAGACCACGTTGTCCTCGGCAAGCGGTAAGGCGCCGGTCGCGCTTACCAACGGCCAGCAACAGGCACTCGCGCAGATTGAGCGCGCCCGTCTGGACGCTCATGGCGACGTGGTGCTGGTCGACGGCGTCACCGGCTCCGGCAAAACCGAGGTGTACCTCTCCGCCATCGAGCGCGTGCTGGCGGCCGGTCGTTCGGCCTGCGTGCTCGTGCCCGAGATCTCGCTGACGGCCCAGACCGTCGGCCGTTTTCGCTCGCGTTTTGGCGAGACGGTTGCGGTCTTTCACTCGCGTCTTTCTGCTGGCGAGCGTCTGGACCAATGGGATATGGTTGCCAGCGGTGCCGCGCGTGTGGTCGTGGGTGCCCGCTCGGCGCTCTTTTGCCCGCTCAGCGATCTGGGCCTCATCATCATCGACGAGGAGCACGAGACCAGCTACAAGCAGGGCTCCAGCCCGCGCTACCACGCGCGCGAGGTGGCGGCCGAGATGGCGCGCCGCCACCGCTGCCCGCTCGTGTTGGGCTCCGCCACGCCTTCTGCTGAGGCCCTCGATCGCTGCCGCCGTGGCACGTATAACGGTGCCACCTGGACGCGCGTCGAGATGCCCGAGCGCCCGGGACACGCCGTGCTGCCGACGGTTCGGATCGCCGACCTGCGCCGTGAGTTCTCGCACGGCAGCCGTTCCATGTTCTCAAAACCGCTGATGGAAGGCTTGGAACGCGTGGTCGAGCGCCGTGAGAAGGCCGTGCTGCTGCATAACCGCCGTGGCTTTGCGCCGTTCCTTATGTGCCGCGAGTGCGGCTGCGTCCCCACTTGCAACCACTGCTCCACCGCGCTTACGTATCACGAGCGCACGCACACGCTGCAGTGTCACACATGCGGTTCGTCTTGGCGCGTGCAGCCCTATCCGGCGCCCACAAGCCGTTGCCCCAAATGTGGCAGTCGCTACCTGGCAAAAATGGGCCTAGGCACGCAGCAGATCGAGGATGCGCTGCACCAGATGCTGCCCGACGACGTCGCCATCATTCGCATGGATGCCGATACCACGCGTGGCAAGGACGCGCACAAAAAGCTGCTCGAGCAGTTCGATGCGGCCGATTGCGCCGTGTTGCTGGGCACCCAGATGATTGCCAAGGGCCTCGACTTTCCCGAGGTCACGCTTGTGGGCGTGGTCAATGCCGACTTTGCGCTGAAGCTCCCCGATTTTAGAGCAGGAGAGCGCGCCTACGACTTGCTGGAGCAGGTTGCGGGCCGCGCCGGCCGCGGCGATCGCCCCGGTGAGGTGATCATCCAGACCTACCTGCCCGAGGATCCGGTCATCCGCGCCGTCGCTGAGCATGACCGTTCGATCTTTACCGACTACGACCTGGACCAGCGCCGCGACGCGCTGTACCCGCCGTTTGTTCGCCTGGTCAACATCTTGGTGTGGTCGGCGAACCGAGACGACGCGCAGGACTACATCGGGCGCATTGCAAAGCTCCTCAAGCGCCGTTGGCATGCTGCCGCGCCCGACTTTTTGCGGGCGGGCAGCGCGGTGCCGCAGGTGCTGGGCCCGGCTTCGTGTGTAATCGAGAGAGCCAAGGACCGTTACCGCTTCCATCTGCTTGTGAAGTCGCCCGTGGGGTACCATGTCTCTGATGGTATCGACGCCTGCCTCAAAGAGGTGGGCTCCGTGCGTGGCGTGAGCGTGAGCGTTGACGTCGACGCCTATGATTTGATGTAACAACCCGAAAGGATGGCCATGGAAGCCAACGGAATCGTACTGTCGCCCGACCCTCGTCTGCGCCAGGAGTGCGCCGTCATCGAGGAGATTACCCCGGCGATCGAGGCACTTGCCGAGAAGATGAAGAAGATGATGTTCGAGAACGGCGGCTGCGGCCTGGCTGCCCCGCAGATCGGCGAGCTTATTCAGCTCGTCACCATCGACTGCGACTACAGTGACAAGAGCGACTACGACCCGTATGTGCTCATCAATCCCGTCATTGTTGAGCAGAGCGACCATCTGGTGCCCTTTAGCGAGGGTTGCCTTTCCATTCCTGGCATTAGCTGCGAGATCGAGCGTCCCGATCATGTCGCCGTCGAGGCGTACGACCTGGATGCCAACCTGATTCGTTATGAGGCCTCGGGCGACCTGTTCTGCGTGTGCCTGCAGCACGAGATCGATCACCTGCACGGCAACACCATGTTTGAGCGACTGAAGCCCATGCAGAGGATCAAAGCAGTCAAGGAGTACCAGGACGCCCTGGCCCGCGGCGCTCGACCGGGCGAGACGGAATAGTTCCCACCGTCCTCGGTGCTGAGCGCCTACATATCAACCCGTGCTCAAACATTCTCGCTTCGCTGCGAAACTGCGCGCGGGACGATATGTGGGCGCTCAGCACCGGGGACTGCATTGTTCTGGCTCGGTTCGCCCGGGTGCCGTCGGGCCAGGGAAGGGCGTCTTTGCTGATAGTCTTTGTTGAGAGAGAGCTGCTTTTATTGCGGCTCTTTCTTTGGTTTTGGGTATATTTGTTCTTGTTGAAATGTAATCCGGATGGGCTGGTGACTTGGCTTTCCGCTGTTATTTGTAGCCGTCTCGGCTTTGGTTGAGAGGAGACTAACTTTTATGCGTATTGTGTTTATGGGTACGCCTGATTTTGCGGTGCCTTCGTTGACTTCGCTTGTCGAGGCTGGTAACGAGATTGCGCTTGTTGTTACTCGTCCTGATGCTGTTCGTGGGCGTGGTAAGAAGCTGGAGCCGTCTCCTGTTAAAGCCAAGGCGCTTGAGCTTGGGTTGCCGGTTATTGAGGCTAATCGTATGACGCCTGAGGTTGTTGAGGCGCTTCAGGCTGCCCAGGCTGACATTTTCTGCGTGGCTGCTTATGGTTGCATTTTGCCGGATGACGTGCTGCATATGGCGCCGCTCGGCATTGTGAATGTTCATGCGTCCTTGCTGCCTCGTTGGCGTGGGGCTGCTCCTATTCAGCGTGCGATTCTCGCTGGTGACGACGTTGCTGGCGTTTCCATTATGCGCATCGGGCATGGCGTGGATACTGGCGCTTATTGTGCTCAGGCCTCGACCTCGGTTGCCGGCAAGCATGCTGAGGCGCTGACCATGGAGCTTGGTGAGCTTGGCGGTAAATTGCTTGCCGATACGCTTCCTTCGCTTTCCGATGGCACCGCCGTGTGGACTGAGCAGGATGAGTCGCTTGTTACCCATGCCGCCAAGATTTCTAAGCAGGAGATGCGCCTGGATCCGCAGATGGCGGCGCTTGATTGCGTGCGTCATGTGCTGGCCTCATCCGATACCGCTCCCGCTCGTTGCGTGATTGCCGGCAAGACCGTGCGCGTGCTCGATGTTGCGCCGGCCGAAGTGTTGCTTGGCGAGGGCGCTGTTGACGTTAAGAACAAGCGTGTTTACCTTGGTCTTTCCGATGGTGCGGTTGAACTGCTCGAGGTTAAGCCCGATGGCAAGCGTGCTATGGCCGCTTCTGCTTGGGCTGCTGGCCTGCAGGGCGCCGATCTTTCGTGGGGTGTTTTGTCATGAGTAAGCTTTCCCCCGCGCGCAAGCTTGCGCTCGATGTGCTAATGGAGGCCGATCGCCGCGGTATGTATGCGCGTGACGTGCTGTCCTCTCGCGCATCGGCCAAGGCTATTGACCAGCGTGATTCCGCTTTTGCCGCCCGCTTGGCACTTGGTGTGGCCGCCACGCAGGGTATTTTGGACGAGCTCCTCGATCAGTTTCTCGACAAGCCCAAAAAGGTTGCGCCGCGTGTTCGCATGGCGCTTCGTATCTCGGCCTTCGAGATGCTTTATCTACATACGCCTGGCCGCGTCGCCGTAAGTCAGGGTGTTGAGCTGGTTCGCTGCGGCGCTAAGTCCGCCGCTGGCTTGGCCAATGCTGTACTGCATAAGGTTGCGGACAATGTTGAGGACTTTGCTACGGCATCCGATGTGGATGAGTCTGAGCGACGCCTGGTACGTCTGTCGCGCCTGATGGGTCTGCCGCGTTGGCTGTGCGCTCGTATTATGGCTTCGTTTGACACGCCAGAGGGTGCGCTCAACTTTGCCGGTAACTTGGCACCTGCGCCGCTGGCTTTACACGAGAACGCCTTTACGACTAAGCCTGATCCGTATATCTCGCAGCTCGTCGCGCCTGTCTTCCCGGGCTGCCATGCCCCGGTTGATGCCCAGGTTACCGTTGCTTCGGGTGTGTTTGAGCGTGCTGCCGCGGTGGCATCTGATCTCAACGCGCAGCTTATCGCCACGGCAGCCACGCGCCCTGGCAGCTGCCTTGAGATTGGTGCCGGTCGTGGCACCAAGACCTATGTGATGATGTGCCAGGCCAAGCGTGCGGGCTATGAGCGTCAGCATACGGCGCTCGATCTGCATGATCGCAAGTGCGATCTGAATCTCGCTCGCCTGCATAAGGCCGGTATTCAGGGCGTTCGTACGGTTTCGGGTGATGCCTGCGAGCTTGATGAAGTCCTGACGTCATTTGATGCCATGCTTGGCAAGCCGGTTAAGTTCGACACGGTCTTTATCGATGCGCCGTGCTCTGGCACCGGAACCATGCGTCGTCATCCCGAGATTCCGTGGCGCCTGACCGAAAAGGATGTGACGGTTGAGCTGCCCAAACTGCAGCTGACGATGCTCAAGGAAGCTGCCGCGCGCGTGGCTGCCGGCGGCGAGCTCATCTATGCGACGTGTTCGGTCTTCGACGAGGAGAACACGCAGGTGGTGGATGCTTTCTTGAACTCTCCTGAGGGCACCGGCTTTACTGTAGCGCCGCTCTCCGAGGCACAGATTCTGCAACTCCCCGAGTTCGATCAGGCCAAGAAGCTCGTTTCCGTACGCCAGAACGATCGAGGCCTCTTCCAAAGCGTGCCGGTAAACGCCGATTCCTACGACGGTCACTTCTGCGCCAGACTGGTCCGCAAGTAACTACTAAGTTGCGGTGAAATAGGGATTGAAAAGCCGCTTCTACCCGCCAAACAGTCCTTATTTCACCGCAACTCACAAGGAAACCTGGGTACCTTGATTAGCTACCCATAGAGCAAAGAAATAGCCCCGCGATCGGTGTTGATCGCGGGGCTGTTCGGTTTCTAGTGGCTGTGCGGGCAGTTGGCGCAGCAGCCGCTTGTGGCGCTGGTGCTGGAGCCGCCGCTTCGCTGGTCGGTGTTGTAGAAACCGCTGCCCTCAAATTTAATGCCGCTGGCCGAGAACGTCTTGGCCGCCGGGGCACCGCAGCTGGGGCACACGACCTCGGGAGTCTCGGACATGGGATGCTCAACCTCAAACACGTTGCCGCAGCTCGAGCACTTGTAATCGTAGCGCGCCATAATACTTCCTTTTCAGCACAAAGCGGGCAGATTACTCTGCCCGCAAAAATTCAAACGTCTGTAACTGTACCCTATATCGGGGGTTTTATCACGCTTCGCCCCAGAATCTATGGTTGTTGCGCAGGAGCTGTGCGGTTTTGTTTTCGGCGGCTGCAATGTCCGCCTCGTCAGCCTGCCAGGTCCAGTTGCCCGTGGCCACGCCCGGAACGTTCATGCGCGCGTCGTCGCCAAGCCCCAGGACATCCTGCAGCGGCATCATCACCAGGGGAGCGTCGCTTGCCAGCGCGTCGCTCATCAGCTTGGCCGCCACCTCAACACCGCTCGGTTCATCGCCGCCCGCAAAGGAACGCGTACACCAGCCGGCGAGCGTCGACGTATCGTGCGTCGAGGTGTATAGAATCTTGCCGGGCGTGGGATGCACACCGCAACGAACGTCGTAGTCGCTAAACTCCAGCACGTCCATGCCGGGGAAACCGCAGGTCGATGCCATGGCGCGAACACCGGGCGTCAGATAGCCCAAGTCCTCAGCGATAAAGTTGAGCGGACCCAGCTCGTCATAAGCGGTCTGGAACAGGTCCTTGCCCGGTCCCGCCAACCAGCGACCTTCGGCGCAAGCCTTGCCTGCGGGGATACTAAAGTAGCTGTGGAATCCCAGGAAGTGATCCAGGCGCACGCGGTCGTAGAGCGAGAACGCGCGGCGCAGGCGATCCATCCACCAGCTATAGCCGTTCTGCTTCATGTGGTCCCAGCGGAACGTCGGGTTGCCCCACACCTGGCCCTCGGGTGCAAAGTTGTCGGGCGGCGCACCGGAGATCTCGATTGCCTTGCCGGTATCGGACAGCCAGAAGTTCTCGGGTTCGCTCCACGCATCTGCCGAATCGTCGGACACGTACATAGGAATATCGCCGATGACCTCGATGCCTTTCTTGTGCGCATAGTTCATGAGCTCGCACCAAGCTAGGTCAAAGCGGTACTGCATGTACGCCTGAAGCTCGGCCTCGTTGTGGAAGCGCTTGTCGTCGATCAGATGCTCGTTGTAGCGCGCGACATCTGCCGGCCAATCGTGGCGCGACTCGCCCTCAAAGTACTTTTTGACGGCCATATAGACGCAGTATTTCTCGAGCCAATCGGCATTGCGATGCTTAAACGCGGTGTACAGCGGATCGGCATCCTCGCCTCCGCGGGCCTTCCAGGTCTCAAAGTCGGCTGCCAGCTCCTCGTGGCTCTCGGGTAGCAGGTCGATATTGCCTGCAAAGGCCGAAGGACCGGCGTAAGGGGAGCGGAAGAAGTCCGTGGGGTTGACGGGGAGAACCTGCCAGTAGCGCATGCCCATGGCGGCCAGATGGTCGATAAAGCGACGCGTGGGCGCGCCGATCGTACCGGGCTTGCCGTCGTCGGTCGGCACCGATGTGATATGGCACACAACACCCGCACCGTGATCGAGCGGTTCCTGCAGGCGCTGCTCGGCATGGTGATAGATGATCGACGAGCCCAGCGGGTACAGGTCGAGCGTGACCGTTCCGTTGTGGATCTCGCACTCGTGACCGCTGATCACATCGCTCGCGCATTCGCCGAGCGCCGGAATCGTCACCCGGTGTGAATTGCGCAGGCTGCGGTTGATGATGACGGTCGCGGACTCGCCGTCTTTACCGATACGGTTGTAGGCCAGCACCTC
>OHZD01000991.1_pt1 | contig 11189 bp, 10 predicted proteins | sample 1580391 | NCBI WGS metagenome assembly OHZD01 (sample SAMEA3882510, study PRJEB24775) | human gut metagenome | biome: human-associated habitat; feature: intestine environment; material: feces | place: Netherlands | collected 2009/2010 | reverse complement strand
AAAACCGCCCTGACCCGCCCCGGCTTTGCACTGTTTTTGGGTGGTGCTGCGTTTATCTGGTGCCTGTTTGCCCTGCACCGGCCCATGTTTACCCAGTGGGACGAGTTCACCGCCTGGGGCCTTGCGCCCAAAATGGTGGTGGAGCGCGCCGCGTTTTATGTGGCCGATCCCGTCAACCTGAAAGCCAGCTTTACCTACCCGGCCACCAGCCTGGTGACGTTCTTGTTCCAGCCCTTTGGTTCGTGGGCTGAGTGGGCCTGCCTGGCCGCGCTGGACACCCTGGCTCTGGCCTGTGTGGCGGCAGCTTCGGCTCTGCCTCGCCCGCAGTGGGCGGGGGGCATCCTTGTGTTCGGGACCGGGTTTGTGCTGCCGTTCTTCTTCTCCAATAATCCGGCGGGCAGCTATGCGCCGCAGTATGCCAACGCCATGGCGGACCTGCCGCTGGCGATGCTGTTTGGCGGGGCACTCTGCCTGTATTATTCTGTAGGGCATCGCAGGCGGGCATTCTGGCTGACGGGCCTGCCGCTGATGCTGCTGACCCTGACGAAAGATATTTGCTTTGCCTACGGGCTGATCGCTGCCTTTTTGATCGGCCTTGACCAGTTGGTCACCGCCGATAAACCAATCAAACAATCGTTCCCGCGTGCGTTTCTGCGCGCTGGTGGCCTGGCCGTCTGCGTGGTGGCCGCCTTTGCAAGTTGGAGCCGCTACACCGCCGCCGTGACCCCCACGGTGGACACCGGCGCCAGCGTGGGCAGCGCGGGCTTAAGCTACGGCGCGGTGCTGACGGGCGGCGTCAAGCAGCTGCTGGGCATTGGCCGCGATGACAAGTTTGCGCAAATTATGGCCGCCATGGGCGATGCCTTCTTCACCCGGCGCATCTGCCTGCTGGGCGGCGGCATCATGGCGGTGGCGGTTATTACCATGGTCGCGGCAGCGGCGTTTTTTGCCGCCGAAAAAGGCCCGGCCCGCCGCCGTGTACTGATGGCGCATCTGGCGTTCGCGTTCTGCTTCGCCGCGCTGTATGCGTTCCACCTCATTTTGTATTACTACAATTTCTCGGACGTGGAGGGCCTGGCCCTCAAGGACTACGACCGCTATTTAAGCCCCTACTACCAGGCGTGGATGCTGGCTATGCTCTGTCTGCTGGCCCGCAGTGCCGCCGCCCGGTGGAGCTGCTGTGTGCTGGCCTGTGCGGCCGCCGCTGTGGTGGGTATCTTCTGCTGGCGGGGCATCCCGGCGGCAGGCTTCTGGTCGGATGCTGACAGCCTGTACACCCTGCGTGCTGACGTGCAAGACCGCGCTGACACGATGAATACGGTGCTGGATTGGCCCGACCGTGTGCTGGTGCTGAGCCAGGGTGACGACGCCACCCGCTGGTACTACTACCGCTACGAGCTGACGGCCCAGGTGGTCAACGGCTTCGGCGGCTTTTACGGCCGCCTGGGCGAGACCCAGGATCGCTGGGACAGCGACTTTATGAACCTGGTCGAAAGCGAAAATTGGACGCTGTACGATTATAAAGCCGTCTGCGTGCCCGCCACGCTGGTGGCCTATATGCAGGAGAAAGACTGCGATTATCTGCTCATTGACCGCGCCGACGACTACCTGCAGCGGGAGTTCAGCCCCTATTTTGAGGGCGGCCTGACCGCCGACATGCCCGCGACCCTCTACCACTTTGAGGGCGCAGACGCCGCCGTGCCCTTTACGCTGGCCGCGGTGGCAGAAAGCGGGGTGGAATAATGCAGAAAAAAACGCTCTTCAACCCGCGCCAAACGCTGGTGCTGGCTTACCTGCTGGCGGTGGTGCTGTGGCTGGTGCGCTGCCTGGCGGGCAGTGCCGTGATGCTGAACTACAAAATGCAGGGCAAAATGCCCCAGGTCACGCTGGCACCGGACGAGCTTACCACCGAGAGTTTTGCTGCCTATTCCAGCAACGAGTGGTGGACCGCCCCGGATGACGACCCCAACTGGTATCTTTCCACCGACAGCGACCCCCACATTTACTGGCAAGGGCAGGGTTATATTGAAACAGTGGAGCTGGATGCTGCGCACCGTCTGCCCCCGGGTGGCGTGGCGCTGTACTATCTCAAGCCCGGCCAGACCGACTACACCGAGGCGCAGAAAGTCTACGCCAAAGTCACCGCCCCCGGCGTGTACACGTTCGATCTGGGCGGCCAGTGGGTCACGGGCCTGCGTATCGACCCAGACAGCGTAGGCGGCGTGCCGACGCTTTTCACCGGTGTGACGCTGAACCCGGACACCCCGTGGTATCTGCGCTTTCTCCCCACTGCCGGTCAGTTGCTGGTGCTGTTGTTTGCACCGGCGTTTGCGGCGGGGATGGTTTGTTCCTTCTTTGAAAAGAAGGAACCGAAGAAACTTTCAACATAATAAAGCAAAAATAGGGATAAGCGGCATCTGTAGGGGCGCACACTGTGCGCCCGCCAACCTCGCGGCAGTGCAAACACCCGCGGGCGAACAATGTTCGCCCCTACAACCATTCCCTGCCTCGTTTTCCCCGCGTCATCGCAACTTACCCCCAACCATAAAACGGTATTTTATATTAAAATTCTTTTGGTTCCTTTTCTGATAAGAAAAGGAACAGACAAGGATAAACAATGGAACTTCTCTGCGTAATGGCAGCGCTGGCGGCGCTGTTTTTGGGCAGCGCGGCGCTCACGCTCAAAGCGCGGATCCCGGCCGGGCTGGCCCCGCTGGTAACGCTGTCCTGCATCGTGGCGGTGCTTACGCTGGCCGGTATGGCCGGGGTGCTGTACCCCGCCGCCTGGGCTGTGTATGCCCTGTGTGCGGCAGGCGGCGTGTGGGCGCTGCTGCCGCCGAAAGAGGCTAAAAAGCGCTACTACGCGCAATTGGCAACGCCCGGCAGCGTGACCTTCTGGGCGCTGGCACTGGCCTTTGCCGTGTACTTCTTCGTGCGCCAGCCCATGGCCACGGTGTCCGATGAATTCTCCCTCTGGGCCACCGCTGTCAAAGTCACCAAGGTGGATAACAGCCTGTACTCCACCGCCACGCTGGGCACGCCCTGGGCGGTGACGCAGAACCCAGGCCTGCCGCTGCTCAGCTACTTTTTCCAGTTCTTTGGCCAGTATGCAGACTGGAAAATCTATCTCGCCTACGATGTATTGTTCTTTGCCGTGTATGCCGCCGTGCTCAGCGTCCTGCCGTGGAAGCAGTGGCGTGTGGCCGTGCCCATGGCTGCGGTGCTGTGGGTCACGCCGTTTTTCTTCACGGTGTACAACCACACCATCTACCTGACTACCGTCTACCTGTCGTCCTACGGCGACATCCCGGCCGGGTTGGTGTTCGGCAGTGCGGTGGCTGTGTGGCTGGCCCTGCGCCAACAGGATGGCCCCCGCTGGGCTGTGCTGCCGGTGCTGGCCCTGGCTGCAAACTTAAAAGCCAATGACTTTGTGCTGTCGCTGGCAGCGGCCGGGCTGATCGCCGTGGACGCCTGGCTGTTCTGTGATGGTAAATTCAAGCAGGGCCTTGCCCGCCGTACGGGCTTTGCCGTGGCTTGCTTTGCCGCGCCCATGGCTGTGTATTATTTGTGGAACGTCCGCTACGTAGGCTGGCTCGTCAGCCGCAACGCCAGCGAGGGCGGTGTCGGTGAGACGACTGCCTCGATGGGTGCAGTGGTCATCAACGGCATCAAGATCCTGCTGGGTCGGCCCGTCACCGGCTTTTTTGCCGAGCGTGAATCCCAGTTCCGCCAGGCGATGGCCGATATGGGCCACCAGTTCTGGACCAGCGACGGCAAACTGGGCATGATCGGTCAGGGCCGCAACATCGTGGTGCTGATTGCCGTTGTGTTTGTGGTGGTACTGGCCACGGCCGGTTCCCGCCGTCTGCGGCTGCGCATCGGCAGCATGGGTGTGCTGTCCGCTGTCTGCTTTTTGGGGTATAACCTCGAACTGGCGCTCAGCTACGGTTTTATCTTTAAGCCGTTCCAGGCGGAGCGGCTGGAAGATTATAACCGTTACATCGAAAGTTATTATATTGGTTGGTTCCTGATGGCGCTGGCTTGTCTGATGATTGCTTTGCAGCCACAGCTGGAGACGGTCAGTAAAGTCAACGGCCCCACGGCTGCTTTTACCACCAGCCGCTATGCCCCCAAGCGCCCGCTGGCGGCGCAGGGCATTGTGTTGCTGCTGGCCGTTGCCATGCTGGTGCGGCAGAATCAGATCGTGCTGCCGCAGCTCAGCGTACTGGGCTTTGCGGACAGCGAATTTGCCGACCGCAAGCAGGCTCGTGCCGAGGCCGAGTACGTCTGCGAGAATTTGCAGCCCGACGACCGTGTGTTCTACGTCAGTCAGGGCGATAACGGCGAGGGCTGGTTCAGCGCCGTGTTTGATTTTTACCCGGTGCTGGTGGATTACTCCGGCATTATGTCTGAAATGAACGGCGGTGGCGGTACGTTTGGTCTGCCGGAACTCAAGCCCGACGAGGGCGTAAAAGCAACCTATTATCACGCTTTTACGGCAGATGAACTGGATGCCATCGTGCGCGGCAACGGCTGCACGGTGTTGTACATCCAAAAACTGGACGATATTTTTGTGCAAAGTTACAGCGACCTGTTTACGGATAAATTGGCCGCCGCCCAGGCAGGGGAGACCCTGCTGTACCGCGTGACCGATGCGGGCTATGCCCCAGTGGAAATGCAAGGGGGTGCCGCATGAAACGGTTGAAAACTTTCTTCGCCCGCCGCGGCGTGGTGCCTGCGGCCTGTTACATTTTGGCGGTGGCCGTCTGGCTGGTGCTGAGCCTGGCCCATGCTGGCAGCGATGCCTTGGCCAAGGCCCAGGGGCGCATGACCGAGCAGATCATCCCGGTGCAGAGCTGGCAGTTGGTGGGCCTGGAACCCGCCGAGGAGCAGGCGACCGCGGAGTCGGCCCTGACCCTGACCACCACCAACGGTGACCCGCAGATGATTTTGGAGGATGTCTCCGGCCAGGTGGTGCGCACGCTGAGCTACACGGTAACGTTTGATGGCGACGCCCGTGAGATGTGCCTGTATTACACCACGAAAGTGGGCGAGGATTATAGCCAGGATCGCCGCGTGTTCCCGCAGAACCTTGGCAACGGCCAGTACTTGTACACGCTGCCCCGCACGAGCATTGCGGCATTGCGCCTGGACCCCTGCAGCCCGGACGAGAACAAGACGGTGGATCTGACCTTTGCCCCGGCGACCCTGACCCTGAACGCTGCCTCGACTCTGCCCGCCTGGTGGCAGTACCTTGTCCCTACCTGGTATCAAACCTTCTGCCTCATCCTCTACCCCGCCCTGTGCGCGTCGGCGGTCAGCCTGATTCGTTCCTTCTTTGCAAAGAGGGAACCGAAGAAACTCTAAACAAAAATGGGAGATACGGTCGCAGACCGTATCTCCCATTTTTAATTTAAAGTTCTTTTGGTTCCTTTTCTTTCAAGAAAAGGGACAAATCAGGTCACCTTCAGCGCGCGCTGGATGCGGTAGATGAGGTAGCGAAACAGGCCGACAATTAAACTGCACTCGACCCAGATGTAGTTGGGCAGGTTTTTCCAATGGAACTTCGGCTTGTTCAGCTTCGGCAGGGCCACCCAGGCTTCGTGGAATCCCTTCGCATAATCGTTGCCGAACCCACGGAACCGGAACATCACCACTTTCAGCAGATACCCCAGCACCATCGGGATCAGGTTCAGCAGCATCATCACCAACGGCTGGTTCTTGTAGGGCAGCAGGATACTGTTCCGTCCGCTCTGGATGCTCTTGAACGGATTGTACCGCACCGCACCCGTTGTAGCACCGCAGATGTGCCGGCACCGCGCCGTTGGGCAATAAACGTTCTTGTAACCAAAGTTGTTCGCGCGCCAGCTCAGGTCTACGTCCTCATAATAGGCAAAAAACAATTCGTCAAAAACGCCGATTTTATCCAAAATGGATTTTCTGTACAGCGCCGCGCCGCCGCATGCACTGAAGATGCGGCAGGGTTTTGTGTATCGGCTTGCCTTCAGGCCGTCGCCGCGCTTGCAGGCAAACCCTAAAATAGTCACGTAATCGCCCGCATCATCGGCAAGTTCCGGCTCGTAAAAGCGCAGCATCAGGCTGCTGACGGCAAAGATCTTGGGGTCGGCATCAGCAGTGCGGAGCAGTTCCGCCAGCCAGGTCGACTCGGCAAAGGCGTCGTTGTTGAACAGAGCCATGTACTCGCCTTTGGCAATGGCTATGCCCTGGTTGACGGCGTGGGAAAAACCGGTATTCTCGGCGTTTTCAATCAGGGTGTACCGGTCGCGGCCGCAATAGCTGCGGGCAATCTCCAGGCTTTCATCCGTGGAGCCATTGTCAATGACGATCAGTTCAAAATCCTGCTCGGTCTGTGCCCAGATGGACTCGATGGAGTCACGCAGCCAGCCTGCACCGTTCAGGTTTGGGATAATGACACTTGCTTTCATACGGCCTCCTTAGCGCAGGGCATAGTACAGGCTGTGGGAAACGGCCGCAAGGCTCAGCGCGCCGATCAAAAACAGCAGCGCAAAGATAACCGCGATGATGAGCGTGCGGACCAGATAAGCACGGGCTAGGCGCTTGCGGGCACTGTCCGGTCCGCCGGAAAAGCTCCACACCAGCATCATGATAAAGCCTACCAGAGGGATGGCAAAGATGACCAGCGTGCTCAGCGTGCTGCCAAAGCCCAGGGCCGGAACATCCTGCTCCGGGGCGTCCTCAGCCGGGTGATACTGCGGGGCGGCAGGCCCGGTGGGGGCTGCTGCTGCGGGGGCGGGCTGGATGTGGGCAGCACCGCATTTGGGGCAGCGGTCTTCGCCGGGATGGGCCAGGCGGCCGCAGTTTTTGCAAAAGTACATAACGTCCTCTTTCGTTAAAATGCCAGATTACGGTCCAGCTGGGTGTTCAGGATGATCTGGGTGTTGGTGGAACCCATCTTCTGCATCTTGGTCAGCAGATGCTCCAGTGCGTCGATGTCGGTGCAGCTTACCTTAATAATAAAATTGTAACTGCCTGTCACGCGGAAGCACTGCAAGACCTGGGACTCCTGCTCGATCATCGCCAGGAAGCTGGCGCGGGTGGCGGCATCTACCAAAACAGAGATGAGCGCCTCCACACGGGCGGGGGCGCCGGGGTTGCGCAGCACCACTGTGTAGCCGCCGATGATACCCTCCTGCTCCAGCCGATGGATGCGGCTGGACACGGCCGGGCTGGTCAAACTGACCTTCTGTGCAATGTCTTTGACGGGCATACGTGCATTTTCGGATAAAAGTTGTACGATTTTATGGTCTAGATCGTCCATGGGATGACTCCTCTTACAAAGTTTTGTATAATGCGCACAAAAAAATAAAATGAAGAAAAGCGCCGTTGTGAGGTTTGACAAAATAGGAAAAGTGTGATTTTTTCGGCGACAACTAAATATAATTAAGCATTTACTGGTTTATTATAATGTTTTTAAAAACAAATTGCAAGGGGGACGTTTGACAAATTAAGGAAAAAGACTATAATAATAGCTGTAATCAATCAAGCGACGCATCAATATGGCGATGCATAAATTTACGACATTCACTGACCTTTATATACTTTCCCACCCCTCTATGCACAAAAGCCCGCAGATTTTCTGCGGGCTTTTGTGTTTGTATTAAACAAACATCTCCGCACTTCTCGGCGGCAATTTCGGCACCGCCGGCAAGGGCGCGGCTGCCGCCCGCCAGGCGGCAGGGGATACCCCTACCTCCCGTTTAAACACCCGGCACAAATAGTTCGCCCCCGAAAACCCCGTCATCCCGGCAATCATCTCCAAATTGTACTCGTCGCTCAAAAGCAGTGCCTTCACGGCCTCAATGCGCACATTGGTCAGGTACTTCCCCGGCGACACGCCGATCTCCTGCTTGAACGTCCGTACCAGGTGGCTCTTCGTCACGCCCAGCTGTTCGCTCAATTCCTCCACGCCGTACAGTGCCATGTAATTCTGCCGGATGGCCGCCACCGCCTCGGCCACCAGCGGCGGCAGGGGGCGGGCTGTCTCATCCGCCTTGCCCAGGGCGCACAGCAGGCCGTAGGCCAGGGGGGCACTGCCGCCGCCGTGCAGCTGGGCGATCAGCTCCGCCGCGCCGGGACAGGCTGCGCCATCGGCCCAGCAGGGCGTGCCCATACTTAGTAGGTAGGCGTCGGCACACAGGCCGGTCAGCCGCACGGCCACCAGGTGGCAATCGGTCTGCGGCGTCAGCGCCAGTGGGGAGGGGCCTAACAGAATATCCCCGCTCTGCCCCGGCCGGGCCAGACCTTCCAACAGGCACTCCCCACGGGAAAGAACCCCTGCCCACAGCCCGGCGCCAGCCAGTGTGACGGCATCCTTTCCGTCCAGTTCGCGGGTCTCGGCAGCGGTGCAGTAAATTTCCGGGTCAAATATCAATTTCAACACCTCTATATCAATAAAATGCTATTTTCAAACCAATTGTAACCTGTTATTATAGTCTTGTCAAGAAAGACAGCCCCCTCTACCCGGGCTGCAAACCACTGTAAATAACTGGAGGATACGTATTATGGCTTCCATTAGCTGCCGTCACGTTAAGAAAGTTTATCCCGGCAATGTTGTTGCTGTTCCTGATTTCAGCCTCGAGATCGCTGATAAGGAGTTTATCGTTTTCGTCGGTCCTTCCGGCTGCGGTAAGTCCACCACCCTGCGTATGATCGCTGGCCTGGAGGAGATCTCCGGCGGTGAGATGTACATTGGCGACCGCCTGATCAACGATGTTCCCCCGAAAGACCGCGACATCGCCATGGTCTTCCAGAACTACGCTCTGTACCCGCACATGACCGTGTACAAGAACATGGCATTCGGCCTGGAACTGCGCAAGATGCCCAAGGACGACATCGACAAGCGCGTTCGTGAAGCTGCTAAGATCCTGGAAATCGAGCACCTGCTTGACCGTAAGCCGAAGGCTCTGTCCGGTGGTCAGCGCCAGCGTGTTGCCCTGGGCCGCGCTATGGTCCGTAACCCGGCCGTCTTCCTGCTCGACGAGCCTCTGTCTAACCTGGATGCTAAGCTGCGTACCAGCATGCGTACCGAGATCATCAAGCTGCACAAGAAGCTGGCTACCACCTTCATCTACGTTACCCATGACCAGACCGAGGCTATGACCATGGGCGACCGCATCGTTGTTATGAAGGACGGCGTCATCCAGCAGGTCGATACCCCGCAGAACCTGTACGATATGCCCTGCAACATGTTCGTTGCCGGCTTCATCGGCAGCCCCCAGATGAACTTCCTGGACGGCACCGTGACCAAGAACGGCGATCAGTACGCCATTGACCTGGGCGGCGACACCATCCCCCTGCCCAAGGAAAAGACCGCTGACGGCAAGCTGGATTCCTACGTTGGCAAGAAGGTCAAGATGGGCATCCGTCCTGAGGATATCGACGACGAGCCCGAGTTTATGGCAAAGCACCCCGACTGCCACCTGGAGGCTCAGGTCGATGTGTCCGAAATGATGGGCGCTGAGATCTACCTGTACCTGGAGTACAAGGGCAACAAGATGACCGCCCGTGTCGCTCCCACCTCCAAGGCACACAACGGAGACACCGTCCGCGTTGCATTCGATCCGCACAAGGTCCACGTCTTTGATGTGGAGACCGAGCAGACCATCCTGAACTAAGTTCTCCAGGGATCATCTTTTGATCCTCCTAATAAGCAAAAGCCGCCGGGAAGCGATTTCCGGCGGCTTTTGTCTAAGAGAACACAGCATGTCGCTTCCACCGCGATGCAGCGCATTGCCAAAGCCGACTGAGCACGAGAGGATAGAAAAGCACCCGCAGCCTGCTGGCTGCGGGTGCTTTTTCCAAAGGAGAGAACGGAATGCTCAGCCCTTGACACCGCCCAGTGCAACACCACGGACGATGAACTTGGACAGCAGCAGATAAACAATGATCACGGGCAGGATGGCAATGGCCACCAGCATATAGACCTTGCCCATATCGAACTTGAGGAAGTCGGCACTGCGGAGCTGTGCAATGAGGATGGGCAGGGTCTTTTTGTCTGCCGTATCCAGCACCAGTGCGGGGATGAAGTAGTTATTCCAGCTGGACACAAAGGAGAAGATGGCCTGCACCGCCAGAGCGGGCTTCATAATGGGAAGCACGATATGGTTGAAGGTGTAGAACTCCCCTGCGCCATCGATGCGGGCGGCTTCCACGATCTCCATGGGCAGGCTGGCATCCAGATACTGCTTCATAAAGAAGAACACCGCCGGGGCCGCAATGCTGGGGATGATGAGGGGAATGAAGCTGTTCTTCAGGCCCATCTTTGTGATGAGCTGCAGGAAGCCCAGCGCCGAGACCTGGGTCGGCATGGTCATAATGAGCAGGATGATGGCAAACGCCGCCTTTTTGAACCGGAAGTTATAGGCGTAGATGCCGTAGGCTGTCAGGGCCGAAAAATAGACGCTGAGGGCAGCCGAGCAGCCGGACACGATCAGGCTGTTCCGCACACCGGTCAGCACCGGGATGTTGGCATCCGACAGCACGTTTTTCAGGTTGGTCATCAAGGATCTGCCCGGCAGAAAGGAAAAGCCCTTCTGGATCTCAAAATGGGTGCGGGTGGAATTGATGACCAGCACATAGAAGAAGAACAGGCATAAAAAGCTCAGCAGCACCAACGCCGCATAGCACACCGTGCGGCGGGCCGCAAGGGTCGCTTTTTCGGATTTTGTCTTGACTGCGTGTGACATTATGCTTTTCCTCCCTTCACCTGTTTGGCCGCCTGCCTGCGGGCCTTGCGCTCGGCCTTGCTCAGGCCGTCGTCCTCCTTGGTCAGGGCCATGTAAACGATCACGCAGAGCACTGCGCACACCAGGAACAGCACCACCGAGACCGCGCCTGCCATGCCGTAGTTCTTGCTGAACAGGTGGTTGTTCAGGTACATGATCATGGTGGTGGAGGTGCGGTCAGGGCCGCCCTTGCCGTTGGTCAGGATCTGCGGCACATCGAACATCTGCAGGCCGCCGATCATGGAGGTGATCATCACATAGACCAGAATGGGGCGGATCAGGGGCAGGGTGATCTTCCAGAACATCTGGTTCGGGGTGCAGCCGTCCAGCTCTGCGGCCTCGTACAGGGTGGGATCCACGCCCATAATGGCTGCCATCAGCATGATGGTGGTGTTGCCGAACCACATCAGGAAGTTCATCAGG
>OHZD01000989.1_pt1 | contig 11200 bp, 8 predicted proteins | sample 1580391 | NCBI WGS metagenome assembly OHZD01 (sample SAMEA3882510, study PRJEB24775) | human gut metagenome | biome: human-associated habitat; feature: intestine environment; material: feces | place: Netherlands | collected 2009/2010 | reverse complement strand
AAGCCCGATCAACAAGAATGTGGCTGAACCTGGTATGATCTTCTCTATCGAGCCTGGTATCTACATCGAAGGCAAATACGGTGTTCGTGTTGAGGACCTTGTTCTCGTAACAGAAGACGGACATGAACTTCTGAATGCTGTAGATAAGAAATACCGCATTGTTGGTTAATTTTAAATCTTACATATTATTTTTTAAAGGCAGGACTTCATTTCCTGCCTTTTTATGTGGCAAAGTTTTCTGTATCTACAGAACCTGCCACCGGCAGCTTCTTCCGAACGCATGGCGATTAAAATAAGCCGGAAGACATTACATCTTCCGGCTTATTCCTAATTACCATTCAAGTTCACATTTTCTATTCTATATTTTCTGACTCGGCTTTCTCTTGCTCAGCTTTTTCTTACTCAGCCTTTTCTCTACGCTCATCCAGTTCTTTTCTGACTGTCGGATAGATTTTATCAATTCCCATGAATAAGTACCAGATGATAAGTACAATTACTGTAATTACCAGTGGCAGATACAGGAACAGTCCTTTGATTGCGAAGATTGCACTTGCTGACTGAACGGCTGCTGTTCCGTCATAATGTCCGGCTGCCAGGATCCATCCAAGTGCTGCTGTTCCAAGTCCGGTTCCGATCTTCTGTCCGAAGCTTGTCACACTATAAGTAATTCCTTCTTCACGGATTCCGTCTTTCCATTCACTGTAATCTACGACATCTCCGACAATTGCGAACAGGCATGAATACAATGCCGCATGTCCGATTCCCTGTAACACCAGACCAGTGTAAATCATTGGAAGATTAACAGGTCCTGCGATTTCAAGCACCAGTCCTGCTGCGTAGAATAAGAATCCTACAAACAGTGCTTTGATCTTTCCGAATCTTTTTGTAAATACCGGGATCAACATAATCGTAAGGATGGTCGGGATATAGTTGAACATGGTCATTGTACTGTTCAGCATCTCATCCCCTAATACGTATTTTGCATAGTAGATTCTGGATCCTCCGGTTAATCCAAGCGATGTATAGATCACTGCAAATGCAAGTGTGATCAGGATAAAGTATTTATTTCTGCAAAGGGTCTTAATTGTTTTCAGCGGATGTGTCTTCTTCTTCGCTGTTGTTTCTTTTTTGATTGGTTTGTATCTTTCTTTTGTTCCGGCAAATGTTGTGATGAACATTCCAAGTGCTACGATTGCATACACGATACTCATGCATGTCCAGCCACGCTGTCCGTTTCCAAGGAAATGTACCAGTGGAATCGTGATCACGTTAATTACAAGCTGTGCGATCATGGTAAATTCAAAACGGATCGTGTTCATGACATTTCTGTCATGCTGCTCTGTAGTTACCAGTGAAAGCATTGTATTATAAGAAAGGTTAGATGCTGTAAAGCATACCGCTGCAAGGAATATGTATACAAGTAACAGGTAAATTGCTTTTCCATTTGCACCAAGGTCCGGTACTGTAAAGATCATGATCAGGCTGATGACCAGCGGTGGCGCACTCCAGAGTACCCACGGACGGGCTTTTCCCCATCTGGTGTTCGTCTTATCTATAATGATTCCCATAAAAAGATCCGATACGCCATCGAATAATCTGGCGATCAGCATCAGTGTTCCTACTACTCCTGCAGCAATACCTGCCACATCAGTACAATATATCGTCAGGAAAGAGGCTACCGTTGTCCATACCAGATTTGCTCCGATATCACCTACTCCATAACAGATTTTCTCTCCCAGAGATACTTTCATTCCATCCGCATTCTCTGTGATGGCTTCCTGTGTATTCTGTCCGGCTTTTTCTTTACTCACTCCGACGGATATTTTATCAACCGCTTCCATCTTAATTCCTCCTCTTTTTTGTTCTGAACCCACTATATCAGAATCCAAATTTTAAAAAGGAGCAATTTTTTCGGAAAGGAGTAATTTTATAAACTGTTATGCATTAATCCGCCTGTATTCATTTGGAAGCATCCCTTCTTCCTGTTTAAATACTTTACTCATATACTTTGGATTGGAAAATCCAGTCATTGCAGCTATCTGATTTAATTTCAGATCTGTATCCAGAAGTAATTCTTTCACATGCATGATTTTAAATTTTCGTACCGTCTCCGTAAAGGAAGTCCCCGTTTCTTTCTTTAATTGTGTTCCCAGATATTGCTCTGTAACATGAAGTCTTCTGGCTGTTTCTTCCAAAGTAATCCCGTCACTATAACATTCTTTCATAATTGTCAGTGCTTTTTGTACCAGATATTCAGAAGATGTCTGGTTGATCTGACTTATCTCGATCCTGGAGAATAATTCCATCATGACTGCTTCTATCTCCTCCCAGGAAACTGCACCTAAGATTGTCTTTAACACTCTCTGAACCATCAATTCCTCATCCCGCAATGTGCCACACTCCTTGGCTGTATTGATTATCGCATATGCGAAACGGATACACACTTCTCTGAGTTCCTGTGGACTGTGTACTTCTATGCGTCCATATTTCATGAATTTCTGAAAACAACCGGTAAATTCTTCTGCATTCATATGTATTACTGCACTTCTGGCCCTGTTTTCCAGCTCTGCCGGATAAATGAACTGATACGTTCTCATCTGTAGAATTTTCTCGCATTCAATCAATACCCTGTCTCCGAGTATCAGATGCCAGCCACATGCCTTTTCTAATTCCAGCTCTGTCTCAGTCAGTCTATTAAGTCCCTTACATTCCTTCCATGTAAATACGCCACGGTCATGCAGTCTTACGGAACATGCCGGTACTACCGAATGTTTTACGTATTTCAATAATTTACTGACATCTTCCTCACCATAAAAGCAGACCAATGCAGCCTGTTGTTTTTCACGAGGCAGCCAACACAGTTTCTGTTCCGGATTGTGTTCTTTCAATTCCTCCAGAAATAATCCGACTTCTTTCTTCTCACTTTCATAATATTTTCCAAGGAAAATGTACATACAATACAGGCTGTGTCCCTGAATAATTCCATAATTATCTGCCAGCACAGCGTCCAGCCTTTCATTCTTCTCATATTCACCATCCAGGATATCCTTCAGAATCTTTTCCAATGAAAGAGAATTCTTTCCCCTCTGTTCTACAAATAACTCTTCTTTAATTTTTTCCAGCGTTTTCTTTAGTTCTGTCAGATTTACCGGTTTTAGCAGATAATTTTCAATTCCCAGTTCGATTGCTTTTTTCGCATAGCTGAAATCCGAGTAAGCTGTAAGAATAATCACTTTTGTATAGATTCCTCTTGCCCGTGCTTCTTTCAGCATCTGCAATCCATCCATATCCGGCATCTGGATATCCAACATGATCAGATCCGGCATTTCCTCTTCCAGAAGTATCAGTCCTTCTGCTCCATTCTCCGCACTGCCTACGACCTGATATTCCGGACTTATCTTATTTAAAATATGTACAAGTCCTTCTCTGATCGGTTTTTCATCTTCAATAACTGCTATCTTCATCTTTTTGTTCCTCCTGCAATGGCACAAACAAATGTACTTTCACTCCACTTGGAGATACATTTTCAAAATAAATCACTGCATCTTCTCCGTAATAAAGTTTCAGACGTTTTCTTACATTCGAGATTCCAAAATGATTCTTGATCTCTTTTCCCATATTCAGGTCTTTCAACTGATCTTCTTCTATATGCCGGCCGTTGTTTGCGATAATAATATGCATCTGTTCTTCCGCTTTGGATACCTCGATCGTCAGACGATGTGCTCCTTCATAACCACGGAAACTATATTTGATCGCATTCTCCACAAATGGCTGCAGCAGCATCTTGTGAATCTTGCATTTCCCGTACGAATCTTGAATTTTAAATTCCAGTTCAATCTCTTCTCCCAGTTTTTCCTGCTGGAGAAGGATGTATTTTTCCAGCCATCCTTTTTCCGCATCAATTGTGGTAAATTCACCGGCATCATTGATCGCATAGCGCAGGATGTCCGCAAGTGCCACCAACATCTCGCTGATCTCATATTGTTCATTCTCAATTGCTTTCCAGTTAATCGTATCCAGAATATTATAAAGGAAATGTGGATCGATCTGAGCCTCTAATGCAGAGATTTCTGCATTCTTCTGCTCCATTGCCGATTCTTTTACCTGTCCGATCAAATTGTGGATACGTTCCGACATTTCATTAAATCCTTCAGATATTTCCTGAATCTCTGTACTGTCTTTTTCTTTGACTTCAAGCTTTTCCCGGAAATTATCTTTTTCGAGATTTTTCATTGCATCCACAATGTCATTTACCGATATCATGACCGGTTTGGTAACACGATAGATCAGAAGGACAAAGATCAGCAGAACAGCAAGCGCTACCATGATCCAGAATATCACCTGTTCTTCAATTGCTTTCTGATATTCACGGATCGACTGACATAAGAGGATCGACCAGCCGCTTCTGGCATTTTTGATTGCCTTCTGATTAACCTTTGCACTATCCAAAGCCTTCTCTTGCCGACCAAGCATCTTTGTATCTTCTGCCCCTACGATCACTCCGTCTTTCACAAGATATACTCTGGACCCTTTTCCTGCGCTTAATACCGATTCCAGTTCATCCAGATTGACAGACAGGATTACATATCCTAGATCCTCACTGATATCCCAGTAATTAACCACCTTTCTCCCGATATGAAACATACGCTCAGGATTGTCCGTATCTTTATCAACATCATAGGACAGCAGCTTTGTCTCATCCGGAATTTTTACCTTTTCCATCCATGTACTATTCACCGAAGATGACGACAGTCGGTCGTAAAATATCCGCCTCTTGTCTGAAAGCACAAGCTGGATTCCGTCAACTCCTTCATTTCTATTACAGATATGGGCAAAATCTCTTCTCATATTATATGCATCCGCTTCCGGAATTTCTTCCGAATCATTTGCATTTACTACAAGGCTCAGAAATTCTTCATCTGTTGTAATAGCATAAAGTAACGTTTCGTATTTATCCAGCGTCATATTCAGGCTCTGATTTGCTTTCTGCAGGTCAGCCTCTGCCTGATTGTTCATATTCTCTAATGTACTTGTCTTTAATCTCTCCTGCGATATCAGTGCAAAAATAGCAAGCGGAATACATGCCGTAATGATAAATGCCGGTATTAATATCTGCCGGAGATTTTTCTTTCTCTTTTTCATCTGTTTTCTGCTCCAATACTCTCTATCTTTTCTGCACTTTTGTCCAGTATAGTCTGTGAATCGTTTTCATTTACCAGGATTTCTCTTAAGGTATCCGAAAGTGTCAGTGAGATCTGCGGCCAGTTTCTGCTGATCTCTCTTGTCCTGGCATTCTGATACAGATCTATAAATGTCCCTTTTTCCTTATCATTTTCAAACTGTTGCTGCATAATCTCCTGCCTTGGTGCAAGAAATCCGAACTCATCTATGTACTCTTTCATCCGCTTTTTGTCCGCAAGAAATTTCAAAAACTGAATCGCATATTCCTTATTTTCATTATCTGCCACCGCCAGAATCTCTCCTCCGGCCACCGTAACCTGTGGATTCCCGCATGGAATCGCCGCAACACCAAATTCAAGATCCGGATTGCCTTCACGGATACTGTCGATTGCCATAGAGGAATTGAACATCATTGCGATCTTTCCCTTTATAAACTGATTCGTCAGATCTCCCATCGTAAGGGAAATACTCTGCAGACTTAAGCTTCCTTCCTGCTCCATCTCTTTTAAGAATAAAAATGCCTGCTGCCCGGTTGCTGTATTGATGCTATGGATATCTCCACCCATAGACCACAGAATCGGAAGAAACTCATACATACTTTCCTCTGTCTGCAGTGCCGTGATCGCGAAGCCTTTTATCGTTTTATCACTGACCATCTCCGCAACCTCTTTGAATTCTTCCCAATTCTCCGGAACCTTGCATCCTGCTTTCTCCAGAATCTTCTTATTATAGAACATTGCCGTACAGTTCACTCCAAACGGCTGACCATAGATTCTGCCATTCACGGAACATGGTGCCAGCGCTTTTTCCGAATACTCCCGTAATTCCGGGATCTCATCCGTCAGATCTGCAAATGGTTTCATCTGATGAAGGAATTGAAAATCAGAGGAATCTACCAGTGCAATATCCGGCATCTTTTCTTCCGCCATGGACAGTGCCAGCTGTTTCTTAAAGTCTTCATCCGGTATATAAGACACTTTAACCTCTATTTCATCCTGTGACTGATTAAATTGATCTACCAGTTTTTCCAGATGCTGCTGGTTACCCGGAATATCCCAGTAGTGCCACAGTTCTATCTGTTTTTTCTTTTTTTCTATTGTTTCCGCCTTTTTCTGACAGCCTACACACAGACACATGCTGGCAAACATTACCACACACAGGCAGACAGAAATGTATTTTCTGGTTTTCTTCATCGTCTTTCTCCATTTTTAGATTTCCTACAGATTATCTTAAGATTTTTCATATTTTCTTTAGGCCTATAACACAAATTAGAAACATTTACCATGTATGATATAATCATCAACAACAAAGAAGTCACTCAGGTATCAGAAATATGAATCATCTTTTATCTGATCTGACTTCGCCTAAAAAATCCTTCGGTTATTCACTAAAAACAACAACCGAGTTTATATATATCATTTTTCTTTTTCATAACTTTTTTCCTTTCGGGCATCCGGTGTGGATGCCCATTTTTAATATCAAATACTATTCTTTCTCTCCTTCATTCGCCTCTTCAACCACAACTTCCGGTTCTGCCTCACCATGATCCTCTACATAATCAAAACGAATCACCGCCTGCGGCCAGTTCAGACTGATTCTTGCATTCTTCTGTTTCTCTTTTCCTGCTTTCTGGATCAGATCCAGAAGTTCATCCAGAACAGCTTTCGTCAGATAACCGCCGCGCCAGTGGAATGTAAACACTCTTCCCTTTTTCGCTGTCTGCAGTGCTCTTTTATATACATCCTCTGTCTTTGTAAATGACAGTTTCTTTTCTTTATAATAAAAATGCTCGCCATCTTCACACTCTGGTGCCGGAGCAATAAGCGGCTCATGGTCTCTGAATATGCTTTTATCATTCAGGTTGAAATAGTCGTACCGGATCTCTTTTGAAGCCTGCCTGTCACTCATCTTCTCCCCGTTTCCAAGAGTATTGTCAAACGTCGCATCCAGATGATAATATTTTCCGCCGATTTTTACGATATTCCAGGTATGACGGTATTTGATTCCTTTCTCCGGATTATTCCCGCACACTGCGATCATACACCAGATTCCGAGCGCATCGCACAGTACTTTCACAGATTTTGCAATTCCCTCACAGACTCCGACACCCTGTCCAAGCGGTCCGATGATCTCATGGGAATATGGCTTTTTTAATTTATCGTAATGCACATTTTCACAGATAAAATCATGTACATACTTTTCCTTTTCCCATTCGGATTTGTCTTTCACCGGTCTTATGAGCTTTTCTACTCTGGATTTCAGTGCTTTCTGGTGTTCTTTTATTTTATTTTTATCAAATAAATATTCCGGGATGAATATGAAATTAGGCGAATCTGAATAATATTTGTACTTATATCCAGTTGCCCAGAAGATTTCCGGATGATCCAGGCGCAGGCGGAAGAACACGTTATAGAGTTCCTCCGCCTCCATTCCCGGTATCTGTATTGAATCTGAGATTTCAAGCAAGCCCTGCCTGATGGCATGATAGGCTGCCTGCTGTACTTTGTTCATTTTACTATAGTAGTATGGTTCCATTCTATCTTCCTCGGTTCCTTTATATATCTGATCCATTTCATTTTTCTCACAGATAGAATTATAACCATAAAACTTTCTACTGGCAATGTCTCTGCGCCAGCTTTCTAATAACTAACTCTTTTAATAACTAACTCTTTGTTCCAACATTCTTCGTTGCAACAATATCCACACCCGTACCTGCGACATCTTCCAGTAATACATCTCCGATATGCACCGGTGCCGGTACTTCTACTGTCTTCAATGCTTTTACGCACTCAAAGATTTTCCCTTTCGGAATATCTTCTTTTGTCTTCACCGATACCATATCTGCATCTCCTCCGGTTACTCTTACCGTCGAAGTCACAATTCTGGTCGGATTGGTTACTTCTTTTCTTGCATAGATGTCTCCACGTTTACAGGTATTTCCTGTTACACTGATCACTTCACCGGCTTCCATTGTCACGGTCAGAGGGCAGCCCATCGGACAGCCGATACATGTCAGTTCTCTTGTTGTTACTGTTTCCATCCTCTACGCCTCCTCTATCTTTACTGTAATCGTCTTCAGATCCGGATACTTCATAAGCTGTTCGTTTGTAAGCTTAATCTGTTCCATCTCTCCCGGCGCAACAACCGGACGTTTTTTATGTATCACCCGTTCATCGTCAAAATATGCGCTTACATAGCAGTTCTTATATACACCGCCTACACGGAAGCGCACAGTAAGGTTTTCATCCATATGAGCCGGATTAATCGTACTTGGAACTGTATAGCGTACGCCTTCTACCGGATTCAGTGTAATATCTGCTGCATCTTCCTTACTGCTCTTTTCCCCATCGTCTGTATCTGACTGTAAGTTCTTCACATATTCTGCTGCATTTCGTCCCGCAGTCTTTGCTTCCTCTGATACAAAATCCACCAGATCATGTACATGCAGTACATTTCCACAGGCGAATACGCCTTCGATATTCGTCTCGAGACTTTCATTGACCTTCGGTCCTGAAGTTACCGGATTCATATCTACGCCCATACCTCTGGAAATCTCATTTTCTGGGATCAGCCCACAGGAAAGTAATAATGTATCACAGGTGTATTCTTCCTCTGTTCCCGGAATCGGTTTTCCTTTGCTGTCTACTTCTGCCAGCGTGATCCCTTCAACTCTTTCTTTCCCTTTGATATCCACAACCGTGTGGCTCAATTTCAATGGAATATCATAATCGTCCAGGCACTGCACGATATTACGTTTTAATCCACCGGAATACGGCATCAGTTCTGCCACAACTTTAACCTTCGCACCTTCCAGTGTCATACGTCTTGCCATGATCAGTCCAATGTCACCGGAGCCTAAGATCACGACTTCTCTTCCCGGCATATATCCTTCCATATTGACCAGACGCTGTGCTGTTCCTGCAGAATAGATTCCCGCCGGACGGTAACCCGGAATATTCAGTGCTCCTCTGGAACGCTCACGGCATCCCATGGCCAGGATCACTGCCCCTGCCTGTATTTCAAATAATCCTTCTTCACGATTCATTGCGGTTACGATTTTATCCGAACTGATGTCCATTACCATCGTATGCAATTTATATTCGATGCCAAGATCCTTCACCTGTTTGATGAATCTTCCGGCATATTCCGGTCCGGTAAGTTCTTCTTTAAATGTATGAAGGCCGAAACCATTATGAATACACTGATTCAGGATTCCCCCAAGTTCTTTATCCCTTTCCAGGATCAGGATATCCTGGATTCCATTTTCTCTTGCTGATACGGCTGCCGCAAGTCCGGCCGGACCGCCGCCGATGATTACTATATCGTATGTTTTCATAATCAGATGTCCTCCTTATTCACTCCTACAATGATCTTTGATTTCCCGCCAGACTTTGTGATCTCTGACATTGGGATTTCCAGTTCTCTTGCAAGGATTTCCATCGTTCTAGGGGAACAGAAACCGGCCTGGCACCGTCCCATACCTGCTCTTGTTCTTCGTTTTACGCCGTCTAACGACTTTGCTCCGAGTGGTCTATGGATCGCATCGATAATTTCACCTTCCGTGATCATCTCACAACGACAGATAATATTACCGTATGCCGGTTTCTCTTTGATTAATTTCACTCTTTCTTCTTTACTCAGAGTGTTTGGATCCAGGATTCCTTTTCTTGTAGCAATGAAATTTTCTTTTTCTTCCAGATGAAGCTTTTCTTTCAAAATTCCCGCAACCATCTCTCCGATTGCCGGACTGCTGGTAAGTCCTGGAGATTCAATACCTGCACAGTCAATGAATCCCTTCGCATCTTCTAATTCTTCTATGATAAATTCATGTCCGTCTTCATGTGCGCGAAGTCCGGCAAATGATGTAATGACCTGACGCATCGGAATATTTTTTACATTCTGCCCTGCTTTTGTAAGTACCTGATCAAGTCCCTCTCTTGTTGTATTGGTTCCTTCTTTTTCTTCAATATCGATTGCTGTCGGTCCAAGGAGCAGATTGCCATGTGCTGTCGGCGATACAAGAATTCCCTTTCCGAATTCGTTCGGAAGTGCAAAGATTGTTCTCTTTACATGTCCGCCTGCAGTTTTATCCAGCAGACAGTAGTCTCCTCTTCTCGGTGTTATGTGGATTTTCTTTTCACTGACCATATTGTGGAATTTATCTGCATTCACACCAGCTGCATTCACCACATATTTTGTCTTGAAAACGCCCTGATTCGTGTGGACTTCCCAGATATCTTCCGTCTTTTTCAGTTCTTTTACTTCTGTATCAAACTTAAATTCTACACCATTTTCACAGGCATTTTCTGCCATCGCAATATTTAATCCGAATGGACATACAATTCCGGCTGTCGGCGCATAGAGTGCCGCATATACATTGTCTGCAATGTTCGGCTCCATCTCAAGTACTTCTTCTCTATTAAGAATCTGAAGTCCCGATACACCATTTGCCACACCTCTGTCGTATAATGCCTGTAATTTGTCCATATCCTCTTCACGCAGACAGATCACAAGTGAACCGATTCTTTTGAATGGAAAGTCAAGATCTTTAGATAACTGTTCCATCATTGCATTACCGCGGACGTTTAACTTAGCCATCAGTGAACCCTCTTTTGCATCATATCCTGCGTGCACAATTCCACTATTGGCTTTTGACGTTCCACAGCAGACATCTTCTTCTTTTTCCAATACACAGATTTTTGCTTTATAGCGGGACAATTCTCTTGCAGCCGCTGAACCGGATACTCCACTTCCGATTATCATCACATCATACATGTTCCATCTCTCCTTCTATATGTCTTCCATATTCCAGGCATCACTTCTGATACCCGTAGGCTTTTGAAAAAAGAGCCTGACAAGTAAACGCATCACGAATATGCGGTTATCCTGCCAGGCTCTCTTCTCTCACGCCTCTTATTCTATTTTTTTATTATTCTACCACGGAATGGCACCATAAAGCAATACCGCAGCGACAGCTCCAATTACCGGTCCTACTAAAGTTACGACACCGTATCCCCAG
>OHZD01000984.1_pt1 | contig 11247 bp, 10 predicted proteins | sample 1580391 | NCBI WGS metagenome assembly OHZD01 (sample SAMEA3882510, study PRJEB24775) | human gut metagenome | biome: human-associated habitat; feature: intestine environment; material: feces | place: Netherlands | collected 2009/2010 | reverse complement strand
GCAGCTGCCGCACCTCGCTCGCCGTATCGGCACTTAGAATTATGCGGTATTGCCTAAGCATAGCAAAAGGCGCGTGCCTTGCCCCCATGGGCTGGCACGCGCCTTTTTGTTTTTATTATCCGCAATTTTAATTTTGGCGGCAGGGAGCCACCCCTCTGGACGCGAAGCGGCCTGAGGGGCGGTTTCCCGCTGCCAGGCTAAAAATTTGCAGGGAACGACACCTGCATCGTCCCGCATGACGGGCTTTGCCGGGTATTTCACTTCATCACCCGGCGCACACCTGCGGGCGCACACTGTGCGCCCTTACGGTCTCTACAGGGGAAAACGGCATTTGCTGAACGGTGCCCCTGCTCATTTTCTCAAAACGCCTTCAATTCCACCCCGGCTGCCTGCAGGGCCGCGCCGATCTTTTCTACAAAGGCCAGAGCCTTGGGGCCGTCGCCGTGTACGCAGACGGAATCCGCCTGGATGGCAATGTCCGTACCGTCGTTGGCAGTCACTTTGCCCTCGGTTACCATGCGGATCACGCGGGCAATGGCTTCGTCCTCATCCTCAATCATGGCGCCGGGGGTTCCGCGGGGCACAAGGCTGCCATCCGGGCGGTAGCCGCGGTCGGCAAACACCTCGTTGGCAACCGGCAGGCCGATGGCCTGGGCCGCCTTGACCATCTCGCTGCCGGAAAGCGCCAGCAGCACCGCGCCGGGGGCGCTCTCCTTCACTGCGGCGCAGATGGCATCCGCCAGCGCGCGGTCCTTGCCCGCCATGTTATACAAAGCGCCGTGGGGCTTTACATGGTGCAGCGGCACACCGGCGGCATCGCAAAACGCTTTCAGCGCACCGATCTGATACTGCACACAGGCCTTGGCTTCCGCCGGGGTCAGCTTCATCTGGCGGCGGCCAAAGCCCTGCAGATCAGGGAAACCGGGGTGCGCCCCCACCGCCGCGCCGCTCTGTTTGCACAGCGCCACGGTGCGCTGCATCACCAGCGGATCGCCAGCATGGAAGCCACAGGCCACATTGGCCGATGTGATAAACGGGATCACCTTTTCATCCATTCCGATGGTATACGCGCCAAAGCTTTCGCCCAGGTCACAGTTCAAATCAATATGCGGCATAGCTCAATCCTCCACTTTCAGGCATAAGGCAATGCTTCTGCCCCGCAGGGGCGCACAGTGTGCGCCCCTGCGTTTTTTACTATCTGCTCTTAATATTTCAGCTCCACATTTTTTACGTCGGTCACAAACATGTGCCCCGGCGCATGGGTGATGCAGAACTCCGGCTTGGAGTGCATCACAACGTTCTGCGGGGTCACACCGCAGGGCCAGAACACCGGTGTTTCGCCGGGGTTGATGGTCACGGCATCGCCGTAATCCGGGTGAGCCAAATCATGGATGCCGATGGCTTCCGGCTCACCGATTTGCACCGGCATACCGTGCACGCGGGGCATGCCCGCTGTAATGGCACCTGCCGGTACGGGATGGGCCGCATGCTGACCACCATGTTTCCGCTGAACACCCCCACCGGGGTACAGGGAATGTTGGTGTTGTACATCGGCACATTCACGCCTTCTTCGATCTGGCGCACCGGGATGCCCGCTTCCAGCAGTTCAGATTCAAAGGAGAAGCTGCACCCGATCAAAAAGCTGACCAGGTCGTTCCTCTCCTCAAAGAATTTGCTCACATCGGTGTATTCCCCGGTCAGCTCGCCGTGTTCGTACACCCGGTAGCGCGGGATATCGGTAGCAATATCGCTGCCTTTGCCAAATTGGGCAAAGGTTCGCTCGCCTGCGTCCGCCACTTCCAGCAGCGGGCAGGCTTTGGGGTTGCGCTGGCAGAACAGCAAAAAGTCCCACGCCAGCGCCTTGGGCAGCACCACAAGGTTGCCCTGGGCATAACCGTTGCACATGCCGGTGGTCGGGCCGGTCAGTTCGCCCTTGCGGATCAGCCCGCGCAGGTCGGCCGGTTTCATGGCTGCAAAGTCCATTATTTCATCCGCTCCCTGATTTTGTCAAGCACGGCCGCCTGCGCCCTGGCTCCTGCAACAGCCTGCGCCGCGGTCACATATTGGAACGCCAGCTTTTCGCCGGGGCGCAGCTGCGCCATGGCCGAAAGGTCAGCGCTGATGACGGTTGCAATTTTGGCATATCCGCCGGTGGTCTGGTGGTCAGCCAGCATCACAATGGGCTGCCCGTTGGCCGATACCTGCACCGAACCCGCCACAATGCCGTCCGATACGATGTCCGACCCATCCACAGTCTCGATCTGCGGGCCCTGCAATTTGCAGGCCATGCGGTCACAGTCTGCTGTCAAAGCATATACCCCGTGTACAAATGCGGCCTGCCCCACTGCGGTAAAGGCATCGGTCTGGGGGCCGGGCACCGCACGGAACAGCGGCAGCTTCCGCCCGCCCAAAAAGCGCCACGGCCTTGCGGGGGTGCGCGCCGTGCCCAGCGGGCGGTTTGCCCCTTTGGCGCAGATCTGCTGCCAGCGCTGTTCCACCATGGCGGGTGCCGCCCCAATGGGCAGCACATCCCCAGCTTTCAGTGCGCGGCCATCCAGCCCGCCCATCCGGCATTTTAAGTCGGTGGAGCGGCTGCCCAGCACGGGCGGGGTATCCACGCCGCCAAACACGGCCAGGTAGCCGCGCAGCCCGCTGCGGGCCGCGCCGATTGCCAGCACCTGCCCCGCGCGGGCCAAAAGCGGCGTATAGGCGGGCACCGGGCGGCCATCCAGCGCGGCGGGCATATCGGCCCCCGCCAGGGCAAAAACAGCGTCCCCGTCAAACTGATACTTGCCGCCCTGCAGGGTCATTTCCAGCACGGCGGCACCGGCTGCCTGGGGGTTGCCCGCCAGCAGGTTGGCGGTCCGCATAGCGTAACCATCCGCCGCTCCACAGGTGCGGAACCCCCGCGCGGCATAGCCGGTGCGGCCTGCATCCTGCACGGTGGTCAGCGGGCCGGGGCTTATCACATGCAAGTTCACAGTGCCGCCCCCTGTTCTTTCTGGATGGTTTCAAACTTTTCCGGGCTGATGGGCACAAACCGGATGCGGTCCCCCGCCGCGTAAGGCAGTTTGCCGCCGCCAGCCGGGTCAAACAGGCGCAGCGGCGTGCGGCCGATCAGCTGCCACCCGCCGGGGGAAGTCAGCGGGTAGATGCCCGTCTGCTTGCCGCCAATGCCCACCGCTCCCGCGGGGATCTTGGTGCGCGGGGTCTGCAACCGGGGGCAGACAATGCGTTCATCCATGCCGCCCAGGTACGGGAACCCCGGCAGGAACCCCAGCATAAAAATGCGGTAGTCCCGCCCGCAGTGGATGTCGATGACCTGCTGTTCGGTCAGCCCGGCGTGCTGTGCCACAAAGGCCAGGTCGGGGCCGTAATCTCCGCCGTAACACACCGGCACCTCCACCAGCCGCCCGGCTGCGGTGCTGCTGACCGGGGGCAAAGCGTCCCACAGGCGGCGCAGCGCGGGGATCAGGGTATCGGCATCGGTCTGCAAAGGGTCCAGCGTGACCAGCAGCGCCGCATAGGTGGGCACTGTTTCCACCACGCCGGGCAGCTGCGCCGCCTGCACAGCGGCATCCAGCGCCATAACCTGCGCGTTCACCTGTTCACTGATCTCACTGCCGCAGACGGCCAGCACGCCGCTGTCCCCCACGGGGGTAAACTGGATCATAACAAAAATCCCCTTTGCGTCCGGTATTTTGGGGCTGGTCAGGAAGTGTGCTGTATCTTTAGGGCACATTGTGCGCCCCTACGGTCCCTAAACGTGCCGTTTTGGGTTCACTGCTTCCTGACCAAGGCCAATGTGCCTATTATAGCACAACCTGCTTTATGCCTGCTCAAAAAATTTCTTTGCCAGCACCGGGCCGAACCAGTGGTCCGAATTGTGGGAATACCGCACCGCATACGCCGTGCACTGCCGCATCATGCTGACAATGCCAACGTTCATGCGGGTATCAAACCCATCCACACCCGGCAGCAGCGAGCCGGTCATATCGATCATGCCATTGCGGGAAAGCACCCGCATGACCTCGCTTTCCATCTCTTCCCGGTGCAGGATGTCCATATCCTTTTTCAGGTAGGCCAGCGCGGCCATCAGCGCATAGCAGCCCCAGTCAGAGCAGGTTGCCGTGATGATGTTATCGGTGCTGCTTGCGGCCAGAATGCCGCCGCAGCAGCCGTCCTGGCATTCGCCGGGGGCGGTGAAGGGCACATATTTTTTAATGTGCTCCCCAATGGTGCCCATGCCGATCTCATTGCCCAGATCGCCGATGGCCACATTGGGCACGCCGCGGGCGCACAGTTCGTTCCACAGCACATCGCTTTTGGCTTCCAGTGCGGTCACATCCTTGCCCACCGCATTGTGGTAAACACCCTTGGCGTTGCCGCCGCAGGCTTCCACCGAGATCACCGCTGCGGGTAAAATCTTATCCGCCAGCGCTTTGGCCTGGGCGGGGGCTTTGGCCTTATCTTTGGTAAAGGCCACAACGCCAAGGCTCAGCGGCAGCTCCATGGCGGTATCCAGGTCCTCATACACATGCAGACCCACCACATTGCCGCATTTCTTAAAGGCTTCCACGCTGTCCTGCGGGCAGACGATGATCGGCTTCGCCCCAAAGGCCAATACCAGAGACCGCGCCAGCAGGATCGCGCTGACAGAACCGTCCATTTCCGGCACCTTGTGGGGCAGCAATACAAACCCGACCAGGATATACACCGGGTCGCCGGGGTGGATGGCTTTGCACAACGCTTCGGCTGCATGCATGGCGGTCGGCTCCCCGGTATATGCCCGGCTGCCCGCGTACAAAATGCGGCACACCCCGTAACCGCGGGGGTCCAGACACATGATGGCATCCAGGTTTTCGCCTACATTGCGTTTTTCCAGTTCGTCACGGGTCATGGTGTTTTCCCCCTTTTCAGCCCCACAGACTTTCGCAGCCGGTATAGTCATAGAACTCTTTCAGCACTTCGTCCTGGATGGCTTTCAGGGTAGCGGGGTCCTTGCCGCCGGCGGGCTTGCCCTCAAACTCGCAGGCATGCAGACAGAAGTTGGAGGAGGAGGTCACGATGATCTCATCCGCATCGCGCAGGAAATCCACCGTGAACGGTTTTTCCATCACGGTAATGCCCAGGCGGTAGCAGGCCTGCAGCATATGGGTCTTGGCAATGCCGCGCAAAATCAGCTCATCGTTCGGGTGGGAATAGAAAATCCCGTCTTTCAGCACCGAAACGTTGGAATGCGCACATTCCGTTACAATATCCCCGCGGTGGAACACGGTCTCGCTCATGCCGGCCAGCTTGGCGCGCTGGGCGGTCATAACGCTGGGCAGCAGGTTCAGCGTTTTGATGTTGCAGTGGTAAAAGCGAGTGTCCTCCTCAGAGTTCAGGCGGATGGGCTTGTCGGGGTCGTTCAGGGTGTTGGGCCGGATGGAAACCCACAGCTTGCCGGGCACGCCTTCCTCATACACATGGTTGCGGGGCTCCACACCGCGGGTGACCTGCCAGTATACAAAGTTGACCTTGCTGTCCACCTTGGCCAGCAGGTCGGTCAGCAGCCTGCCCAGCTCGGCCTTGCTCATCGGGATGTTGATATCCAGTGCCTTGGCGCTGGTAAAAAAGCGGTCCAGGTGGTCCTGCAGCAGGTATACCTTGCCGTTCGCGCCAACGGTGGCATCGTAGCAGCCATCGCCAAAAAAGTGAACGCGATCATTGAACGGCACCATCAATTCTTCCGGTGCGCCGATTTTGCCATCATAATATGCAATGGATTCCATTTTCCCTTACTCCTCTCATCTTGGTTGCCTTTATGTTCAGCCGTTATTTGGCTTTCCCATCAAATTTCAGTTCAATCACTTTTTTAATCAGCTCCACGCAGTTATCCAGCCCAATGGCGGCGGAATCCAGGCAGAGGTCATAATTTTCCACCCGCTTCCACTGGCGGCCGGTGTGGTATTTGTAATAGCTTTCACGGTAGCGGTCCAGCTTGTCAATATAGTGCTTGGCCTGGCTGCTGCCAATGCCCTGGCGCTTCATCTCGCGCTCCACACGCCAGTCATAGGGGGCATCCACATACACGGTCAGCACGTTGGGCTTATCCCGCAGAACAAAGTCCGCCGCGCGGCCCACGCAGATATAGCTTTCCTCGTTCAGCAGCTCCCGCAGCACCTTGGCCTGGTAGTTGAACAGGTTTTCATCGCTGATAAAGTTGCCGCTTTCCGGCGGGATGATGCTGCCGTCATACACCCGTTCCGAAACCCGGTACAGCATGGTTTTGCGGGTGTTCTCATCGGCGCGGGCAAACAGTTCCTCGCTGATGCCGCTGTCCTCTGAGGCAAGGCGCAGCAGCTTGCGGTCATACAGGTCAATGTCAAATGCCTTTGCCAGCTGCTTGCCAATGTAGCTGCCGCCGCCCGAACCACAGGTGCGGGTAATGGCGACTGCAAAATACGGATAATCGGGATACATTTTCCACCCCTCCTTACTGGCCCAGATAGGCTTTCTTCACGCGCGGGTCGTTCAGCAGATCCGCGGCGTTGCCCTCAATGCTGATGTTGCCGGTTTCCAGCACATAGGCGCGGTCCGAGATGGCCAGCGCCATCTTTGCGTTCTGTTCCACCAGCAGGATCGTGATGCCCTGCTTGTTTACTTCCTGAATGATGGCAAAGATCTCTTTGACCAGCAGGGGCGAAAGGCCCATCGAAGGTTCATCCATCAAAATCATTTTGGGCTTTGCCATCAGGGCGCGGCCTACGGCCAGCATCTGCTGCTCGCCGCCGGAAAGGGTGCCCGCCAGCTGGCGGCGGCGCTCATCCAGACGGGGGAAGCGCTTATACACATCCTTCATCGTCTCTTCCATCCCAGCCGGGTCGGCATAAGCACCCATTTCCAGGTTTTCTTCCACCGTCATCTGGGGGAAGATATGCCGCCCTTCCGGCACATGGGCCAGCTTGTAGGTAATGATCTTGCTGGGTTCCGCCTTGCGCAGGTCGTGCCCGTCAAACATCACGCTGCCGGACGCAGCTTTTTCCAGCCCGGTAATGGTGCGCAGGGTGGTGGTTTTGCCCGCGCCGTTTGCCCCGATCAGGGATACGATCTCGCCGTCATCCACATGCAGCGATATGCCGTTCAGCGCGTGTACCGCGCCGTAATTGACATGAAGGTCTTTTACTTCAAGCATCCGCTTCGACCTCCTCTTTGTCTTTGCCCAGGTATGCTTCAATCACATGGGGGTCATTGGCGATCTCTGCCGGTGTGCCGGAAGCGATCGTGGTACCAAAGTCCAGCACCTGGATTCGCTCGCAGATTTTCATGACCAAACTCATGTCATGCTCGATCAGCAGCACCGATACCTTGAATTCGCTCCGGATATAATCAATAATCTCCAGCAGTTCCTCCGTTTCAGTCGGGTTCATACCGGCGGCCGGTTCGTCCAGCAGCAGCAGCTTCATGTTGGTGGCCAGCGCGCGGGCAATCTCCAGGCGGCGCTGCTCACCATAGGGCAGGTTGTCGGCCTCCAGGTTCTCTTTGCCGGAAAGGTGCACCACCTGCAGCAGCTCTTTGGCGCGTGCGGTGGCGGCGGCTTCCTGCTGCCAGTACGCCTTGGTGCGGAAGATGGCCTGCGGCATGTTGTAGGTCAGTTCTTCCAGCATGGCAGCTTTGACGTTTTCGATCACCGTCATTTTTTTGAACAGGCGGATATTCTGGAAGGTTCTGGCAATGCCTGCATGAACGATCTGGTGGGTCTTTTTGCCGTTCATCCGCTCACCATTCAGGTAAAGGGAGCCTTCGGTCGGCTTATACACACCAGTGATCAGGTTGAACACAGTGGTTTTGCCTGCGCCGTTGGGGCCGATCAGCCCCACCAGCTCGGATTCGCCGATTTCCATATTAAAATCATCCACGGCTTTCAGGCCGCCAAACTGGATGCCAAGGTGCTGGCATTTCAAAACGGGTTGTGCCATGGTTCAGGCCCCCTTTTCTGCTTTTGCTTTTACCGTGCCGCGGCCGGTCAGTTTTTCCAGCGCGCGGGTCAGGCTGAACTCCCACCGGCCAAAGATGCCGCCGGGACGGAACAGCATGACCAGCACCAGAACCACCGAGTAGGCCAGCATGCGGTAGGTAGAAAATTCACGCATCAGTTCCGGTAAAGCGCTCAGGAACGCTGCGCCGATGATGGAACCGGTCAGCGAACCGGTGCCGCCGATGATCACTTCGCTCAACAGCTCTGCGGAATAGTTAAAGTTGAAGTTGGTGGGGATCATTGCCGTCATGTAATGGGCATAAATACCGCCGCCGATGCCGGCAAAGAATGCGCTGATGGCAAAGGTCATGACCTTGTAATAGGTCACGTTGATGCCGGAAGCCGAAGCCGCGATGTAGTCCTCACGGATGGCCTGTACGGTGCGGCCATATTTGCTGCGGACGAACAGGTACATGATGGTAACGCAGACCACCATGATCCAGAATACCCGCGGGAAGGTGGACAGCTTGAGGATGCCGCTCATTGTTTTACCGCCGCCGGTGATGGAAAAGTTGCAGAAGCAGACGCGGATGATTTCGGCAAACGCCATGGTGACAATGGCGAGATAGTCGCCGCGCAGGCGCAGCGCCGGGATGCCGACCAGTACGCCCATGATGCCCGCAGCCAGGCCGCCGACCAGCAGCGCGATCAGGAACAGCCCCAGATCCGAAAGCCCTTTGCCTGCCAGTGCGCCGGATACAATGGCGGAGACATAAGCGCCGACCGAAACAAACCCCGCATGCCCCAAGGAGAACTCGCCCATAAAGCCAACTACCAGGTTCAGCGATGTGACCATGATGATGGTGTAGCAGGCGGTGGTGCAGATGCCCTGAATATAGGTGGTGGAGGTGCCGAACGCATTGGCGGCGAACAGCCCTGTCAACAGGGCAAACACCAGCGCCACGCCCACAGCGTTCAAAAGATAGGAGCCTTTTATTTTTTTACTCATTGCTCTGCTCCCTCCCTTACACTTTTTCGCCGGTGTTCTTGCCCAGGATACCGGCGGGCTTGACCAGCAGGATCACGATCAATGTGCCGTAAGTAACGGCTTCGTACCAGCCGGGGGCAAACAGCTTGACAAAAATTTCAATCAGACCGACCAGAATGCCGCCGATCATGGCGCCGGGGATGATGCCAATGCCGCCCAGAACTGCGGCGATGAAGGCTTTCATGCCCATCATGGAGCCCATATCGGTGGTAACGCGGGGGTAGGTAGAGCAGTACATCAGCGCTGCCACCGCCGCCAGACCGGAGCCGATGGCAAAGGTCAGGGTGATGATCTTGTTCACATTGATGCCCACCAGGGTGGAAGCATCCTTATCCTGCGGGACGGCGCGCATGGCCTTGCCCAGCTTGGTCTTTTTTACAAACAGCTGCATGCAAAGCATCATCGCAACGCCGATGCCAATGGTCAGCAGCACGTTCAGCGGCAGCGATACCCCGCCGACCGTAATGGTGGGCAGGCTGAAAATAGCCTGCACGTTGTGCGGCTTGGCGCCAAACAGCACCATGGCCAGGTTTTCCAAAAAGATGCTCATGGCCAGTGCGGTAATCAAGGCGGACATGGGCCCGGCCTTGCGCACCGGGCGGTAAGCCAGGATCTCAACCAGCACACCAACCAGCGCGCACACCGCAACGGCCACAATCACGGCCATCCAGGCGGGCATTCCCGCATCGACCATCAGCGGGATGGTGTAAAACAATGTGTAAGCACCGATCATGATAAAATCGCCGTGGGCAAAGTTGATCATGCGGATGATACCGTAAACCATGGTGTAGCCCAGCGCGATCAGCGCATAAATAGCGCCCTGGTTCAGGCCGTTGATCAGGCCCTGAACAAATAATGATGCAGTCATGGTCCATTCACCTTTCCTATCATTTTTTGTGAATGTTTGATTCGGGGGAATCCAAAAAACAAAAAAGTGCGCGCGGCTGTTTGCATTGCCGCGCGCATCATTGCGCCTTTGCTCTGGAGGGGGTGTTTAGGGGAATCTAAGGCAACACCGCACAATTCTCGCCTTGCGGCTTAAGCACCGCTCCGGCAGCTGCGGCACGGCATCTGCGTTGCCAAAATGCTCGATAAGACATCCAGTATTATCTGCGCTTTTGGCTTAGCAGCTGCCGCACCTCGCTCGCCGTATCGGCACTTAGAATTATGCGGTATTACCCTAAAAAACTTTACTCAGCGGAGGAAACCAGGTTGCCATCGGAATCCAGCGTCTCAGACCACTTGACCTTGCCGTCAACAAAGGTGTTGAACGCAATGCTCTTGATGGCGTCGCCGTTTTCGTCCAGCTTGATCTTGCCGCCAACGCCGGTAAACTCCATACCGGTCATGCCTTTTACCAGGCTTGCGGTATCGGTGCCGCCGCCATTCTCGGCAGCTTGCAGCAGCATGTAGATGGCGTCATAGTACAGGGCCGCGCAGGCGTTCAGGCTTTCGGTGCTGTACTTTTCGGTGTACTTCTGCACAAAGTTCTGAACGGCGGGGGCGGTATCCTCGCTGGAGTAGTGGTTGGTAAAGTAGCAGTCATCAAACTTGTCTTCCAGGCCGGTGGTATCCGCGCCATCCCAGGCATCGCCGCCCATGATGGTACCGGTAAAGCCCGCGTTGCGCGCTGCGCCTACAAACAGCGGTACCGTATCCAGGAAGCAGGGATAATACAAAAACTCTGCGCCGGAAGCCACGGCCTGTGCTGCCTGGGAGGAAAAGTCAGTATCAGTGCTCATGCACTCGCCGGTATAGGTAATTTCAATGCCGTTGGCCTCGCAATTCTCTACAAAAGCGTCCTTCAGGCCGTTGGAATAGTCATCATCCTTGGCATAAATCACGGCTACCTTGCTGAATCCCTTGCTCTTAACAAACAGGGCGGCCATCTTGCCCTGATACGGGTCAATGAAGCAGTTACGGAAGATCGTGGAGCCTTTCTGGGTCACATCCACGTTGGTAGCGCCGGTTGCCAGCAGCAGCATTCCGTCATTGGCAGCCTGGGTCGCCATAGGCAGTGTAACGGAAGAGAAGAAGCTGCCCACGATAGCGGCCGGGGAATCTGCCATGACCTTGTTGTAAGCGTTCATGGCCTGCTTGGCGTCCTTGGCATCGTCAGCCACCTTGCCGCCGTTGACGATCTCGACCGTGTAGCCGGAATCGCCGGAGTTGATCTCCTCCACAGCCATATCCACCGCGTTCTGGGCACCCTCGCCGTAAATGGCGGAGCCGCCGGTCA
>OHZD01000979.1_pt1 | contig 11325 bp, 6 predicted proteins | sample 1580391 | NCBI WGS metagenome assembly OHZD01 (sample SAMEA3882510, study PRJEB24775) | human gut metagenome | biome: human-associated habitat; feature: intestine environment; material: feces | place: Netherlands | collected 2009/2010 | reverse complement strand
GTTCTGTACTTATGTGACGGGAAAGACGACGGAAGGCGGAAACCATGCGTGGAATCTGGTGAAATGTAACGGCGATTATTATTATGTCGACACAACCTGGGGAGATCCGGTGTTCCAACAGGAAGAAGGAGAAGATACATCCCGGGATGCAGAGCAAAATTCAGGTCAAGATGCAGAGGCTTCTGGTAATAAGGCAAATATCAGCTATGATTATCTGTGCTGTGATGATACGCAGTTATATCAGACACATATTCTGGATAAGGATACACAGATGCCAGAGTGCAGCAAGATGGATTGCAATTATTACGTGGCAAACGGAATGTATTACACACAGTATGATGCCAAGAAGGTACTGGAAGCCATGAACCAGGCTATCTGGGCGAAGGAAAGTGCTACAATTTTTAAATTCGCAGATACATCCGTCTACAGTCAGGCGCACGATGACATTTTCCAGAAAGAACTTGCAAAAGCAACGCAGAATCTGGCGGATTACTATGGATTATCGCGGGTGAAGTACCAGTACATCGATGACCCGAGATTACACAAGATTGTAATATTTTGGCAGTATTCATAAAAAAACAAAAATATCCGTTGAAAATCCTCGGATTATGTAGTATAATTTTTACAATTTGTGAAGACATAAATTGTCTGGTACCGATGGATGAAAAACGAGGCGGTTTTGTGCTTGCACAAACTGCCTTTTATTCTGTATTTTTAAGAAAAATTCTTTGTAACAACGAATTTTTTTTGCCCAAATATAGAAAATGTACCTGAAGTACAGCAGTATGGATTCATGAAAAAAGAAAAAGAAACACAGAAGGGAAAAGGTGAATATATGAAAGCATTTCTTATATTAGAAGACGGGACTGTCTTTACCGGAACCAGTATCGGTTCGACAAAAGACATGATTAGCGAGATAGTGTTTAATACTTCAATGACAGGTTATCTGGAGGTATTAACCGACCCTTCTTATGCGGGACAGGCCGTAGTAATGACCTATCCATTGATTGGAAATTATGGCATCACACCGGATATGGAGTCAAGGAAGGCATGGCCGGATGGATATATCGTAAGAGAACTTTCCAGAATGCCAAGCAACTTCCGTTGTGAAGGAACACTTCAGGATTTCCTGAAAGAACAGGATATTCCAGGAATTGCAGGAATTGATACACGTGCCCTTACGAAGATTCTTCGTGAAAAGGGAACCATGAACGGAATGATCACCACGAACGAGAATTACAACTTAGATGAGATTCTCCCAAAACTGAAAGCATATACAGTTGGTGATGTGGTATCAAAAGTAACATGTGATGAAAAATATGTCTTAGAAGGCAATGGACCGAAGGTTGCTCTTATGGACTTCGGTGCAAAGAAGAACATTGCCAAGTCTTTAAATGAACGCGGCTGTGAAGTTACAGTTTATCCGGCAGGAACAAAAGCAGAAGAAATCATTGCTGCTAATCCGGACGGCATTATGTTGTCTAACGGGCCTGGAGATCCGGAAACATGCGTATCTATTATCGAAGAGATCAAGAAGTTATACAATACTGATATTCCTATTTTTGCAATTTGTCTCGGACATCAGCTTATGGCACTTGCAAATGGTGCAAAGACTTATAAGTTGAAATATGGACACCGCGGCGGTAACCATCCGGTGAAGGATCTGACAAACAACAGAGTATACATTTCTTCACAGAACCATGGTTATGCAGTTGATGGTACAACCATTGATCCGGCTATCGCAAAAGAAGCATTTATCAATGTAAATGACGGAACCAACGAAGGACTTGCATACGAAGGAAAGAATATTTTCACAGTTCAGTTCCACCCGGAGGCTTGTCCTGGACCACAGGATTCAGGATACCTGTTTGATAGATTTATGGATATGATGAAAGGAGCAAAATAATGCCTAGAATTAAAGATATTAAGAAAGTATTAGTAATTGGCTCTGGTCCTATTATCATTGGACAGGCAGCGGAGTTTGACTATGCAGGTACACAGGCCTGCCGTTCATTAAAAGAAGAAGGTCTGGAAGTAGTCCTTTTGAACTCTAACCCGGCTACGATCATGACAGATAAAGATATCGCAGACCGCGTATACATCGAGCCTCTGACAGTTGAGGTGGTAGAACAGCTGATCTTAAAGGAAAAACCAGACAGTGTCCTTCCTACACTGGGTGGACAGGCAGCACTGAATCTGGCTATGGAGCTGGATGAGAATGGATTCCTTGAAAGAAACAACGTACGTCTGATCGGTACTACTTCTGAGACGATCAAAAAGGCCGAAGACCGTCTGGAATTCAAGATGACAATGGAAAAAATCGGCGAGCCTTGTGCAGCTTCTAAAGTCGTAAAGGATGTACAGGCTGGTATCGAATTTGCTGAAAGTATCGGATATCCGGTTGTACTTCGTCCGGCTTACACACTTGGTGGAAGCGGCGGCGGAATCGCGGATAACAGAACAGAACTCGTAGAGATCCTGGAAAATGGACTTCGTCTTTCACGTGTTGGGGAAGTTCTGGTAGAACGTTGCATCGCAGGATGGAAAGAGATCGAGTACGAAGTAATGCGTGACGGAAACGGAAACTGCATTACGGTATGTAATATGGAAAATATTGATCCGGTGGGTGTCCATACAGGAGACAGTATCGTAGTAGCTCCATCGCAGACGCTGGGAGATAAAGAGTATCAGATGCTTCGTACCTCCGCACTGAATATCATCAGTGAACTGAATATTACAGGTGGATGTAACGTACAGTATGCTCTTCATCCGGAGACATTTGAATATTGCGTTATCGAGGTAAATCCTCGTGTAAGCCGTTCTTCCGCACTTGCTTCTAAGGCAACAGGATACCCGATCGCCAAAGTTGCGGCAAAGATCGCTCTTGGATATAATCTGGATGAGATCCAGAATGCAATCACAAAGAAGACCTACGCAAGTTTCGAGCCAATGCTTGATTATGTAGTTGTAAAGATTCCGCGTCTTCCATTTGATAAGTTTATCAGTGCAAAGAGAACTCTTACGACTCAGATGAAAGCAACCGGAGAGGTTATGAGTATCTGCAATAACTTTGAAGGAGCTTTGATGAAAGCAATCCGTTCACTGGAGCAACATGTAGACAGTCTGATGTCCTATGATTTCACCGGTCTGACAGATGACGAACTCCTGGAGCAACTGGAGATCGTTGATGATATGCGTATGTGGAGAATTGCGGAGGCCTGCAGAAGAGGTGTGGATTATGATGTGATCCACAACATTACAAAGGTTGACAAGTGGTTCATTGATAAATTTGCGATCATCACAGAGATGGAGACAGCACTGAAGACCCAGGAACTCACACCGGAACTTCTGAAAGAAGCTAAGAGAATTGAGTTCCCTGACAATGTGATCGCTGAACTGACAGGAAAGACAGAGCAAGAGATCCATGATATGCGTCATGAAAATGGTATCGTGGCAGCATATAAGATCGTAGATACCTGTGCGGCGGAGTTCGCGGCAGAGACTCCATACTACTATTCCGTTTATGGTAGTGAGAATGAAGTTGAAAAGACAGATGCGAAGAAGAAAGTTCTTGTCCTTGGATCAGGTCCGATCCGTATCGGACAGGGAATCGAGTTTGACTTCTGTTCTGTACATTGTACATGGGCATTTGCAAAAGAAGGATATGAAACGATCATTGTAAATAATAACCCGGAGACAGTAAGTACAGACTTTGATATTGCTGATAAGCTGTATTTTGAGCCGCTGACACCGGAAGATGTAGAGAGTATCGTTGATATTGAGAAGCCGGATGGAGCAGTTGTCCAGTTCGGTGGACAGACAGCGATCAAGCTGACAGAAGCACTGATGAAGATGGGAGTTCCGATCCTTGGAACATCCGCAGAAAATGTAGATGCAGCCGAAGACCGTGAGCTGTTTGATGAGATTCTTGAGCAGTGCGAGATCCCAAGACCGACAGGTGGAACTGTATTTACAGTAGAAGAAGCGAAGAAAGTTGCAAACAGACTGGGTTATCCGGTACTGGTAAGACCTTCTTACGTACTTGGCGGACAGGGAATGCAGATTGCGATCAATGATCACGATATTGATGAGTTCATCGGAATCATCAACCGTATTGCACAGGATCATCCAATCCTGGTTGATAAATATTTACAGGGTAAAGAGATTGAGGTAGATGCCGTATGCGACGGTGAAGATATCCTGATTCCAGGTATCATGGAGCATATCGAGCGTGCCGGAATCCATTCCGGAGACAGTATCTCTGTATATCCTGCACAGAGCATCTCTCAGAAGACAAAAGAGACGATTGCCGAATATACAAGAAGACTTGCAAAATCCTTACATGTAATCGGACTGATTAACATCCAGTTCATCGTATGTGGAGAAGATGTATATGTAATCGAAGTTAACCCTCGTTCCAGCCGTACTGTTCCATACATCAGTAAGGTAACAGGTATTCCGATCGTACCACTTGCAACAAAAGTGATCATCGGACACAAGATCAAAGAACTTGGTTATACACCTGGATTACAGCCGGAAGCAGATTATTTTGCAATCAAGATGCCGGTATTCTCATTTGAGAAGATCCGCGGTGCTGATATCAGCCTTGGACCTGAGATGAAGTCTACCGGAGAGTGTCTGGGAATTGCCAAGACATTTGATGAGGCTCTTTATAAAGCATTCATCGGTGCCGGAGTCAAACTTCCAAAACACAAGAACATGATTATGACAGTTCGTGATGAAGATAAGGAAGAAGCAGTAGAGATCGGACGCAGATTCGAGAAGATCGGTTACAAGATCTTTGCTACAGAAGGAACTGCCAAGGTCCTGACAGATGCAGGCGTGAAAGCGATGACAGTCAATAAGATTGAGCAGGAATCTCCGAACCTTATGGATCTGATCCTCGGACATAAGATCGACCTGGTTATCGACACACCTCCGCAGGGAGCTGATCACTCAAGAGACGGATTCGTGATCCGTAGAAATGCGATCGAGACAGGTGTCAATGTACTGACAGCGATCGATACAGCAAAAGCTCTGATCACCAGTCTTGAGAATACAGATATCCAGAAACTGACACTGATCGACATTGCTAAGATCAAATAGAGTTTGGACAATCGGATTTTGCGTAAATGAATTTTATGTAACAGAATTTGAATAATTAATATTTGTAATGTTTGTAAAAACATAAATAAAAAGTGGCATACAGCATGATTATTTTGCAGTATGCTGCTTTTTTGTTGCCAAACATTAAAATATGTGATTATTTACATCATGTAATACGTTCTATATACAGGGGACGCCCTCAGGAGGAAGAATTTTGACGCGTGAAAATCGGCAGTGGATATTACTGGACACCGTATATTATCATGATTGCGGCAGTAATCTGTATCCCGGTATTTTTAATTGTAACAGTAGTAAGCTATTGTAAAAGAGAAGCTTAAGGAGCAGAGAAATAACGGAGAAAAATGAACGCTAAAAATAAGAAAAAAGAGTAGCATAATCTGCAGACTTTAAAAAAGTAAATAAAAAAGTTGACAAAACGAGACATACATGATATGATACCAATCGTTGCTTGTAACAAATTTGTAATATTTGTAATAAAGTTGAAAAAAATGAATATACTTTATTAAAAGAAATGTAAATCATTGCAACAAAATCAGGAGGGTATTTATATTATGTTAAAAGCGAAGAGACTGAAATCGATGTTCGTGCTGTATTCAGCATGCGCAGTAATGGCAACTGGTTTTACCAGTCAGGCAGCCTCTGAACAGCCGGAAGTAACAACAATCACAGAAACAAAAGGGGAAAATACGAATACACACACTGCTGTACAGGCGATATCACAGAATATCGTGGCATCTGCGCAGGAAATGACGGATGCAAGACAGCAGGTAATTGCAGACAATATAGCGAAAAAAGAAGAGGAAGAACGCCTCGCAAGAGAAAAGGCAGAGCAGGAAGCAAAAGAAAAAGCAGAACGCGAAGCAAGAGAAGCATACGTAAGAGCCAATCAGGAACTGCTTGCATCCATCATCTACTGCGAAGCAGGAAACCAGCCGTATGAAGGACAGGTTGCCGTCGGTGCGGTGATCATGAACCGTGTAAAGAGTGGAAGTTATCCGAATTCTATCGAAGAAGTCATCTATCAGTCCGGGCAGTTCGGACCGGCAGCGACCGGATGGCTGAACAGAGTGAGAAGTTCAAAGGGATATTCACAGACAGCTCTGCAGGCTGCTGTAGATGCGTTGAATGGCTCGAATCCGATTGGAAACTGTCTGTATTTTGATCAAGGCGGTGCCGGAATGAAGATCGGGGCACATTATTTCCACTAACATTTGTAGAAATAATATAAAAAGAAATGCATATGGAATGGAGCCGAAGTTCTTCAGAAATTCGAAAGAAATCTTAAGAAAGCCGGAATTGACAATTGCATGACAAATGTATTACGATAAGAGGGCAAAAGTGTTAAACTTTTGTCCTTTTTGTCACCGCGCATTAGAAAAGATGACGATGGTAACTTACGCAGATAAGGACAGAGTTTGAAGTATGGGGAGAAGAAAGATTGTATAAGATTTTAATCGTGGAAGATGATGAAACAATAGCAGGCGGACTGAAAAACCATTTGGAAAAATGGAATTATCAGGCAGAATGTATGACAGATTTTAAAGACGTAATGGGAAAATTCGTGGAATTTGAGCCGCAGCTTGTGTTATTGGACATTGTGCTTCCATTTTTTAATGGATTTCACTGGTGTCAGGAGATCCGGAAGATATCGAAGGTGCCGATCATCTTCCTGTCATCGGCAAATGACAATATGAATATTGTGATGGCAATGAATATGGGCGGCGACGAATTCATCGAGAAACCGTTTGACCTGAATGTGGTAACGGCAAAGGTGCAGGCCGTGTTAAGAAGAACCTATGAATTTCGTGGAACGGCAGATGTCATGGAGTGGAACGGTGCGATCCTGAATATGGCAGATGCGACAGTTCTGTATCAGGACCAGAAACTGGAACTGAGCAAGAACGAATTCAAGATTCTGCAGATACTTCTGGAAAATACAGGGAAGATCGTAAGCCGTGAAAGTATTATGACGAGACTATGGGACAGCAATGAATTTATTGATGACAATACACTGACGGTCAATGTGGCAAGACTTCGAAAAAAAATGGAACAGATTGGCCTTGGCGGAAAGATCATCACAAAAAAAGGAATAGGATATATGGTGGAGGCATGAAACTGTTAATAGCATTTTTTAAAGATAAAACAAGAGAGATCAGCCTTTATGCCGGAACGGTCGGAATATTTATTGTTGTAGCATTTCTTTATAATATCAGGATGGATGCGTTGAAATATGCACTGCTGCTGGTGATATTGTGGCTGCTCCTTTATGTAATAACGGAATATCATCGCTTCCGGAAGAAGCATCTTCTGCTGGAACGGTTTAAGAAGAGCACGCAGGAGTGCACAAAAGAACTTCCAGAGTGCAGGAATCTTCTGGAACTGGATTATCAGGAATTACTGGGGATCTTTGACGAAAAGATTCTGGAGTTGAAATCAGAGGCAAGAATCAAAGGCCAGGACTTAAGTGATTATTATGGTATGTGGGTGCATCAGATCAAGACACCTATCGCTGCGATGCACATATTGCTGCAATCGGTGGAAGATGAAAACCCGGCACTGCCGGAATTAAAAGAGATGAAGATGGAACTTTTTAAAATGGAACAGTATGTGGAGATGGTGCTGACGTATCTCCGCATGGAAGATATGTCTGGGGATCTGCAGTTTGAGAAGGTGTCTTTAGATAAGATTCTGAAACAATCTGTCCGGAAATATTCTCAGATGTTTATTCTTCAGAAGATCCGTCTGGATTACCGGCCGGTGGAACGAATAGTTCTTACAGATGAAAAATGGCTGGAGTTTGTGACAGAACAGATTCTGTCTAATGCTTTGAAATACACAAAGAATGGCGGCGAGATTAGAATCTGTCTGGAAGAAAAAAGAGGACGGGAGTGTCTGGTGATCGAGGATAATGGAATCGGTATTCAGGCAGAAGATCTTCCTAGAGTATTTGAAAAAGGGTTTACCGGATATAATGGAAGAGCAGATAAGAAGTCTACCGGGATTGGACTGTATCTTTGCAAAAAGATCATGGATAAGATGGGACATAAGATATGGATTGATTCAGAGATGGGAAAAGGAACCCGTGTATATCTGGAATTGACAAGGAAAGAATGGAATCCGGAATAACGATCAGATAAAAAGAGAAAACCTTACAGGAATGTAAGATTAAACAGGGGAAATGTCACATGCTTCGATGGCAGGATATTTCCTCTTTTTTTATAATAGATACCGTAAAGAAGAAATCTTAAAAAGAAAGGAAGAAAAACTTATGTCATTACTGGAAGTAAAAAATGTGAAGAAGATATATACGACTCGTTTTGGGAGCAATCAGGTAGAGGCTTTAAGAGATGTGAATTTTACGGTAGAACGCGGGGAATATGTTGCAATCATGGGAGAGTCTGGATCGGGAAAGACGACTTTGCTGAATATTCTGGCGGCACTTGATAAACCGACAGAAGGAAAGGTTTATTTAAAAGACAGGGATCTGGGAAAATTAAAAGAAAAAGAGATCGCAACGTTCAGACGTCAGAATCTCGGCTTTGTATTTCAGGATTTTAACCTGTTAGATACATTTTCATTAAAGGATAATATATTCCTGCCACTGGTATTATCCGGAAAGAAATATCCGGAGATGGAAAAGAGATTAAAACCGATTGCAGAAAAACTTGGAATTGAAAAACTACTGGAGAAATATCCATATGAGGTGTCCGGTGGGCAGAAACAAAGAGCTGCAATTGCAAGAGCGCTGATCACGAAACCACAGCTGATTCTTGCCGATGAACCTTCGGGAGCACTGGATTCGAAAGCGGCAGACAGTCTGATGAATCTTTTTACAACGATTAACCAGGAAGGTCAGACGATTGTTATGGTGACACATAGTGTGAAAGCGGCGAGTAGTGCGAAAAGGGTGCTTTTTATCAAGGACGGAAAAGTATTCCATCAGCTTTACAGGGGGAATCTTACGAACGAAGAAATGTATGAAAGAATTTCAGATACGCTGAAGATTCTTACCACAGGAGGTGAGGAGGATGAATAATTTCATCTATGAAAAACTTGCTGTGACCAATCTTAAGAATAACCGTAAGACCTATGTACCCTATATCTTTACAGGTGTTCTGACCGTCATGATGTTCTATATCATTGACGCACTGAGCAAGGGGGAAGGTATTACCCAGAATACATTGAAGATATGTCTTCAGTATGCAACGGGTGTGATCATTGTATTTGCAGTGATTTTTCTGTTCTATACGAATAGTTTCCTGATCAAACGACGAAAGAAAGAGATCGGAGTATACAATATTCTTGGAATGGGAAAGCGGCATATTGCACGAATGATGGCAGTTGAGACGATCCTGACGGCGGGAATCAGTATTCTTGGCGGTCTGGTGTTTGGAATAATATTTGGGAAACTGATGTATCTGCTGCTCCTTAAGATTCTGCACAATAGCGTAGATATGCAGTTTTCGGTTAATGGGACTGCAATTGTACAGACTGTCATATTATTTGCAGGAATTTTTCTTCTGACGTATTTATATAACATTTTACAGATACAGCTGGTGAATCCGGTGGAACTTCTGCACGGAGGCAATCAGGGGGAGAAAGAGCCGAAGAGCAGATGGCTGCTTGTGATCGTCGGTGTGGCGGCACTTGGCAATGGTTACTGGATTGCACTTACAACAGAGGCACCGTTAGAAGCACTTTTGAAATTCTTTGTTGCAGTGGTCTGTGTGATTATTGGAACTTATGCACTTTTTATTGCCGGAAGCATTGTGGTATTGAAAATACTCCGGAAAAATAAAGCTTATTATTATAATCCAAAGCATTTTACCAGTGTATCAGGCATGATCTATCGTATGAAACAAAACGGAGCGGGACTTGCGAACATCTGTGTGTTAAGTACGATGGTGCTGGTTATGGTATCCACAACGGTATCTTTGTATGCGGGAATGGAAGATATTCTGGACTCACGTTTTCCGAGAGATGTTTCAATTGTCTGCAATGAAGCCGATACAAATAATGAAGAGACTCTTCAGAGACTGATAAAAGAACAATGTGAGAAAGCAGGGGTAAAAATAACAGACAGAGTCCGGTACAGATATGGCAGTATGAATGCGGTTTTGAAAGGAAATAATCTGGAAAAGGTAGAGCAGTACTATCCGGACAATCATTTTTACTATGTAGAGATGATCACACAGGAAGAGTATAACCGGATAGAAAAACAGAATGTTTCGTTAAAGGAACAGGAGATACTGACCTATACCACGAACGGCAAATGTGGAAAAAAACAGATAAACATTGCAGGACAGAACTATCAGGTGAAAAAAGAACTGTCCGAGATGACGAGCCAGCCGAAGAGCACGGCAGAAATGTATAAGACATTATACATTGTATTTGCAAATGCAGAGCAGATTGAACGTATCGAGTCATTTTCTTATGCAGATAAATTCAACCTGAAGGGAGATGACGGAAAACAAAAAGAGACACTGGAACAGATACAGAACGAATTTTATGAAAAGTTTCCGGATGGAACGATGGAAAGCCGTATGTTAAGCCGTTCTTCTTTTTATGAATTGTACGGCGGACTGTTCTTTATTGGAATCTATCTGGGAAGTATGTTTATTATGGCAACGGTACTGATCATTTATTATAAGCAGATATCGGAAGGCTATGATGACAGGGAGCGTTACCAGATCATGCAGAAGGTTGGCATGAGTAAAAAAGAAGTGAAGCGTTCCATAAGAAGCCAGGTCTTAAGCGTATTCTTCCTGCCGTTGGTTGTAGCAGTGATCCATGTTGCAGTAGCCTTTAAAGTAATGACAAAAATTCTGGGAGTATTAAATCTTACGAATGTATCGTTGTTTGCGGTATGCACAATCATTACGATAGCGGTGTTTGCGGTATTCTATATCATCGTTTACAGTATAACCGCGAAAGAATATTACCGGATCGTGAATTAAGATTAAGGGTTTACCATTGACTTTGTATCTTTCAGGTTGTATTGTTGTTTTAGAATGTTTTACGAATCAAGGAGGAACTTAAAAATGACAAGAGAAGGCGAAAGAGAACTGGTAAAAGTGGAACATGTAAATGGCGGAGACGGTTATATTGTAAGAGAAGCAATGGTTACTTCGGAAGAAGTTGGAGAAGCCTGTAAGATGTATGCCAAGATTCATCTGGATCCGGGATGTGAAGTAGGAT
>OHZD01000967.1_pt1 | contig 11403 bp, 9 predicted proteins | sample 1580391 | NCBI WGS metagenome assembly OHZD01 (sample SAMEA3882510, study PRJEB24775) | human gut metagenome | biome: human-associated habitat; feature: intestine environment; material: feces | place: Netherlands | collected 2009/2010 | reverse complement strand
GCATAACAGTTACTCTATCGCAAATTTCTTCCAATTCACTCATCTTATGAGAAATATATATAATACCTACTCCCTTGGAAGTAAGACTCCTCATTGTCTTAAACAAAAATGCTACCTCTTTATCTGAAATCGAAGAAGTTGGTTCATCCATAACTAAAATTTTTGAATTATAAGAAATTGCTTTTACAATTTCAACCATCTGCTGCTGTGCTATCGTTAATTCTTTAATTAACTGATTAGCTTGTATTCCCATTTGATAGTCATCTAACAATTTTTGCGCATCATGATTCATTTTCTTTTTATCAACAAATCCGGAACTCATCGGTTCTCGTCCCAAAAAAATGTTTTCAGCTACAGTCATATACGGAACCAAAACCAATTCTTGATGAATAATCGCTACTCCATTAGCCTGTGCAGCCTTTACACCATCTATATTTACTTTTTTACCGTTTATAATTATCTCGCCTTCATCTGCTGTATAAATTCCGCCTAACACTTTGATAAGCGTAGACTTTCCGGCTCCATTTTCACCTAGTAATGCATGAACTTCCCCCGTTCGAAGTTCGAAATTAATATCCTTTAATGCATATACACCTGGGAATTTTTTGTGTATATGTTTCATTTCTAGCAATGTTGTACCACTCAAAATATCACCCACTTATATCTTTCTTTTATGCAAAAAGGTGCTTTATCCAGTTCATTTGAATAAAGCACCTTTCATATTTTTGTTAATGACTATCGTTTACTGCCAACCATCTGTACCATAATCGTTAACATTATCTGCTGTAATCAGGAATGTTTCTACTGGATATTTGTCTTTCACTTTCTTGCCATCTAAGATTTTATACATAACCTCTACAGACTTATCAGCAATACCAACTGGAGACTGTGCTCCTGTTCCTTCCATTAAAGAATCACCTTTTGCAAGCTCTGATTTAACATCCGGTGAACCATCTACTCCGTAAATTTTGCAATCCTTAATTCCTGCTGCATTTGCTGCCGCTAATGCACCAAGCGCTGTAGGATCATTTCCACCAAAGATTGCAACTACATCTCCATGTGCCTGTAATAAATCTTCTGCAATTCCCATTGACGTTTCAAGATTCCCTTTTGCATCCTGCTGTGCAACAATGTTAAATCCTTTTCCTTTGATTGCATCTGTAAATCCTTTTGTACGATCTACAATTGAATTCATAGTCGGTGAATCAAGAACAATAATGTCTCCACCCTTCGGGCATTTCTTAACTAAATCTTCTCCACAAACTTTACCTGCATTGTAGTTATCAGATCCAACATAACTTGTTACATACGACATATCGGCAACTTCTGTATCAAAGTTAACGATTGGAATGTTTGCTCCTTTTAAAGCATCCAAAGCTGGAAGAATTCCTTCAGCTTCTGCTGGATTCAGGAACATTGCATCAATTCCCTGTGAAATCAAATCCTCTACCTGCTGTACCTGAAGACTTACATCATTTGCCGGATCTACAGATACAAGCTCGTCCCCATTTGCTTCGACTTTCTTTCTGATTTCATCTTCCAATGTTACAAAGAATGGGTTCGTTCCGTCCATACAAGTATACCCAAACTTGTGACCTCCCTTTTTGTTTGACGTCGATTCAGTTTTCGTCGAACTAGATTTCTTGTCCCCATCACCGTTGCTGCAACCCATTACCATTGCTGCAACTAATGAAACACTCAATAACACGCTCACTAATTTTCTTTTCATTTCTTTTCCTCCTTGCTTGTTATTTGTTGTCTTAATATTACTAATTTTCCTTTTCCTGTACACCTGTATTTTGTAACTAAAAAAGCATTACATTTCTCACAAAAAAATGTGACAAATGTAATGCTTTTCTTATTGATTTAAAAATTTAGTAATACTTCTCTGAAATACCTTAAGCGAACTATCAATATTCTTTTCATTTTTGTAAATATCATCTATTTCATTCTCTGCTAATGCCATAGCCTCTGGATATTTCGAGAATTTTGGATTTATCCGTCCATTCTCTATCGCATCAATTAACAAACGATTATCAATAACCCTCTCATCTACATCCATATCCTTCCGAATCATGCTTTCTGCATATCTTGATCCAGTTACATATTTCAATACTGATGCACCTTGCGAATATTCAAATATTTCTCTTTGAATTGAAGAATCCGAAGTTAACATTTTCATCTATTTCATTTTCAGAAATTCCCATGCTAATTCCTTATGTTTACTTTTATTTCCAATAGTCATCAAAAGTGCATCTACTTCTGAAGTATTATGACCTCCTGGGCCTGCCGGCATGCTTGTGCAATCCCACTGAAAACTTGTATATTTTTTTATTTTATACGGATAAGTTTTATATGTTCTGTACTCAGAAAACGCTAACGGCATAAATGCCACATTTCCCGAATCAAAATCATTTTGTGTTACTTCACGGCCTCCATTCATTTCATTTAACTTTTTCACGAATTTAACTGCTTCATTCACTTTTGTTCCCGAAAAAAAAGCTTTTTTCCCATCTTTATCAAAAAGCTCTGCACCATTTGAATATACAGCTTCTTTCCAAGTATAATTATATGTCCCAAATTGATCGATCACACCATCACCGTTTTTATCCTTTGTAATCTGATCAACAATTTGCTCCATTGTACTCCATGTCCAATTTTCATTTGGGACTTCTATTCCTTCTTGTTCCAACAATGTTTTATTTACGAACATCAAAGTCGGTACTACCTCATATGGTAACGCATACTGACTTTCATGATATTTTCCAATATCTAATACTGTATCAAAAAAATACTCCTTTTTAAAGTTCCTATCATTAGCAATCTGATTATCTAAATCAGATATAACATTTAATGACACATATTTATAAAAATCATCAGACAACACCATAAATACATCTGGTGTTTCTCCTTCTAATATTTTTCTATCTAACCATTCTGAATAATCTTCCTTTCTAATCCCTGTCTCATAATGAACTTTAACACCTGGATGTTCTTGTTCAAATTTTTTTATTGCATCATCTATTATTACATATGCATTCGCATTCTTAACATCCCAATTACTCTCAGCAAACATGCCAAATTCCAATACAATTGGTTTATTTTTTTGTCTATAGTTCCATACAAGTATTATTAATATTATGCTCAAAAAGCAAACAACTAATCCGTATATACTTTTCTTTTTCATTTACTATTGCTCCGTAATTTTTGTTGCTACTTTATTCTGTACTGCCCAGATTGCCAATTGCGTTCTGTCTCTGAACTCTAATTTGTTTAATATCCCACTCAAATAATTCCGTACAGTACCTTCTGAAAGATTCAAATTTTCCGCTATTTCTTTGTTAGAACTTCCCCGTCCAACTTCATTAATAATTTTCCATTCTGTTTTAGTCAGATTTTCTGTTCTCTTCTGATCTACATCAACTACATAATCAGCCTTTGCCATCTGTGAAAACAATCTTACAACTTTTGTAGCAATATCTGGATTTATCATTGCCTGTCCACTATATACAGTACGTATTGCATTAGTCAATCCGTCCATCGATACTCCTTTTAAAAGATATCCACTTGCTCCCCATTTTAATGCATTATATACATACTCATCATCATCGAAAGTTGTGAGTATAATAATTTTTATTTCTGAATAATTATCTTTTATTATTTTCGTACACTGTACGCCATCCATTTTAGGCATTCGAATATCCATTAAAATAACATCCGGTCTATTTTTTCGTACACTTGCAATTACTTCTTGTCCATTTGCAACCGTATCTGTTACTTCTATTCCTTCCTTTGTATTTAATACAATTGACAAACTTTGCCTAATCAATTCCTGATCATCTGCAATCAGTACTTTAATCATATTCTTCACCCCATCTTATAGGAATTACAACATTTGTTGTAAATCCATCACTTCCATCAAACTCTACTGTCCCATTTAATAACTTTATCCGCTCAACAATATGTCTTGTACCAAATCCTTTCTTCATATCAGTACATCCAATTCCATCATCTTTGATTGAAATATAAATATCGGAATATTTCTTTTTTATAGTAATATAAACATTTTTTGCATGACTATGTCGTACAGAATTCGTCATACTTTCCTGAACAACACGATATATCGCATTTTCTTCATCTTCATCAAATTTCAATTTTTCGACATCACATTCAAAATGTATTTTTGTATTTGTTATTGAATTTGTTTCATTTACCATCTTACGAATTGCCGGTTCCAAGTTTAAACGTTCCAGAGAATCCGGTCTTAATTCACTTACTGACCTTCTTACTTCTTTTATTCCATCCCTTGTAACTTTTGAAATAAGCTCCAATTGTCCTTTCGTTACCTCAGGTGAACTATCGATCATCGCTATACAAGCATCTACCCCCGCTGATATACCCGTTAGCGTATGCCCTAATGTATCATGAATTTCTCTAGCCAGCCGGTTGCGCTCCTTTGTTTCTCCCATTTTTTCTTTCATTACAGCATATTCCTGTAATTTTTCATTTGCCTGTTGTAGCTCTTCATTTGTTTGCGATAATTTAAAATATAATTTTTTTACCTCATCTATCGTTCCACTCTGTTCGATAATAATGAATACACAAAAAACAAAAAATAAAATAATATTTAATGATGTAAGCAAATTATATAGCCAATATAATACTTTTTGGATTCCAATATCATATACCTTTATATAATCATTAACAGAAAATATTTTCGTATTTACCGAGATAATACCGTGATTGGTTCCTATATAGCTTAGTAAAGATATCACTGCTAATACATATTTTCCTCCCATGTCTTTAATATGTGCAATGAGATTCGCAAAAACCCACAAAAGTATCCCATTATAATTAAAATCTAATCTATAAACAATAAAAAAACTTGCACAAAAATCTATAAGTAAAGTCAAATAATATACTCCTGTATTTTCCCTAACAAATTTTTCTCTGCATCTAAAAGAAATTCCCATTATAGCTACTAATCCCAAAATTTCTCCTACTAATGCAGAAGGGTTTGCCGGAATCGCATTGACTTTTTCTAAGAAATCACTTGCAACGTATGCATCACATATTTTTCTTGTTGTATACAAAATAAATATTGCAATTCCAATCACTGATATACTATTAAAAGTAAATATTATCTTTCTCAAAATTAAACTATAATTTTTTTTCATTATTGCCATCCTGTCATGTCATAAAGCTTTAAGTTATCTGCTGTAATTAATTCGACAGGTATTGTAACATGTTTTTTTACAGTTTCCCCTGCCAAATAGCTGTATGCTGTCTGAACTGCCTTTTCACCTATTTTAATTGGTGATTGTGCCGCTGTTCCTTCTAAAAATCCTGCCTTTATCATTGCTTTTCCATCTGGCGAACCATCCACACCATAAACCATAACCTGATCCGTCTTATCAGTCATTTGCATCGCTGCTATGCACCCTAAAGCAATTGGATCATTTCCGCCCATTACAACATCATAATTTTTCTTTTCATAAATAATTTCCTCCATAACTTTCATTGCAATTTCAAACTCTGCGGCACTCTCTTTTTCTTCTACTATCTTATATTGTGGATGCCCTTTAATAGTATCCCTAAAACCTTTCACTCTCTCATTAATTGAATTCAATGCTTTCTGATTTACAATTATTATATTTGCACTTGTTTTTTTCTTCATCATATCTTTTGCACATTGAACCCCCGCATCATAGTTATCCGAAACAATCGTGGATACAACCGCTTCTGTATCCGACACTTCAGAATCAATAACAACTACAGGTATATGCTTTTTTTTACATAGTTCAAGTGCAGGACGAACTTTATTTCGATCTACAGGTTGCAGAAAAAGTACATCAATCCCTTCATTTATCATATCTTTTATCTGTTCATTTTGTTTTTTCTGATCCTGCAGGGGATCTCTTGTAATTAAGATATCCCCCTTTGCCTGCACTGACTCTTCAATATTTTCATCCATATTAACAAAATATGGATTATTCATTGTCATATAAGTAGCTCCAAATTTTAATTGTTTTCGTGTATCTTTTTTTTCATGTATTCCTATTGCTATGAAAAGTGTTGTGCATGCCACAATTGTGGCAGCAATCATTTTTTTCTTATCTAGTCTCACGCTTACTTCTCACCTTTTACTTTTTCATATGCATTCTTGTAAATCCCTGATATATCCTGCTGGATAACACTCCACGCAATACATTCGCTGCACTTCTTTTTACATCCTCTTCCAGTATCACTCCCTTGGACACCGCTTTCACAATCTCATCCACCGCACCTGCACTTCCCGGCATAATCAGATCATTCCCGGATGCAATCGCATGTGCCGGATTTCCATATTTACGCCCGGTTGCAAACCAGTCCGTCATTACCAAACCATCAAATCCCCATTCATTTCGAAGCACCTGTGTCAGAAGTCGGTAACTGTTATTGACATATTTACCATTTACTTTGTTATAACTGCTCATAACGGCTCCCGGACCCGCTTCCTTTACCGCAATCTCGAAACCCTTCAGATAGATTTCTCTAAGCGCTCGTTCATTGACATTCACATTGGTCTTATTGCGATTATCCTCCTGATTATTGCAGCAGAAATGCTTCAACGTCACATAACACCCACGATTCTTCTGCACACCTTTTGTAATGGCGGCTGCAAATTTTCCTGAAACCAGTGGATCCTCCGAATAGTATTCAAAATTGCGTCCACAAAGTGGATTTCTGTGAATATTAAGTCCTGGTGCCAGCCAATAGGTTACACCATAACATTCCATCTCTTTTCCAACTGCATTTCCCACTTCTTCCGCCAGTTCCAGATTCCAGCTCGATGCCAGTGAAATCCCGCTTGGGAATGCCGTAGTAAACTGATAGAGCAGATTCGGGCTATCCGGATTTCCAAGCATGATTTTTTTAACCGGCTCCGGAAGATATTTCATACATGAAATATTCGGCTCTATCCCTTTTACCTTTCCGGTGAATGACACAGATGAAACCTTGTTCAGACGAAGCCCTGCCGGTCCATCTGCCATTACTACATTTGGAATTCCTTTTTGCTCCAGTGTTGTGCACGTAACCCCAGCTGCACCTGGCGCTTCAAAGAATCTTGATCCAGTCATACCTCCGCCCACATACAGTTCTGCCATGTCTCTGAGTGTTAAACGCTCCATCACGGCATCTGTCTCTTCTGAGGAATATATTTTAACCGGACCATATTCATGCACAATTTCTGTTATCTTATCCTCTTCTACCGGAATGCTTCGAATTTTTTCCATATTTTCAATAATAATCTCGCATCCTCTTCCCCAGTTTTGTCTGCAGTCACAAGCTGCATGAAGGATATCTTCTTCCTTTTGTTCCAATTCTGTCACATGCATTGGGATTTTGCAGATATGCGAGTGTTTTTCTGTTATGATTTCACTGGATAATCTCAAGATTCCGCATACTCTGGTATTCCTGCTGGAATTACCGAGACGGATTACATATTCTCCCTTTTCAAGGACCGTTGCTGCATCTTTTTTCCTGTAGCTAGTCATATCCCGGAGATCAAAACTAAGTATAAGTTTTGCCTTTTCTCCCGGCTTTAATAACTTCGTCTTATGAAATGCAGTCAGCCGCTGTGCTTCCTTTTTAAGTTCCCCGTTCGGACAGCTTACATAGATCTGCACAACTTCTTTACCATCATAAATTCTTCCGGTATTTTCCACTTCTGTATACACATGAATCTTCGTGCCTTCCATCTGCATCTGTTCAAACCGTATTGCAAAATTAGTATACGACATTCCATAGCCAAACGGATATCTTGGTGCCACATGAAATGTATCAAAATAGCGGTATCCTACATAGATACCTTCTCTATAATATTCCTCATCCAGATTACCATTCAGGTAACTGTACTCATCTGCAAACGGAAGATCCCGGTAATGTTTTGCCCAGGTATCTGTAAGTTTCCCTGATGGCGTCTGTTTTCCTGAAATAACATCTGCTAGTGCCAGACCTCCCATTGTACCTAGCTCTCCCATAAAAATAACTGCATTAATTCCGGATATTTCATTTAAGAAATTCAGATCAAATACTCCACCTACATTGATCACTACGATCAGTTTCTTATATCTTTCTGCGCAGAATGCAATATTGATCCGCTCTATCTCTGATAGCCCATATTCATTTTCATCCAGTTTTCTGTCTGCCCCTTCACCAGCCTGTCTGGATACCACATAAATACAACTGTCTGTATCCGACTCTTCTATATCCTTCTCCTGTATGGCACGGCCATAAGGATATCTATATGGACTGCTCATCAGGTTCATAAAATCTGACAGGTTCTTTGGACTTAGTTTTTTCCTGAATTCTTCTGCATATTCCTGTTCACCCTCTTCGAATGCCTGGTCATAATCTTCGATCCACCGCATAGTAGTAACTGTAAATCCTGATTGTTCCAGTCCTTCAAAAACAGAGACTGCATGGCGCTCATTTACTTCTCCTGATCCTGTTCCACCCTTAATCGTCTTCTTCGCACCAGCGCCGTACAAAGCTATCTTTCCTGCCTTCAATGGCAGACTTCCGTCATTTTCTAAAAGAACGATTCCCTCGACTGCCGCTTTATATGCCAGTTTCTTTCCAGACTCTTCCAGTGGTGTAACCGCATCCGTCAGTGCTGCTTTATGAATACTTCTTGTTCTCATACTTCCTGTCCTTCCAGGCATTATTTACCGGATGTTGTAATATATGGTCCGAGTGCTCCTGCTACATTTGAAATCGGCATTGTCTGAAGCAATACCCTTCCTGGTCCACGAACCACGGTATTAAAGATTCCCTCTCCTCCAAACAGCATATTTTTTACTCCAGGAACACTCTTTATCTCTATCTGGCATGAAGCATCCATTGCAGCCAGATGTCCAGTATCTACGACAATTTCCTGTCCGGCGTTCAATTCATACTCCACTACATGTCCGTCAAACTCAGCAAATACAGTTCCCTGACCGGATACCTTCTGCATGATAAATCCCTCTCCGCCAAATAATCCAGAGCTGAACTTCTTATTAAAGAACACAGACAATTCTACCCCTGCTTCGCTTGCAAGGAATGCGCTTTTCTGGAATACCATCTCGCGCCCCGGTCCGATTTCAAATGCTTTGATGGATCCAGGAAAGCACGATGCAAATGCAATCATCCCTTTGCCACCTTGTGCGGTATAAATATTCTGGAATATATGCTCACCGGAAAACATTCTTCCAAATGCCTTGCCGATTCCTCCATTCGTAGTCGTCTCCATCTTCATATTCGGTGACATCCAAGACATTCCGCCTCCTTCTGTGATCATCTTCTCTCCGCCCTCCAGATAGCAGATAACTACCGGTAATGTGTCTCCTTTGATTTCATATCTCATATAAGTTCCCTCCTGAAATTTCTCTTTTAATATACTTTTTCCCGAAAAATTATATTTACATTATAGCATCTACTATCTCTATTCACAATCAGCACTTTATATTTACGTAAAATTTTGTTATATTTTCATCATAACAACTCAAACATGACAAAACGCCAAAAATCTTCCGGGCTTTTCATCCCTTCTGATTTTTGACGTTTTTCTAACATCTTATAATGTTTTTACAAATCTTAAAAATGCTTCTCTTCCCTCTTCTGTACATTTATACACTCCGGCATCCTCAAGTACATGTACAAATACTTCACCGACTTCTTTTTTCAATATATCCATTACATTTTCTTCTGTAATCCCATCATATTTTTTACAAAATGTATCTGCCCAGTCCGCATGCTTTGCAATCTTTTCATTACTTCTGATATCTTTTTTCTGAACCAGATAATCCGCAAGAATCTCCAGCTCTTCTTTTAATCTGGATGGAAGCACCGCAAGTCCCATAACTTCGATCAGTCCGATATTTTCCTTTTTAATATGATGATACTCTGCATGTGGATGATAAACGCCAAGTGGATGTTCTTCGGTTGTGATATTATTCCGAAGAGTCAGATCCAGTTCAAACAATCCATCACGTTTTCTTGCAATCGGGGTAATGGTATTGTGTGGCTCTCCATCTGTATTCGCATAGATGAATGCATCTTCATCTGTATAGTTTCGCCAGCATCTGAGGATATGATCTGCCAGATCTATCAGGCGTTTCTCATCTTTGTGACGGATTCGGATGACAGATAACGGCCATTTTACGATTCCGGCCTCAACATCTTCATATCCCGGGATTGTAATTTTAATCTCGATCGGCGCTTTTGCCATTGCAAATGTATAGTGTCCCCCCTGGAAATGATCGTGACTTAAGATAGAACCGCCAACGATTGGGAGATCTGCATTAGATCCCAGGAAATAATGTGGAAATAATTTTACGAAATCAAATAATTTCTCAAATGCTTTCTTATCAATCTTCATCGGGATATGCTGTCCGTTAAATACGATGCAATGCTCGTTATAGTACACATATGGTGAATACTGGAATCCCCATTTTCCACCTGCAATCTCGATTGGTATAATCCTGTGGTTTTCTCTTGCCGGATGGTCAAGACGTCCTGCATATCCTTCATTTTCCATACAAAGCAGACATTTCGGATATGCGGTATTCTTTGCATTTCTTGCTGCAGCGATCGCCTTTGGATCCTTCTCCGGCTTGGACAGATTAATTGTGATGTCAATCTTACCATATGGGGAATCTACTTTCCACTTCATGTCCTTTTTCACACGGTATCTGCGGATATAATTGCTGTCCTGACTTAATTTGTAGAAATATTCTGTCGCAGCTTCCGGAGATTCTTCATATTTTTCCGCAAATGTCTTCTGTACCTGAGCCGGTCTTGGTACCAGACAATTCATGATCTTCGTATCGAAAAGATCACGGAATCCGATACTGTCTTCAATGATTCCTCTTTTTACCGCCTCATCCAGTAATCCTTCCAGAACTGCTTCCAGCTCGATGGAACTGCTGTCGATTTCTACATCTTCATATGAATCTTCCTGGAATAATTCTAACAATAAATTTGTTGTGTAAATTCTCTCACATTCCGGTGTCAGTCCGGTCTGAATACCATATTCTACCAGTTTCTTAATATTTTCATACAACATATTCTGATCCTTCCGTTCTTTTTTCTATTCTGTGAATTTATACAATCTTTGCTCCGTCACCGATATCTACTACATAGAATTCTGCTTCATGTCCGACTTTTTCTTTATATGTCTTTCCAATCTCCTCGATAAACTTATCTACCGTTCCTTCTTCAACGATGCTGACCGTACATCCGCCAAAGCCCGCACCTGTCATTCTTGAGCCGATCACACCATCAATCTTCCATGCTTCCTCAACCAGGGTATCCAGCTCGATTCCCGTTACCTCGTAATCATCTCGCAAAGATACGTGTGAGTCATTCATCAGCTTT
>OHZD01000950.1_pt1 | contig 11552 bp, 8 predicted proteins | sample 1580391 | NCBI WGS metagenome assembly OHZD01 (sample SAMEA3882510, study PRJEB24775) | human gut metagenome | biome: human-associated habitat; feature: intestine environment; material: feces | place: Netherlands | collected 2009/2010 | reverse complement strand
ACGCTTTGAAAAGGACAGCTTGCCTGACCTGCTCAATGCCATTGAGATAGACAACAAGGGCGAAAAGCTCGTTGTTGAAGTGGCTCAGCATATAGGCGACGATATAGTAAGATGTATCGCCATGGGCTCTACAGATGGACTTGTGAGAGGTATCGACGCTGTTGATACCGGCAAAGCTATTTCCGTTCCGGTGGGCAAGGAAACTCTTTCGAGAATGTTCAATCTTCTGGGCGAGCCTGTTGACAATCTGCCTGCCCCTGAAACTAAGGAACGCTGGGAGATACACAGAGAACCGCCGACATATGAAGAGCAGTCTGCTTCAAACGAGATTCTGGAAACCGGTATCAAGGTCATCGACCTTATCGCACCATATCTGAAAGGCGGAAAGATAGGTCTTTTCGGAGGTGCGGGAGTAGGCAAAACGGTGCTTATTCAGGAGCTTATAAATAACGTTGCCAATCAGCACGGTGGTATCTCGGTATTCACAGGCGTTGGAGAGCGTACCCGTGAGGGCAACGACCTTTATTATGAGATGAAAGAGTCGGGAGTTATCGACAAGACTGTGCTTGTGTATGGTCAGATGAACGAGCCGCCTGGAGCGAGAATGAGAGTTGCACTTTCAGGTCTGACAATGGCGGAGTATTTCAGAGATGTTGAGCATCAGGACGTGTTGCTTTTTATCGACAACATATTCAGGTTTACTCAGGCAGGTTCTGAGGTTTCGGCACTGCTTGGCAGAATGCCGTCAGCCGTTGGTTATCAGCCTACCCTTGCAACTGAAATGGGTCAGCTACAGGAGCGTATCACTTCAACAACAAAAGGCTCTATCACTTCCGTTCAGGCAGTTTATGTGCCTGCGGACGATTTGACAGACCCTGCGCCTGCAACTACGTTTGCTCACCTTGACGCAACAACTGTGCTTTCAAGAAGCATTTCTTCACTGGGTATCTATCCTGCGGTTGACCCTCTGGAGTCAAACTCCAGGATACTTTCGCCTGAGATAGTGGGCAACGAGCATTATCAGGTGGCAAGACAGGTCCAGTCTATCTTGCAGAGGTATGTGGAGCTTCAGGATATCATCGCTATCATGGGTATGGACGAGCTTTCTGACGAGGATAAGCTCACTGTATCAAGAGCAAGAAAGATACAGCGTTTTCTGTCACAGCCGTTCTCCGTTGCGGAGCAGTTCACAGGCATGAAGGGCAAATATGTGCCTATCAAGGAGACTATCAGAGGCTTCAAGGAGATAATCGAGGGCAAGCATGACGATCTGCCTGAATCTGCTTTCCTGTTCGTGGGCACTATCGACGAGGCTGTTGAAAAGGGCAGACAGATCGCAGAAAGTGAACAGTAGTAACAGAACGTTTAAAGAAAAATACTTGACAAGAGTCGGATTATAGTATATAGTGAATGTATGTGGCAATTTTGTGCCGCACGCGCTGATTTGTAAAAAACTTATGGAGAAAGATTATGACGCCTTTTGATCTTAAGATAATAACCCCTGAAAAAACTTTTTTTGAGGGAAATACTGAGCAGATCATTGTGAGGACCGTATCAGGTGATATCGGTATACTTGCAGGTCATGCGCCATATGTGGCAAATATCGTTTCTTCTCCTTTCCGCATCAAAATAGAAGGTGAGTTCAGAACAGCCGCTATTTCGGGAGGGCTTATAAAGGTGTCTGCTGACGGTGTGACAGTGGTGACATCTGCTATCGAATGGGCTGATGAGATAGACGTTGCAAGAGCCGAAAAGGCAAAGGCGGCGGCAGAGAACAAGCTCAGAGAAAATGCTAGCCAGAAAGAGTTTGAAAGGGCGGAGCAGAAGCTGCGACGTGCCATGAACAGACTTGTGGTGGCAGGAAAGAAATAATTATCAAAGTCAGAGCCTTGCGGGATATCCGTGTAGGCTTTGGCTTTGTTTTATTTATTAAGTAAAATCGGCGTAAAGGTAAGGTAAGTAATGGGGTGCGCAGGGGCGTGCTCGGACGTTGTGCAGTGGAAAAAACAAGAAAAGGAATGAATTGATTTGAGTATCTTTAACATTATCGGAATGGCGGGCGGACTTGGTCTGTTTTTATACGGAATGACCATATTGAGTTCGGGACTTGAAAAGGCTTCGGGCGGACTTATGGAGAAGGTCCTTGCGAAAATGACGGGAAACGTGTTCTCAGGAATACTTTTCGGTGCATTGGTAACAGCAGCGGTGCAATCATCGTCTGCAACTACTGTTATCGTGGTGGGACTTGTAAACGCAGGCCTTTTGAAGCTTAAGGGCGCAGTTGGAATAATCATGGGTGCAAATATCGGAACGACCATGACAACGCAGATATTAAGGCTCACAAACCTCGAGGGCGACAGCAGCGGCCCTGCTATATTGCAGCTTTGCAAGCCGTCGAATTTCTCGTCTATACTTATCGTTATCGGTCTTATAATCATAATGGTGGGCAAGAAGAACAAGACAAAGAACGTAGGCGAGATAATGATGGGCATAGGTATCCTCTTTACCGGAATGATACTTATGCAGGAGAAGATCGCTCCGCTGGCAGAGCTTCCGCAGTTCGAGCAGCTTTTTGCAGTGCTTAAAAACCCTGTTCTGGGCGTATTGGTGGGTGCGATATTCACGGCTATCATACAGTCATCGGCCGCTTCTATAGGCATTTTGCAGGCGCTTTCAGTGTCAGGCGCTATAACATTTGCTTCTGCATTTCCTATCATAATGGGTACTAACATCGGTACTTGTGCTACACCTCTTATTTCAAGTATAGGTGCTTCAAAGAACGCTAAGAGAGCCGCTATGATACACTTCTATTTCAACCTTATCGGTACTATAATCTTTCTTATCGGCGTTTATATCATTCAGTATACAATAGGATTTCCGTTCTGGAATAATAGCTTTACAACGGGAAGCATCGCAAACTTCCATACTATCTTCAATGTTGTGGTAACTATAATCTTTCTGCCGTTCTATACAGTGCTTGAAAAGCTTGCCGAATGGACTATCAGAGATAAGAAGAACGCTGAGGACGATGATACTTTTACTAAGGAGGATCTTCTTGACGACAGATTTCTTGTTACTCCAAACGTTGCTATCGCACAGGCTACAGAGGCAGTTGTTCAAATGGGCGTGCTGGCACAGAAGAATTTCATATCGGTAAGAGAGCTTTATGACAAGTATGACCTTAAGTCTATCGACAAGATAAAAGAGCGTGAGGAGCTTATCGACAGGCTTGAGGACAGAGTAGGTTCATATCTTATAAAGCTCAACGACTGCGGTCTGAACGAGGATGAGTCGAGAACTGTTACTGCGCTTTTCCACCTTATTTCAGAGTATGAGAGAATAGGTGACTATACTATAAACATCTATGAAACTGCAGATGTTCTTTATGAAAAGGAGATCGGTTTTTCTGAGCAGGCGAAGCATGAGCTTGACGTTGTGTGCAACGCCATTCAGGAGATAATCGGGCTTGCTATCGAAGCCACAAAGACAGGGGATATGAACGTTCTCAAGGAGATCGAGCCACTTGAAGAAGTAGTAGACAGACTTGTTGAGGAGCTTAAGGCTGTTCATATCGACAGGTCTAAGAATGGTCTTTGCAACATCGAGGTGGGTGTGAACTTCCTTGATATACTCACAAATGTTGAGAGAATATCAGACCACTGCTCAAATATTGCGGTCTATCTTATCGCAAACCAAGAGAAATACAACAGCCTTAAAAAGCATGAATATCTTGATAAGCTTCATAGAAACGGTCCTGACTATTACGAGAAGCTATTGGCTGAATATTCAGAAAAGTTTGCGCTTTAGTTCAGGTTTTTGCACCTGTGGCGTGATATAATATTGTAAAACAGCAAGGAGGGACATTAGTCCCTCTTGTTATAAGCTGAAAAGGAGAGAGCAAAATGGACAAATTCAATTACACTATGCTGTGCGATTTTTATGAGCTGACAATGGGAAACGGCTACTTTGTAAGCGGTATGCAGGAAAAGATATCTTATTTTGATCTGTTTTTCAGACAGATACCTGACGGTGGCGGATTTGCCATTGCCTGCGGTCTTGAGCAGGTCATAAACTATATCGAAAATCTGCATTTTGACGAAGAGGACATAGAGTTCCTGCGCTCAAAGGGCATTTTTGACGAGGGCTTCCTTGAATATCTTAAGGAGTTCCGCTTCACAGGAGATATATTTGCTGTGCCGGAGGGTACGGTGGTGTTCCCAAACGAGCCTATCATAACGGTGAGAGCACCTGCGGTGCAGGCTCAGCTTGTGGAAACTTATCTTCTGCTTTGCATAAATCATCAGACACTTATTGCAACAAAGGCTAACCGTATTGTAAGGGCGGCTCAGGGCAGGGCGGTATCTGAGTTTGGTTCAAGACGTGCTCATGGTGCAGACGCTGCCATACTCGGTGCAAGAGCCGCAGGCATAGTCGGTTGCTCAGGCACAGCCTGCACTATCACTGACCAGCTTTTCGGCTTCAATGCAACAGGCACAATGGCACATTCATGGGTGCAGATGTTTGACAGCGAGCTTGAAGCTTTCAAGACTTACTGTAAGTGCTATCCTAATGGCACTGTTCTGCTAGTGGATACTTATAATGTGCTGAAAAGCGGTGTGCCTAACGCAATAAAGGCTTTTGACGAGGTGCTGAAGCCTATGGGCTGCCGACCTGTGGGAATAAGGATAGACTCGGGAGATATAACTTATCTTTCCAAGAAAGCAAGAAAAATGCTTGACGAGGCAGGCTATCCTGATTGCAAAATATGTGCCTCAAATGCCCTTGACGAGTATCTTATAAGAGATATGATATATCAGGGTGCAAAGGTGGATATGTTCGGAGTGGGCGAAAGACTTATCACCGCAAAGAGCGAGCCTGTTTTCGGAGGAGTTTACAAGCTTGCGGCTGTGGAGGACGACGAGGGAAATATCCAGCCTAAGATAAAGATATCAGAGAACGTGGCGAAGATAACCACTCCACACTTCAAAAAGCTTTACAGAATTTATGATAAGAATAACCACAAGGCTGTGGCTGACCTGCTGTGTGTTCATGACGAGGTGATAGATGAAAGCAGACCCCTTACGCTTTTTGACCCACAGTTTACATGGAAGAAAAAGGTCGTCAAAAACTTTGAGGCAAAGCCTATTCAACAGCAGATATTCAAGGACGGCAAGTGTGTATACAAGAAGCCTGCATATGAGGATATCGTAAAGTATGCGGCGGCTGAGATAGACACTCTTTGGGACGAGATCACAAGATTTGAAAATCCGCACACTTATTATGTTGACCTTTCTCAGAAGCTTTGGGAAGTGAAGAATTTTCTTCTTGCGGAGAACAACAGACAAACGGCAGATTAAAATTTACATTATTGACTTGAAAAAAGCTATAGGCTGTGTTACAATAAGCGTGGTTAGCAAATTCTAACCTATTAAGCATTGGAGGGTCAGAAATGGAAAAGATAACAGTAAAAATAGACGGAATGATGTGCGGAATGTGTGAATCGCATATGAATGACACTTTCAGGCAGAATTTCAAGGTGAAAAAGGTAAGCTCTTCCCATGCAAAGGGCGAAACTGTGGCTATAGTTGATGAAGATATCCCTGATGAAAAGCTTAAAGAAGCAGTTGAGAAAACAGGCTACACTTTTATTTCCGCTGAAAGAGAGCCTTATGAGAAAAAAGGATTTTTTGCAAGATTCAAGTAAATAGCTATGCACAAAGTCGTGGCAGATGAAAAGGTCTGTCACGGCTTTTTTTTGTTTGCTTGACAAAACATATTTTCTGTGATATAATAAATATCAGTTAGTATACATTAACCGATGTTCTATACATTTGATACTGCACGAGAAAGGTGCGGCTAAGTTTGCAAAAAGCTTTTTGTGAAAAGGCGTTTTGTTTTGATAGGCTTAGCTTCGTGGCGTGCAGTAATTTTATAGATGCAAGTTAGCTATAACTAACAAAGAAAGGGGCATACAAATGGAAAACATTCACACGTCTGGGGAGGACTATCTGGAGACGATACTCGTTTTATGGAACAAGCAAAACGGCGAGGTGAGGAGCATTGATGTTGCAAGGGAACTGAATGTTACAAAACCAAGCGTATCAAACGCCATGAAGATACTTCGTGAGGGAAAGTTTATCACAATGGACGAAAACGGTTTTATCACTCTAACTGACGCCGGCAGATATGTTGCGGAAAAGATCTACGAAAAGCACCTTGTATTGACAGAGTGGCTTGTAAGTCTTGGTGTTGACAGAAAAATATCTGAACATGACGCCTGCAAGATAGAACACGTTTTGTCTGAAGAGAGCTTTGCGGCATTGAAGAAGCATATCAGTGAAGAACAATGAGCATGACTATTTTTAAAGGCATTCTGATACCGTTTTTGGGTACATCTCTTGGTGCGGCGTGTGTGCTTTTTATGAAGAAAAATCTGCATTATCTTGTCCAGCGAGCCTTGACAGGCTTTGCGGCAGGAGTAATGGTGGCGGCAGGCGTGTGGAGCTTGCTAATACCCTCTATGGAGCAATCAGCGAAAATGGGTAGACTGAGGTTTGTTCCTGCGGCGGTTGGATTTATGCTTGGAGTGCTTTTTCTGCTTTTTCTCGATAGAGTTATACCACATCTTCACATGAATGCCATTGAACCGGAGGGTGCAAAAAGCAGTTTTCAGCGCACAACGATGCTTGTGCTTGCGGTGACGCTTCACAATATCCCCGAAGGAATGGCTGTTGGCGTTGTATATGCAGGCTGGGCGGCTGACCATCATGCCATAAGCGCCGCTGGTGCGTTGGCATTATCCCTCGGTATTGCAATACAGAACTTTCCAGAGGGTGCGATAATATCCATGCCACTGCGTTCGGAGGGTATGGGAAAGGGAAAAGCCTTTGTTTACGGCGTTTTATCGGGAGTTGTCGAGCCGGTGGGTGCTGTGCTGACCATACTTTTGGCACAGTTTATAATTCCTGTTTTGCCGTATCTTCTAAGCTTTGCGGCAGGTGCTATGATTTATGTTGTGGTGGAGGAGCTTATACCTGAAATGTCGGAAAAGCCACACTCCAATATTGGAACGATAGTTTTTGCGCTGGGCTTTGTGCTTATGATGATACTTGATGTGGCACTTGGATAGGTGTTTTTTATGTTTACATAGGGATCATCTTTATGCATGGTAAGTGTATTGAATATCTTTTTGTATAGCCGGGCATATCATTTTGAAATGATATGCCCGGCTTTGTTTTGAAATGATATGCCCGGCTTTGTTTTGTGTGTAAATTGCATTTGTTAATTTGTTTATCTTAAACGTTTGATGTTAATATGAAATGTAAACGTTTTTTAACTATTATTTTCTTTGGCAATGAAAGACAAAAATAATATAAAATGATGATTACTTATAGCACAATTCACTAAGTTTGTACTTCTTTATTTGTCAAAAACATTGATTTTAAAAAACTTGCTTACTTAATCGTTTTAAGAGATTGACATTAAATTAAGTTTGTGATAAAGTAAAAACGCAATAATTCGGCAAGCTAAATTAATCAAAAATTAGCTAAAGTGATGAAAAAGGAGTATGGTTATGACAGGAGTAATGAGAAGATTTTCTGCGGCTCTGGCGGCTGCTGCAATGGCTGTTAGCATTGTGCCTTTCGCAGATATCAGCGCATATGCGGAGTATGCGGCGACACACCCAGAGGGATTTGTTTATGCTGACGGCTCAAAGTTTATGTGTGACGGAAGCCCTTACTATTACGGCGGCACGAACTGTTATTATCTCACCTATAAGTCAAAGAGTGAGGTAAAGAATGTTTTCGATGACGCTTCAAAAATGGGGCTTAAAGTAATAAGAATTTGGGGAAATCTTGACGTTGGTAAGAAAACAGGCGAGATCGACTCGCAGTCTGGTCATGAGACCTTGATGGCAACAATGACGGAACGGGCGAAAAGGACGGAGTTTACTTCCAGTATTGGGACGATGAGGCTGGCAAGCCTGTTGTGAACGAGGGTGAGGACGGCCTGAGACATCTTGATTATATTATCAAGCAGGCTGAAGAACATGATATGAAGCTTGTTATCACTTTCACGAACTATTGGGAAGCGTTCGGCGGAATGGGTCAGTATGTAAAGTGGTATCAGATGTCACAGGGCAAGAGCGTTGGTAATAGCAAAGTGGACGAAAAGGACACCTGCGATTTTTACACTAATGAAACTATCAAGGGTTGGTATAAGGATTATATCAAGACTTTGTTAAATCACACCAACTACTACACAGGCGAGAAGCTTATGGATTCTGAAGCTGTTTTTTCTTGGGAGCTTTCAAACGAGCCGAGATGTACTGTTGACGAGTTCTGCAAGGACGATATTCTTTATAACTGGGCAAAGGAAATGTCAGCATATGTAAAGTCTATCGACCCTCATCACATGGTATCTGTTGGCGACGAGGGCTTTTATAACCTTGGCTATCAGGAAGCTGCAAGGCAAGATCTTCCGTCTTCCGCATATTCAGGCTACTACGGTGTTGACTTTGACAAGCTTATGACTATCGACACTGTAGATTTTGGCACGCCGCATATGTACGTTGATCAGTGGGGCTTTGACCTTGGCGATGATGACCTCGAGTGGATAAAGCGCCATGCCCAGACCACATCTTCCGCTGACAAGCCTATTATCTTTGAGGAATTCGGTCTTACAGACAAAACAAAGCGTGACGCCGCTTATTCCGATTGGCTGGATATTGTAACAGGGGACTACTATGAGGGTGTCGAATATCAGGGCTTCAACTACTGGATGATAGCTTCATATCTTGATGACGGCACTCTTTATCAGGACTATGACGGCTACACCGTTTACGGCCCTGAGGGTATCGAAAAGACGGACAGCACAAGAACTCTTATGATGAACGCTGCTGCAAAAATGGAAAAGAAGAACATTGTAAACACCACTGACAAGTCTACATACAGTTTTGACAGAAGCAAGTCAGGTAACGTTGTGGTGAATGTTTCTATGAAAGAGGGCAGCATAAGTGGTGTTGAGGTCGGCGGAAAGAAACTCTCGTCAGACGATTACACCATAAGGGGCAACGCTGTTACTATCAAGGCTTCTTATCTTAAAAGGCAGGAGCTTGCAAAGTATTCGTGCAGGATACTCACAACAGGCGGCAATCAGCCTAAGTTCAATCTGACGGTGAGCGACAGCTCTATCCCTAAGCCTATTATCTCACCTGAGATAATCTCTGTTGACGTAAACCCTAAGAAGTGCAGTGATGTTGATATCACCATGGATCGCAAGACAAGCGAGTTCAGAGGCATTGTTGCTGATGGAAAAGCACTCGCAGAGGGTACAGATTACACAACTTCGGGCGACACTGTGACCATTAAAAGTGCATATCTCAAGACGCTTTCAGCAGGCATTGTGACGCTTAAGTTCGATTTCTATGAGGGCGAGGATAGGGAGCTTACAATAAATGTTTCCGACACCACAGGTCTTGATGAGCTTGACACATTTGAGAGCTATTCATATGATAAGGCACTTTGGTCGTCTTATTCAAGAAACACAAGCGGCAATGAAGTTTCACTTTCTCTTGCTGCAAAGAACGGTTCAAAGGCGCTTGCTTTCGGATATGATATCGGCTCGCCAAACGGCTACTGCGGAGTAAACCACCCTATTGCAGTAAGAAATGCTTCATCATTTGCAGGCGTTGAGCTTTGGGTAGAGGGGGACGGCACAGGCAACAGCCTTACTGTTCAGCTTAGAGACGCAAACGACAATTATTTTGAAGCGCAGATAGCACTTGATTTCGCAGGTGGAAAAACTATCAAGATACCATTCGCTGACTTTAAAGCGCCAAGCTGGCAGTCGGGCGGAAATCTTGATACATCAAAGCTTAACCAGTTCTCGTTCTATATGGGCGGAGATTCTGCTCAAAAGACAGGTACAGTTTACATAGACGATGTTGTTTTCTACGAGGACGGACAGATCGAGAAGCCACACCTTTCCACAAAGTCAGGCATATTTGACGCTGATGCTCCAAGCGGTGTGAGAACAGACCTTGTGCTTTATGGAAAGAGCGTTGAGTCTATCATAGTAAACGGCAAGAAGCTTACAGGCGGCTTAGATTATTCTACAAGCGGAAGTCAGATAATGCTCAACGAAAGCTGGCTCAAGACGCTTACAAATGGTAATTACACACTTACATACACATTCTCAGACGGAAACACAGATACATTTGCACTCACTGTCAAGAATGTTAAGTCATCACACACTCACAGCTACACCGCAAAGGTAACAAAGGAAGCTACTTGCACAACAGATGGCAAGAGAATTTACACTTGTACTTGCGGAGACAAGTACACTGAAACTATCCCTGCCAAGGGTCACAGCTGGGTAAAGGGCGAGACAGTTGCTCCTACAGAGAACGAAAAGGGCTACACTATCTACACCTGCGCTTCATGCGGCGAGACAAAGAAGGACGATTACACCGACCCTATCGGTCACAGACACAGCTATACCCTCACATCAACAAAGGCTGCAACTTGCGAAGCTGACGGCGAAAAGGTATACACTTGCTCATGCGGTGAAAAGTACACTGAAACTATCCCTGCGACAGGTCACAGCGAAAGCGCATGGATAATCGACAAGGCGGCTACTGCGACAGAAAATGGCTCAAAGCACACTGAGTGTACAACTTGCGGCAAGGTGATAAAGACAGAGGTTATCCCTGCCACAGGCGAGGTAAGTGACAAAAAAGAAACTGTTATCTTCACAGGCTCGGCAAAGACATCAGGCTGGGGTCAGGCTATCACACTTTCCACAACTAAGGAAGGCGGCAGCTTTGACAGCTCAGTTATCGAAAAGGACGGATATTTTGAAGTTCAGTTCAAGGGCGGCACAGACAAGGCGGAGGTCATTCTCCAGAGTTGGTCAGGCGGTGCAGACTGGGCGAGAGTTTCACCAACTGAGGTAACAGAAAAGGACGGCATTGTATACGCAAAGTACAGCTACGACGATGTTGCGGCGGCGTTCGGAACAACCGATTTCTCGAAAGTAGACCGCTTCCATGTTGGTGCTGCTAACGGAGATATCGAAGTTATTAGTGTTAAGTATATTGTCGAGAAGTCAACAGAACCTGTTGATCCGGTAGATCCTGTTGACCCTGATAAGCCGGAGCAGGATCCATATGTATCTATTTTCTGGGGCGCAAAATCATGTGGCTCATGGGGTCAGGCAGTTTCAGTTATGACTTCAAAAAATTATGGCAGTCTTGATGTTTCGTATCTTTCTGCAAATGGCTATTTCTATGTTGAGTATTCAGGTACAGAGAACGAGCTTGAGCTTATTCTCCAGAGCTGGTCAGGAGGAGCAAGCTGGGCAAGAGTTCAGCCTAGCGAAACAGGCAGAGCGAATGATCATTACTATGCTAAGTTCACATATGCAGACTGTGTAAAGGAGCTTGGTGCAGGTTTTGATAAGCTGGATCAGCTTCATGCTGCGGCAAAAAACGGTGATATAACAGTTTATTCTATTTGCTACTGTACACCTGCTAAGTAATTTAAGAAAAA
>OHZD01000949.1_pt1 | contig 11556 bp, 9 predicted proteins | sample 1580391 | NCBI WGS metagenome assembly OHZD01 (sample SAMEA3882510, study PRJEB24775) | human gut metagenome | biome: human-associated habitat; feature: intestine environment; material: feces | place: Netherlands | collected 2009/2010 | reverse complement strand
GGGGCAGGCGGTGACCAGCGGCGACCTGCTGGCCGTGATGGGCCAAAGCGGCAACGCGGCGGGCGGCTACGACCATTGCCACTTCGAGGCCCGCGCCACGGCTACCGGCAAGGGCCTGGACCCCAGCCAGTACGCGGGCTGCCCCAACGCGGTAGGCGTGTACGGCGAGGCGCCGGGGCAGGCGGATTCCGGCGAGGAGAAGGAGGAAAACGCCGATGCTGCGAAGAAACTGCAGCGTATTTCCATCGGCCCGGTAAGCCGGGGCGACGCCGACGCGGTGTATGCGGTGTGCGTCAGCCGCGGGCTGGTGGCCGCTGGTTTGTACAAAAGTGAATGGAGTGTTTGAATATGAACGGAAATTTGGACAAGAAAAACGGTTTTTTATATGCAAAAGCCGCCGTGGCCGCGCTGTGCGGGGCCTTTACGGCGGCGTTTGGGTGGCTGGGCTGGCTGGTGCTGGCCTGGGCGGCCTGCATGGCGCTGGATTGGCTGAGCGGCAGCGCGGCCGCCGCCAGCAGGGGAGAGTGGTCCAGCGCGGCAGCCCGCGCGGGGATCTGGCACAAAGCCGGCATGGTGGTGGTCGTCTGCGTAGCGGCGCTGACCGACTTGGTTTTAAACGTGGCGGTGGAAAACCTGCCGGCGTTTGGGGATGGTGTTGGGTTTGATTTTGATGGGGTAGTCCTGCCGGTGGTGTTGGTGTGGTATATTTTTACCGAATTAGGCTCCATTGCCGAGAATGGCGCGGCCATGGGGGCACCGGTACCTAGTTGGTTGCTTTCGTTGTTGGCCGAAAGCAAGGAGAAAGCCGCTAAGTAGCAGTCTGCTGCGCGGCCCTGCCTACCTCTTGCGGGCGGCTCCCGTTCCGCGCCACCCTGCGGCGCTTCACTCGCATTAACGGCATTTTGGCGTTATGCGTACTCTTTTGTGACCAAAAGAGTACCAGAAAAGTCCCGCTAGTTCCGAGGCGCGGGGCACGGCTTAAGAGCGCTAGTTCACGCTTCGCGCGAAGCGTCGCTGACGCGCCGCGGGCCGCGCTCTTAAGAATTTAACAAAGGTTGGTCTGGCGGCTGCCCGCCGCCGATTCCTCTGCAATGGTGTACGGTCTCGCTAAAGTGCATTGGCTCCCCTAGAGGGGAGCCATTCACCTTATTTTATAGAGGAATTTCGGCCCCGAAGGGGTCAATATGGAGAGGAGCGAAAAAGCGTTAAGAAAAACGCAGCACTCCTGCGTTTTTTAGCTTTTTTGCTTCTCGACCTCATCTTTGGGGTTCCAAGGGGCGAGTAGCCCCTTGGGCGGGGTTCGCTGCCTCGCAACAGCGAGACTTTTTCGCTTCCTTTTTGGTCACAAAAAGGAAGGCCCTTATGGATGCAACCCATAATAAAAGGGCGTCACCGCATGGTGGTGACGCCCGTAAGGCAGAAACATCGATCAAAAATACTGCTCAAGATCCTTCTTATCGGTAGAGCACCGCAGCGCGGCCTCGCGGGTAATCTTCCCGCAATCCACCAGCTGGGCCAGGTCGCCGTTCAGGCTGTGCATGCCTAAAGCGGCCCCGGACTGTAAAACACTGGGGATCTGGAAGCACTTATTCTCGCGGATCAGGTTGCACACCGCATCGCTGCCCACCAAAATTTCAGTGGCGGCACACCGCCCGCGGCCGGTGGCCAGGGGCAAAAGCTGCTGGGTGATAATACCACGCAGCACCGTTGAAAGCTGCCCGCGGATCTGGCTTTGCGCACCCGGCGGGCAGACGTCGATGATACGGTCAATGGTCTGCGCTGCGCCGATGGTGTGCAGTGTGCTCATCACCAGATGGCCGGTCTCGGCGGCGGTCACGGCGGCGGAGATGGTCTCGTAGTCGCGCATCTCGCCAACGAGGATCACGTCCGGGTCCTCACGCAAAGCACTGCGCAGGGCGGCGGCAAAGCCGGTCACGTCGCTGCCCACCTCGCGCTGATGGATCAAAGCTTTTTTGCTTTTATACACGTACTCGATGGGGTCCTCGATGGTCAGGATGTGGTCGGAGCGGTTCTGGTTGATGTAGTCGATCATCGAGGCCAGCGTCGTGGACTTGCCGCTGCCCGTGGGGCCGGTGACCAGGATCAGGCCGCGGGGCTCGTCCGCCAATTTCTTCAAAACCGGCGGCAGGCCCAGCTGCTCCATGGTGGGGATCTCATCGTTTAAAAGACGCAGCGTCGCTGAAATTTTGCCCTGCTGGTAAAACACGTTCACACGGCTGCGGGTGCCGTCCGGCGCGGCGATGGCAAAGTCCGCGTCCAGCCGCTGGGTGTCCAGTGCTTCGCGGTGGCTCTCGTCCAGGGTATTTTCAATCAGGGCACGGGTGGCGTCCTCGTCAAACTGCACGGGGGCTTCCACCAGCTTGCCGTCAATGCGGAACATCAGCGGCAGGCCTTGGGAAATATGGATGTCGCTGGCCTTCATCTGGCGGGCCAGCGCGGTCAGTTCATGGATCTGCATAGGGTATCACTCCTCAAAATAGGTGATCTTCAGCAGTTCTTCGGGGGTAGTCACGCCGTCGCGCACCAGCTGCACGGCGCTCTCCCGCAGGCTGCGCATGCCCTGGGTTTTCCGCGCTGCATCGGTCATTTCTTCAATGCTCGCGCCCTCGGCGATCATGCGGCGCAGCGCCTTGTTGATGACCACCATCTCGTGGATGGCCACGCGGCCTTTGTAGCCGGTGCCGTTGCACTGGGGGCAGCCGGTGCCGCGGGCGACAAAGGGGATGCCCGGCCCCAGCAGCTCGGCTTCGGCCTCGGTGACGGGCACTTTCCTGGCGCAGGCAGGGCAGACGCGGCGCATCAGGCGCTGGGCCACCACACCGGCCAGGGAGTTGGCGATCATGTACCGCTCCACGCCCATGTCCTCCAAACGGACAATGGACGATAGAGCGTCATTTGTGTGCAGGGTGGAGAACACCATGTGGCCGGTGATGGCCGCACGGACGGAGATGGACGCGGTCTCGGCGTCGCGGGTCTCGCCCACCATGATGACGTCCGGGTCCTGGCGCAGCAGGGCGCGCAGGCCGCTCTCGAAGGTCAGGCCCGCCACGTTGTTCACCTGGGTCTGGTTGATGCGGTCCAAGTTGCGCTCCACGGGGTCCTCAATGGTGGAAACGTTCACCTGCCGCTGGGCGACCTCCTGCAGCACCATGTACAGCGTGGTGGTCTTGCCGCTGCCGGTGGGGCCGGTCAGGTAGACGATGCCGTTGGGGCGGTCCAGCAGCGGGCGGAACCGCTTATAGGTCTCGTCGTCCATGCCAAAGTGGTCGGCGTGTTCAATGTGGGTGTTGGTGGCCAGCAGACGCAGCACGGCTTTTTCGCCAAACACGGTGGGCAAAATCGACACACGCACGTTCACGTCCGGCCCGGTCTCCAGCCGGGCGCGGAAATGCCCGTCCTGGGGCACGCGGTGCTCGGCAATGTCCAGGTTGGACATGATCTTGATACGGGCAATCAAAGACTGGTGCAAAGCACGCTGCAGCGTTACATAATCGATGATAACGCCGTCAATGCGCATGCGCACCTTCGTTTCGCCCTCGAACGGCTCGATGTGAATATCGGAGGCGCCGGTGGTGGCAGCGCGCTGGACCAGGCTGTTCAGCAGGCGGATGATGGGCGCATCGGTGTCGCCGCCCTCCTCGGTCATGTCCACGGCGAACTCCTCGCTGCGGGCAGCGGCCATGTCGCTGCTGTTGGCCTTGCTGGCGGCCTTGCGGGCGCGGACCTCGGCGTAATAATACTGGATGCTGCGGCGCAGGGGCTCCAGCTCTGCCAGCACGATCTCCGGCTCCATGCTGGTCAACTGGCGGATGTCCTCGATGGCGTAGTAGTTCAGCGGGTCGTTGGCGGCAATGACCAGGCTGCGGCCGTTGATGGCGATGGGCAGCATGTCGTACTTTTGGGCCAGCTCGCGGGGAACCTTCTCCACGGCGGAAATATCCGCGTTGATCTGTGTAAAATCAATCACCCGCAGATGCAGGCGCTGGGCCAGGGCTTCCAGCACCTGGCGCTCGTTGACATAGCCAAGCTCCTGCAAAGCCTGGCCCACACGCAGGTTTTTGTGCTCTTTCTGGTAGGCCAGGGCGGCCTGCAGCTGGTCCCGGGTGATATAGCCAAAGTCGATCAGGACATCGCCAAGACGGATGTTGTTCAAGATACCACACTCTCCTTATCGCAGAGGATCACATTCAGCTGTACTGTATAGGTGGCGGTGTTGGTGGTGGCACCGCTGGCGTTGGTGTAGGCGGCGTGGTCGATCTGCACGCTTTTCAGCTGTACCGAGGGGTACTGCGCGGCCAGGTCGTCCAGCATGGTGTAGAAGTTGCTGTCGCTGCCGGTGCAGCGGAAAGTGACGGTACACTGTTTAAAATAGTCGGCCTGGGCATAGATGCGGGTCAGCGGCGGGGCCAGTTCCATCAGCACGGTGTTGGTGTCGGCGGTGGCCAGCATGGGGTCGGCGGAGTTAATGTCCGTCGGCGCGGCGGTGTCGTCGGCCTGGGTGCTGGCGGCGTAGCCGGTCAGGCTTTGGGTGTCAATGGCACTGATGTCCAGCGAGACAGGCCCCAGATCATGCCCCAGCTCTAAATTGGAGACGAGGGTGTCTAGGTCGCTGCTGGAAAGCAGACCGTAGTAGTTGGCGTTGGCCTGCTGCAAAGCGGCCCAGCTCTCGGTTTTGGCGGCGGCGTTGGTGCCGGCCAGGGCGATGGTCTCCTGCATGGCGATCTGCGCCTGCTGGGCCTCGGCCAGGCTTGCTGCGGCCTCGTCGCTGGCTTCCAGGGCCGGGGTGAGCATAAATTGCACAAAGAAGAAGATGAAAGCTAACATACCTACGACATAAAGCAGCAGCTTGTCGCGGGCGGTGATCTCGGTAGTCATGGCGTCCTCCTTACAGGGTTATTCCGGTGCGGCCAAGGTGCAGCGCAGGTTCAGCGCGTACCCGGCGGGCTGGCCCCGGCCGTTGGTGGACTGGTAGCCGGTGTAGTCCACGTCCGAAAAGACGCCGCAGTTTTGCAGCGCCCGCACGTAGGCGGGGATGTCGATGACGGTATTGGAGGTGGCGTTGAACTGCAGCACCCCGGAGGCGGCGTCGTAGCTGGTGAACTCCACCGTGATGCCGCTGCCGGAACCTGCCGCGTCGATGCGGTTGAGCAGGCTGCTGGTCAGGTCGGGGTAGCTTGCCAACAGGCTGGTCACGCTGTTGGCGTAGTCAGTCAGGCTGTGGTAAGCGTCGGCGGCCTGCTGGTCCTGCAGCGATTGCTGGTAGGGCGTAAGGTTTTGTTCATCAGCGCACCAGGCCCGCAGGTCGCGGGTATCGGCGCGCATCATGGCCGTGTGCAGAAACACACCGCCCCAGGCCAGCATGCACCCGGCCACAATGAGGGCCCCCGGCGCTGCCTTGCACAAAAATGCCTTACGGTCGGCATTTTTGCCCGCCTTAGCGGCCAGCTGGTATTGCAGATAAAAGTTGTTTTGTTTTGTTGCCATAAGGATGACCTCTTTATGATATATGCTGTGCGGCTAGCCCGGCGGCTTCCGTTTCGCGCCACCCTGCGGCGCTTCACTCGATTTAGCGGCTTTCTTCCGCTATGTGTTCCTTTTGGAGACCCAAAAGGAACCGAAAAGGTCCCCGCTACTTCCAATAGCGCGCGCTTGACGGCGCACAACGAGCGCCGCCATCCCGCAAAGCGGGCCCGCTCGTGTGCTTCAAAGCCCCACCGGGGCTTTGATTGCTTCGCAACCGCACAGCAGCCCGGCTTAAGAGCGCTGGGTTCGCTACACGAACGTGTCGGCAAAGCCGCCGCAAGTCGCGCTCTTAAGAATTTAAGAAATGTTGGATTGGCGGCTGCCCGCCGCCGATTCCTCTGCGCCGGGATACGGTCTCGCTAAAGTGTGTAGAGAAATTTAGGCCCGGAGGGTCAATCTGTCGGACGACGGAAAAGCGTTAAGAAAAATGCAGCACTCCTGCATTTTTTAGCTTTTCCGTTGGCCGACCTCGTCTCTGGGGTTCCAAGGGGGCGGGCCCCCTTGGGCGGGATCCGCTGCCTCGCAACAGCGGGACTTTTTTCGCTACCTTTTTTGGTCACAAAAAAGGTAGGCCTTGGTAAGCAACTAGCTTATATCGAGGTGTCCGCCGCAAGGTGGCGGAACACCGAAAGCCGCACGCTTTAAAAAGCCCCTTTGCCGCAGGCCAAATCCACCACCCTCAATCTTGCGTTATGCCCTAAAAAAGGTTATAATAACATAATAGCCCATCTCTACCCATTCGGGCGAAAAATGTGTACAAAAGGGGGCCTTCCGCGGTGAAAATTCTGCTGGTGCACTGCCATTATCGGCTGCCGGGCGGTGAGGATGCCGTCTTTGCGGCCGAGCGCGCCCTGCTGGAACGCCGCGGCCATCAGGTCATCGTGTATGAGCGCAGCAACGAGGAAGCCGCCCACGGTCTGCCCAAGGCCCTGCTGCCCCTGCATGCCGTGTGGAACCACGCCGCTGCCCGGGATATAAAACACATTATAAAAACACAAAACATCGATGCTGTGCACATTCACAATACGCTGCTGCTGCTCAGCCCCGCGGTGGTCCGCGCCGCCAAAAGCACCGGCGTACCCGTGGTGCAAACGCTGCACAACTTCCGCCTGTTCTGCCCCAACGGCATTTTATTGCGGGACGGCCGGGTCTGTGAGGACTGCCCCCGCCACGGCCTGTCCTGCGCCATCCGCCACCGCTGCTACCGCGGCAGCCTGGCCCAAACGCTGGTAGTCGCTGCCGCCTACGGTCTGCACCGGCGCTTGGGCACCTGGCGCGGTGTTACCATGGTGGCCCTGACCGAATTCGACCGCCAAAAACTGCTGGAATTCAACCGCCAGTACCCGATGTTCGACGCTGACCGCCTGATGGTCAAGCCCAACCCGGTCTGCGTGCCGTCCGGCCCCGTCAACCCGTGGGGAGACCGCAAAAATCAAATGCTCTTCGCCGGCCGGCTGGAGGAACTCAAGGGCCTGCGTACCGTGCTGGAAGCCTGGCGGCTGCTGGGCGATGCCGCCCCCGCGCTGCTGGTGGCAGGGGAGGGACCCCTCGGTGACTGGGCCCGCGCCCAAAACTTACCCAACGTGCAGTTTTTGGGCCAGCTCCCCCGCGCGGAACTCCACGCCCGCATGGCCGAAAGCCGCGCCGTTGTCGCCGCCAGCCTTTGCTACGAGAGCTTCGCCCTTGTCCCCGCCGAGGCCCACGCTTTGGGCACCCCGGTGCTGGCCAGCGGTTTGGGCAATGTGGGTGCGTCGGTGCAGCCGGGCTTTGACGGCCTCTGTTTCGCCCCCGGCGACGCCAACGCTCTGGCCGGTGCCGTGCGCGCCTTTGGGCAAATGAGCTTTGACTGCAATGCCATCGCTGCCCGCGCCCGCCGCACCTACAGCGAAGATGAAAATTATAACGCACTGATGCGCTTTTATACAAAAGGAACGATCCAATGAACCAGCTTTACCGCGCTTTGCATATCCCGCCCAAACGGCTGCTGCGCAAGCTTTCGGGCGAAAAGGAGATCTACACCATCGCCGTGCGCCCCGTGCCTAAGGCCGAGGGCACCGACCCGCTGCCCGCGCTGGGCGGCACCCCCTACACTATGCTGCCCGCCCGCCCCGGCTTCTGGTACGCCGACCCGCTGCTCTACCACCGGGACGGCCGCCGCTGGCTTTACGCCGAGGCCATGGACCTGGCCACAGGTCTCGGCCGCATCGAGGTCTGCGAGCTGCACGACGACGGCGCGGCAGGGGAGTGGCAGGTCGCCCTGCAGGAGGACTTCCACCTCTCCTTCCCCACAGTGTTTGACTGGAACGGCGAGACCTGGATGATCCCCGAGACCGGCAGCGACCACAGCCTGCGCATCTACCGCTGCAAAAATTTCCCGGCCGAGTGGGAGCTGGTGCAGCGCTTTGCCGTGGACGCCGAACTCTGCGATACGATTTTGGTCAACCGCACCCCCAACGAGCTGACCCTGCTTTGCAGCGAGACCCTGCCTGAAAACCAACTCTGGGTGCGTTACCGCCGCTGCACTCTGCGCCGCGCCGAGGCCTCTGTCGACACCGTGCCCGACGCCCAGGCGGACGCCGCCCCCGCCCCGGCAGGTCCCTTTGCCCTGCTGCCGGACGAAGCCTACAACCTGCAGCACCGGGAAAACGACCTGACCAGCCGCAACGCCGGGCCGCTGTTTGTGCTGGGCGGGCAGGTCATCCACGCTACCCAGGTCAGCACCAAGGTGGATTATGGCGTTTACCTGCAATTTTTTGCCCGCCGCGGCAGCAGCGAGGTGCCCCTTTGCGCCGCCATGCCCCACAACGTGACCATCACCGGCCTGCGCACCGAGGACATCGTCGGGATCCACACCTACAGCCGGGACGAGCAGCTGGAAGTCATCGACGCCCGCTACCTGACCCGCCTGCCCAAGCTGACGCCGCCGGAAAATAAGGAACCGAACAAGGAATGAAAACGATCGCTATACCGCAGTTTTACTGCGGCCCCTCAGGCCAGAAGGGCCTGTATAACCGGCAGGAAGTCGGCCTGGCCCGCGCCTTTGCGGCCCTGGGCTGCCGCGCCGTGGTGCTGTACCCTGCGCCGGGTGCTGCGGCCCCCACGGTGGAAAACCCGGAGCCGAACGTAAAGATTTATTACCTCCCGGTACGAAAATTAGGCGCGCAGGCGTTCTTTTCCAGCTGGCAGGTGCTGCTGGACGAGCAGGTCGATGCGGTCCACGTCATGGGCGATAACTCCCCCGGCGTGCCGTCGCTCTACCGCTTCTGCCGCAAACACGGCATCCTGTTTTACAGCCAGCTGGGCGCGCTGAAAAGCACCTCCGGCCGCGCCGCCGTCCGCGCTGTGATGGACCTGCTGCTGCGCCGCAACCTGGCTGTTTACAAAAAAACACCTACCTTCGCCAAAACGCCCGCCGTCGCCGCCGAGCTGCAAAGCCTGGGCGTGCCTTGCGCCGGGCTGATGCCCGTGGGGCTGGACACTGCCATCATCCCCGATGTGCCCGGCACCAGGGCCGACCTGCGCCGCGCCCTGAAATTGGACGTTGACGCGAAGATCTTCGTCTTTGTAGGGCGGTTGGATGCCTACAAAAAACCGCTGGACCTGGTGCCCCTGCTGGAGGCCGCGCCCGATTGGCAGGCCGTCATCATCGGCCAGGGCACCCAGGGAGCGGAGCTGGCCCGCCTGCTGGCCGCCCGGGGGTTGGCCGCCCGCTGCCGGATGATCCCCCAGCTGCCCAACGAGTCTGTACACGTTTATTATCATGCCTGCGATGCTTTTGTGAATCTGAACGATCAGGAGATCTTCGGCATGAGCCTGCTGGAGGCCATGTTTGCAGGCTGCCCGCCAGTGGCTCGCCACGCGCCGGGGCCGGACCTCATCATCGAGGACGGTCTCAGTGGTTGGCTGTGCAGCACGGTGCCCCAGCTGGCCGAGGCTCTGGGCCGCATCACGCCTGAGATGGGCGCTGCTGCACAACGACGTATCAACGAGCATTTTCTGTGGCAGAACAGTGCCGAGCTGGCGCTGACCCTGCTGCCCGCCAAAGGAAACCGCCATGGATAACGACAACAAACTGGTGCAAAAAGCCGCCGACCTTTACCGCAGCCTGCGCTTTGCGATGAAGTACCGCGGGGTGGAAATCCTAAGTGCCGAGGACGGCAACGATCTGGCCCGCGGATTGCTGGAAAGCGGCAGGCCGTTCCTGTTTGCCCGCTGCGGCGCTACCGAGATGCGCACCGCGGCCGACTACCTGCAAAACGGCGGGGTCGGCTTTGCCGAAAAGACCCGCGAAGACATCCGCAACCTGTCCGGAGTGTTCCCCACGGACGATGCCACGCTGGAAAAATTCTGCCGTACCTACATCGACTGCGCCCATACCGCTGACCTGCTGGCCCTGTGGAACGTGGGGGCCGAGCGGGAAGTTGTGCGCGGCTGCGGCTCCGCCACCCGCTACACCAGGCTGCGGGCGCTGGAGCCTTACTACCACCCCCACCCCTGGAGCGCCGCGCTGGCCGGCAAGCGGGTGCTGGTGGTGCATCCCTTTAAAACAACGATAGAGCGCCAGTATGCACGCCGTGCCGAGCTGTTCCCCGGCACCGATATTTTACCGCAGTTTGCCGACCTGCGCATCGTGCAGGCCGTGCAGGGCCTGGCCGGGGCCGACACAGGCTACGCCAGCTGGTTTGATGCCTTGGCCGCCATGGAACAGCAAATGGACGCTGCACCGTATGATGTGGCCATCATCGGTGCCGGTGCCTACGGCCTGCCTCTGGCCGCCCACGCCCGCGACACCGGCCACGCCGCCATCCAAATGAGCGGCGCCCTGCAACTCCTTTTTGGCATCCGCGGCAAACGCTGGGATGACCACCCGATTATCAGCAAACTCTATAACGATGCCTGGGTGCGGCCCGAGGAGACTTTGGCTCATAAAGAAAAAGTGGAGGGCGGCAGTTACTGGTAAAGTGTCCGACGCCCGGAAACCAATAAAAGGATGTATCTATGCGTATTCTCATGATCAGCAACCACTTAGGTGTACAAAGCGGCGTGCAGCGTTATGTGCAAAACCTGCTGCTGAATCTGGATACAACTAAATATAAAGTTGACCTCTTTGTGGGCCTCTGCCCGGCCGACCAGGCAAGCACCGCCCCTGCCCTCATCGCCCATGGGGTCAACATCATCGGTGTGCCGGACCATAAAAAGGACCGCATCCGGGCCCTGTACTGCCACCTGAAAAATCATAAAAATTATGACATCATCCACTACCACACCGCCAGCAAGATCGGCGCACCCGTCTGCGCCATGATGCGCGCCCTCTGCCCCCGCGCCAAGATCATCGTCCACAGCCACATCGTCTACCCGCCTATAACGCTGACCTGGCGCGCTGCCCACGGGGTCTACCAGCTGTTTGCCGATTACTTTCTGGGCTGCGGCGTCGCCGCCGGGCGGTTCGTTTTTGGCGACCACATCGACCGCAAGCCCAACTTTGCGGTGGCCTGCAACGCCGTCGACCAAGGGCGCTTCCACCCGGATGCTGCCGCCCGCGCCGCCACCCGCGCTGCCTGGGGTGTGGCGGATTCCGACAAGCTGGCGGGTTTCGTTGGCCGGCTCAACCACCAGAAAAACCCGCTGTTCCTCGTCGAAGTTTTCGCCGCCATGGCTCAGACCGATCCTGCCTGGAAGCTGCTTCTCGTCGGTGCAGGCGAGATGGAGCAGCCCATGCGCGAGGCTGCGGCCAAGCACGGCCTGACCGACCGCATCCTGTTTGCAGGGGTACAAAAGGACGTACCTGCGTTCATGAACGCCTTTGATCTGTTCCTGCTGCCCTCCAATTTCGAGGGCAGCCCCGTCACTTTGGTGGAGGCCCAGGGCTGCGGCGTGCCCTGCCTTGCTTCCACCAATGTGCCCAATGACGGCTCGGTGACAGACCTTGTGCATTTCTTGCCGCTGACCGCGCCCCTTACCGAGTGGGCCGCCAAGGCCAACGAGATCGCCGCCCACGGCGACCACACCGAC
>OHZD01000937.1_pt1 | contig 11657 bp, 9 predicted proteins | sample 1580391 | NCBI WGS metagenome assembly OHZD01 (sample SAMEA3882510, study PRJEB24775) | human gut metagenome | biome: human-associated habitat; feature: intestine environment; material: feces | place: Netherlands | collected 2009/2010 | reverse complement strand
ATCTCAAAGAAGCTGTTTTCTGTTCCGATTTGTTCTGTATTAAAGAAAGAAGCACCGGAAATGATTGAAAAAATGGGCTTCGGACGTAAAAAGAAGAACTACAAGTTACGTGACTGGGTATTCAGTCGTCAGCGTTACTGGGGTGAACCAATTCCTATCGTTCATTGCCCAGACTGTGGAGCAGTTCCAGTACCAGAAGAAGAATTACCATTGACATTACCAGAAGTTGAGAAATACGAACCAACAGGAACAGGAGAATCTCCATTAGCAGACATCGAAGACTGGGTAAACTGTAAGTGTCCTGTATGTGGTAAGGATGCGAAACGTGAGACAAACACAATGCCTCAGTGGGCAGGATCATCATGGTATTTCTTAAGATACATCGATAACAAGAATAATGAAGAATTAGTATCTAGAGAGAAAGCAGACAAATACTTACCAGTAGATATGTATATCGGTGGAGTAGAACATGCTGTATTGCATCTGTTATATTCAAGATTCTACACAAAATTCTTATGTGACATCGGAGTGATCGACTTTGATGAACCATTCCACAAACTGTTCAACCAGGGAATGATTACAGGAAAGAACGGAATCAAGATGAGTAAATCTAAGGGAAATGTTGTATCACCGGATGATCTTGTAAGAGATTATGGATGCGATTCCCTGAGAATGTATGAGCTTTTCGTAGGACCACCGGAGTTAGACGCAGAGTGGGATGATCGTGGAATCGACGGAGTAAACCGTTTCCTGAAACGTCTGTGGAATCTTGTTATGGACAGCAAAGATTCAGATGTAAAAGCTTCGAAAGAGATGATTAAAGAGCGTCATAAACTTGTCTATGATGTAACAACACGTCTGGAGAGCTTCAGCTTGAATACAGTCATTTCTGCATTCATGGAGCACAACAATAAGCTCATCGAGATTGCTAAGAAAGAAGGCGGAATTGACAAAGAGACACTGTCAACAGTTGCAGTACTGCTTTCTCCATTTGCACCTCATGTAGCAGAGGAACTCTGGGAGCAGTTAGGACACGAAGGCAGCGTATTCAAAGCCGGATGGCCAAAATACGACGAGAACGCTATGAAAGATGATGAGATCAAAGTTCCGGTACAGATCAACGGAAAGACAAAAGCAGTTATCGAGATCTCTGCAGACGCTTCCAAAGAAGAAGCACTTGCAGCAGGTAAAGAAGCAATTGCCGACAAGCTGACAGGAAATGTGATCAAAGAGATCTATGTTCCGAAGAAGATCATTAATATTGTAATGAAATAAGAAATTCATATAGAATTATAATGAATGGGGAAAGAGGGTTGCCTGAAAGAGAGCGGGTGATCCTCTTCTTTTTTATAGTCAATATAAGTTATAATTTATTGCAATTATATATACTGCTGTGTTAAAATACAACAAAGCATATTTCAAAATTGTCAAAGGTGTGTGTCACCGTCTATAGTCTGATTACATTTCGGAAATCTATGCTTTTATACCAGGAAAAAAGCAGGGGTCCGAGCAAAACAATCAGATTCCGTAATACAGATATAAGGACAGTATTTGAGATAATCCAGATGATTTATGAACGGGATTATAAAAAGATGAATGCATTCATTGTATGGAGAAAAAGAATTGATACTGAATTAGCACTCGTTGAATATGTGTAAGGCATTGGAAGAACTATCCGTTATTTGAAAGATAATAGAAGATTTACAAGGAGAAGTATAAAATGAATATTACAGTATATCTCGGAGCAAATGAAGGAAATGACCCATTTTTAAAAGAAGCAGTGCGTGAGTTGGGAGTGTGGATTGGAACAAATGGAAATACTCTTGTATATGGCGGTTCAAAATCCGGCCTGATGGGAGAACTTGCAGAAAGTGTATTGCAGGCCGGTGGTAAAGTAATCGGTGTAGAGCCACAGTTTTTTATTGATGCAGGATTTGTATATGACGAGATTACGGAACTGATCACGACGAAAGATATGTCAGAAAGAAAGGCAAAGATGATAGAACTTGGAGACGCGTTCATTGCATTTCCGGCAGGAACGGGAACACTGGAAGAGATCACGGAGATGTCCAAGGTATCGCTAAAGCATTTGGATGCACCATGTATTCTATATAATCTGAACGGATATTATGACAGCCTGAAGCAGCTTCTGGAGCATATGATAGAGATGGATCTTTCATCCAGAGAAAAGCAGGAAGGAATATATTTTGCAGAGAATCTGGAAAAAATTCAGAAGTGTCTGGCTAAATAGAGGGGATGTCATGAAAGAAAATAAGAACAGGATGATTGACCGTCAAATCAGAAAAATGATAAGATAAAAAAGGTACAAAATGAGAGACCAATGAGGAAAGGAATGAACTTCGATCAGCTGAAATTAAATCTTCTGGGAGAGGTTACATTGAATTATGGTAAGTTTATATCTACGGTTATTAACTTTCTGATTACATACAAAGGTTACAATTCCGCTGTTGAATTTAGTATCATTGGCTAATCACGACATGAGAAAGACTTGGTGTTGTGTTTGTGGTGTATATGGAGGGATGTTTAGAAAAACTAACGGAGATTTGGACTCCCTTAGATTTTCTTACATCACGGAATCTTAGCCACAAACATAACACCAAGTCTTTCTCATGGACTGAGAGGCCACGATGATAAATTAAATACCAATTGATTGAGTGAAAAGCCGCGACTTTTCTAATCGTTTATAAAATTCAGAATAAAAATCCCCATCTTCCGGATAAGGCGTAAGATAAAACTGCGTCAGCACATGCATACTGATCGTCCTGGCGGTTCCGTCAGAATTCGCAGAAGAATCGAAAGCAAGATTCATAACATATTCCTGAAGGTCTTTCAGAAAGAAATGCCAGTCGGCTATATATTTTTCATAAGTTTTCAGATTCGGTGTATCCAGCCATTTCTTGATTTTTACTTTGGAACGGTCTGTTTTTGGACATTCATGTATCTGTAAGAAATACTGGAAAGACCGATTTTCATAAAAGCGTCCAAGAGGAAACATACGGCAGATTCCGGGACGGAATGCATGGACCGTACAGCGTCCATTAGTATCCAGAAAGGAACAGGCTTCTTCGGCTCTGTCCATTTTCAGATTCGGAAGAATGATACCGTCTACAACATTAAGTTCCAGAGGGCCGGTCAGCAGTTCGTTTACAGATTTGGAAAGATTGGTGGAAAGCCGGTATACATCCAGTGGATCAAGGACGATGGAATTTCCCATGTCATGACAACAGGCAGAGCAGCCATCACATCCTTTACAGTCTGTCTTGGCCATGTCATTGCTGCTATATAATCTTCCATCGGATATTTCATCCAAATTAATTTCTCTTAACATATTTATTACCTCATATCTGTGTTTATCGTTTTCTTGTATAGACTTGTTAGATAAGTTGATTATAGTGTAAAATAGAGAAAGATGCAAATAAAATAGAAGGGATGAGGAAAGGTATGAAATTTTTTCATTTATCGGATCTGCATATTGGAAAGCAGCTTCATCGTTATAATTTAAAAGAAGATCAGCAGGTGATATTAAAAGAAGTTATTACTTATGCAAAAGAATTACGGCCGGATGCAATTGTAATCGCCGGAGATATTTATGATAAGTCCGTTCCATCGGCAGAAGCTGTGAATGTATTTGATGAGTTCCTGACGGATCTTTCAGAGATTACACCAGAGATTCCGATTCTGATTATCAGTGGAAACCACGATTCGCCGGATCGTCTGAAGTATGCATCTGAGATTTTAAAGAGACATCATATTTACCTTGCCGGCAATGTTCCTGAAAGACCGGAAGAACATATTGAAAAAGTAACTTTGCATGATGCATATGGAGAGGTGGATTTTTATCTGCTTCCATTTATGAAGCCGGCATATGTGAAAAATATTTTTGTTGACGGAACACCAGAAACGTATTCAGATGCTGTAAAAGAAATTATTAAACGGGAAAAGATAGATTATAAAGATAAAAGAAATGTATTAGTTTCACATCAATTCTATGTGGGCGAAAAAGCGGAAAGCCCGGAAACCTGTGATTCGGAAGTGTTTTCTGTAGGTGGGATTGATAACGTAGATATTGGATCGGTGAAAGAATTTGATTATGTAGCGCTGGGGCATCTTCACGGTGCACAGTGTATCGGAAAACCGGAGATCCGCTATTGTGGAACGCTTTTAAAGTATTCGGTCAGCGAGAGTACACAGAATAAAAGTCTTACCGTGGTGACATTAAAGGCAAAAGGCGAGAAGCCGGAAATTGAAAATTACCCGCTGCATCCGTTAAGAGATGTCAGAAAGAAAAAAGGAACACTGGATGAGATTATAAAAGAAGCCCAAGAGACGGAAAAAGATGATTATATCAGTATTACACTGACAGATGAAATCGATCCATATAAGCCGAAAGAGCAGCTGGAACGGATATTTTCCCATATACTGGAGATCCGAGTGGATAATCAGCGGACAAGAACAAAATTAAAAGAAATGGATGAAGAACTGGTCATGAAAGATCCTTTTACTTCTTTTGCGGAATTCTATAAGGAGATGCAAGGAAGAGAGATGAATGGGGAAGAAGAGACGATCATGAAAGAAATCTTCGATAAGGCGAAGGGAGTTGAGTAGATGAGACCGGTAAAGCTAATTATGTCGGCATTCGGATCATATGCCGGTAAAACAGAGATTGATTTTACGGAGATCCCGAATGGTCTGTTTCTGATTACAGGAGATACAGGTGCGGGTAAGACGACGGTCTTTGATGCGATTACTTATGCATTGTATGACAGGACCAGCGGAGGAACCAGAGATGGAAATATGATGCGAAGCCAGTATGCTGGAGAAGAAACGAGTACTTATGTAGAGTACACTTTTTTGTATCAAAAGAAAGAATACAAGATACGAAGAAACCCGGAATATCTACGACTTGGAAAAAGAAGATATGCAGACGGGTCGCCGAGATATGTGAAAGAAACTCCGAAGGTAGAACTGACATTGCCGGACGGCAGCATATTCAAAGGAAAGAAAAGAGAGACAGATCAGAAGATTTCCGAGATTATCGGACTGGATGCAGACCAGTTTACGCAGATTTCCATGATTGCACAGGGAGAATTTCTCAAGCTTTTGCTGGCTGAGTCCAGGGAACGGAAAAAGATATTTTCCAGAATATTTCAGACGCGGTTTTACTACAGGATACAGGAAGAACTGAAAAAACAGGCTGTACAGTTATATGTGAAGCTGGAACAAAATCTTCAGGAAATGAAACTTGAGATGGCCAGAGTAGAATATCCGTCATATAAGATGGAGGTGTGTGGCCGGAAGAAGTTCAGCTGGAAAAATGTACAGAAGAAAATGAACTTATAAAGCAGTGGAAGGTGGTTGCCGGGCAGGATATTCCGGACAGAGAACGTATATCCGTGATTTTGAAAGAGATCATTGATCAGGGAAACCGGTGGGAAAAAGTATGCAAAAAAGAATCTTCCCGGGCGCAGACGGTACTGGAAGATAAGAACCGACTGCTGAAGGAAGCAGAACTGCTGAATCAGCTCTTTGATTCGTATGAACGGGTATTGAGCCGACTGGAAGAAAAAATGCCGGAAAAAGCGAAATATGAGTTTTTAACAGGACGGATACAAACAGGTAAAAAGGCGGGACGTGTACTGCAAGAAGAAAAAAGGTATCTGGAGGAAGAAAAGCGCCTGACAGAACTGGAAGTACAGGAACGTAGTCTTCAAAAGGAATTACAGGAATGCCGGAAGCAGCTGCAGGAATTAACAGACAAACAGAAAGAAGCTGGCCGGGAAAAGACGGAAAAAGAGACAGTACTTACAGAAAAAAAGGTGCGGATACAGGATGCAATTTTACAGTATCAAAGTATGAATGCAAAAAAAGAAGAATTAGATAAAATTACAAAAGAAATAAAAAACTATCTTAATCAATCGGAAACCATACTACAAAAGAAAGAAATCCTGCAAAACAATCAAAAAGAAATATTAACATTTCTAAAGAAATATGAAAAGATAGAAACATGCATAAATGAATGCAGGAATCAAAAAGAACATATAGAAGAACAGATACGCCATTACGAAGAGCTTGACCATCAGGAAGAGAGAAAAGAAGAATTAAAAGAAGACTGCGAAAGAGCAAAGAAGGAAGCAGACAGGGAACAGAAGAATTATGAAAATGCCTGGGCGGAATATGAAATGAAGTATCACAAGTTCCTGAATGAACAGGCGGGGATACTTGCTTTGAATCTGGAAGATGGGCAGCCTTGTCCGGTCTGTGGTTCCAGAGAACATCCACAGATTGCAGCCTTGAGTGATGAGGCGCCGACGCAGGCGGAAGTGGAACTTGCAAAAGCTGAAAGGGATAAGAAAGAAAAAATAAGAGATATAAAAACAGAAGCATTCAGGAAATGTCTTGCGGGATATCAGGCAGCACAGGAAATCTGTCTGACACTTCGAAAGAATATAAAAGATGAGGTGGAAGATATAACTGGAATTGGCTGGAAAGAGAAGATACAAAGCCTGAAGCGTACGCTTATGGAAACGGAAAAAAGATTGAAACAGCTGGAAGAAATTTTTGAAAGATGTAGAACTTTAAAAGAGAATCAGGAACAGATTGCGGACCAGATAGAAAAATTGGAAGAAAAAGAACGAAAGACCAGCCAGAGTCTGACGGAATCAAAACTTATGTATACAAAGCTGGAGGCGGAGTATCAGGCAATGGAGGAGAAGCTTCCATACAAGACGATGGAAGAAGCCGAAGAACATCTGAGAGAGATAACAGGGAAACTTGAGTTGGTCAGAAATAATTACGAGACGGTAACAAGATGTCTTACGGAAAAGCAGAATAAAGAAAAGGAACTGGAAGGACAACAGAAGACCGTATCAGCATCTGTCGTGCAATCACAGGAAGAAGTACAGAAAAAGATACGTTCCTATAAACAGATTATAAAAGAGCAGGGATTTGAGGACGAAGAAAGCTATCATAGTCAATGTATGACTGAGAGAGAACTGGAAGAAGCAGAACAATGGATAGGGGCATATCAGAAAGAATTGCAGGAACTGGAAGCGAACAGGACATTGCTTGAGCAACAGTTAGAGGGAAAAGAAAGAAAAGATACGGAACAGATTGCGCGGGAGATAAAAGAGGCATCCGGAGAGCTGGAAGAAATCCGTAAGGAATATATGAAACTTCATAATACCAATGAAAGAAACCGTGAGATAAGAGACAATCTGAAACGTAATTTTGAAAAGAACAGTGGACTTCAGAAGCAGTATGAGATTGTTGGAAATCTGAGTAAGACAGCAAATGGGAATCTGAGCGGAAGTGCCAAGCTTGATTTTGAGACCTATATTCAGAGGCAGTATTTCCGTCAGATCATACGTGCTGCGAATAAGAGACTGGTTCGTATGACGTCAGGAGAGTTTATTCTGCAATGCAGAGATGTAAAAACATTATCGGGAGGAGAGTCTTTCATGGCAGCTTTATCCATGGCACTTGGACTTTCAGATATTGTCCAGAATACAGCAGGTGCAATCCATCTCGATACAATGTTTATTGATGAAGGATTCGGGTCTTTGGATGATGTATCGAGAGATCAGGCAATCCGTGTGTTGAATGATCTTGCAGATAAGGACAGACTGATTGGAATTATTTCTCATGTAAATGAACTGAAGGAGCAGATAGATCATAAACTTGTGGTGAAAAAGAACGAAAAGGGAAGTTCTGTAAGCTGGTCTTTATAAGAGAAATATAAAGTATAAGATCAGAAATACAGAGAAGCTGTCATTTTCTCTATAGTATATGCAGATAAAAAAGGAAATCTGTTGCAATATATAAACATGCAACAGATTTCCTTTTTATATCATATTATTTATGGTCGTTCTGATATTTCAAAGCGGCTTCAATAAATCCTCTGAACAATGGATGCGGTCTGTTCGGTCTTGATTTTAATTCCGGATGAGCCTGAGTGGCAACAAACCAAGGATGCTCAGGAATCTCGATCATTTCCACGATTCTTCCGTCTGGTGAAAGTCCGGAAAGCTTCATGCCGTGAGAAGTCAGTGCATCACGATAATCGTTATTTACTTCATAACGATGACGGTGACGTTCGCTGATCTGCTCTGTTCCATACATTTCGTAAGCTTTTGATGTCTTATCAAGAACACAAGGATAAGCTCCCAGTCTTAAAGTTCCACCGATGTCTTCGATACCGATCTGTTCCGGCATGATATGGATAACCGGATGTGTAGTGTTCGGATCAAGCTCAGCACTGTGTGCATCGTTATATCCAAGAACGTCTCTTGCAAATTCTACGATAGAAAGCTGCATTCCGAGACACAGACCTAAGAAAGGTACATTGTGTGTACGGGCATATTTGATTGCTTCGAGTTTTCCGTCAATTCCACGTGTACCGAATCCTCCCGGAACCAGAATACCACTTACATCACCGAGTAATTCATCTACATTATCGGCAGTAACAGTTTCGGAATCGATCCATTTGATATTTACGGTTGCACGGCTGAAGATTCCACCATGTTTTAAGGCTTCTACCACGCTGATGTAAGCGTCATGAAGTTGGATATATTTACCAACCAGAGCAACTGTGACTTCTGTGTTTGGATTCTTAAGGTAGTCAACCATCTCTGTCCAGTCTTTTAAGTCTGGTTCCGGACAATCAAGGTGCAGACATTCACATACGACACCTGCAAGGTTCTCTTTTTCCATTGCAAGAGGTGCTTCGTAGAGATATTCTACATCCAGGTTCTGCAGTACATGGTTAGCAGGTACATTACAGAATAATGCAATCTTGTCCTTGATTCCGACACCGAGCGGATATTCAGAACGACATACCAGGATATCCGGCTGGATTCCCATTCCCTGAAGATCTTTTACACTTGCCTGTGTAGGTTTGGTCTTCATTTCCTGAGAAGCTTTCAGATATGGAATCAGTGTAACATGGATCAGGATAACATTTTCATGTCCTTTTTCATGCTGGAACTGACGAATGGCTTCCAGGAAAGGCTGGCTTTCGATGTCACCAACAGTTCCACCGACTTCAATAATGGCAATTTCCGTATTCTCAGCAGCAGGGTTGCGGTAGAAGCGGGATTTGATCTCGTTTGTAATATGTGGGATAACCTGAACCGTTCCTCCGCCGAAATCTCCGCGGCGTTCTTTCTGAAGAACAGACCAGTAGATTTTACCGGTTGTTACATTTGAATTCTTGCTCAGACTTTCATCGATGAATCTTTCATAATGTCCAAGGTCAAGGTCGGTCTCAGCACCATCATCAGTTACAAATACTTCACCATGCTGTACAGGGTTCATAGTACCAGGGTCAATGTTGATATACGGGTCAAATTTCTGCATTGTGACTGTGTAACCACGGGCTTTCAACAGACGTCCGAGGGACGCAGCCGTAATTCCTTTACCTAATCCGGATACTACACCGCCTGTAACGAATACGTATTTTACTGCCATAACTTCCTCCTTAAGTCAAAAATAGTTTCTCTGTTATAAAGTGTTCAAAAAAATACTTTAAGATTATACACCTTTGTTATTAAAAAATACAGAGTTTTTTTCATATTTTGCTTCAAAAGTTGCCTGAATAGACAGACGCTTGAACTGTTTGATGTCTACAGACCCCGGCATGACAGATACATGAACCTGACAGCCTTTTAATTTTGGAAGCTGATCCATTGCAAGTCTGGCGTCTTTGCTGGTTGCGGCACTTACGGAGAGTGCAATGAGGACTTCATCGGTATGCAGACGTGGATTACGGCTGCCCAGATACTTGGTCTTCAGACTTTGGATTGGTTCGATCGCCTGTGGTGAGATGATCTTAATCTCGTGTTCAATACCTGCAAGTTCTTTTAATGCATTTAACAGCAGGGCAGAGCATGCACCGAGAAGATCGGATGTCTTTCCAGTGACGATTGATCCATCCGGGAGTTCCAGTGCTGCCGCAGGTCCGTTGGTCCGTTCGGCTTCTGTCAATGCTGCATCGACGACCGGTCTGTCATGAACCGTAATATTTGCCTGATTCATTAACATTTCTAATTTATAAGTCTCTTCTTCAGAGCATGCACCAAGCAAGAGTCTTCTTCTGGATGCATAGTATCTGCGGATAATCTCCTGACGGGAAGCTTCCTGACATGCATCGTCGTCGCAGATACAGTTTCCGGCCATATTCACTCCCATATCGGTTGGAGATTTATAAGGACTTTCACCGTAGATGCGCTGGAACATTGCATTTAATACAGGGAAAATCTCTACATCACGATTATAGTTGATGGTTGTCTCACCATATGCTTCGAGATGGAACGGATCAATCATATTGATATCATTCAGATCAGCTGTTGCTGCCTCGTAAGCGAGGTTAACCGGATGCTTCAACGGGATATTCCAGATTGGGAATGTTTCGAATTTGGCGTATCCGGCTTTGATTCCGTGTTTGTGTTCGTGATATAACTGGGACAGGCAGACTGCCATTTTACCGCTTCCAGGTCCTGGTGCAGTTACAACGACCAGCGGACGGCTTGTCTTAATATAATCATTTTTTCCATATCCGTCGTCACTTACAATAAATGGTACATTTGTAGGGTAGCCAGGGATCAGGTAGTGGCGGTACACTTTGATACCCAGTTTTTCCAGGCGGTTTTTGAATAATTCAGCACTTTCCTGAGCGTTATATTTGGTAATAACAACGCTTCCGACATAAAGCCCCAGTCCCTGATAAATCTGCATCAGGCGAAGTACATCGGAATCATAGGTGATACCAAGATCACCGCGGATCTTGTTCTTTTCAATGTCTTCGGCACTGATGACGATGACGATCTCGGCCTGATCAGAAAGTTCTCTTAACATGCAAAGCTTGCTGTCTGGCTGGAATCCGGGAAGAACTCTGGAAGCATGATAATCATCAAAAAGTTTACCACCAAATTCCAGATAAAGTTTGTTGTCAAATTGACCGATGCGTTCACGGATGTGTTCGGACTGCATTTTTAAATATTTTTCGTTATCGAATCCAATTTTCATAAGTATATGCCCTCGTTTAAAATTTATTTGATTTTTGATGCGGTAAAACTGCTGTATGCAGATCTGCCGTCATACTTTGTATAAAAATGAAAAGAAAAATGCGCCGGAAGCGGCATAAGCATTTTCATTTCAAGTATACTACAACACATAGGAAGTTTACAATCTTTTCATAATGTTTTTATTGATTTCTAACATGACGCTCTATATAATAATTAGGTATACAGGAGGATTAAAATGGATAACCAGAATAATAAGAATAACAAGAATAATAAACAGGGTATATCGTTTATTTTACTGGTCACAGTTATTACATCGATCCTGGTGATCGCACTGTTCCAGTTTCAGGGAATGACCTCTGCAAAAGAGATTACCTATAATAAATTTCTGAAAATGGTAGATGACGGAGAGGTCAGAAAAGTACAGATCCAGAGTGACAAAATCATGATTGTTACAAAAAAGGACAAGGACAGCGGGGTTGCACAGGAATATTACACAGGAGTGGTGAATGACGATGACCTGACAAAGCGTCTGGAGAAGGCAGGCGTGGAGTTTAAGCAGGAGATTCCGGATACTACATCGGCAGTAGCGATGAACGTGATCTTAACATTCCTGCC
>OHZD01000913.1_pt1 | contig 12015 bp, 10 predicted proteins | sample 1580391 | NCBI WGS metagenome assembly OHZD01 (sample SAMEA3882510, study PRJEB24775) | human gut metagenome | biome: human-associated habitat; feature: intestine environment; material: feces | place: Netherlands | collected 2009/2010 | reverse complement strand
TTTTGCGTATTCAATTCTTTTCTGGTTCAGAAATTTGTAGAAGGAGGAATTAGTATATTGTTTAAAAAGGCGGGCAAAGTGATATTTGCTGAACCCTGCCAGACTGGCAACCTCCTCCAGAGTAAGGTTTTCAGAAAAGTGGTTGCTGATATAGTCGGTGATAAACAGAAATTTTTCCATATATTCTTTCTGATGGTGAATATCACGGTCTCCGTCCTGCTGATGAAAAGCTTTGTGATTTCTGCCAATATCCACAAAGATTTCCAGGAATTTTGCAATGATGGAAATTTCAGAATAGGTGGTAAAATTCATATATTCATCCTTGATTTCCAACATAAGACGGTGGATGTGTTCATAGACCTGTGGATATTCTTCCTTGGTGACCAGAATGGCAGGACTGAGGAGTGGTGTGATCAGATCTAGCTCTTTTAGCTTGATGTGGTTCAGGCCGGGCTGAAAAATAATCCTTTCTCCTGTAGCCGGAGCAAAGAGCTCGTGAAGTATACAGGGACATATAACAAGAATTTCTCCTTCTTTGATAAGATAATCGTTATGACCGCAGACAACCCGGTAGTCATTAATAACAGGCATGATCACTTCGAATGAGGGATGCCAGTGAGGCGGATAGTTTTCGGCTTCCTTATTGTAATAAAGACAGATCTGGGTATCTGCTTTGTAATCAACGGTTTCATGAATTCCCTGTAAATTATGGATCATATGGACTCCTTCCACACCTAATTATTGCTTTTGATAGCAAATGTTGCTTTTTAATGTTTGTGTATATAATGTATCAAAAACATGTATAAATGGCAATATATAACATTGGAAAAATTGAAATAATAAAAACATATGTCAAAATACACAAAAAAGAATATAAAAATCTATTAAAATTGACATATTAAAGAGAATAGTAGTAGATAAATAGCAAGAATTGATATCAACATGACAAGAATTATGGAGCCAATCACAGGACATTCTGATATAGTAGAACCATCAAGAAACGAGGTAATGAATCAAAAGGAGGATTAAAAAAATGAACAAGAAGAGATTACTTTCAGTATTACTTTCAGCAGCTATGGTAGCGGGAACCATGGCAGTAGCAGTGCCTGTATATGCAGATGACACAGAGGAAATCAAATGGATGTTCTGGGATGACCTGGAAGCTACAGAGGATCTGGTTTCCAAAGGATACAAAGATGTTATTGATCGCTTCAATACAGAATATGAAGGGAAATACCATGTAACACCGATCACAACAAATCTGGAAGAATATGATGGAAAATTAAATGCCCTGATCGCAGCAGGACAGACACCGGATGTATACATTTGTAACCCGGGACCCAACATGGATGTATATGTAAATGCAGGAGCAGCAGCAGACCTGACAGATATTCTTGAGAATCAGGAAAAAGACTGGTACGCAACATTTACAGATGGAATCTTTGACAGACTGACTTATGATGGAAAGATTATGGCAGTTCCTACAAACTTCGCAGCTGCCTGTGTATACTATAACACAGAGCTTTTTGAGAAGGCCGGAGTAGAAGTTCCGACTACCTATGATGAACTGATCGATGTATGTAAGAAACTGCAGGATGCTGGTATTACACCAATCTCCTGTTCCGCAGGAACTTCATGGTGCCTGTCAATGATCGCAGGTTATCTTTGTGACCGTTCAGGTGTAGATCTTCAGGCAATCGCAGATCATAAAGCAAACTGGACAGACGATAACTGTATTGCTGCAGGTGAGAAATTAAAAGAGTTATCTCAGTATTTCCAGGAAACAGCAGCTGGTGACTCCAATGATCAGGCTACAGCAAACTTCTACAATGGAGATGCAGCAATGCTGGTACAGGGATCATGGGCTATGGCTCAGATCAATGGCAATAATCCTGATTTCCAGAGCAAATGCGGTGTATTCCAGTTCCCTGGAATCGACGGAGCGAATGATCCGAACCGTATGATCGTTAAAACAGACAACTTAATGATGAGCTCTACAACAGAGCATCAGGATGCAGCAATTGCGCTGATGAAGATGTTTACAGATGAAGAAGCACAGAAATATACAGCAGAAATAGGAGGAAAATTCCCGGTCATCAAAGATCTTGACATTGACTATGACAAAGCTCCTGCACAGCTGAAATACGTTCAGGATATCATGGCAAAGGCAACTGGTACATTCGGATTCTACAATGAGTCCCTTGCATCTGTAGAAGCTGGTGACTGCTTTGATAACGCAATGGTTGACATCTTCCTTGGAAACCAGACACCTGAAGAAGCATTCCAGACCGTACAGACATTCTATGAGGAGAACGTTTGGGAATAAATCCTCCCTTATAAAAAATAAGTTATAAACCCAGGCACATGGCTGCCGCGGAACGGACTAAGGCATGTTCCGCGGCAGTCTTTTTACTAAAAAGGTTATCGCCAGTCAGCGAGCCCACCAAAATCAATACGATACTCATGCAGACAACGGCTTATTCTTTGCTATCATTCGGTTTTCTTTAGTAGTAAAACCGCACACATTTGACGGAAGGAGATATTATGGATAAAATTCTGCGCGACAAAAAAGCCATTTTCGTATTTATCGCCCCGGCGCTGATCATGTTCCTTCTGGTCCTGATCATCCCGACGATACAAATGGTTTACTACTCACTCTGCGATTACGCAGCACTTACACCCCCTGAATTTGTGGGATTAAAAAACTATAAGAAACTGTTTTTCGGTGATGCCACATTCCGTATTGCCCTGAAAAACTCCATCTTTTTCATGATCTTTTCAGCAGTCACACAGCAGATCTTCGGTCTTTTACTTGCTGTTATGCTCACCAACATTCCGAAAGGCCGCAACATTTTCAAGAACATTTATTATCTTCCATGCGTACTTTCCTCAGCAGCACTTGGACTTCTCTGGTCCTTCCTTTTCAATCCGAGAATTGGTATCAACAATCTGCTTGCAAAATTCGGCATTGAAGGACCTCTGTGGCTGATGGACTCTACCGGATTTATTGTACTTCCCATGTGGGTTATCGCATTTGTTGCCCTGTGGCAGTACCTTGGTCAGAACATGATGCTTTATATGGCACAGATCACCGGAATTTCCCGTGACATTTATGAAGCTTCCTATATAGACGGCGCGTCAAAGGTAAAAGCATTCCGCTATATCACCCTTCCGCTGATCAAACCAATGATGATCACATCACTTTCCCTGAACTGTATCGGTTCTCTGAAGTTCTTCGACCTGGTTTACAACATGACTCAGGGTGGTCCGAACCACAGAACAGAAGTCCTTGCAACTGAGCTTTACGCAGAAGGTTTCAACTATTTCAAATACGGCTACGCCAGTGCCATTTCCGTAGTTCTCCTGGTGCTCTGCCTGCTTGTAACCCTTCTGGTAAAGAAAGTCATCAAAGTTGAAACTTACGAGTCATAAGGAGGTGGGAAAATGAGCAACATAAAAGTAAAAGCTGCAAAAAAGCCGGTAAAACCGGTAATCGTAGTGGTTTATATCCTGCTGGTGATCCTGGCAGTTATTTATCTGGCTCCACTTCTGTGGATGCTGTCTGTATCTCTGAAAGATAACGCTGGCGTTATGTCAGCACCATTTTCCCTGCCGGATGTGTTCCATTTCGAAAACTATCAGCAGGCCTGGCAGATGGGAAAACTTGGTACTGCGCTGGTAAACTCTGTTCTGGTCTGCGGTGTCACGCTGATCATCAGCCTGTTCTTCGGCGCTATGGCCGCTTTTGCCATCGCCAGAATGCGCTGGAAATTATCGGAATTCATGCACACCTTCTTCCTCATCGGAATGATGGTTCCAGTACATTGTGTTCTGATTCCTCTTTTTGTAAGATTTGCAAAACTTGGTCTTACCAATTCCCAGGGCGGATTGATGATTCCTTATATTACCTTCTCCCTGCCAATGACCATTTTCCTGCTTACCGGATTTTTCCGTTCCATGCCAGGAGAAATGTTCGAGGCTGCTGCCATTGATGGTTGCGGAATCTACGGATGCTTTTTCCGGATCGCACTGCCACTTTGCAGAACCGGCTTCTTCGTATCCGGTCTGATGACCTTCATCAACAACTGGAACGAGCTGCTTCTTGCCATGGTATTTATCTCTGATCCTATGAAAAAGACACTGCCGGTTACACTGACCTATTTCGTTGGTCCTTACGCAACCAACTATGTGCAGATGTTTGCTGCGATCATTATCGCAATCGCACCTACCGTTGTTGTTTACTCACTGTTCAGTAACCAGATCGTAGAAGGTCTTACCACAGGTGCAGTAAAAGGATGATATGCAGCCCGAAAACTCACACTCGCTTTACAACGTAACCTGCTATTTGCGGGTCACAAACCTTATATGACTCAATGTTTTACAGTCACCATGAATTCGCAACAATAGGAGAAACATTATGGATAGAAAAAAGGCTAGAAAAAAAGCGACCGAACTGGTCAGCCAGATGACCTTAGAGGAAAAAGCAAGTCAGCTACGCTATGACGCACCTGCAATCAAACGACTTGGGATTCCTGCCTACAACTGGTGGAATGAAGCGCTCCACGGAGTTGCCCGCGCCGGACAGGCCACAATTTTCCCGCAGGCAATTGGACTTGGCGCCACTTTTGACACCGAACTTCTGGGACAGATTGCAGATACCATTGCTACCGAAGGTCGTGCCAAATACAATGCATATTCCCAGGAAGAAGACCGTGACATTTACAAGGGGCTTACCTTCTGGTCACCAAACGTAAATATTTTCCGTGATCCAAGATGGGGACGGGGACATGAAACTTACGGCGAAGATCCTTACCTAACTAAAGAGTTGGGAGTCTCTTTTGTAAAAGGGCTCCAGGGCGATGGCGAGGTTATGAAAGCCGCTGCCTGCGCCAAGCACTTTGCAGTCCATTCCGGTCCGGAGGCCATCCGCCATGAATTTGACGCAATCGCAACTCCGAAGGATATGGAAGAAACTTACCTCCCGGCATTTGAAGCTTTAACCAGAGAAGCAGACGTGGAAGGCTTCATGGGTGCCTACAATCGCACCAACGGAGAGCCCTGCTGCGGAAGTCCTTCCCTTCAGAAAATACTTCGCGGCGACTGGGGCTTCCAGGGATATTTCGTTTCCGACTGCTGGGCCATCAAGGATTTCCACGAGCATCATATGGTAACCAGCACCCCGGCAGAGTCGGCTGCATTAGCACTGAACAATGGCTGCGATCTGAACTGCGGAAACACTTATCTTCACATTTTGAAAGCTTATGAAAAAGGACTGATCTCCGAGGATACCATCACGGAATCCGCCATCCGCCTTTTCACTACCAGATATCTGCTGGGATTATTTGAAGAAACGGAATACGACAAAATTCCTTATTCTGAGGTGGAGTCACCTGCCCATCTGGCACTTTCGCAAAAAGCTGCTGAAGAAAGCTTTGTACTTCTGAAAAACAATGGGATCCTGCCTTTGAACAAAGAGAAGATCAAAACAGTTGGAATCGTTGGACCAAATGCAGACAGCCGTAAGGCTCTGGTAGGCAATTATCACGGTACAGCTTCCCGCTACTGCACGATCCAGGAAGGTATTCAGGATTATCTTGGAGATGATGTACGTGTACTTGCCTCTGTAGGATGTGACCTTTTCCGCGACCGCACCGAGCATCTTGCTTTTACTCAGGACAGACTTGCGGAAGCGAAAATCGTTGCAGAAAACAGCGATATCGTAATTCTCTGCGTGGGACTTGATGAAACACTGGAAGGTGAAGAAGGAGATACCGGAAACAGCTATGCTTCCGGCGACAAAGAGACCTTGCAGCTTCCACAGGTTCAGCTGGATCTGATGGAAGCCATGGCTGAATCCGGCAAACCAGTTGTCCTCTGCTTAATGGCAGGAAGTGACATTGATCTTTCTTATGCAGAAGAACATTTTGATGCAGTGATGGTTCTGTGGTACCCAGGTGCTGAAGGTGGAAAAGCCGCCGCAAGAGTACTGTTCGGAGATGTCTCCCCATCCGGCAAACTACCAGTGACCTTCTACAATAGCCTGGAAGAGCTTCCGGATTTTACAGATTATGCCATGAAGGGACGTACTTACCGCTATATGGAGAATAAGGCGCAGTTCCCATTTGGATATGGATTGACTTATGGGAAGGTAGTAGTGACAGATGCAGTTGTCAGTGAAAACAGCGCAGCCGACACAAATGGTACAAGTGTTTCCGGCAAGGCAGGTTTCGAAAGCGGCACTAATACCACAGCAGCACCAGTTACAATCCAGGCCACTGTCACCAACCAGGGCGCAATTGATACCCGGGATGTGGTTCAGGTTTACATAAAGAATGCAGATTCTTCTCTGGCCGTTCCAAACCCGGAGCTTGCCGCTTTCACTCCTGTTTTCCTGAAAGCAGGCGAAACAAAAACCATCACACTTTCCATTGCTCCAAAGGCCTTCACCGTAGTAGATGAAACCGGCGCAAGAACAGAGGACGGCAGCCACTTCCATATTTACGTTGGCTGTACACAGCCGGACAAGAGAAGTATGGAACTTGCAGGTGTGAAACCAGTGGAAATTGAATATAGTAAATGATCTTTATAAGGCGAACTACTATCTTAGTCGTTCGTCTTATATTTTTACTCCTTTAAAAGCATCGAATATTAAGTAACCGCCATTCATACCTATCTCAAAGTACAAACAGCGGTCACGCAATTCATCTCAGTTTTCACTCAATATTTTCCTGTCCGTAATAAGCATTTGCACCATGTTTTCTATAGTAATGCTTATCCTGAAGCTCCTGCGGAGCAGGTTTCACATTCGGATTAATCAGCTCGCAACGGGAAGCCATCTTGGCAACCTCTTCCAGAACTACTGCATTATGCACTGCCTCGTGCGCATCCTTGCCCCATGTGAAAGGACCATGATTCTTGCAAAGAACAGCCGGAACAGCCTCATAATCTCTCTTCTTGAAATAGTCGGCAATGAGAATACCAGTATTCTTCTCATAAGCTTCCGCTATCTCACTCTTATCCAGATTACGGACACATGGAACCTCACCGTAAATATAATCAGCATGAGTGGTTCCATAGCATGGAATTGCGCGGCCGGCCTGTGCCCAGCTGGTAGCCCAAGAGGAATGAGTATGTACGATTCCACCGATCTTCGGGAAAGCATTGTACAGAACTACATGAGTGGGTGTATCAGATGATGGGTTATATTTACCTTCTACTTTATTACCTTCCAGGTCTACAACTACCATATCTTCCGGTGTCAGTTTCTCATATTCCACACCACTTGGCTTGATTACGAAAAGACCTTTTTCACGATCAATTCCACTTACATTTCCCCAAGTAAAAGTAACCAGGCCGTATTTCGGCAGGTCCATATTTGCTTTGTAAACTTCTTCTTTTAATTTTTCAAGCATAGCTGTATCCTCCTTTTTATACATGCAAATATCTTATATTTTTCATAAAAACTTGTATCTTATAGTTTTCATAAAATTTCATCACTCATAAAGCGGAATCTCATAGCCCCAGGATTTCCTGATTCCATCCATAATCTCCATCACACGCACAGTCTCATCATGAGGCATTTCCGGGCATTCCTTTTCGCCCTGTGCGATTGCTCTGGCGCAGGCCTCAACCTCATACTCATAGCCTGTGATCTGTGCCGGCGACAAATAAGCTGCAACCTCCTTATGCTCCTTGTCAAACACTGTGATTTTCTCCGGATTATTAATATTCTGCACCTGAATATAACCTTTAGTTCCAAAAATACTTCCCATTCTGTCAGAAATTTCACGGGCACCACACTGCAAGGTAGCCATACGGTCGCCTTCAAATACCATAGCAATAGTATCCAGCATATCCACACCTTCACGGAAAATAGCAGTTGCCTGTACATCCTTCAACTTATCCCCAAGAACCATGCTTGCAAAATTAATGGTATAAACACCAACATCCAGAAGCGCACCGCCTGCCAGCTCCGGCTTACGGATACGTTCCACTTCACTGATGGCATAGTTCAGATTGGCCGTAACAGCTGTCACTTCACCGATCACACCGCTTGAAATAATATCATCAATCATCTTTCTGGATGGCATATATCTGGTCCAGATTGCCTCTGTGATCAGCAGGTTTTTCTCTTTCGCCAGGGCAAAAAGCTTTCTTGCCTGGTCTGCATTTACAGTAAACGCCTTTTCACAAAGTACATTTTTTCCAGCCTCCAGGCACATCTTTGCATGAAGATAATGATGGGAATGAGGGGTTGCAATATAAACCAGATCCACCAGCGGGTCTGCAAGCATTTCCTCATAAGAGCCATAAGCCTTGGAAAAACCGTATTTCTCGGCAAAAGCCTGCGCCCGTTCAAAGCTTCTGGCTGCCACTGCGTAATTCTCCACATCCTTCATTCCAGCTACTGTTTTCGCCATCTGAACTGCAATTCCTCCAGCTCCAAGTATTCCAATTTTCATTTATGTAAACCGCCTTTCTAATAAAATTTCCTGTTTCGCCATTCTCAGCTGACTTTCCTGTATGGAGATGTCGCTAAAGCGATACAGTTATTTCGCTCACATGATATTCATATAGTCTCACCTCATGCAGACATAAACTCTACAATCGCATAAGGTTCGCCATTCTCCGTGGAAAGCGCAACCGTAACCTTTCTCATTTCCAGCTTCACTGCCGGATAAAAAACGTCTCCAAGCAGTGCCTGCTTCTTATATTCTGCCCTCATCTGGCGGATTTCAAAGCCTTCTGGCAGATAGTCTGCCCCCATGCGGATATACTGACAATTATTAACATGGTGATGGGTGTCCAGATGATGTTTCTGTATTGCAAAAGACTCCTGAGCTTCCATCCCTTCCGGAAGGGCAATCTTACGTGGCGCATAATCCATCTCCAGCTTTTCATCCAGTTCGTATCCTCTGGTGTCTTCGTCTGTAAGTCTGGCCGGCAGACCGGTCTCTGTATCAATATTGGTCCAGATACTGTTTGCATAGGATAAAAGCTCTCCATCTTCTGTTTTCAGAGTGAAGTTACGCATTCCAAGAAAACCTTTGAAACCATATGGCGCCGTTGATGCCACAATCGTCTCTCCCAATCCCGGATATCGGTTCACCACAATCTGCCAGGATGACAACACCCAGGCTCTCTGACGTTCCTCCAGCACTTCCATTCCCTGCCCTATTTTCTCAGATTGAAAGGTGCAGCAATCCTGATAATAATTCTGAATTCCAGGAAGAGTCAGGCAGCCATCCTCGCCTATTTCACTGTATCTGACACGGCCTTTAAAACTGTAACTCATGTTATGTCAATCTCCATTCTAGAGCCTGTTTAAAAAATCATTCCCGCAATCTGCACGCCCCACTTTGTGGGAGATTTTGCAGAAAGCCTTTTTCAAACACGCTCTAATTTCTTGTCCGCAAATTTTACTTCATTATATAACAAATCCAGCAATAAAGATATGAAAATGTAGATTTTTTTTGTGAAAATCCCCTTGATTCTGCACCCTTTACCATGTACAATAAAGATATAAAAATAAAAACAGCAAACGCTTATATATGTCCATAATCTGGTTGGACGTTTCTACCAACTACCCTAATAGTTGTCTATAAGCTGCATGCGAAGAGGTATGTAGGTATGGCATTTTCCGGGTGGTTTTTTTATTGCTGAATCAGCCCGAAATCACATTTTGCATGTTTCCGGCAGTACGTTCTCAGCCGCAAACTATCCCGGAACTTTACTTTACCTCGCCTCTGGCAGAAAGGATGGTCTGATATGAAAAAAGATTTGTTTGCTTTGAAAGGTACAATTTGTTACAGCAAGAATCAGAAAGAACTTGTTTTTGCAGAAAACTCTTATGCAGTCTGTGAAAACGGGCTCTGTGCCGGTGTTTTTTCCCAGCTTCCAGAGGAATATAAAGATATTCCTGTAAAAGACATGGGTGATCGACTGATCATCCCAGGATTCACTGACCTTCATCTGCACGCTCCCCAGTACGCTTACCGCGGAACCGGCATGGATCTGGAGCTGCTGGACTGGCTGAACACCATCACTTTCCCACAGGAAGCCAAGTACGCTGACCTGTCCTATGCGAAAAAGGCTTACTCCATTTTCGTGGATGACTTAAAGCACAGCTTCACCACCAGAGCCTGCATTTTCGCCACCTTGCACCGTCCGGCAACGGAGCTTCTCATGGACATGCTGGAGGAAAGCGGCCTGACAACTATGGTTGGAAAAGTAAATATGGATCGCAATGGAGCACCGGAACTTCAGGAGAAAAGTGCACAGGCTTCTGCACAGGATACACGCCAGTGGCTGGAAGAGATCAAGGGACGTTACGACCACACCTACCCAATCCTAACCCCACGTTTTACCCCATCCTGTACGGATGAGCTGATGACCGAGCTTGGAAAAATCCAGAGGGAATATCACCTTCCGGTTCAGTCTCATCTGTCTGAAAATTTCGGGGAAATTGCATGGGTAAAGGAGCTTTGCCCGACCAGCAGATTTTATGGAGATGCGTATGACATGTTCGGGCTGTTTGGAACAAAACCCGCATTCAATACTAACGAGGCTGATTTCGCTTCCGCATCCGGCCTTAATACCACTGATAACACAGCAGCTCATATTTCATCTGATGGTGCCAGCGTCTGCCCTACCATCATGGCACACTGCGTCCACTCTACTGACGAAGAGATCCAGATGATCAAGGACCAGGGCGTTTACATCGCCCACTGTCCGGAGTCCAACACAGACATTGCTTCCGGAATCGCACCTGTCCGCCTCTATCTTGATATGGGACTTCATGTAGGACTTGGCACCGATGTTGCCGGAGGTTTTTCTCTCTCCATGTTCCGTGCTATGGCAGATGCCATCCAGGTTTCCAAGCTCCGCTGGCGCCTGATGGACCAGACCCAGGCCCCGGTTACTCTGGAAGAAGCTTTTTACATGGCCACGATCGGTGGTGGCTCCTTCTTCGGAAAAGTCGGCAGCTTCGAAAAAGGCTATGAATTCGACGCCATGATTCTGGACGACAGCAACATCCGTCATCCCCAGGAAATCTCCACCCGTGACAGACTGGAAAGGCTTGTTTATCTGTCCGACGACCGCAATTTGGTTGGGAAATATGTACAGGGACGGAAAGTAATTTAAAAAGCTAAAAAACCTCTGGTCAGGAAATCAATCTTCGACCAGAGGTTTTTCCTTTTGCTCGTTGCTCGCGTAAATTATTCTGTCCCCAGATACTCCCGTATCCGCGCCTCATTCATATTCTCCCCGATCACGATCACTACTTCCTGTCCTGCGGAAATAGGCTTCAGGGAAAATTCTTTGCGGGTGGCGTTTAGTTCCAGCCAAATATTGTTAGTGGATGCTTTCTGAGCGGAGTCCGAATTCATTTTTTCGTTTTCGGTTACCGCGGCAGCATTTTCTTCTAATTTCACAAAGCCCTTAATTCGGAAAACATCCCCACATTCCGGATCATCCAGAATCTGATGCGCTGCTTTCTCCAACTGTGTCTCGGAAATCTTCAGCTCCATAAAATACAATGACTGGAACCCTTCTTTCTCATCAAAACACTGTTTCTCGAAATCTTCCATCACATACCCGCTGTTGAAAATCCTCTGAAAATCCTCATCTGTAAACTTTTCCCAATTCTTATTCAGTATCTCATTTTCCGTAAAACGTCGTTTGCATTTCACACTTTCCAGTGCGCGATTCAGATGTTTCACAGTTCCGCTGATTTCTTCCCCGGATGCCTCCTGACTCTTGCTTAGAACAATACAGCCTGCATCAGCTGCCTCTGAAGCCAGAATATACTCTGCCTGTGGCTGCAGCTTCTCCTCCAGTCTGGCATCCAGAATGGTAATCACATTTCCAATCTGATACCACTTATCCAACGGCTCTTCATAAAGGGCATCGAAAAACTCATCCACATCAAAAATCCCGGAAGGCTCAATGAGAACTCTGTCATATCCGCACATTCCCATCGCGATCAGCTTGGTCTTGAAACGTCTTCTGTGG
>OHZD01000908.1_pt1 | contig 12065 bp, 9 predicted proteins | sample 1580391 | NCBI WGS metagenome assembly OHZD01 (sample SAMEA3882510, study PRJEB24775) | human gut metagenome | biome: human-associated habitat; feature: intestine environment; material: feces | place: Netherlands | collected 2009/2010 | reverse complement strand
AAAGGCATTCTTGAACCGCTCCATATCTGCCGGTTTCATATATACTGCACCTGTCATCGGATTCATTGGAAAAGGCCGTCCTGTCACAGCACAGAGGGTAAAATACGGAGAAAGAAAATATGTGATCTTGTTTTTTCTGCAAATGATATCGATTTCCTTAAGAAGTTCCAGTATTTTCTTCTGCTCTCTGGTCAACATACTCTGCCTCGTTTCTGTTGGTTTTTAGATTTACATAATTATATCCAGGATCGTTCTGATATTCTCCTGACTTTTATATTTATCCAGCCAGACATTCAGAAACTCCGCTGCATCTGCTTTTTTTGCAAAAAATGCTGCTCTTCTGCTTCCTTTATACATATCCTCAAGGATGATCCTGGAAAGCTCCATCTTTATATAAGAAGGCAGCGCACATTCCAGTGCCTTGAAATAATTTTCAAATGCGCTCCGGGTCTGTCCCTGTTTTCTGCGGACGTCTCCAAGCAGTTTGTATGTTACACCAAGATGCTGCTTATGGATCCGGGAGCTGCGAAGTTCCTCCGCCAGATATTCCATTTCACTCTCTTCATCTGTGCACAGCAGTCTGGTACGACACTGTGCCAGAGGTTTTGAATAACCGAATCTCTGCCATGCGCGGGTAAGTGCCTCCCGGTACAGCATCTCATTCGAAAGTTCAGCCTTCTCTATCTTATCATCAGATATACCGATCTTGCAGTAAAGTTCACTTATCACTTCCTCAAGCTCCGCTTTCGTGCGAACATAAGAAGTTTTTGTCAGATAAAAAGCTCCGTCGATTTCTGAATCCTCCGGCATCAGCCTCTTCCACAGTTCCATCAGTGAAAAAGCCTCATCCTTTTTTCTGTTCTCCAGAAGTTTCCGGCATTCCTTCACAGCCTGGCTCTTTTTGTCTTTCAGGAATTTATCCAATTCAAGATGCACAATTCCGTTGCTGGTACATTCCCTCGCTTCCGCAAAATGTTCCAGTGCCTCATCCTGGAGCCCTTTTTTCCACAGAAGATCCCCTTTATACTTGATAAAATATCCATCGTGAGGAAAGATCCTCAACGCATGTGCCAAAAATCCTTCTGCCTCAGAAGCGTTCCATGGATCCTGAACCCGAGCCATCACGAACCTGCACTTAAACTTCAGGAATCCCGGCGCGTCCGGATATTTACGCAGAAGATCATCCACGATCTCCTCCGCTTCTTTCATCTCACGAAATTCATAATGGCAGGCAGCTTTACGAAATCTGCGGATATCTTCCACTGTCTGTTCCATTTCCTGAGTGAGATGATCCAGTTTTTTTCTCACTTCATACAGTCGATACGCCTTGGAAACACGCTCTGTATAAATCAGTGTCAGCATGGCGATCTGAAAAACGGAATCCTCCACAGCTATCAGTGTGGGGTGATAAAACGGACGGATTCCCTTATAATCCTCACGGCCGATAAATTCCACACTGAGCTGTGTCTTGTAATAATCCTCAAAAAGTTCATTCAGAACATCATAGTGGCCTTCTGCCAGAAGAGTCTCCACATTCTTCTCTGACTTCATAACCCTTGCTTCCAGATCCTTCGCAATCACACCTGCCTTGATCCTGTTTCTTCGCATATCCAGCTTATGATCTTTTCTTGTCTGGATAAGGCAGTAGAATTTACGGAATGTCATCTGTCTGCGTATCCGGCCCTTATCGATCCTTGGCAGATACTCGTCACGGATCTCCTGATACGTAGCTCCTGGCACATAAACAGACTCATGGGACTCCCTTTCCCCATGAGGCGGTATATAAGACCATTCATCTCCGTAATGCCAGATCAGATAATCGCTGGTTCTGTTTGGAACCATAACTTTGGTTCCTTCAAAATCCATATATTTCACAGGAAACATCATGTCCTTATCAAAAAGGAACGGACAGCCGCCCCAGCGCATTGCATAGCGCGGACAATCCTCTTCCTTATAGGAATACATGATCTTCTCCAGTTTCTTCAATGTGCGGTCTTTCCCCAGAAATGTATAGGAAAAAAGCCAGCGCAGATAGGCAGTCACCGGAATTTCCCAGCGGGCACCATATACAACTACCATATTTACCAGCTCAGAGTAGATCATCATATGAGTTCTGTATTTCTCATATTCCTTATCATCTGCGGGAATGGGATCCAGGGTGAGCACGTCGATGATCTCACCGGCACTGTCCCTGCCGATAATCTGATGCTTGTGAAGGGCGCAGCTGTCCGTAGCAACATACCTTGGAAAAGTATTGGTATAGCTGCGGTCTACGTCCACACACTGAAGGGCGCTGTGCTCCGGAAGCACGGATCCGGAAATTTCCACCAGTTTGTTCCAGTCATCTCTGGGCATATAGATGTCCACATCATCATCCCAGGGAATAAATCCCTCGTTTCGCACAACACCGATGGCTGTTCCTCCCGCCATCACATATCTCAGATTATTCTTTTTACAGATCTCATCCAGCTCACGAAAAAGCTGCAGCAGATGTTCCTGTTTCTCTGTCATTGGTTATCCTCTCTGGTTTATGATTTCCAGAATGTCTGCCAGAGTCTCTGATTCCTCATTAAAAAGTCTGGTACATTCCGTTCTCTCATCACTGATCATAATAAGCAGCTCCTGCAAAAGGTAACGGAGGCCATTGCCTTCGAAGTTAAAGCAGTACCGCTTCAGTCCCTTGCTATCGTCTATCTTTGCCTCAAAATATCCTGTGTTCCACCAGTCTCCCGGGATGGTCACACGGCCTTTCGTACCGATCACAACAAACTCATCCTCCACATCTACTGTGGTGCCAATCTCGATTGTAGCAAGAGCATCCTGATATTTCATGGTAATCATATCGTAAATGCAGTTTCCAGATCTGTCCTTCACCACATTGGAATTCACTTCCTGGTAATTTCTGCCCAGTATCTTGATAATAGCACACAAAGGCAGAACTGCAGTTTCGGAAAAACTTCTTCCTCCTTCGAAATGGTCCTGGGAAATAGAGCATTTCACACACACAATATCGCCCACCAAGGCGCTGTGTGTCTGCCAGACAAGCTGGTTAAAGGCCCGCAGATACACCAGATTTATTTTCTCCACAAGAAGTACATGACGAGCTGCTGCAAGTGCAAACAGGTCCTTCAGCTTCTCCTTATTCTCTGTCATAGGCGCATCACTTATCACATATTTTCCAAGCTCCAGGGATCTGCGGATGTATTTCTCCCTCTTAGGCTGCTCGGTTTTGATATAAACTATGTCTACCTGGGACAAAAAGCAGTCAAATCCCTGCTGCCATTCCCCATTATCTGCCTCCACGCTGTAGTAGGAATCCAATTCATATTTGTCACAAAACGACTCCGCTGCCTCTGCATTCTCAGAAAAAACGCACTCCACATGAAGACCGCTGACATATTTTGTCTCCCACACAATCCCATTATCCTGGTCATTATCTGTAACTACACCCACGGTGTAAGTGGTTCCCTCACCGCGCAGCTTGGTGCTGGAAATATTCTTGGTACGCTCCAGGTACACCACATCACAGTAATTCTTAAGGTAGTCAAATTTGCCGCGCCAGTCAGAACCAAGTACCAGAAGGTCTACCTTATACTTGATGATATCGCTGAGCTTCTGCCCCTGGTACTCCTCGATGATGATCTCATCTGCAAAACCGGTACGGCGTACGTTCTCAATCCTTTTCAGAAGGCTGTCCCGCACGTTCAGCTTACCACGCTCAATATCGTAGCTCTCGCTGGTCACGCCCACGATCAGATAATCGCCCAATGCTTTCGCTCTTTTTAAAATATTATAATGTCCCTCGTGGAACAGGTCAAAAGTTCCGTAAGTGATTACTTTTTTCATCGTATTTCCCCTTAAACCCCCTGCTGTCAGCTTCACTCTGCAGTAAAATACTCCCTTTCATTCCCCCGGTTACTGTTCATAGCTTGAGCAGCAACAAATCAGAACCAGCTGCCGTCCGGGACTAATAAATACATTTAGTATAACACAGTTTGCATAGTAAGTCATTATGAAAGAATATCTGCTTTACAAAAAATATTCCCGGGTTTAACAAAAATATAACTCTTTTTTTACTGTGAAACCACTGAACTGCTGTCTCTTTCTTAATAAGAAAAGAAAGACAATCCGTCAGGACTGCCCTTCTTCATGATCTTCTTTCTCTTCTGCATCAAAGGAGGTATCCCATGTGGCAGCCAGCTCTTCGATAGCCATTCTTCGCTGAGCCAGTACTGCAAACCGGTCTTCCTCTTCACTATCATATTCGTCTTCCAGACCTTCATCCTCAACCTTCTTCTCACGTTTGAAAAGAATGAAGGTGATCAGTCCCATAACATTGGTATAGACCCAGTCCACCGGAAGACTTCCAAGTATCAGTACAAACAGAACTGACACTCCAAATAACGCCCATACATTCAGCAGTTGCGGAATATTCAGGATCATAAGTCCGTTCATCAGAATCATGATGGGATAATGGAAAAAGTAAATTCCCATTGTGTTTCTTCCCAGGAAAATAAATGGATGGCGTTTATCTGGCATCAGCATCAGCAATGCGAAAATAACCGTAAAGGAAATCAGATACATCATTCCTCTGACTACCATTCCCTGCACATTGTCCATTCCACTTGCAAGATAGGAATGATTGCCTCGGAAAAGGTCTACCGGAATATTATTTCCGATCATATAATTGGTCGCCACAAACAGCAGAATGATCACGAAAAGTGCAACCACGATCTTGCCTTTAAATTTGCGGATCACCTTGGTGTATTCACTCTTCCATAAATATCCTGCCACAAAAAACGGAAAAAATACCACAATTCTTGAAGCTGATAAAAATGTACTGAATTCCATTCTGGTTCCTGCCCACAGCGCAAAAATAATGCTGAGAGGTACAATAAACCTTATTTTTCCAAATGCTTCTATGGTCAGACGGTATGCAAACAACGCAAGCACATACCACATAACGGTTCCGGAAGGACGGAGCAGTTCATAATCCATTTTATTTCCCAGCCAGATCTGCGCTGCCCAGGTAAGTGTATAGCCCAGAATATATGGAATCAATAAATTCTTAACATTCTTCATCACATCCTGAGGCTTCTTGGACAGATAACCGGAAATAAATATGAACGCCGGCATATGAAATATGGTAATTCCATACCACACAAAACGCACAACCTGATCTGCTTTAACCAGCTGGAATGCAATAATGTGATTAAAAACCACCAGAAAAATCAAAAATATTTTTATATTATCCACAAGGTAGGAATATGGGATTTCCTGTTCCTTCGTATTCTTGCTCATTTTAGCCACCTTTATACTCTGACATAATTATTTTTCAGGCATGTCAGTTTTATGAATAAAGGATAACATATTTTTGTGGTTTTTGGAATAACTTTTTAATATTTTAACGTGTTTTGAAATATTTTCCTGTGGTTTTGTGTTACTGATGAACCGCAATAATGTATTATTTCATTTCTCCAAAAACCTGCTGGTGCAGTTTGCGCCCTGTAGGTGTTGCCGCCAGGCCACCCTCTGCTGTTTCTTTAAGGGCAGTGGGCATTACATCTCCTACCTTTTTCATAGTCCAGATCACCTCGTCAGCCGGAATTGCACTTCGGATTCCGGCCAGAGCCAGTTCTGCTGCCACAAACGCCCCTGCTACGCCTGATGCATTTCTCTTAATGCATGGAATTTCAACCAGCCCTGCAACAGGGTCACATACAAGACCCAGAATATTTTTTAGGGCAGTGGCTACTGCCGACTGGATCATATCAGGTGTGCCGCCGGCAAGTTCCACAATTGCTGCCGCTGCCATGGCAGATGCAGAACCGCACTCAGCCTGACAACCTCCCTGCGCTCCTGCAAGTGACGCATTATTGGCAATTACCATTCCCACTGCAGATGCTGTGAAAAGGGACATGACGCATTCCTCTTCTGTAAGCTGGTACTGCTCCTGCATGGTGAGTACAGCTGCCGGTACAATGCCGCAGCTTCCTGCTGTAGGCGCTGCTACGATTCTTCCCATGGAAGCGTTCAGTTCTGATACTGCAAGGGCACGATAGAGGGCTCCTCCAAGAAGAGGGCCTGTAAGATTTTTCCCCTGCTCTACAGCAGTGCGCATGCGATAGGCATCTCCACCAGTGAGGCCGCTTGTGCTTTTCAGATCCGGGGCGCTGCCAGGCTGGATACAGGATGCCATAACCCGATAGTTTTCCCTCATTTTTTCATATATTTCCTGCTTCGGCAGTTCCATCTGCTCCGCCTGCTGCTCCAGAACCAAAGCGGACAGGCGACAGTTGTTCTCCTTCGCTGCTTTCAGCAGGGATTCTATTGAGTGGTAGTTTAGATCCACAGTGAATTCTCCTTTACCGTATTTTTAGTGGGGTGAGATGTTTTTCAAAAAGGGACGCATTTGGACAATGTGTATTACTCACTCGCCGGCGCAACGCTCCGATGAACTAATCGCTAACTGCGACTAATGCGTTCGGGAGAGCCCTCACGCATAAGTCTACGTAAGCGCTGGATTTCATCTGCGCTAAGAACGCGCCTGAAATGGCTCGCTGGAGTAATACACATTGCCCATATGCTGTATGTCGGCTGGAACTTCGACCCACTAACTAGCAATTTATACACGCTCTAACATCGTACTAGAATATATATTCTCCAGCCGGTTAATCTTCTCATTGAGTTCCGGGACAAAGTGACTGTCGCTCTCGATAGTCATTACCGCCAGACCACCCTTGGTCTCGCGCGCCAAGTGAAAATTGCAGATATTCACCCCATACTCTGCCATCAGCTCTGTAACTGCAGCAATCGTCCCTGGTGCATCCTTGTGAAGCACGATCAAAGCTGGATTCTGCCCGGTAAGGGCAACCTCCATTCCATTCACCCGGGTGATCAGGATATTCCCCCCGCCAATACTGCTGCCCCGAAGAGACACTTTTTCCCCGTCTGCTGCAGTCAAAGTGATCTCCGCAGTATTCGGGTGCGTATCCTCCAGTTCACCAGTCTCGATCTGGATTTCCAGCCCCACCTTTTTCGCCACATCAAGGGAAAAACGGATACGCTCATCATCTGTCTGCATTCCTAGTATTCCCGCTACAAGAGCCTTATCCGTGCCGTGTCCCTTATAGGTTTTCGCAAAAGAACCATGCAAAAATATGTGCGCTTTCACCGGAGTTTTTCCAAGAAGAGCCCTTGTCATCAGACCGATCCGGGCTGCTCCCGCAGTATGTGAGCTGGACGGTCCGATCATAACCGGCCCCAGAATGTCAAATACATTCATACTTATTTTCCTCTTCCTTTTATTCATCCACTGCCATTTTTCGTTTTCGGCAGCCTGCAGATGTTTTCACGTTACCGCTCACATCTGCACTGTTATTGTTCCATCTTAACATTAAAACATACCTTTTACAACATGGATAAAGGGTAACTGTTTACTTCTTGTTTACTGTTCACTCCATTCACAGTAACGCGCTTCGCAATGCACAATACTCCCGATAAATAATCTTATGTTTCCTTTCTACCTGGACTGTGGTAAAATAGTTCTATGTAAATCGCCTGGAACCATTCCGGCAAGACTATTTTCAGATTTCTTTATGAAAGGCACACAATTCATGAAACGAGTGATTACTTACGGTACCTTTGATTTACTTCACTATGGGCACATTAATCTGCTGCGCAGGGCGAAAGCTTATGGCGACTACCTGATCGTAGCTTTATCTACAGATGAATTTAACTGGAACGAGAAGCATAAAAAATGCTATTTCTCTTATGAAAAAAGAAAATCCCTGCTGGAAGCCATCCGCTACGTAGATCTGGTAATTCCGGAGGAGAACTGGGAGCAGAAGGTAAGTGATATTAAAGAATACCACGTAGATACCTTTGTTATGGGTGACGATTGGGAAGGGAAGTTTGACTTTCTGAAGCCTTACTGCGACGTGGTGTACCTTCCGAGGACACCGGAGATTTCTACTACGCAGATTAAGGCGGATCTGCAGAAGTAGGAAGCATTGGTAATTATATAGTCAGAGATTTCGTATGATTCATGCAGGTTACGAAATCTCTGACTTTTTTATTTCATGACAACAATGTGCACGCTTCCCAAAAACGATTTGCAGGATGTGCGGGACATTTTGCCCAGATGAAAACATTTCAGCAAACTACACAGCTGAATTCGGGCAAAATATACCACAAAGTGGGGCGTGCAGATTGCGGGAATGATTTTTCAAACACGCTCTAACACAGCATCTGCAAATATTTATCCCGGACTACTTCGCAAGACGAATCATATTCCAGCTGTGTTTTCCAAGCACAGTACTTAATTTACCGCCGTCAATCCGGCTTGCAGCGGATTTCACAGGCACAACCTTTTCGGGATCCGCTTCTGTATTTACAGCTTTCATATCGTCATTAGTAAGTACAATGTGTTCTTTCACCTGATAGCCTTCAAACTGGCGCAAATCGCAGCTTACCTCCAGATCTTCCTCAAGACTTTTATTCACTGCAAAAATTGTAAGAGTATCTTTCTCCTCATTCCATATGCACACAGAATCCAGATAGGAAACATCACAGTAATTCCTGCTGTCGTATACCGGAGCCAGTACCTGTGTATTCAACACAGTTCCTCTTCCGAAAATACTTGTATACATATATGGATAAAAGATGGTCTGGCGCCATGCACCTGTATCGGAGGTCATGATCGGCGCGATTACATTTACCAGCTGTGCCAGACATGCCATTTTCACACGGTCTGCATGGCGAAGTAAAGTGATCAGCATGCTTCCAACCAGAAGGGCATCTTCGAAATTATAAATATCCTCAAGCTGATGTGGAGCCTGTCCCCATTTTTTCAGTTTCTCGTCGGCTGCATTGCTGTGATACCACACATTCCACTCATCAAAGGAAAGGTTAATGCGCTTTTTGCCATGCTTTTTCGCACGGACAGCGTCGCAGATGCTGACTACGCCGGAAATAAAGTCATCCATCCCTTTGGAATTTGCAAGAAAATCAGGGGTGTCATCAGCAGCATTGCCGTAATACTGGTGAAGGGACATATAATCCACCAGATCATAGCACTCGTCCAGAACCGTGTACTCCCAATCTCCAAATGTCGGCATCATCAGATTAGAGCTTCCACAGGCAACCGTCTCGATCTCCGGATCCAGCATTTTCATAATGCGGGAGGTCTCCGCTGCAGTTCTTCCATATTCATATGCAGTCTTATGTCCCATCTGCCATGGACCATCCATTTCATTTCCCAGACACCAGGTCTTAATGTTATGCGGCTCTGCATGGCCATTGGCCTTACGCATGTCACTGTAATAGGTACCGCCCTTAAAATTACAGTATTCCAGAAGATTTCTGGCTTCCTCCGGTCCTCTTGTTCCAAGATTCACTGCCATCATAATATCTGTGTCTGCCTTCTTCGCCCAGTCCACGAACTCGTCCAGACCAAAGTGATTGTTCTCGATCACGCTCCACGCCAGCTCCGGTCTGGCTGGTCTTAATTCCTTTGGTCCTACGCTGTCCTCCCACTTAAACCCGGAAACAAAGTTACCTCCCGGATAACGGACGATTGGAACCTGAAGCTCTCTTACCAGCTCCAGAGCATCCTTACGGAAGCCCTGCTCGTCAGACAACGGACTGCCTTCCTGATAAATTCCCTGGTAAACAGCTCGTCCAAGCTGCTCAATAAAAGATCCGAAAATTCGTTTATCCACCTTTCCGGTGAGGAAATATTTGTCAATAATGATCTGCGCTTTTTTCATAGGTATCCTCCTTATATGGTACCAGTTGTATGGTATTTTTCTGCTCTTTATGTATCTATTATTTTAATGGCATACGAATTTTTTACCAGTTTTTTTCTTCCGATATAGTTGACTTTTTTCCGATAATGATTACAGTAAAAAAATGGTGAAAGGAGTTCGGACCATGAATTTTTTCGAAGCTGCAGACAGGGATTTTTCCATTCAGTTCTGCGAATACAACTATTCAAACCCTGATTATGATCAGATCTACCGTCCCAACGGAAGCGGAGACTATCTGTTTTTGCTTTTTAAGACACCCATGAAGGTTTATCTGGATAAAAAGCTCAGTATTTCCGGGGAAAATGCGTGTATTCTCTATGTCCCCGGGTATGAGCAGCATTATAAGGCTGTTCACAGATTCCGGAACAGCTACCTTCATTTTTCCTGTAAGGCAGATCTGAAAAAACAGTATGGGATCCCACTTAACACTGTTTTTTATCCGGGAAACTGTGAAGAAATCGATGCCTGCATCCGGCTCCTTCACAAAGAACATATAGCAAATGATTTATTTTCCGATGAATACGAGTATACTCTCTTTCAGCAGCTTATGATTACGATTGCAAGGGGACTTAAAAGCCATCAGATACATGGAAGTGGAACAGAAGGAGACAATCTTTATTCTGCATCTTTGTGTTCTCTTGATTCTCTGCGTGGTTTACGGTTGTGATATTTGCGTGTACGATCATTGCCACCATGCTCGTCACGGCGATGATCGTTATTATTTTTGTCACCACGGTTATTGTTACGATTGCCGCGGCCGCCGTTATTATTGTGGTCACGATTATTAGATTCGCGGTTATTGCTGCCGCCGTGATCGCGATTGCTATTGCCGTTACGTTCGCGAGTATTGTTGCTGCCACGTTCACGGTTGTTTGGATATTCGTTACGGCGGTTACCGGAACTACGTCGAAGGTTGTTTGATCGATTATTACGATTGCGTTTCGCCTGCTCTGGTTTATCTTCCTCATCGATCAATTCTTCTTCCTGAGAAAGTTCTTCCAGAGCGATCAGCTCCTCTTCATCCAACTTTTCATCCGGAAGAATCTGTTGCGGAATGTTTTTGCCAAAGTTTTTCTTTTGGTCAAACTGTAATTCGGCAACCGGATATTCGCGAACCTCTTTTTCACCATTGTCATTCGTAAAGACAACTTTTACGAGCTGGCGCAGTACACTGACACTCTGAACTTCTCCGGGATAGCCTTCCGGAGTTGTAGTTTTTGTTCCGATATGTGGCAGGGAACGATTGAGATGTTCATAAGCTTCCTGCTCATTTTTCAGACAGCACATCAAACGTCCGCATACGCCGGAAATCTTAGCCGGGTTGAGGGATAAGTTTTGCTCTTTTGCCATCTTAATAGAAACCGGCACAAAGTCGGACAGATAAGAGTGACAGCAAAGCGGTCGACCACATATGGCAATACCGCCAAGCATTTTTGTTTCGTCACGAACGCCGATCTGTCGAAGCTCGATTCTTGTGTGGAAAACGGATGCAAGATCCTTTACCAATTCGCGAAAATCAATACGACCATCCGCCGTAAAATAAAACAATAATTTATTGCGATCAAAGGTATATTCCGAATCGATCAGTTTCATTTCTAAACCATGTTTTTTGATCTTTTCCAGACAGATTTGAAATGCCTCTTTTTCTTTCTCTTCGTTGGAAGCACATACGGCAGCATCTTCCTCGGTTGCCACGCGCATTAATGGCTTGAGTGGCTGCACAACCTGATCATCGGTTACTTCCTTGGGACCAAGAACAACAGTACCGTATTCAACACCGCGTGCTGTTTCCACAATGACGTGATCCCCTTTTTGTACCGTAAAGCCGGTTGGATCAAAGTAGTATACCTTGCCGGGCTTACGGAATTTAACGCCAATAATTTTTATCATAGAATTGTCTTGCCTTTCTTTTAGTCTATTATATTTAACACGTTTCCTTGATCACAAGCAGCATCAATTCGACGGCTAATTCAAAATTAACATTTGCGTCAAGACGAAGCTTTACTTTATTGATCGCTTCGATAATACGCTCTAATTCTTCATAGCTGCGTTTGCTTGCCTGCTTCGTGATCGTGCTGTATTCATCACGATATAAGAGCAGATTTGTGTCTTTCGTCGCCTTATACATTAAAATATCACGGTACCACAGAAGCATCAGATCTAAGTAATCGTAAAAATTACCCTTTTCTTTGGAAAAACCGTGTACGATCTCCATAATAGAAGATAATGGAAGATCATCGATCTGTTTTAACAATT
>OHZD01000905.1_pt1 | contig 12098 bp, 9 predicted proteins | sample 1580391 | NCBI WGS metagenome assembly OHZD01 (sample SAMEA3882510, study PRJEB24775) | human gut metagenome | biome: human-associated habitat; feature: intestine environment; material: feces | place: Netherlands | collected 2009/2010 | reverse complement strand
TGTTTGAGAGAGGGTTCAGTCATAATCTTACGTCAATGGAGCGTTCGTCTTTGCGGGTGATTTCACAATTGGGCTGGGCGCCGGTGGAAAACCTCTGGATGCTGGTGAGCATGCCCAGGGCGGCCAGCGTAAAGACCAGGTTGGTGCCCCCGAAGCTGATGAAGGGCAGCGGCAGGCCGGAATTGGGCACGGCGTTGGTTACCACGGCGATGTTCAGGATGGCGGGACAGAAAATGATGGCGACAATCCCCACGGCCAGAAACCGTCCGTAGGTGTCCCGGCACTGCATGGCCACGCCGATGCCGGCATACGTCATCAGGAAATAGCAGAGCAGGACGAACATGGTCCCGTAAAAACCGAATTCCTCTCCCAGCGGCGCGAAAATGAAGTCCGTGTGGGCGAAGGGAAGCGTGCCGTGTTTTTCCGCGCTGTTTCCCAGGCCCACCCCGTCCAGCCCCCCTCGGGACAGGGCGATGGAAGCACGGTACTGCTGGAGGCCGGCGCCCAGGCGGTGGGCGTCCAGGTCTTTCCAGGCCAGGAAACGTTCCAGGCGGTTGGCGTTGCTCTGCACCAGAACGTACAGGGCCGTTCCGGCCAGGGCGAAAGCCCCGCCCAGGTAAATTTTGCGCGTTCCGGCCACAAACATGACGCAGAACGCGGCCAGGGCCAGGGCTACGGAGGTGCCCATGTCCTTTTCAAAAAGAATCAGGGCAAGAGGAATGCCGAAGATAAGGCCGGGCATCACAAAACCCCACCAGAAAGAGGTGGTGCGGTCCCGGTACAGGGCCAGCCAGTTGGCCAGGGCCATCATCATGCAGAGTTTGGCGCATTCGCTGGGCTGGAACTGCATGCCGATGGTGATCCAGCGGCGTTCCCCGTTGATTTCCTTCCCGATGCCGGGCACATAGCACAGCACCAGCAGAAAACAGGCCCCTCCAAGGATCCACCAGATATACTTCCTCCATATCCGGTAGTCTATCCGGGAGAGAATCATGGCCCCCACCAGCCCGGCGCAGGCAAAGGCGGTCTGCTTGAACAGGGGTTCGTACGGGTGCTTGGTTTCCTCCGCCCACGCCGCCGTGCTGGATACCATCACCAGGCCTACGACCAGAAGGCAGATGACGAAGAACCAGACCAGAATCATGCAGACTTTGGAAGACATGGCGGCGGAAGGGCAGGAAGATGCCTACTTTTTGGGGATCATGATTTTTTGCCCGATTTTGAGACGCGCTACGTCCCGGTCATTCATCTTGTTGAATTTTTGGAGGGTACGCCAGTTCATTTTGTATTTGCGGGCGATTACGGAGAGGGTTTCCCCTTTCTTCACAATGTGGGGCACGCTTTCCGGCTCCAATTCCTCCGCGGCGGACTTTTCCGGTTCAAATTTGTCTCCTGGCCGGGCCGGAATGACGAGCGTGCTTCCGCTGACAAGGCGCTGAACTTTGGGATTGACGGCTTTCAGGTCATTGACGGCCACCTGGTTGTCACGCGCGACGCGTTCCCAGGTATCCCCCGTGCGCACGATGTGGCGCGCAGGACCTGCCACCGGAGCCGCATCCGGAATGTGTTCCTCCGCCACGGGGGCCGGCTGCCTGTTGGGGCGCGCGTCCACTACCTGTTCCGGCTGCGTGATGGTGACCGGGGCCGCGGGTGGCGCCTGGGGAACCTGGGACAGAGCGGCCGGGGGCGCTGCGGGAGCGGGGCGCTGCGGGACGGTGGGCGGCGCGGGCAGGGCGGCTGCCATTTCTACGGTTTCCGCCGTGTTTCTGAACCAGGTGCTGCGGACATAAACGCCGCCGATGACGAGAAGATGAAGAAGAAGAAGGACGACGAGCCAGCGCACGACGGTGCTGCTGGGCGCATCGTCTTCAAATTCGGAAACGCGGGCGCGGTATTTGCTGAGTTTGGCGCGTAATACGGTGCCCATTTTGCGTTTCGGACGGGTGCGTCCGGTCGGATTGTGATCAGGTATTTTGGTCGTTTTCATGATGGTCGTTTTCTGGTGAATTGTCAGGAAAGGGGGGGCAGGGCATTCACCGCGTCCCTGAAGGCCTGGCCGCGCTGGACATAGCCGGTGAACATGTCAAAGGAAGAAGTGCCGGGAGAGAACAGGACGGTGTCTCCCGGCAGGGCGAGAGAACGGGCCTTTGCCACGCAGGCCTCTACATCTGCGGCTTTTTCCGTGGGGACTGCGGGGGAAAAAGCGTGCTGGAGCTGGTCCGCAATCTGGCCGAATACCACGCAGGCGCGCACTTTTTCTTTCAGCATGGGCTGCAAGGGCACGTAATCCAGCCCCTTGTCCTTGCCTCCGGCAATCAGGATGACGGGGGAATGCTGTGATTTCAAAGCCGCTTCCAGCGCGTGCAGATTCGTGGCTTTGGAATCGTTCAGCCACAAAACGCCGTCCAGTGTGCGGACGGTCTCGCAGCGGTGGCCGGGGGGCGTGAACTCTTTTAATACATCTGCGGCTGTTTTTGCGGGAATGCCCAGGTGGCGGCATGCCAGGACGGCGGCCATGGCGTTTTCCGCATTATGGCGCTGGTTCAGGGCGGTCTCTTCCAGGTTCAGCAGGGAAGCGCCGCCCTCCAGGATCAACGGTTCGCGGTAATAAAGATCAGCCGCCGGATCTTCCGGGCTGAAGGTGAGCACGGAGGCTTTCAGGTGCGGAAGCCGTTCCCCGGAGCGGACGACGGCCAGGTCTTTTTCCGTCTGGTTGTCGAAGATATGGAGTTTGGCGCGGTGGTAATCCTCCACGGATTTGTAACGGTCCATGTGGTCCGGCGCAAAATTGAGCCATACAGCCACATCCGGGTGAAAATCGCGGATGGTTTCCAGATGGAAAGAGCTGACCTCCAGCGCCAGCACATCCGGCACAGAATCCCGGAGCAGGATTTCCGCCACCGGAACGCCGTAATTGCCGCAGGCAACGGCAGTCTTTCCGGCGCGCAGCAAAATCTTTTCCACCAGGGATGTGGTGGTGGTTTTGCCGTTGGTTCCGGTGATGGCGATGATGCGGCCATGGTAAAAGCGGCATGCCAGCTCCATTTCACCGATGGTTTCCACGCCTTCCCGTCCAAAGGATTTGACAAAGGGGCTGTCCGTCTCAATGCCGGGGGAGATGACCACCAGATCCGCATGAAAGGCGCGTCCGTCTTCCTCCGTGGCGGCGGTATGCAGGGGAATGTCTTCCGGCCATCCGTCAATGGAGGAGGAAGCGTCAAACACGCATACCCGTGCACCATGCGTCATGGCGAGGCGCGCCGCGGCGCGTCCGCTTCTTCCCGCTCCCAGAACGGCGATGTTGAGGTTATTGAGCTGCATGTTCGTGGTTTGTCAGGCGGTAGTAATCAGGAAAAGGCCCAGGAAAGCCAGCAGGAGGCTGATCATCCAGAAGCGGGCAATCACCTGCGTTTCTTTCCAGCCTTTGAGTTCAAAATGGTGGTGGATGGGAGCCATGGCGAAGATGCGTTTGCCGTGGCGCAGCTTGTAGCTGCCCACCTGCAGGACGACGGACACGGCTTCCATGACGAAGACGCCCCCGATGACGATAAAGAGAAGCTCCTGCGCCGTGCAGACGGCAGCCATACCGAACGCGCCGCCCAGGGCCAGGGAACCGGTGTCTCCCATAAATACCTTCGCCGGGTAGCAGTTGTGCCACAGGAAGCCCAGGCAGGCCCCAACCAGGGCCATCATGAAGACGCTGATTTCTCCCGCGCCGGGGTGGAAGGGAATATCCAGGGAATCAGCCGTCAGCCAGCTTCCGCAGAGGACGGCAATGATGGCGTAAGTGATGCCCGTGGCGACAGAGCAGCCGGAGGCAAGGCCGTCCAGGCCGTCCGTCAGGTTCACCGCATTGGAGGCGGACATGACCACCACGACGCCGAAAGGAATGTAAACGAACCATGGCAGGTTCACCTGGCCATAGAACGGAATGAACAGGGAGGATATGTAGTCGTGAAGTTCCACGCGGGGACTGCCTTCCGGGTACAGGTACAGGAAGGTGACGCCGGCCAGGCCGGCCAGGAACTGGACGAGGAGTTTTTTACGTGCGGAAATGCCGTCCGAGGTTTTTTTCGCCACCTTCAGGTAATCGTCCCGGAATCCCAGCAGGCCCAGCGCCAGGGTGACGATCAGGCAGGAAATGATAAAGGGATTGCCCATTCTGGCGCACAACAGGGTAGCCGCCGTCATGGAACCCACGATCAGCACGCCGCCCATGGTGGGCGTTCCCGCCTTGGCTCCGTGGAGTTCCGCCAGCTTGTGCACTTCCTCCGCTGTCCTGATGGGCTGGCCGATTTTCAGGGAAATCAGCTCCCGGATGACCCGCGGGGCGAAGATCATCGTCAAGGCAAAGGAAACCAGGCAGGCCAGGAGGGCTCTCCCTGCCGGTCCTGCAAATGCCCCTGAGGGGCTGAACTGTTCAATGAGGGAATGCATACAATTTACTGTGGCGGAAAGGTAAGGTTCATGACTTGCTCCATCCGGGCAAGACGGCTGCCTTTGAAGAGGACGATGTCTCCCGGCGCCGTATGGCTGCGGAGCCATTCGGCCGCTTCTTCCGCGGAGCTGAAGTTCAGGCGTTGAGTGAATGAATTGGGAGAAATAGCGTCCGTAATCCGGGCGGCGTCCGTTCCCACGCTGACGACGCAGTCAAGACGGAGTTCTTCCGCCGTGCGGCCCACCAGAACATGCCCTTCCTCGGAAAACACGCCCAGTTCCCCCATTCTGCCCAGCACCGCAAAGCGTCTGCCGGCGCAGGAAAGCTCTGCTAAGGTGCGCAGGGCGGCCTGCATGGAATCCGGGTTGGCGTTGTAGGTGTCATCCACTACCAGAATGCCGTTGATCCGGGAGCAGTGAAGCCTTCCGCCCGTAAGCCGCGCCTGGGTGAGACCGGAGGCGATTTGCTCTTTCGCAAGACCTGCCACCCAGCCGGCGGCGGCGGCCAGAAGCGCGTTGGTTACCATGTGCCGGCCGTGGACGGGCAATTCCACCTCTTCCCGGCAGAAATCCGGGATGGAAAGGATGAAGCGTGTTCCGTTCTCGGTAGAGACGGGATTTTCCGCGCGAACGGTTCCGGCGCCAATGCCGCAGTCAATACAGGCGGCGCGGGTGGATTGACGGATCATATCCGCATAATCGCAGTCCGCCGGAAAAATCATGAAGCCGTCTTCCGGCAGGCAGTGTGCCAACGTGCATTTTTCCCGGGCGATGTTTTCCCGGGAGCCTAGGTATTCCATATGGGAGGTGCCGATGCTGGTGATGATGCCGATTTTCGGGCGCGTCATTTCACACAGGGGAGCCAGTTCCCCGGAGTGGTTCATGCCCATTTCCCATACGGCGGCTTCGTCGGACGGGGCGGCCCGGAGGATGCTGAGGGGGACGCCGATGTGGTTGTTCAGGTTGCCCTGCGTGGCGATGGTGCGGAGCCCCTGTGAAAGAACGGAGGCCGTCAGATCCTTGGTAGAGGTTTTTCCGTTGGAGCCGGTCAGGCCGATGACGGTGAGGGTAAGCTCTGAACGCCACCAGGCGGCCAGCCTCTGAAGGGCTTCCAGCGTGTCTTCCACCAGAATGACGGCGCATGAGGGGGCCATGCCTTCCTCCACACGGCTGACGACGGCGGCGGCCGCGGTACGGGATGCCTCCGGGGCAAACAGGTTGCCGTCAAATTTTTCTCCCCCCAGCGCGAAGAAAACGGCATGGGGCGGCAAATGGCGGCTGTCCGTGCACACGCCGCCGGAAGCGACCCTGTCAAAGGGGCCGCTGACCAATTTTCCGCCGATGATGTTGCAGATGCCGTGCGCTGTGAGGGAAATCATGAAAGAAAGATGGAATAACGTGTTATGCCTGGGGGAATTCTTCCCGTTCCTTGATGAACATGTTGCGGCGCACTTCCTTGGCGTCGCTGAAATCAATGCGGCCGGTGGAAAGCTCCTGGTAATTTTCATGGCCCTTGCCCGCAATGAGGACGATGTCTCCAAGACGTGCCTGGTCAATAGCGGTGGCAATGGCCCTGGCCCGGTCCGGAATAATGGCGTATCTTCCTTCCGGCATGCCCGCCGCAATCTGGTTGATGATGGAGAGGGGTTCCTCGCTTCTGGGATTGTCGGAGGTGACGATGCAGGCGTCTGACAGGCGTGCGGCTGCGGCTCCCATCAGGGGACGTTTTCCCCTGTCCCGGTCCCCGCCGCAGCCGAACACGGTAATCAGGCGGCGGGAGCACAGTTCCTTGAGCGTCTTGCAGACGTTTTCCAGGGCGTCCGGCGTGTGGGCATAGTCAATGAAGATCTGGGCGCCTCCGGGGTGGGTGAATAGTTCCAGCCTGCCGGGGACCTGCGGAATATTCTGAAGGTTCGCAATGGCGTCCCGCACGGGGATGCCGGCGCAAATGACGGCGGCCAGCGCGGCCAGGCTGTTGTACATGTTGAACTTGCCGATCAGGGGGACACGGACCAGGTAGCTTTTCCCCTTGTATTCCAATTCGTACTCGCTGCCTTTGGCGGTGGCGTGGTGCACCAGCATGCGGAAATCCGCCCCCAGGGCGGACCCGTAGGTCTTTACGGTCATGCGGCCGGAGAACATTTCCGCCAGCCGGCGGCCGTAAGCGTCGTCGATGTTGATGACGGCCACGGGTTTTCGCCGGGATCTGGTGTCCTGCGCCATCTGTTCGAACAATTTCGCCTTGGCCTGGAAATAATTCTCCATAGTGTGGTGGTAGTCCAGGTGGTCCTGGGTCAGATTGGTGAAAATGCCCACGTTGAAATTGATGCCGGCCACGCGTTCCTGGTCCAGCGCGTGGGAAGAGACCTCCATGGAGACGCCGCGGCAGCCGTTTTCATACATTTCCTTCAGCAGGTGTTCCAGTTCCAGCGGTCCGGGCGTGGTATGGGTGGAAGGGGTGATTTCCTCTCCGTTGTCATAGGCGATGGTGCCGATCAATCCGGCGCGCAGCCAGGACTGCTTGAGCAGGGAATGGGCAATGTAGGCCGTCGTGGTTTTTCCGTTCGTCCCCGTCACGCCGATCATGGTCATGTGGCGGGAAGGGCGCCCGTTCCAGGCTGCGCCCATCAGGCTGACGGCCAGGCGGGAATCGTTCACTTCCACCCAGCTGACTCCGGCTTCCCTGGCTTCCTGCGTGCAGGGCATTTCCGCGACGACGGCGCAGGCTCCGCGGCGAATGGCCTCCGGGATGAATTCATGACCGTCCGCCCGGGTTCCTTTCAGGGCAATGTAGCAGGAACCGGGCAGAATGCGCCGGCTGTCGCATTCCAGATGTGAGATTTTCACCTGGGGGGAGCCGGTGAGCGTATGGGAGGGAAGGTCTTTGAGTAAGGTAAGTAGCTTCATGACGGGATTATCTGCGCGGCGGTTTGGATGGGGTGGAAGAGGCCTGGGCACGGGAGGCTTTTTTATTTGCCTCTGCGGAAGGGGAATTTTTGGGAATGTTCATGGCGGCCGCCAGGCGGGTGGCCAGTTTCTGGAAGACCGGGGCGCATACGGTTCCGCCTCCGGGATGGCAGTGCTTGGAAGTGGGATCGTCAATGACGACGAGGCAGACGAAGGCCGGGTCCTCCACCGGGAGCATTCCTACGAAGGAGACGGTGTAGCGGTTTTCAAAATAGCCGCCTGTAGGCTTCACCTTGTGGGCGGTTCCGGTTTTGCCTCCCACGTTGTAGCCTTCAATCCGCGCTCTTTTGGCGGTTCCGTCCAGATCCGTAACGTGGAACAGGGCGTTCCGAAGGTCCCGGGCCGTCTTGACGCTCATGACCCGGCATACCTCCACGGGGGGGGAAGGCTGGAAGTTCTTGTCATCCACATAAATGCCGTCAACCAGCCGGGGGCGCATGCGCACGCCGTCATTGGCTATGGCGGCATAAGCCATGGCGACCTGCAGGGGGGACACCATCAGGGAGTAGCCGAAGCTGATGCGGGAAAAGTTGACAAAATTGCTGCCGTCCTGGCACTGGCTGTTGGTTTCCCCCGGCAGGTCGATGCCCGTTTTGGAGGAAAACCCGTACAGATCAAAGTATTTTTTATACGTGGGCCAGCCCGATTTCAGCGCAATGCGGAAGGCGCCCGGATTGCTGGATTTTTTCAACACGCCCGCTACGGTCAGACCTCCATAGGAACGGGGGGCGTCCGTGACGGGGCGGGAACCGGGCACCGGATAGGGGGTGCAGTTAATCATGGTGTCGAACGTGGCCTTTCCGCTGTCCACGGCGGATGTGACGGAAACTATTTTAAAGGTGGAGCCGGGTTCGTACAGGGACTGAACGGCGAAATGGTAAGCGCCTTCCTGAAGGCCCTCGCGCGTATTTAAATTATAGTGGGGCCGGCTGGCCATCGCCAGAATGCTGCCGGTCTTGGGTTCCACCACAATAATGCAGCCGCGGGGTTTGTGAGTCTGATCCGTGTAAAGGGAGATGGCTGCGTCCAGCTCCTCCTCCACGATCGTCTGGTACTCCATGTTTACCGTCAGGCGCACGTTCAGCCCGTCCACGGCATCCTTGAAGCGGGAATCCGCGGAGGGAATGATGCGTCCGCGGCTGTCTTTCCGGTACTCCCTGATGCCGTTGTGGCCCAGCAGCTGGTCGTCAAGCTGCTTTTCCAGGCCGGAAAGGGCTACGGGCCGGGGGCCGCTGTCCTTCGTCTGGGCGATGTAGCCAAGAATATGCACCATGCATTCCGGCACGGAATAAACGCGTTTGGAGGAAGTTTCAAAACGGAATCCCTGGACGCGGGCGTTCTGGATAGCCTGCCGCAGCAGTTCCGCTTTTTCCTCGGACAGGTTTTTGGCAATGACGATGCGCTTCTTGGGAATCGCCCCGTCTTTTTCCACCGTATTGATGATATCCTGCACGCTCATGTCCGGCAGGAAGGGGGCAATCACTTTGGCGGCGTATTCCAGGTGCGCCTGCACGTATTCTTTCACCATCTCCGGCTCGTAAAGCTCTTCCAGCTTTTTCCTGGCCATGTCCACCCCTTCCGGCCCGTCTTCAGGCTCTTCCAGCAGGATTTTCGCCAGGTTATGTTCCTTGCTGCCGTCCTTTTTGCTGGCGGCCTGCCCCAGAATCTTGCTGCGGAAGCCGGAAACGAGCTTCTCCTTTTCCTTATCCGTTGCGGCTTTCTCCCAGAAGGGGGAATGGACGGCCTTGGAATAAGCCAGAGCCCAGCTGATAGTCTTGGGGTCGTTCAGATGATAGCCGTCCGCAATCAACTCAGAGCTCTGCATATTGCTGGTGAGGATTTCCTCATTGGCATCCATGATGCGGCCGCGCTGGGGCAGGAGAACCTCCCGTTCAATAATGCCGCCGCTGGAAACGCCGCTCGTTTTCCTGGGGGAAACCAGCTGAAGATTGACCAGCGACAACATCAGCCAGATGACCGCCGCGCCCGCCAGGCCGCACAGGACGAGGCTTCTTCTGGCAAATCTGGACTTCGTGATCGTGATCATGAACGGCTCAACGCGTTTAATGGCCTGCCGCGGCGATGCGGGAAGCGTTTTCGGAAGAAATGTATTCTACGGCTGAGGGCTCGATAGGCTGCAGATTGGACTTGTCCTGGGCCAGTCTGTCGCGGATGGCCCAGCGGCTGGTCAGGGAGGAAGTCTTGGAATGGTAATATTCCTTTGTGAGTTCGCAGGAGGCAATTTCTTCGTTCATCTGCTTGATGTCGCGCGCAACCTGGATCTGGTCGTTTTTCAGCACGGCGTAAGTGATGCCCGCCCCGCAGGTAAGGGAGGCGAAAGCAATGAGCCACATGATCATGCTCACGCTGATCTGGTGGCCGGTGAAACGTTGTTTGAATCTTTTCATGGCGGTGGCGAAAGAGAGATGGTCAGATGATTTTTTCCACGCCGCGCAACTTGGCGCTGCGGGAACGGGGGTTGATTGAAAGTTCTTCTTCTCCCGCAGTAACGGGCTTGCGGGAAAGCGGGCGGAAACAGTAATCCGGGTTGGGGCGGGGAGCCGGCCATTCCGGGCGGTCTATTTCCGGACGGCTCCGCAGCTCGAAGAACTGCTTGACCCTGCGGTCTTCCAGGCTGTGGAAGGTGATGACGGCCATGCGGCCCCCCTGCCCAAGCAGGCGCACGGAGGAATCCAGCAGGGCGTCCAGGGCATCCAGCTCGCCGTTGACGGCTATTCTCAGAGCCTGGAACGTGCGGGTGCCGGGGTGTTGCCTTCCTTTGCGCGGCAGGACGGATTCCACGATGCGGGCAAGCTGTGCGGTCGTGGTGATGGGGGCTTGGGCGCGGGCTTTTCCAATGGCGCGGGCGATGGCGCGGGAAGCGCGTTCCTCTCCGAATTGCCAGATAATGTTTGCGATTTCTTCTTCCGGGGCTTCATTCACCAGATTCCGGGCGGAGAAGGCGGCGCGGGTATCCATCCGCATGTCCAGAGGGCCGTCTTCCCTAAAGGAAAAGCCGCGGGCGGCGGTGTCAAGCTGGTGGGAGGAAACGCCCAGATCCGCCAGCAGCCCGTCCACCCGGGAAACCCCCTGCTGGGAAAGAATGCTTTCCACATCCTGGAAGTTGCCGGCGAGCGCCTTGAAACGGGAACCGAAGCGCGCCAGTCTGAGCATGGCGGCGCGGCGGGCGTCCGCATCGCGGTCAATGCCCCAGACGGTGGCTCCCTGTTCCAGCAGAAGTTCCGTATGGCCGCCGCCGCCAAGCGTGCAGTCCACGATGAATTTACCGGGGCCTGCCTTCAGCATGTCCACCGTCTCATGCAACAGAACGGTAATGTGCCGGAAGCCGGTTCCGGAAACGGCCCCGTCCGCTTCCGCATCAACGGCGGCAACGGCGTCATCCCCCAGTTCGGAGATCAGGGCGTCCACCCTGGCAGCGGCTTCCCTGGCTTTCAGGGCTTCCGTGTGGTACGCGTCTTCCCAGTTCATGGAGGGGGCCAGCGCCTTCCAGGAGCAGACCAGCTCATCCACTCCTTTTTCCTCCGTCAGCTCCGCAATCACATGCACATGGTTGCGGCAGACGCTCCACGCCAGCACGCGGCAGGACGTTTCTTCCGCGAGCCCGTTTGCCAGGGCCAGCGCCTCCTCCGTGCGGACGTGCGTACCCGCGCCCGCGCGTAAAGAAAGCTCAATATGGTTGTCAAAAGCCCGGTTCAGGCCGGAAGACAATGCGCCCAGCTTGCCATAGGCGCCCTTTTGCCCGGCCAGGGACATCTCCGCCATGAGGCGTGCCTTTTCCTGCTGCCAGGCAACCATATCCTGCGCCGGAAGGGCATCGTGCCCCCAAAAAACGATGGAATAAGCCGTGAGTTCCGCATGCAGCCCGGTTCTGGCTCCGATGCCCAGGTCGGAAGCAAGCCAGCCCGGGCGCAATGCAAGCGTTGCGCAGGGGCGTGCCTGAGGATCGGGCGGAATGGAGGAATCTGGGGGCATGAAGGAAAGTCAGAGAATGCCGTAGGATTGGTTGATGTCGGAGATGCTGGCGTTCTCGCGCCGGGAAACTTCTTCATAGAGAGAGGGTTCCCACAATTCGAAATATCCTCTCCGCGCAGCGAGCCGGACGGAGGAACTGAGCTGTGCGTGTTCGCACATTTGCTTGGGTATCAGTAGCTTGCCTTGAGCGTTGATGACAGCCTCCACACAGTTGGCGTATAATTTACCGATGAACAGGTCGATCTGCGCTTCCGTATAGCCGGGCGTTGCTTCTATCTTGTCAATGAGTTGCTGGAATTTTTCCCGCGTATAGGCTTTGACGGTCGGCAAATCAAGGCGCCGGCCGGATAACAGGAGCAGGGCGCAACCTTCGGAGGGCCTCCATTCGGCCGGAATGGCAATCCGGTTTTTGGGGTCCAGCTTGTGCGTGTATGCACCAAAAAGGTTGTCTGATACACTGCTCATCGCATGCAAGTACACTACGTAGTGACTTCAATACACTTTAATGCACCTGAAATGTCAACCCCGTACTGGAAAAAAGTATTTTTTCATGTTCCCATGTCATAAAAAAAAGCATGGATACGGTCTTGCTCCCTTCCGGGGGCGGTATTATATTCCGCGCATGATGCAGTTTTGCGTGTTGGGCAGCGGCAGCGGGGGAAATGCCACCATTGTCAGGGCGGGGGAAACCGTCCTGCTGG
>OHZD01000897.1_pt1 | contig 12197 bp, 10 predicted proteins | sample 1580391 | NCBI WGS metagenome assembly OHZD01 (sample SAMEA3882510, study PRJEB24775) | human gut metagenome | biome: human-associated habitat; feature: intestine environment; material: feces | place: Netherlands | collected 2009/2010 | reverse complement strand
CAACCGCCCGTATCCCCCACGCCATCACCAACCCCAATACGCATATCCATACGACCCACCATATTCCAGCAGCATCATCCGACCCGATACCTCACCCACAAAACTCCAATCATTAATCAATAGCAAGGTACTTATGCCCACTGCGTGGGCAAGCCGGTATCCAACGTGATAACGGGGTAGAATTGGTGTCATGCGTGGGCATATCGTCAAGGTCACCACCGGGGGGCGTTCCCTGGAGGAGTACCTGAAAGGCTGCAATCAGACCGGACAGGGCCTCGAAGCGTACCTTGGCGAGCATTCTGACGGTCTGCGCTTCCATCGTTACGCGGATGGCACGAAATGTTCCTCGAAGCGGTTGCGTGACGGCGGTTTGGAGATGCTGCTGGACGGGCGCGACCCGGACAGCGGGGAGCTGTTGAAGTCGTTCCGTGCGGGGAACGTGCGCGCCTATGAGATCCCTTTGAACGACAGTAAGGATCTGGACGTGGCGTCGGTCGTGTACGGGGACGTGCGCGAGGCCCGCATGAAGGCCCAGGCGCGTGGCGAGGAGGCGGTCAGGAGGTTCCTGGCCGAACGGCTGACGGTGCGTCTGCGCTGCGGGGACGGCAGGCGGCGGTGGGTGCGGCCGGACGAGGTGATGTTCGTGTCCGCGACCCATTTCACCAGCCGTGCCGGCGACCCCGAGCTGCACCGCCACCTGGAGCTGATCAACCGGGTGCGGGTCGGCGATGAATGGTACAGCATCGACAGCAGCCGACTGTTCGGCATGTACGAGAACATCCGTTCCGTGTACGAGACCACGGTGTACGGGGACGCCGGCCTGTGCGACGCGATGGCCGCGCACGGCATGACGCTGGACATGCAGGGGCGTGTGCCGGAGCTTGGGAATGCTTCGGACGTGTTCAGCAAACGCCGGGACGCGATCAATGCGCGTATGGCCGAGCTGGTGGACGAGTGGAGGGCCGCGCATGCGGACGGCATGCGCCGGGTGCGTGATCCGGGGACCGGCGATGTCGTGGGCATGGTCGGCTACGGGACGGTGGCGGAGCCCGACGAGCGGACCCTGATGCGTCTGCGCCTCCAGGCATGGGCCGACACGAGGCAGGCCAAGGGGCGGTGGAACACGCGCGTGGACTACGGGGCGTGGAACGAGGAGCTGCGCGCCGCTGGCTACGACATCCCCGCCATGCTTGCCGGCGCGGCGGCGGATCCGCGGCCACGGGCCGTCGGGTTCGGTGCCGACGCGGTGCGGCGGTGCGCCGTGGCGGCCGTCGCCGCGTTGCGCGAGATGAACAGCGCGTGGAGCCTGGAACAGCTGGAGGTCGCCGCCTACGACCAGGTGCGCCTGACCGGGGCGACGGGAACGCGCGACGAGCTGCAGGCCCTGGCCGAGGGGATACGCGACCGGGCCCGGGAACTGTGCGTCATGCTGAGCGAGGACCCGCGGGCGAGGGCCGGTTGGGTGAAGTCGCTGACGTGCCGGGCCGTGGTCGAGTGCGAGGACGAGCTCAGGGGCCGTCTGGCCGCCCGCGGCGTCGAGGAGACCGCGAACCCGCGTCTGGACGATCTCGCGGAACGGTACACGCTGGACGCCGGACAACGCGAGGCCGTCGAAACGATCTGCAAGGGCGATCCCCTCGCCGTGGTCGAGGGCGCGGCCGGCGCGGGCAAGACCCACATGCTCAACGCGGTCAACGACTATTGCCGGGAGAACGGCAAACGGTTGGTCATCGCCACGCCGACCCAGAAGGCGGCGCTGGTCGCGGGCGAGGAGGTCGGCACCGGGACGGGGACCCTGATGCGTCTGCTGGAGGCATACGGCTGGCGGAACGACGAGACCGATCCCGAACACCCCTGGTATCGCGTGGCCGAGGGGCAGTCCGACCATCGCGGCAACACCTACCGGGGCGTGCCCGACGAGTACCGGCTGGACCGTGACACGTTCCTGGTCGTGGACGAGGCCGGCATGATGGACCAGGACCAGGCGCTTGCGCTGCTGCGCGTGGCCGACGAGACCGGGGCGAGACTGACGCTGGTGGGCGACACCATGCAACTGAATGCCGTGGGCCGCGGCGGCGTCATGCAACTGGCCGAACGGTACACGGGCAACGTGGTGGCCATGCGCGACGTGCACCGGTTCAAGGACCCCGACTACGCGGCCTACACCATCCGTCTGCGCGAACGGACGCCCGCCAACGCCGAACGGTTGGCCGGCGAACTGTTCGATCGCGGCATGGTCCGGCATTGGGACAGCGACGAGGCGACCGTGAACGCGATAGCCGCCGCGTGGATGGAGCACCCGGACACCACGATCAGCACCGTCACGAACCGGCAGGCCGCCGAGGTCAACCGGGCGATCCAACGGTTGAGGCTCGACGCCGGCCAGTTGGGCGACGAGCGTTGCGCCTCCATGATCGACGGCCAGGAGATCCATGTGGGCGACATCGTCATGACCCGCAGGAACGACAACCATATAGGCGTGGCGAACCGGCAGACGTTCGCCGTGCTCGGGATCGACGAACGGTCGGGGATGCTCGTCGGGGACGGGAAACGCACCTACAGGCTCCCCGCCGAATACGTGGCCGAGGCCGTGCAGCTCGGCTACGCGAGCACCACCTACGGCGCCCAGGGCGTCACGAGCGGGCACGCGATCTTCTACGCCGCCGAGGGCGCGTCCGGTGCCGACGCCTATGTGGCCCTGACCCGCGGTAAGACCGGCAACCAGGTGTTCATGACCGCGGGCGGCGACGAGGACGCCCTCGACACCCTGACCCGCATCATCGCCAGGGACAAGGGAGACAAGGGGCTCGAAGCCGCCGAGAACAGCCTCCGCGAGCAGATCGAGCAGATGGCCGAACCCGTCGACGCCGGCCTGAACGCCGAGGAGTCGTCCGAACTGCGTGACCTCGACCGATGGCTGCAAGAACGGAAGACCGGCCTCCTGCAGGGCGCCGATCGAAGGGTATGGGCGTCGGAGCCGTTGCCGGAGCTCCATGCGGAGATCGAACGGGAGCAGCGTCGCGCCGGCGAACTGTCCGAACGCATCCGCGACATGCGGGATCAGTACGATACGGCGCGGAGCCGGGCCGAACACGTCGCGGACGATTACCGGGACCGCCTGCGCGAACTATCCGACGAATGCGGCGCGGCGCTTGACGCCGAGACCGCAAGGCTTGAACGGGACATGGCGGACGACTGGCGGGACGTGCACCGGCTGCTGGAACGCCATCACGAGGACGAGACCGAAAGGCTCCGCCTGACCGACCGGAACGAACCGGGATACAGGAGCTTCGTGATGGGCCGACGCCGACTGGCCGGAGAGGCCACCGAACGCGCGAACCAGTCGCTGATGCGATACCAGGCCGCACGGGCGGAGTTCGAGGACCGGTGGCACATCGGCTACGGCGAATACCGGAGCAGCCATGAGCTTCGCGCCGCCCTGGCCCGGGCCAGGGCCGAGGAGACGCCGGCCGTGACCGATCTGCGCGATCGGATGCGTGACCTCGAACACGAGCGGGAACGTGATCCGGAGATCAGTGCGCCGGAGCGTCTGCGCGCCCGTGTCCAAGAGCTCGGCAACGAATACGAGGAGGTCCTACGGACCAACGCGGACCGCCGGAGCATGGCGGACATACGGCAGGCGGAGACCCTGGACGACCGGGCTCGTTTGGTCGCGTTGCGCGACATGCGCAGACCCGACGCGATCGATGAGTACAACTCCGTCCTCGGCCGGCTCGAAGAGGGTTGGGGCCGCGGGTTCTGGAACGAGCTGACCGGATTCCGGGAGGAACATCCGAACTGGGGCGGATGGGCCATGCCGGTGCTGCGGAACGACCAGTTCAACTACCGCGACGAATTCGAACCGTACTTCAAGGAACCGGAGGACATACGATACCGCGACGACGCCGTGCTCGGCACCCTGGTCGAGACCGCCGCCTACCAACGCCTGGACCGGGACCAGCTCCGCACCATGACCCCACGCCAGATCGACCAGGCGACCCGGAAGCTCAGGAAGAGCCTCGAAGTGCGCGAACACGACAGAACCGCCATCGACCAGGCATGGCAGGACGCCCCGCGCGGCGAGCAGATCACGAACGACCTGGCCGAACTCGAACGGGCCCTCGGCCACCGACCCGGATGGGCCGACTACACCGCCATGCTCCGCGAACGCGAGACCGAACACCTGCTCGGCTACGACGACTCCCAGCCCTCGATCTCGTATGATGCAGACCCCTTCCAAGCGACGCCGACATGGTCGGCGGGAGCGGGCCACGGCGCAGGCTACGGTGCCGGCATCTGACCCCGGGGTCGAAGACCATCGGCCACGCTACAATAAATAAATAAATAAATAAAAATAAATATTTAATAACATGGAGGCAGGATGATCATCGGCGTGATCAACATCAAGGGCGGGGTCGGCAAGACCACCAGCTCGCTGGCGATAGCCACCGCGGCCCAAAGATCCGGACTGAGCGTGACGGTCGTGGACACCGACCCGCAAGGCAGCGCCACGCTGTGGGCACAGGCCGCCGAGGACGCGGACGACCCGCTCCCCTTCCCCGTCGTGTCGAGGAACCAGGCCGAGATACGGCGCATGCGCGAACGCCGCCCGGACCGCAACGGCGAACTGATCGTCATCGACACCCCGCCGAACGGGTCCGTCGTGGACGAGGCCATCAAGACCGCGGACTTCGTGGTCATCCCCACCCTGTCCTCGCCCATCGACCTGCAGCAGACCATGCTCACCGCCGCCCAATGCCAGGACGCCGGCAAGGACTACGCCGTGCTCATCGTCATGGCCCGCAAGGGCACCAACGCCCTGCGCGCGTTCAGGACCGCCGTCGAGGAATACGGTGCCGGCATCTTCGATACGGAGATCCCGCTGCGCGAGGACTTCAAGGCCGATTTCGGCCACACATTCAGAAGCAACCTCAACGGATACGAGGACGTGTGGAACGAACTGAGAGGGGAACTGCGATGAAGAAGGCCTCGGGACGACTCACCATGAGCATGCAGCCACGCCGAGAACTCGAAGGAAAACCCGTGACCAAGCTCATGGACGTGCAGGACAACACCGGCCGCGGCGACGGCGAAACCGTCCGCAAGGTCATGACCACGTTCCAGATGGACGCGGACCTCAAAGCCGAACTCAAACGATACTGCGCGGACAACGGCATGAAAATGGGCGAGACCATCAACCAAGCCATAGCGAGAATGCTGCACGAATAGCCGCAGAATCCTAGAACAGACATCGACGTCCCGGACAGGCGCGTGCCCGAACGCGGGCAACGCAAAGGGCCGGTGCCCGAAGACACCGGCCCAACGCTTACTGAAAGGGGGTGGAATCAGGGCCACCCACCGGTCTCGGCCATCCTCCCGAAGAAGTCGTTGCGCACCGCCTTGGAATGGGAGGAAGTTTGCAGTGCCTCGAACCGGCACTTCCATGTTAGCCGATACCATCGTTCATGTCGAGAAGGTCTTGTTGCAGGGACCAGAACGACCGTCCGGCAACCGCCGGACGACGCTGCCGCGCCAGTCGCGGCGCGGCTTACTGAAAGGATTGCGCCATGCGCAAACCAGAAAAGGGGCCGCGCGGCGGCCTCGTGGTCTGGCTGATGGCGGTCATCGTCATCTGCCTCGCCCCCGCGATGCATCCCATCGCGGCCGACATCGCGGTGCTGTCACTCACGGCATACGCGATCAGCGCACACAGCCGCCAATAACGGCACCACGGCCCGTCCGAGCTTCCACGCCCGGACGGGCTTTCAGCTAAGAATATTTTCAGTAGTCAATCGCATCCCGCCATGTGTCATACTGGCATGTGGCCGATGTTTCGGGGCCGGTGACTCGTCGTTCGTCAATCGTGTGGCCACTGAATATGATTTCGCAGGAGACGTTGTCTTCCACTCCGCCGGAATCACGTTCAACCGTGAAGGTGAGCGGCCTGTCGTTCTCAAGCCAATCGTCCGGAGCGACTTTCAACCAGTCCCCTTTGATTCGGGTTTCGAGAACCGTCTCGCTCTGCGACTCAATCCTGACGGTCCCCGACTCCGCATAGGCGCGAAATTCGAGATGAGCGCCGGCATCGTCGCTTTGAACCGGTGCTCCGGTACAACCCGACATGAGCGCAAATACCGCCAGACACAGGCCGGAAAACAATGGTTGTCTCTTCCTCATCGATCGTTCCGCCGGTTCGGACCGCGCCACAGAATCCTGCACATAAGGGCGAGAACTGCTGTCACGACAATGAACACAGCCATCAACATGAATATGTTCATGGAAGAATCCGTGCCCATTGCGGTGTCGGAAGACACGACGCCGATAGATCCGCCGCCGGCTGAATCGTCAAACCCAGATGGCGCGTTCTTACGGATCGCGATGTCTCCCTGCTCCACTTGTACAGACTCGGGGACAATAGCGCGTGCAGCTTCGTTGAGAGGTGAGATTCTGCTGTTTTCCATCGAATAATACGCACGGGAGAAGCCATCGCTGATGAGAGTGGTGCTGTCATCATCATCGAGCAGGGACGCCTCTTCTATATCGGGAGAAAAATTCCCCACTTCCAGACTTCCGTTGTTGTCCCAGATCGTGATCCTTCCCACTAATCTACCTTCAACCTCAACGGGTGCCACCCAGTCGTAATCCTGCGGGTCCGTGATTGTGTTCGTTATGGCACCTGAATCGTCATAGCGTAGATAATGCACTTTATCGGCATAACCTATTGCAATCTGCGTGGATGCTTCAGGGCTTCCGTCGTTCTGGACAGCTTCCATAAGCGCCAGCGTTTGGGTCCTCGCCTCGTCGCTTTGAGCGAACTCGTTGATTTGCGTGCTCTCGGGCAGATTCTCCGCGCGAGCGATATCAGGGCAGACCGTTCCTATAGCAACGACAAATAACATCGCCGCGAATAATATACGGAACGCCTGAATCAGGGATTTACGAACATTATAGAATGTACTCATTTGTTCCCCCTTTATCGGCTAAAGCCATATCGTGTGTGCGTCCATGTATGACCACTTCCGCTTTTCATCCAGTCGTAAGTTCCACTGCTGTAATACGACTGCAACGGATCGATGTAAGAGACAACAAGATAGCCCGGATCAGAGGTATATCCCCTTATCACAAGCATATGGCCACCGCCGCTATCCCAGCCCCAACGTACCATCAACGGTTTGCTATTGTTAATTTGCCCGCTGATGGTTGCAGTGCTTGCGGCACTATTTATCATCGAACCTGTGTTGCGGATGCCCGCACTTGACAAGGCGCGCCTCACGTCAGTCGATAAATCTCCGGTTACATTGGCGCAAGAAGACGAGTTCTTCCCCCATTTCACATACTGGCATTGGGAAGAATTGCTGCCTCCCAGATATACGGATACGCTTTTCGATGTCGCGGCCCAGCACCAGTTACTTTGTTCCTGTACGTAAATTGGCACAGAAAGATATACAGAAGATGCGGATGCAGTCGTCACGCATGAGAGTGACATAACCAGCGCTGCTGCTAAACTAGTTACCATTGCGGCGATACGCCGCCGTCGCGGTTTCATCGGAATTTCCCCTTTCTCTGACGCGAAGCCCTCGTTGGATTCGCCGTCTCTTTAAGTATAGAACGGCTAATGGCCGTATGCCGGTTTCTTCGTTTGAATTTGCTTTTTTATACGCCAGAGCAATAATTCATGAATACCTCCAGTCAGAACAGCGTCATCTCGTCGGGATCATGCCAGACGTCATCCTCTGCCCCTGTCTCATCCGGTTCCCCTTCCACATAGCCGGCGGAGCCGGCGAACATGCTGCCGCCATGCCGCTTGCGTTCCTCGGACACCCGCCGCTGGATCTCCTCGCGCTGCCGTTGCTCCTCGGCACGGGACTCTGCCCTCGCACGCCGTTCCTCGGCGCGTTCGGCGTTCCTCCGCTCCCTCTCGCTCCGCTTGGTGTCGTCCTCACGGCTGCGTTCGATGGCCCGCGTCTGCGTCACCGTGGGCACGCTCGTCCGGTTCGGGAACACCGTCACCCGCTGCGGCCCCAACGTGAGCCTGCACGGGTACACCTCCACGACCTCGGCCACAGCAAGCTTGAACTTCCGCTTAAACTCCTTCAGCTCTGAGTCGCTGCCGAACTGCTGGTAGAGCTGCTGCCATGCGATCGTGACCGGCTCGTGCAGGTTGTAGACGCGCTTGGTCAGCCACCAGTACACGTCGATCGCCATCGGTTTGCGGAGCCTGGCTATCACCTTGAGGTCGACCGGCACCGGATGGTCGCGCAGCATATCCACGTAGCCTTGGCTCAGCTGCACCCAGTTCTCGAACAGGCCGTGGGACTGCGGTTCATTCCGCAGCCAATCGATGCGTGATTTCTCGGCGACGACGAAGTTGCGCATGTTCGTCTCGTTCTCGGTGTTGTTGGAGATGTGGTAGGAACAGGCGAACAAACGCTCCAGTTGGGGTTTGATGGATTTAAGCTGCCGTCCGCCGACCTGCACGTCAATCATGCGCAGGAACTCGCGGAACGTGGTGCCCAGATGTAATACGTTCGTTTCCGGGTCGAAGCACGGGTTATTCGTCTTGATCATCGTGCACGCCCACAGCTCGAATAGGCGCGGATACTTACCGTAAGGCAGACAATCCTCGCCACTGATGAACCGAACCACCAGATTGCCATTACGCCGGACTATCTCTCTGGCGTTGTCCTTGGGCCTCCTGTAGGGCAGGGAGACCTGCGCGGCGATCTTGGAAATGAAGCCGTGTGACATCCACGGTTCGTCCTCCGGGAGAGTCAGTTCCCCGGAACGGGTATCATCGACCATTGCTAATCACGCTCCTAGTTAACGTGGTTGCCATGCCTTCGGAGGTGCCAGCCTCGCGGGGGCATTTTTATACCAAATTTCGGTGTGTACTTTAGCCACCATGCTAGCAGGGCAGGTGTGTACTTTAGCCACCGACATGCGTGTACTTTAGGTACGTTCGGTGGATAACTGCGTGTACTTTAGCCACCAATGAGCGTGTACTTTAGCCACCGCGAGGGGCTTTAGCCACCATTTGAGGGGCTTTAGCCACCATTTGAGGGGCTTTAGCCACCGCAATGTGTCCTTAGCCCTTGTGGCAGTAGGGCTGAGCGGGGGTCCCAGATATACAGATATACAGATACTTAGAGAGCGAATTTTGAAAGGACCTCTGCCGGATGTGGATAACTCACGTGGGCTTTAGCCACCGTGAGACGTTTCGGCCATCTGAGGGGCTTTAGGTAGGTTTCCGTCATGCGTCGTGGGCTTTAGCCACCATTCGAGGGGCTTTAGGTACGCGCTGTGACCCCAGTCCTTGCAGGAATAGGATTGAGCGGCGGTTCTAGATATACGGAACGCACTGTTAAATCGTTGGAATTTCAACGGAACTTTGCTATCTGCATAGACGCCGTCATGGAAATGATTGCGCCGTTTTGGAACCTTATCGAACGTACGTCCGCGCTAGTCGGTATCGGCGTCCACTGGCGATGGGCGATCTACATCGCGGCGGCTACTCTGTTGGTCGAGGATACGTTGAGGATCATGAGGCGACCCTAAGCAAGTCAAGGGCTGTTTTGCTTCAATGTTTGTTCGACAGGTTCGGCAGTGTTTTTCCGCAGTGTGGGCTGATGGTTTTCCCCGGTGTCGTCATCGTTTCCCGGTGATGTGAGAGGCATCGGTGCCGCGGCCTGTATATTCCCGAGTTGCAATTCGAATTGGATTCGGCCGGTTGCCGCCGGCCGGCGCTCGGGAAGGAAAGGAACATGGCGATACCGATGCCCATTGTGCAAGATATCAGGAGACTCGACCGGCAGGGAATGTCGCGCGCGCAGATAGCGCGGCGTCTTCACGTGGATCGCGGGACGGTCGCGAAGTACGCGGATATGGAGGATTGCTCGCCCAAGCCGAAGGCGGATCGCAGGTACGGGTCGAAGATCGACCCGTACGCGCATCTGGTGGACGGGTGGCTGGAGGCCGATCGGATGCTGCCCAGGAAGCAGCGGCACACGATCAGGCGCGTGCACGACCGTCTGCTGGCGGAGACGGACTACGACGGCGAGTATTCGACCACGATGCGTTACGTGCACCGGTGGCGCGAGGCGAACCGCGGCGTGCCGGATCGCGAGGGGTACGTGCGGCTCGAGTGGGCGGCGGGCAGCATGCAGGTCGATTTCGGCGTGGCCCGGGCCCGGATCGCTGGCGAGATGGCGGACGTGCATTGCCTGGTGGTCTCGTTGCCGTATTCGAACATGCGGTTGTGCGTGGCGTTGCCGGGCGAGAACGCGGAGTGTCTGTGCCATGGCCTGATGCTCGTGTTCGAGCATATCGGGGGTGTTCCTCCCGTGATCGTGATGGACAACGCGACCGGTGCCGGCCGGCGCAACGCGAAGGGCGAGGTCGCGTTGACCGGGGTGTTCTCCGCGTTCGTGGCGCATTACCGGCTCGAGGTCCGGTTCTGCAACCCGTATTCGGGCAACGAGAAGGGCAGCGTGGAGAACGCGGTCGGGTTTTTGCGGCGCAATCTCATGGTGCCGCCCATGCGCGCGGAATCGTATGGGCAGTTGAGCCGTCTCCTGCTGGAGCGGTGCGACGGGCTCGCCAGGGACTCGTGTTGCCCGAGGTTGCCGGACGTGCCCGTGGCCGAGGTGTTCGACGAGGAGAGGGCCGCGTTGATGCCGTTGCCGTCCACGGCGTTCGACCCGGTTCGCTGGGAAAGCCGGACGGCCGACAAGTACGGGCTGGTCGACATCGACTCGAACCGGTACCTCGCCGGCCCCGATTCGGCGCGTTCCAAGGTGCTGGCCGCGATCCGGTGGGACACGGTCACGCTCGCATCGCCCGCCACCGGCGAGCTCCTCGCGGAATATCCCAGACAGTACGGACGGTCGCGCAATGTGGAGGATCCCGCGCTCGTGCTTCCCCGGCTCGCGGTCAAACCCCGCGCGTGGCGGGAAAGCTCGATCCGCCCGGACGTGCCCGACGATATACGCGCGTGGCTTGATTCCATGGACGAAAAGACGTTGAGGGAGAGCCTCAAAGCGATCGGGGACGCGTGCCGGGCGGCCGGGTTCGATCCCGCGATGCAGGCGTGCGGCGAGATCCTGCGCTCGAACAGGGACATGGGCCTGCACGCGGACTCGCTCACCCCTATCGCGTTGCGCATGCGCGACGGCGAGTGGGAATACCCCGGCGGGATCGAGGAGCCCGACCTGAGCGGCTACGACCGGTTCATCACCGGCACGGACGACGGAGGGGAAGAACGGTGAGCGTCAGACCCGATCCGGTGATCCCGGAGACCCGACGCAGGCGCGCGTCCACGACCGAGAAAAGCGAACGCATCCTGAAGATGAGCCGCAGCCTGACCCTGACACGCAGCGTGCTCGCCGGCACGCTCGCCGAGGCCACGCCCAACCAGCTCGACTTCATCGAACGATGGTTCACGGCCGAACTCGACTCGCGCGAGCGATCCAAACGCCTGCGCCTGCTCAAACAGGCCGGCTTCCCCGCCGACAAGACCCTCGACGGCTATGACTGGACCAACCTGAAGATGCCCGCCGACTGGGGGCGCGCGCAGCTCGAGAACCTCGACTTCGTCGCCGGATGCGAGGACCTCGTGCTCTACGGGCCCGTCGGCACCGGCAAGAGCCACCTGGCCATCGCGATCGGACGGCTCGCCTGCGAGCGGGGCGTCCCGGTGCGCTTCTTCACCGCGACCGGACTGCTCATGCGTCTGCGCCGCGCCCAGCAGGAGAACCGGCTCGACCGGGAACTCGCGAGCATCGGCAAGGCCCGACTTCTCATCATCGACGAGTTCGGCTACCTACCCATAGACGAGGAGGGCAGCAGGCTCCTCTTCCAGATCATTTCCGATTCCTACGAGACAAGGAGCATCATCTACACCACCAACATCGAATTCAGCGGATGGGGACGCGTGCTCGGCGACAAGAACATGGCCGCCGCCCTCATCGACCGCACCGTCCACCACGGACGGCTCATCAGATTCGAGGGCCGCTCCTACCGAAGCGAACACGCCCTCATGACCAAATAACCAACACAACGCAGACAGGCAGCGGCCGATACCGCACACCCTGCGGAAAACCCGCTGCCTACACTGCGGAAAAACACCGCTCACAAAGCGGACGCCAACTTGCTAAAACACACGCATGGGACGGTTGTTGATCTCGTCGACGATCTCCCTG
>OHZD01000895.1_pt1 | contig 12206 bp, 10 predicted proteins | sample 1580391 | NCBI WGS metagenome assembly OHZD01 (sample SAMEA3882510, study PRJEB24775) | human gut metagenome | biome: human-associated habitat; feature: intestine environment; material: feces | place: Netherlands | collected 2009/2010 | reverse complement strand
CATCCGTTTTGGTTTCTGAATCATGGAAACAATATCCTTCATCACCTTCATAATATACAAGCTGTCCACCTACATGGATCTCCCGACAAACGGTTTTCAGTGCTTTTTTCATGTTTTTCCTATTAAATTTTCCTCAGACACCTACATAAGTGAAACTTAGATTATGCCCAATACACAGTATTATTACTTATAACAACTAAATTACTTCTTGTCGTGCAATCTATTATTTATTCCAATACATCAGGTGTCCACCTTGTTCCAATATCGTTAGTTGGAAGTCGTTTTGTCTTGTATACAAAAGCCACACTATACCGTGCTCTCGTCACTGCAACATAAAACTTAGAAAGACTTTCATCCTTCATGTCTTTGGACTTTCCTGACAACCAATCCAGCATTGGTTTCGTCGGGTATATCAAGACTCTATTAAAAGTAAGTCCCTTGGACAATCCAAAATTCATCGTTTTTGGGATGGGATTTACCTTGGTTCTTTTATCATACCGCAACTGAACAGGATTATATATATCTACATATTTATCAATATCATTCTCGTGAACCCAAAATATTCCATCATGTCCCGTTTTTTCATTCATGGCAGAATCGCATGGCTTCATATCAGGATACATCTGATTTGCAAGATCACATATAATCTGATTATTTCTATGAGATGTCGATAATGTTGTGGTATCAATATTCATTCCGGCAATATTATCCTGCACAAAAATCACTATTTTCCCACCTGCATATTTTTTATATTTTGCTTCATAATGAGTTCGATACGTCGTCTGACGAGGATCTCCTACTAAAGTCATGTTGCAACCAACCTCATGCAACTTTTTTATAACTTCTAAATCATATCCAACAAAATCTTGTATTTCATCTACAAAAACATAAGAAAAAATTTTTCGTATTCTGCGAAATACACATCCATTCGATAATTCGTCCAAAACACAGGGCAATTTTGAAATCATATTTGAATATACATTACCGGAAGCCGTGACATATTTTTTCTCATTTGTATCCTTTAGTCTCAACAAATTTTTATCTGCCTTATTCACTAATAACACACCGGATACCCTATTATTTATAAGATAGCTTTGGTAAGGTCGTATACCATGCTTGATTAGCAGCAAAAACCACGGCATAATAGTTACATTAGATGGAATACAACTATTTCGTAAAATTTGTCTCTAATGCTTTGTTCATTAGCATCGGTATAAGTTGTTATCAAAACATTTTCAGAAATCTCCAATGCCTTCTTTACAAGAAATGTTGTTTTTCCTGCCCCTGCCGCCGCAATAATTAGACTACTCATTTTTTATCGCCCTCATTATATACTCAGGATATTTAATTTTCGTAGCCGATTCAAAAATTGCTATGGCACAATCCGTCTTATGAGCGTGCATATATTTGTGCATCTCATCATCCGTATCGTAGTTAGTTCCAAAAATATTGTTCATTGCTTCTCGTCCATTTTCTTTTAATATTTTCGGCTCTAAGGTATTATAATTAAAATCCTTATCTGACAGTTTCAAATCACCTGTATCCACTACCTCATCAACACATATATGAATACATTGTATTTCTTCATATTCTTTGTACTTTTTCTTAACAGCTTCAATATTTCCATCATTATCCGTAACAACAGCTGTTTCTTTGTTTAGTGTCTGTGCAATTTCAAGATACCGCTTAAATGTCACCCCACCTACGGTCATTACATCTATTCCATCTTGGATAGGAAGCCGCCCCTCATGAGTATCCATATATGCCCGCTGAACAACCAGCTCATCTGAATCGCCCTCTACTAAGATTGATTTTTTACAAAGAATCAATCGCAGTGTATCATAACCTGCCACTTTTTTGAAAAATTCAAAAGTTTCCTTTTTGAGCGATTGCATCGAGCAACAATTATCGCCTGAAAGCAAAATTAAATTTTCCAGTCCGAGTTTATTAGCGACAAAGCTACTATGCGTTGATGCTATAATTTGTCTACCAGATGCAGCCTTTTCAATAACTCCCATTAGTTCGCTTAATCGGGAAAAAGACAAATGACTTTCAGGTTCTTCAATCAAAATAATACTTGCTTTTTCTGCCTGTTTATGACTTAAAGCTAATTGTGTTTTTATGATACATTGTGCACCTTTTCCAGCATGAGCAAACGGGATTCCATCCACCTGCGTAACCAAACTTGACTCCCAAGAATTTTGAACTCCCTGATCGGCACTCAATGATAATTTTCCATTCATAACAGTAGACGCTGCACTAATTTTCTCATTGATTGACTGAATTGCTTCATTTTGTGCAAACTCATCTATCATATTTCTATGGGCTTGTGTTATTGCTGTTATGTCCTCTGGTTCAAGGAAATCCTTTACTACTCTGGAAATATATACATCAGACCCATTTTGGTATCTGTAATTTGACGAATCAATCATTACAGACTTTATTGGTATGAATCTGGGCATTTTTTCATCTCGGCTAAAAGAAAACCATTTAGCTTCATAAAATTCAATAGGCAAACTTATAATTTTTTCTGTTTTCAGCAAACTTTCATATTCTGAATTAAATTTATCAGAAAAACTAATTGTGAATCTGATTCCCTCTATACCATCACTTTTTTCGGAATTACCATTTCCTTCATATTCAGGCAATGTTCCACTTTTGAAATATAACTCAATCATTATTTCTGGAGGTGCAATCGGCTGTCCATTTTCCACTGATGCCAGGTATTCCTCAACTGCTTCTCTATTAAATAAATATGTTGATAGCTGATTTCTAATATTTCGACCAGCATACATACCCGTTAAAGCCACATGAATGGCTTCAAGAATAGTAGATTTTCCAGATTCATTATCACCAACCAGAAGATTGATATTTTCATTAAATTTTACTTCAAACGGATTTTTAAACTTCTTAAAATTTTGAATGATTACCTTCTCAATAGCCATTCGTAGCCTCCTATCTTCGATTTTACTCTACCCCTAACGCCTTAAACACTGCATCTTCCGCACTCTGATACGGAATCAGCTGAAATGCACTCATCAGATCAGCTGGAACACTTGCAAAATCAACAAACGATGTACTTGGAATCAGCACCTTCTTTGCGCCGCTATCCAGACACACCTGAAGTGTATTGGCAAGTTCATCCACCTTTATCATTGTACCACTAATTGTTATATCTCCCAACACTGCCAAGTTGCTGACAACAGGCTTTCCAAGAGCAATCGAACAAAGTGCTATCAATGTTGGAAGTGCCAATTTGTCTGTCATACCGATACCCTGCAAATCCTGATAATTGATGATGTAATCCTTGGTCGAGGTGCTGATAGAGCCACTGATCCGATTGCCGTTGGCTTTCAGATAATTAAATGCCGTGTTCACCGCTTCCTTGCATTTAGAATCACTGCCTAAGCCAGTCCGTTCAATTTTGCCATTGCCTGGAAGCATCTGACTTTCCAAACGGAATACACCAATCATGCCACTTTTTCCTCTGGATACGGTATAAACCTGTCCCGGATTACACATTCCATCCGGTATCAGCTTACCACCACCCTGTTCTGGTACGGAAACATAATGTTCTGACATATCTTCTAGATCTATATAAGAGAAGTTCACATCATAAAACTCCATACCACCCAGCTTCTTCAATTGCTCCTTGACACGGCGACGCATTTCCAATGCAATCTGAATAATTTCTTCCAGTTCTTCTTTGGTAAACTCACCATTTGGGTACATCAACTTCAGATAACCGTCTATCATACGACGAACCGCAATTGTATCACGCTGATTCAGATTTCTCCCCAGACGGAAGTAGTGATCAAGTGCATCTCCATACTGCTCCTTGCGAAGCTCTCGGATGAACTCTGCCAAATAGTCACTGATAAAACCATAATCATTAGTAAAATGCTCCGGTCTGAACTTCGGTATCTCCCATCCTGGAAGATAACAGTGCATACGATCAAGAAATGCTGTATCTGTTCCCATTTCCTGCGGGAAAGGTGCAAACAGACTGGATGTTTTCAACAGCACGTCCACACTCTGATTGATATTTCCCACAAATACCATGGACGCAGTAGCAGCTTTTTCTTCTTTGCCACGGGCAAAAGAGCCGGATGCCATGTAATCCTTCATAATCTGAATGCCATCTTTATCTTTAAACTTGATACCTGCCACTTCATCAAAGGCTACACAGTCCCATAAGCCGACCAGTCCGACCGTTTTGCGTCCCATATTGTAAAACAGGTTTGCAACCGTCGTCTGTCCACCGGAAATCAAAATACTGTTTGGTGAAATCTCTTTGTAAAGATGAGATTTACCGGTGCTTCTCGGTCCAAGCTCACAAAGATTAAAGTTATTCTCAACTAATGGAATCATACGGGTCAAGAGCAACCATTTCTCACGGTATGTAAATTCATCCGGTTCCATTCCGATAGAACGAAGAAGGATATCCAACCATTCATCTTTCGTAAAAGCTTTTCGTCCCTGCTTCAGTTCATCAATATCAATGTGCGGCATCTGGATCGGTGTCAGCTTACGGATACTGATTGGTGAAATATCTTTCTGCTTTTTCTGTTTGGAACGAAGTGGATTTCCATCAATATCCTCAATGCCAAAATTATTGTCGCCTTCAACCTCATAATCCAGCTGAACAATACACCAGATACCGCCGCAGAGCAGGCGATCAAATTTTTCTGGATATTCATCGGCAATCGGTACATTACCAATGCCCAAATTAGAAAACTCTGCAAAAAAGCAATCCTTTTTCATATCCAGTCGAACAGTCACCATATCAATGATTGTGTAACTGCCTTTTTTACGCAGCTGAGACAGAATTTTCTGTGATTCATCCGGGCGTACAAAGTTGTCAGCAAGAATACGCTTCACATTCTGTACGCCTTTCTCTATAACCGTCTCATCATCTGAACTGCAATACTGTCCCAACAAGAACTCAAGAACATACACTGGGACATTCGCCCCTTCTTTAATTTTCTTTGTCAGGTCTTTCCGAACAATCTTACCGTCAAAGTTCTGACGGAGCTTGTTCTTTATTTCTTCACGGGTACTTTCACCCTCTGCAAATTGCTCCATCTTTCTCTCCTCCTGCGGCATTAACTAAAAAAATCAAACTCGTCCACCGCAAAGGCGATGTCAATCTGGAATGGCTCCCGCTGTGGCATCTGTAATCCCTGTTCATCTGCAATTACCAGATAATAAGTAGCGGTATTGCTGTATTTTAAAGATTTTAGATTAAACTGACAACGGAAAGTTCTTTCTGCACCATTATCGCTGGTCTTATCTGCAATAATCTTCTGAATATCACTAATCTGCTTGCCGTCCTCATCTGTAAAATAAACTTGATAGGTTGCTGCTTCACGATTTGTACTGACCGCATCTTTTTGATAGAAGTTCAACGAAAAAATCATATTGCTGATCTTACGGTTTGCGGACAGTAAATTAACCGTTACCGGCTTAGTATCATATTTCTGCTTATTTCGCTTATATTCCATAGAATCGTTGCGGAGATAATGATACTCAATCACTGGAACAACCATTTCCTGCAAACTGATACCACCATGCACAAAATTCATACCGCCGCCATTCATTTTGATACGAATACTTTCTCTCGGTGCAAATCCATCAAATTCCGTATTTCCGCCCAGGAATTTTACAGGCATCAAGTAATCTGGTTGCACACCTTTCTGCATAATTGCATATCTTCTGCCATATTCTACACATCGCTTGATACTTTCTTTTTTTGTAATGTCAGAGTTTGTTACATCCACATCAAAAAATCCTCTTTTATCTACTTTGTCCTCTTCCTTCAAAGGACTGTATGTATAAAGAAATCCATGATCTGCCGTAATTAAAATATTCGTTCCACCAAATTCATTTACAATGATACGCACAAGATTCTTCAATTCTGAAATTGCCTTGTCACACGCAGCAAAAACAGCAGTATCCGAAGTGTGGCTGGCTTCATCTATGGTATCGTGGTAAATATAGACCACATCCATACCTTTTACCAAAGCACTTCTTTCCGCTCGTTTCATAGCAATGATGTCATTATACTTTAAGGCCACGCTTGCCGACTCTTCTGTTTTCAGAACCTTGTCCCTATAAGTACTTGCCGTAGACTGTCCATCTGCCAAAACCGTCAAAATATCGTTCCGAACCTCTACTGTCAATTCTTTGTGCGGCAACAAAGCTGCCATACCAAACTTTGTAGTAGAAGGAAAGATGCTCTGCATACTGCTGATAGAAACCTTACTTTGCGTTTCTCGCTGAAGCTGATCTGCCATCGTAGCTGCCACTTCATAACGCATGGCATCTGAGATAATTACAAATACTTTCGTATCCGAGGTTTGGATACGAGAACGGTAAAAATCCTCCTGTTGCGGTACTTCCAGAACTTTACCGTAAGTTGCCAGTTCATCCGCACATACATCCGACCAGTTGTTGCCCAACTCACCTAAGAACCAGTGCGTATAAAGTCCTTCCACCTTATCGACAACATGCTTGAACAAATCATCCAGCAGAATATTGGAAGTCTCCAAACTCTTTTGAAAACTAAGATGGAACAAACGGTAATAAGTGTCCATCTGATAGTAACTCTCTGTATATTCTTTCCAGATACTTTTCGCTTCTGCGGTATGGAATCCGGCAGAATGTTCCTTAAAGAAACTTTGCATATTCGCCACTTGTAAGATACCGTCATAAAAATTCTCAAATGGCTCATACCATACACAAGTTCTACGTTTTTCAACGGTATTCGTAATGGTATCCACATCAATAATATGGTCACTGATCTCTGTCATTAGCTTTGTCAGAATTACTTCGTTAATACACGGAAAGCACTCTGTTCCTACCAAATCTTCTACTGTCAGCTTTTCAAAACGCTGATACAGACGAGCTTCATCCTCAACATAACGTGCCACATCATATAATTGCGGAATGTTGTCACTATGAAGCCATTCAGAAATAAAATCATAGCAATATGCCTGATGGGGTATGGAAATAAAACTGTCCAGTCCGGCAAAATATTCCTGCCGCATGGTACGGGTCGCTGCAGTTAAAAGTAGATAAATTGCCAACTGCCCAAGATCTGGTTCTTCCACCACAAATCCACATCCCTGACGAACCATCGCCCAAAAAGCTGCGTCTGCATGATATTTTACAAAATCCTGATAAACCGTATTATTATTCAAATCCAGTCCCGCCTGGAACACACTACGGAGAATCATATTAGGCTGTGCATCTTTCAATCCACAGATTGACGCCATGACAGCCATGTGTAACTGTGCCGGTGTTTCCGGAACTTTATTCTGTGTGCTGACTTTCAAACGACGGTCTTTCGCATTGAAATAAGCACGATAATTTTTAACCTGTTTCCTCATTGCCGGATTTGATATAAGTCCCATCTCATCCATCCAGATAGAAATCAGATCTGCCCGAAACTCTTCGCTGTAAAGCTCCACATCCAGAAGCCAGTTATCATCTGGGCGGTTATAGACACACGGACTGTAAACCAGATAATTTGTGGTCAAATCATCTACTGAAAGCAGTTTTTTTACAGAAAACGCATTATTTCCTGTCAGCGCAATCACCTTTGCATTTTCCAAAACCACTTCATCCAGTTTATCCTCAAATTCCTTATCTTCATCGTACCAGAAAATGATACGACGCTGATAAAACTCAGGCAGAAATACAGCAAATCTGCGATTTAAATCTTGTATTATTTTGTCTGTATCCATGCTGCATTATCTTCCCTCTGTACTTTCAAATATATGGTACTTATCGCTACACCTGCATAAATTTCTTCTATAATCATGGTTCTCTTTCCTTCTTTATCCAAGATCTGGTTGTTGACAAAAAATAGCTTACCTCATATAATGAGTATAGGTTTATAGTGCATCCGTGATGGTGTCTGTTTACAGATGCTATGTTGCCTGTATTCCAGCTGTCCGGGGTCTCCGTGATGGTGTCTGCCTGCAGATGCTTGAATCACGGGGTCTTTTTTTGTCCATATTCCAGAAAATCATATATCCTAATCATTCTGTGAAGATTACTACGATTCGGACTATCTAAAGAACTTAAAATATTGTTGTTCTCTGTAAATATCGCTTGCAAAATACTTCGATACTGATTTACATCTATTTTTTCTTCTGGCATACACCCAAGCAAACGAATTGCCTTCATTAAATTATCTTTTTCTTGTGTCCATACTTCCCATGCTGTTCTTTCTCCAATTGCAGAACGATTACGTTTAATTGTTGATTCTGTGACAATTTCAGTATATGAATGTGGGGCTTTTTCTTCTGCCAATTCGCTTTTCATATTAGATTTTGAAATATAATACCACACCGGCAATTTCCAGGAATTTTGTTTTGCAAGCTCTGGATAAACAAATTCTAATAATTGCTCGCATGAATATAACGAATCGTGTAAGATAATGTTTCTATACCATTGTTCAGAATTTGCTGCTCTTGCTAAACCATATACACCGGTCGTTGTTAAACCAATCGAAAGTGCAAGCATATTTTCATCAATACGACCATCTTCCAATGAAATCCAGATTATATTCAACAAAAATAAATCTTTTTTGTAAAGTTTCTATTTTATCCAATGGCAAACATTCCACAACATCGCTAAGAATCGCCTGAATATCTGAATCTGAAATAGAGTAACCTATGAAAATAATCGGATATTCCATAAAAATCGTCATCAATTTTGCGGCAAGATATTTTCCTTTGTCATAAAATTTCTGATAATCTGCTTTGTTAATGACAATGGATTCTGGATTTTGTACAGAACCATGAATTTTATAGATTTCCGCAATTCCTTGCAACTGTGAAAATACTAGTATAATCCGTTTTAATTAGTTTTCTGTTTTGGCAGACTTTTTAGGACTGCGTTTTATAGGCTTAGGTGCACGTTTACAACTCAGTTCTTCCGATGCCGCCTTGGCATTGACAACTTCATACACAATCTGGTCAATATCCTCTGTAGCTAGGTCGATACTATCGAGATTATAAGACCCATGGTATGGAATAGGAATCTGATTAATCTCATCAAAGTATTTATAAATCCGCTCCGACAGTTCTTCCTTGCTAGCAACACGTATACCTTGAAGCATTTGCTTTGTGAGTTTGCTGAAAAAACCTTCTACCAAGTTAAGCCAGAAACCATGAGTTGGTGTGAATACAAACTCAAACCTTCCTAAATGGTTATTTAAATATCGCTGTGTTTCCTGCGATGTATGTGCCGAATGGTTGTCAAGGATGAGACGTATTTTATCACCTTCAGGATATTTTGCATCCAACCGTGTTAGGAACTCCACAAAATCTGAACTTTTGTGGGTATCACTCACCAGTGGGATTGCCTCTCCTGTAAGAAGATCTATCGCCGCCAGTAACGATATAGTACCATAGCGGATATACTCATAATCCCGCATATAGCTGCTGCCTTTCTCTGTATTACTAATCGGCGGCAGATCTGGAGTTGTGGAGCCGATTGCTTGTATTCCCGGTTTCTCGTCATAGGATAACGTATGGACAGGGGTTCCCTCAAAAGGTAGCAGATTCCCGTCTTTATCAAACTGCAGTGAAACCTGCTTATAAATTACAAGGACATTGTGCATCTTTGAATCGAAATCAGGATCCCTTTTTTCGCAGTAATATGTGACTTTAAAAGGACGGATTTTGGCATTGGCAAGAATTTTCCTGAGAGAAAATTCTGAAACATGTTCTAACCTTGGATGCCCTTCCTTCACAGCAATAGACTGTATAAAACGAGTAAAGCTGGCGGGATACCAAAATTCAGCAGAAAAACCGTAATCCAGCGGCTTCTGGCAGGCTTTATTGACCACCCATGTGATGTCATCATCGGATATTTCCTGCTTGCGACCTTTTCCTTTGCAATCGTTTAAAGCATTATCAATACCGCCAGCAAAATATTTCTGGAGACATAAGCGGACGGTAGGCACGGTTATATCAAGCTTGTCGGCAATGGCTTCATTGGTATAAGAATCACTTTTTAATAACAAAATCTTTGCCCGGATATATTTTCTGGCTTCCGTTGTTGGACATCGAAGAAGACACTCTAAAGAGTTTTTTTCATCCGTTGTAAGCTTCAGCACTTTTACTGTATTTGGCATCGTATCATTCCCCTTTCATTATGGGAATAGTATACCATACTTCAAACATAAAGACAATTAAAATGGATTATACTAGTTCTTTAATAATTCATATTTAATAACATGGATTATTAATAGCAACGGTTTGTCCAGTATGGGATTTACCATATCTGGTTTTCCTATTTTCTGATGTCCGGAGATAGAAATTTCCTATGACCTGATTGTCCAAAATTGGACTATCCACCCTTAGGCACTTCTCTGCTCCACTTAATCATTTTCTTCTCCTAATGGAACTTCCCGGATAATATATTCGGTATCGCCATAAAAGCCATACTCATTACGCAATCTATGACGTTCCACATATCCATGATGCTCTAATTCCTTAATTGCAGAACGAACAGAATCAATCCCATCTCTGCTCAATGTTGCCAGTCCTTGCATATTGTAATTCCAGTCATCTGGCAAACTTAACATCAGCGATAATAGACCTTTCGCTTTCAATGTCAGATTCTTATTCTTGAAATGGTGATTACTCATTACCGTAAAATTCTTAGTTCTCTCTACACGAAAAATCTGTGCCATGCTCCCCACTTCCTTTCCAGACAGAAAAAGACGCAAGCCATATTCTTATGACTCACGCCTTTCTGCATAACTTACTTTTCTATTCTTCTGTTTCCAATTCCAATCTCTGTAAAATATCTCTTACAATACCTGCATCTTCAATCAGATTAATTCCAAAACATTTTTTACCTGCATCCTTCAAAGACGCACCCACATGATATGCTTTCGTTTTATCAAGAATTAAAAAACGATCATGAAATGCTCTTGTGTACTTCACATCCAGTTTAGGATACTGTGCATTAAAGTTATCTACATCTGTTTGAGATAATTTTGTCCGTTGCTGTGTATAAACTGTCACCGCCACATTTTCTTTCTTCTTTGACAAAATATTTAATGTTCCTACATCCACATATCCATCTACCAGAACAATTTCCATTTCTGCTTTCTGAATCAGTCCTATCAATAAGCTGAATGCATCATATATCTGACCATCAAAAAATATCTTTTGATTAGACTCCTCATGATCTGATATGTACTCAAAAATCTGTTCCAGTTTTTCATCTGTCTTTTTCTGATATTCCAGTTGTTTTAGCTCAACGTTACTAATCCTTTCAAACAAAAGTGCATTGTTGGCTATAAACCGTCGCATTTCTACAAATGCACGCATAATACCTATACTTACATTAATTGCCACCTCGCTATGCAATACACTTGCAAGCATGGATATTCCCTGCTCTGTAAATACATACGGTAATGTACGTCTGCCACCATAACCATTTTCTGTTCCACTGCCATTTGAGGTGCCAAATTGGCATTTCAAGTTTTCATATTCATCTTTTGTAAGCTGAAATCGAAAATCTTCTGGAAATCTGGCAATATTTCTTTTAACGGCTCTGTTTAACGCTCCCGTTTCTACCTGATAAAGCATTGCCAGATCACTATCCACCATGACTTGTTTGTTTCTTACTACATAAATCAGATTTTCAACGTCCGGTGGCATGATTTCAACTATTTGTGTTTCCACTGGTTCCATTTCTCTTACTTTCTGATCCGCCATTCCATCTCCTCTATAACTTGAAATGCCAGACTGGCATTTCAAGTTACTTTACCGCACAATCATTTCTTATGAGTTTCCAAAATCCATGTTCCCATTTTACCCTATTTTTCTCATTCTGCCTACTGCTATTTTTCATACAATAATGAGGTCGCAATCCACGACCTCATCACCTTCATTTAAACATAAATCAATTCCTTGAGAATAATCTCTTCTGCAATCGCTTTGTGTTGATTAGCAGCTCTTACCCAGGCAATCTGATCTTTCTCTTTATCCGGCAATGGTTCTTTTTCTTCTAACTGTTTCAGTATTACCTCTTCCCGTTCTCTGGCTGCCTTGTCCACTTCCAGAAGATGCTCTCCAATGGTATCCTGTAAAAGCATCACCTGATAGGTTGAATTTCGATAGTTTTTCAGATAATCTCTGCGAAGAAAACCATACTTGCCAAGTTGCTCCATCTGC
>OHZD01000884.1_pt1 | contig 12374 bp, 8 predicted proteins | sample 1580391 | NCBI WGS metagenome assembly OHZD01 (sample SAMEA3882510, study PRJEB24775) | human gut metagenome | biome: human-associated habitat; feature: intestine environment; material: feces | place: Netherlands | collected 2009/2010 | reverse complement strand
CAGCCTCGTTTCCATCCGACGGGAACCGCCCCGTTCCTGGGAAGCAGGAACCTCTTCATTCCCCAGACGGCCAGAACGGACGCCGCCAGAATGCCGCCCAGAATAGGGATGATGGGATAGGACTCGTAAATATTCCCGATGACCTCCTTGGTGTAAACCAGGTAGTCTACCGCAATGAAATTAAAGCTTGCCTCAAACTCGTTCCAGAAAAAGGCTTCCGCCACATCTTCAAACAGATTGGCGAGCACAAACAGGAAAAACCACGCGGAGGTGAGCCACCTGTCCGCCTTCCCTCCCGCCTTCCCGCGCGGCAGAATCCACAAATAAACGGCATAGGGTATAAGCCAGTAGCACATGGTGACGGCAAACTCCGTCACAAAAACGTACGCCGTTTTCAGGAGGGGAAGCAACCCGAAATCCATGTTGCGGTATTCGAACAATACCGTAAACAGATTTTCCACCGCCTCAACGCCGAACGCAAACAGGAGGAACGGCCAAAACCTCCCCCAATAATAACGAATCATCGCTACCGGAAATATGACAGCCGGAGCATGCCGTCAATGCTCCATCACAACATCACGGTGATATGAATGTCATTCCGGAGAAATGAGACGGGAGAAGATTCTCCTACACTACATCCAGAGCGGCATCCCAGTCTTTCCAGACAGGTTCCAGCCCGGCATTCCGTATGGCTCCGACCACCTGCTCCGGTGTGCGCTGGTCGGAAATCTCAAACTGCTCCGTCGCCTTGCAATTCCCTTTTCGGTCATCGGGAAGATCCACCCGGTTGCCCCGCACCGTCAAATGGGCGGCAGCCGTTCCCACGCCCGTGTAGCCCCCCGGTTCCGTGCGCGCAATGGCGGACATGTGGGTCATGCCCAAATGCATCAGGGCATTTCTCATCGGCGCGGGCTCACGGGTGCTGATGGACATGCCTATTTTGGGGAAGCAGATGCGCAGGGCGGCCATGAGCTGGACAAAATGGCGGTCATCCAGCATCAAGTCCGGATCAGGTTCATACTCGTAATTCCCGGCGTAGGGACGCATGCGCGGAAACGCCACGGAAAGCGCGGATTTCCAGCAATGCTTCTGCAGGTAATCCAGATGGACGGCAAGAGCCATGGCCTCCCGCCGCCACGGCGAAAGCCCGAACAGGGCTCCTATCTGAATGCGGCGGAAACCGCCCTGGTAGGCGCGTTCCGGGCAGTCCAGCCTCCAGTTGAAATTTTTCTTCATCCCTGCCGTATGCAGGGTTTCATACACTTCCCGGTTATAGGTTTCCTGATACACGGCCAATTGTTCCGCCCCGTGACGGACGATCTCCGCATAGCGGTCGTCCGGCAACGGCCCTATCTCCAGCCCCAGGGACGGAATAAAAGAATGCAGGGCGTCCAGGCATTCCTGCATATACCCGTCGGAAACGAACTTGGGATGCTCCCCGGCCACCAGCAGGATGCTGCGCAGCCCCAGGCCGTGCAGGTAGCGGGCCTCCTGCACCACTTCATCCACCGTAAGCGTGGTGCGGATAATGGGATTATCCCGGGAAAAACCGCAGTACTTGCAATTATTGATGCATTCGTTGGACAGGTAAATGGGGGCGAACAGGCGAATGGTCCGGCCGAAATGCAGCCGCGTCAGACGCCGGCTCTCCTGCGCCATCGCCTCCAGGCGGGCGTCGTCAACCGGTTCCAGCAACGCCATGAAACGGCGCACCAGGGGAGTGGGACAATCCATCAAACCGTTTAATTCTTCAGAAAAAGACATACGTGAACTAAGTAAAATTGTGAGAGCGCCGGCTGCATTTCCATTCCTGAACCGGAAAGCTCCAATTTGCTCCCTCCCTTGCAAAAGATACCATCTTTTACCGTGTCATTTCCCGGAGAGGCGCGTTCCATGAAGGCCGGGGAGCCTGCGAATCGTCGTGACAGACGGCCTCTTATGGACTAATCTGGCTTTATCCTCCCATGAGCGCTACACCGAACAGCCTTTTCCGCCATTATCTTGATTCCCTGATCCAGCAGGGAACAACGCGAACGAGCCTGACGGATGAAGCCAGAAACGTTCTCAGAACATGGTACGTGGCTTCCAGACAGGGAGGCCGTCCCGCCGCATCAGCACCCGCTTCTCCGGAACCGCCGCCCCTGCAGGCGGCCGTTCCTGTCTCCGCACCTGCCGGAAAGCCGGAACCGCCGGAGCTGTTTCCGCAAAACAGGGAACCGGCCTCTGCCATTACCCTCCCGGAAGGGACAATGGAAGACAAGCTGCAATACCTCCGTAATCTGGCGCAAAACTGGAAACCGGCGCGGGAACTCAACTCCCTGCGGGACACCATGGTCTTTGCCACGGGCAATCCCCATACGAAACTCATGCTCATCGGGGAAGCTCCCGGATATTATGAAGAAGTGCAGCAGGAGCCCTTTGTGGGCCGTGCCGGGGAAAAACTCAACCAGATATTAAGGGCTATGGGGCTCTCCAGAGACATGGTTTACATTTCCAACATCGTCAAATTCCGCCCGGCCCTGCCCAACCAGCGAACCAATAACCGCGCCCCCACGCCGGAAGAAATTGAAGCGTGCCTGCCCATCATCATGCATGAAATCCGGGTCATCCGGCCGAAAATGATTATAGCCCTGGGCGGTACCGCCGCCGTAGGCCTGTTGGGGGAACAGGGTTCCGTCAGCTCCATGAGAGGCAGGTTCCACGACCTTAACGGCATTCCCGTACGCGTCACTTACCATCCCAGCTACCTGCTCAGATCAGACAGTCCGCGGGAAAAACGCAAGGTATGGGAAGACATGCTGGCCGTTATGGAACGCCTGGACATGCCCATCTCAGAAAAACAGCGCGGCTACTTCCTGCCCAGGGAATAAGCCGGGGACTTCTTCATGCCTCATTTTCAGCTGAAGCAGGGAAAAATCCCTGAACCATTTGGCGTGACAGGAAACATCAGTATGTCTCCGTGCATCTGCATTCTATTCTCCAAAGCGGTTGTACCACCCCATCCCGCTTTTTCCCGGAGCAACCTCTAACGCATCGGCTAATTGGGAGGATAGAACAGGCCGTCCCCCTGCCCCGTATCCCGCCAGGAGCCGCCGAAGCACAGCATGAACGGAGACATTCAGAATTCCTCCCTTTTTACTGGTCCGGGACCTTACGAAATTCCCCTCTCCATCAAATCCTCATCACCGCCCGGCCCTTGTAACGCTGCCTGTGGGATGCAAACATAACCTCCTGAAAATGAGTGCCATGTTCCGGCGTCAGTTCCCGGACCGGAAATTTTTTCAATTCCGGACACCTCCGCATCAAAACTCCGGTGAAATACCTGATACCGCGCCGTGTCGTGAGGCGAAGATCCCGTTTCGCCTTCAACGGTTCCTCAGCGCCTCCGATCAAAAGCGAAATCCATCGGGTTTCAGATACCTGAGGAAGAATATCTGGATATCCTCCAACGGTTCAGAATCCGATGCTGGGAAATTTGCCGCCGTTACCGGAAAAGCGGAGGCGCCGGCATAAAAACATACCTGGGCAATGCAACCGTTTTTGAGCCGGAACGCTATTTGCGCGAGAGGAACCGGAAGAAGAGGCTGCTGCTGCGGGAAGCCCGTCCGCTTGAATATGAAAATGGCCGGGAAATTGACGCTGACGAGCATTCGGACTTCCTTTCCGGGCTGATGTTCCGGGAAGAATTCGAGCGGAAAATGGAATCCCTGGAGCCGCAGGAAAGGGAGCTGGTTGAGGCATTGATTGACGCTGAAGGGAATTTGTCACGGGCAGCCAGAAGCATTCATCTGGAGGAAAGCAGGGCGCGCCGCCTCCGGAAACGTCTCCGGGAAGAAAAATTCACTTTTTTAAGAAATGGGCGGCAGATTTCCGGAAACGCGGCAAGCAATCATAGTGAAGGCAGATGAACGTTCTTTCTTTTCTGGCGCATGCCCTGTCCGGGACAGCTCCGTGAAGAGCCGTTTATTCACTTTATCAAGAACCGTAAGCATTTGAAAAACAAAATGATGAATACAGCAAAAACATGCGTGAATTCCAGTTCCCGGCCTCAGCGTTCGGAAAATTCCCTTTCCTGTCCCGTGGCAGATGCCGCGGCAGGCCCCTCCCATGAACCCCTGTTTCCTGTAGGCACGGTTACCGGAGATATCAGGAACAACGACATTGTTCTTCCCCGCCTGAACATTGTTCAAAGCGTAGGCGCCCTTTCCGGGATATTTTCCCCCGGCAGCATCATCCTTAACAGGGAAGTCGTGCTTTCCGACGGAAGCGTTCCACTGGAGCTTTCCGTGCTTTCCGCGCGCAAGCAGTTTATTGAAAAACTCCCCTTTGATTCCGTAGAGAAGCCGGCCGTCTTCAATTCTCTGGAAGAAGTAAGAGCCGCCGGCGGCACGGTCGGCAGAGAGCCGGGAAACCGGCCTTCTTTCGCTCCCGTTCTGCATGTGCAGGCACTTTTCAAGGCTCCGGAGGGCGTGGATTATCCCTTTCCCCTAGAGTACGAAGGAGAGGCTTTCGGGCTGGCTGCCTGGTCCCTGCGCGGCATGGCTTATTACCTTGCGGGGCGCGACATCCTCACGGCTTCCAGATTTGCCCTGAGGAATGAATTGTTCGCCGGCAAGTGGAAGCTGACTACCAGGCTCAGAAGGCTGGAACATAATGGCATTTTCATTCCCGCGCTGCGCAGTGCGGGCCGCAGTACACCGGAGTTCTCCTCCTTCATCAGGAGCATCGGTTAAATTTTACTCACCCTCCGCAACGAAGAGCAGTGCTCATGAGCAGTCCAATCAAGAGATTATTCGTCAACGGGTTCCCGAGCCTCTACGGAGGAGCGGGAACGGAACTTCACCACCAGATCATTGTCTGGCGCAAGATGGGCGTGGAAGTCCATCTCATCCCGTCCTGGGATTACCACGGGGAGCCTCTTTACAACGAAATGGTTTCCCTGGGCGTCATCATGCACGCCCCCGCGGACTGGTCGGCCGTCCAACCCGGCGACCCCGTGCTCGGGGGCGTGCATGATGATGCCGGAAATACGCAGGCATACGAAACGCACAGTTTTCATCAACTGCATGACGTGGCTTTTCCCCAGGGAAAAGGAGGCCATGCAAAAGGGGGAAATCGCCATGTTCCTCTATCAGAATGAAGCCGTCCGCCAGGAAGCCATGCCCGTGCTGCGCAAGCTCAACGGCGACCCGCAAGTGCAGTTCCTGACCTTCAGGCCCTATTTCCATGCGGAATCCTTTCCCTTTATCCGGGAACGCGATGAGGATTTCTTCGGCTGCGGGCGCATCTCCCGCCAGGATGCCGACAAGTTCGCGGCCAACACCCTGCATATCTACGGCGCATTCGTATCCCCCGTGCAGAAGCGCGGCCTTTTCCTCGGTTTTGACAAGAGGAGCGAAGCCAAGATAGGCCGGCCCTTCGACTGGATTCGGATTGCCCGCAATCAAAGGGAAGTTTCCCAGCAGGATTTTTACAGGCACAGCCGGATCATCCTCCAGCCGTCGGATACGACGGAGAACTGGCCCCGCATCGGCTTTGAGGCGATGGCCAGCGGCAGCGTGCTCATTGTGGACAACCGGGGCGGGTGGCGGCAGATGGTGGAGCACGGCAAAACAGGATGGCTGTGCAGTAACGAAAGGGATTTCATCTACTACGCTTCCAAAATGGCCTGTGAACCGAATCTTCGCGACGACATGGCGGAGGCGGCCCGGGCGCGCGGCCTGGAGCTGGGCGGGCTGGATGTTTCCCTGGAGAGCTGGAAGGAAGTGCTGGAGGCGATGGCAAGACTCCCGGAATGAACATGGAACGGAAAACCGGCCTTATGAATAAAAAATATGTTTCCCCGTGTTTCCTGCCCGGCATGCGGCTGGGCAACATCATGTTCACGCTGGCGGCCGCCTGTGCCCACGCCCGTACCGTAGGGGTGGAGTGCCGGGTGCCCTGGGCTTACAATGACGCTTCCCTGATGCTGCGCTCCCGGCTCGGCGGCTGGGTGCTCCCTTCTACGCCGTGCGGCACCAATGAACCTCCATCCTGGCAGGAACCTTCCTTTTCCTATTGTCCGGTTCCCTCCCGCATCCGGACGGGCGGGCTTCGCGGCTACTTCCAGAGCGCGCGGTATTTTGAAGGGCAGGAAGCGTTCATCCGGGCGCTTTTCGCGCCTCTCACCGCGGAGAAGGAGCCCGGCGCCGTTGGCATTCACATCCGGCTTGGGGACTACAGGCGCCTCCGTGACAAGCACCGCATTCTGGACCCTGGTTTCCTGCGGAGGGCCGCAGGGCATTTATCATCCGGGAAGAACCGTCTGGTGCTGTTCAGCGATGAGCCGGACGAGGCGGCGGAGATGCTTGCGCGCGTGCCGGCATTCGGACGCTTTGCGCTGGAAATCGACCGCGGCGCTCCGTGCGAATCCCTCCGCCGCATGACGGCGATGGAGGAACTCGTCATGTCGTGTTCTTCCTTTTCCTGGTGGGGCGCGTGGCTGGGAAATACCCGGAAGGTCATCGTTCCGCGCGACTGGTTTGTCGGCGGTGTGGAAGACTACCGGGATATTTACCTGCCCCATTGGGTAACACTGTAATTCCGCCACGAACCCATACCCGTAAAACAATGAATACGAGAACCGTTACAAGCCTCTGGGTGGGAGGGGAACTTCCCCTGATGTCCGTTCTGTGCATCAAATCGTTCCTGGACCATGGCCATGCTTTCCAGCTTTTCAGCTACCGGAATTACGACAATATTCCCGCAGGAACGCTTGTGCGCGATGCGCGGGATATTCTCCCGGAGGAGGCGATTTTCCATGATTCCCACAATAGCCTGGCACCGTTTTCCGATTGGTTCCGCATGAAATTCCTTTCACAGGAAGGCGGCTTCTGGGTGGATATGGACGTCATCTGCCTGGGTGATGAACTTCCTGCCTCTCCTCTCTGGTTCTGCAGGGAGTGGGCGGAGGTGGTGGCCGTAGGCGCCATGGCCTTTCCTCCCGGTCATTCCGTTCCCGCAACCCTGTGCCGCCTTGCTGAGGAGCCGGCGCTCCGCGTTCCCTGGGACTCTCCGGAAGAAGTCCGGGCCAAGGAGGAACTGCTCCGCCGTGTGCCGGATGTCGCCGATCGCCGGCGCCAGGTGCCATGGGGATTTTGCGGCCCCACCGGGATGACGCGCGCGTTGCGCCACTACGGCCTGTTTGACCGGGCCGCTCCGTCTTCCCACATGTATCCGGTCCCCTGGACGAGATGGCGCGACTGCTACAACGGCAACATACGCCTTGCCGGGCCGGAATTGTCCAATGCCTGGTGCGTCCACCTCTGGGGAGAGATGGCCAGGCGGGAGCCGGACGCCTGGGAAAATATGAGCCGCAGCAGCATGGCAGGCGAGCTGCTGGACAGGCATCTGCCGGGCCACGCCTGGAAGCCTGCCCCCGGGCCGCGTAAAAAAGTGAATATCCTGGTGGGCATCTGCAGCTGCACAGGCGCGGCGAACCGCCGCAAGGCGTGCCGGGAGACCTGGCTTTCCCATCCTCAGGAGGGTGTGGAATGCAGATTTTTCCTGGGGCGGCGCACTCCTTTGCCCAATGAGCCCGATGTAGTGGCCCTTTGGGTGGAGGACGATTACAGGCACCTGCCCGCCAAGGGGCTCGCCTTTTATCAATATGCCCTGGAACATTATGACTTTGACTGGCTTTTCAAGTGCGACGACGATACCTGGCTGGCGCTTGACCGCCTGGAAAGCCTCTGCGACGGCCGCTATGACCTTGTGGGCGACATGTCCCTGGCGGACAGGGGGTTCCCCAGCGGCGCGGGAACTGGGCGCGCGCGTCCATGCCACGCCGCGCCTCTTCCTCAGCCATGCTCCGGCGCCCCACCGCCTGAATGACCAGGTGAGCGCCCATTGGTGCTCTCCGGGCAGGATGCACGGCATTGAGGCCCTTTTCCATGATGAGCCGGTGGCCGTTTATGACGCCGTGCATCCCCATTGGAGGGACGAACTCCTGTTTTTTGCCGGGGGCCGTTTCATGCGCGGCGCCGGCGGCTGCGCCGGGCGCTACGTCCTGCAGGACGGGCTTCTCACGCTGTTCTGGGATGACTGGGCGCCGGAAGCTCTGGAAAAAAACGGCAGCGGATTTTCCCGCGGTCCGTTCTCCCTGACCCCTGCCGCCGGCAGCCGGCAGCTTCCTTTTCCGGAGTCCGTGTCCTGACGGGCATGGCCTCCATTCCCTGTTCTTCCCATCCGTCCGCCGTGGTGCGGCACGGGGAAGGAAGATGAACCAATCCAATCGGCGCCTTTCGCGCCGCAATAAAACAACAATCATCACACCATGTATACCAACGAACAACCAAACGACGACCCCTCGTTGAACAGGGGTTCCGCCAACAAGATGAACACCAACCCCGCCGCCGGACCTCCCGGGGCGGCCAGCCAGCCTGGAGAGCCGGGCGCCGCAGCGCCCCTCCATGCCATGTCCACCCCCATCCAGCCCTACGGCGCGGATACCGTTATCTATGAAAAATCCGACAACTTCGTTCAGACGTCAGCCGGAGCCGATGTCTTCATGCCCCCCGTCAACGACACCTTCAGCGTCCCGGAAGGAGGGGCCACGGCCGTGGCCAGCCTGACGGTGGACGACTGGGGCAAGCTGACCATCTCCGGCCCGGGCGGCACGTTTGAGCTGGACCTGACCTCCGCCGTCGATGAACCCGGAAAACTGGGAGGCCACCAGGAATGGACCAAATCAGGCTCCTTTGAACTATCCGAAGGCACGTACACCCTCTCCGTCACGCACCAGAACATCGACATGCCGCACAACGAATACAACCAGTCCGTGTGCAGATACTCCGTGACGGTGACCGCGCATGGGGACTCCAGCAGCAGTTCAAGCAGTTCGGACACCCCTCCTTCCTCCCTCTCGAGCAGCTCCTCTTCGGACGTGCCGCCGGAGGAAAAGGAAATCTGCTGCCGTTGCGGTACGTGCACGGACGCGGAAGGCAACGAATACACCATTGCGGCGGAAAAACTGCCGGGTGACCCCGGCGTGGAAATCTGCATGTCCCAGGCCGAATTCCTGGCCAGGGGAGGGGCTTCGGCGCCGTCTCCCGCGGCCTTCAGCCTCCGTTCCGCGGAAAACGCCCGTGAAACGGCGGAAGCCTGCGGCGGCCTGAAATACGTGAGCCCGTGGGCCTGGCGCGTCCATCTGGACGAAACGTCCGGCCTCATCACCGTGGTGCCTCCGGTGGGCGCCGCGCTTTACTTCAACGTGCAGGCCGGTTCAGATACGGCCCTGCCTGCGGGCATCTCCCGCAAGCGCGACTTCAGGGTGCAGCTGCTGGATGAAACTCTGGCTCCTGCCTCTTCCGGTGCCCCCGCCTACCTTTCCCTGGTGGACGCGGACGGGCAGAAAATCCGCTTCTCCGCGGAAACCGGCGCCGTGGTCGCCATGACCTCCGCCTCCGGCAAAGTGCTCCTGGCGGAAGACTACTTCCGCAATGTAAACAATACGTATGATCCTGCGGGCAACCTGGTAAGCAGCTACAGCGCCGCGGAGGGGCTGATGCGCACCCGGACCGGAGCGGACGGAGAACTCGTCCTGGAATGGTACGCTCCCGCCGCCGTCACGGCTCTGGCCGACGGAACATACGAAGTAACGGGAGAACCCTATAAAACCTCCTCCTACCTGTCCTCGGAAGAAAACGGCGTGCGGACCACCGTCATCACGCGCCAGCAGCGCGGACTGCCGGCCCACACCATCACCCGTACGGAAGAACCCGGCAGAGTCAGCATCGCCAAAGGCCAGGGGGACGACACCATCATCCGCACCATTGAAACCAACCGCCTCTACGGAGGCCTCTCGGAACGCATCGAAACCGTCAGGGGCATCAACGACGCCGAGCCGGTCGCCTGCAACCGCAGCGTCAGGCAATACACGGACGGCGGCTGGCTGCTGGTAAGCGAAACGGAAGCCTTCAACACGCCGCTGGCGCGGACGACCTCCTACGAATACAACAGCCAGTACCGCGTCTCCCGCATCAACCGCCCGGACGGCGGCTACACGCGCTATGAATACGACGGCGAAGGTCGGGTCACGCTTGAGGCGGAACCCTGGGCCGGCGGCGGAGAACAGGTAACCCGGACCGAATACGCCGGCCTGCGCTTCTACGACAACCGTCCGGCGCGTGTCGCCGAATTCCGGGTGCTGTCCGACGGCACGGAAATCGAACTGACGGCCGCCGCTTACGCCTATGAGCGCTCTCCCCTCATGGAACGGGTGACCAAAACCGTGACTGCCGCCGGTTCCGGCCAGGAACAGACAAGCGTGGAAGAAACGTATGGAGAAGCCGCCGCCTATCCCTATGCCGCCGGGCAAACCAAATTCACCCGGGACATTGCCGGCGTGGAAACCTTCTATGACTATGAGGCGGCCGTGGAACACGGCGCCGCGCACAAAAAGACGGCCGTTACCAAGGTCGGCGGCGAACTGGCGGCCGGACAGAGCCGCAAGACGGAATCGTTCCTTGCCGCCAACGACACGGTGCTTGTTGAACAGGAAAGCATCTGGGATGGTGAAAACTGGCTGCTGCTCTCAAGCGGCGCCCATGAATACGATGAAGAAGGCCGCCGCACGAAAACCACGCGGGGCAACGGCCGCGTCAGCGCCACGTCCTGGATGTGCTGCGGCAAGCTCTCGGAAACGGACGAAGACGGAATCCTGACGTCGTACGGCTACAACAGCGCCCACCAGCTGGTGGAAACCATCCGTTCGGAAATCAGCGACGGAGACACGGTCATTACCCCGGAAACCATCACCACCTACACCCGGGACGCCGCCGGGCGCGCCCTGCAGACGCGTCGGGACAGGGGAGCCATGACCACGACGGAAAGCGTGGAATACGACAGGCTCGGCCGTATCGTCAGACAAACCGATGTGCTGGGCCGCGTGACGGCGACAGCCTACAGCGAAAACGGCCTGACGGAAACCGTCACGACGCCCTCCGGCGCCACCCTCGTCACCGAACGTCACCCCGACGGCTCCGTACTCCATGAATACGGCACGGGACAGCGCGAACGCTACCATGTCTATGACATCGGCGATAACTGCCTGAGGGAAACCGTTACCCTGGCCGACCAGACGACTCTCCTCTCCCGGACCCTGGTCAACGGCTTCGGACAAAGCGTCCTGCAAGTGACGCCCACGACGGCCGGGTTCCTGTATGACCATTCCGAATATAATGCACAGGGGCGCCTCATCCGCACATGGAGGGATGCGGGTACGCAGGAGGGGGCCGTCGCCATGGCGCCCACGCTCTACGAATACGACGCCTTCGGCAACATGACCAGGGAAACGCTCGCCCTGGCGGAGCAGCCCGCACCGGACAACAGCCCCATCCGGGAATATGCCTTCAGCGTGGAAAACGCGGAGGACGGCGTCTATCTGGTCACGACGCAAATACGTTATAATGCACAAGGAGAACCGTTGACCAGCGCCCGGAAGGAACTCATCTCCGAACTCTCCGGGGTTCTGGAAACAAAAACGGTCATCGTTGACGAACGCGGCTTGACTTCGGCGGAATGGACGGAGTATGCTGAAAATACGAAAAGAATCCAAAAGAGCGTTGTCCCCTCTTCCAGCGTCACGGCTCAAACGGTGGCGGCGGACGGCCTGATGCTCTCGCAGCAGAACCACGCGGGCATCACGGAAACGGCCGCCCGCGCCTATACGGCCACGGGCGTGACCCTGACCCGCACGGACGGCCGCGGCAACACAACGACGATCCGAACCGACCTGGCTGGTCGGGCCGTCAGCGTGACAGACGCCGCCGGGAATGAAACCGTGACGCAATACGACGCCTGCCACGACCTGGCCGCCGTGGTGACGGACGCGCTGGGAAATACGGTGTGCGCCGGATACGACGCCAGAGGCCGGAAAACGGCCGAATGGGGGACGGGGACGCAGCCCCTGCTCCTGGGCTATGACGAAGCCGACCGCCTGGTGAGCCTGACCACCTTCCGCGCGGCGCAGGAAGGAGACGTCGCGGAAGACCCTACTGGCCGCGCGAATGGAGACGTCACCACCTGGAGCTATGACGAAGCCACGGGGCTGGAAACGCGCAAAACGTATGCCGACGGAACGCACGTGGACAAAACCTGGGACGCCTTCAACAGGCTCGCCACGGAAACGAACGCCCGCGGCATCGTGAAGACCTGCACCTACGAACAGGCCCGCGGGCTGCCGGCGGGAATCAGCTACTCGGACGCCACGCCCGGCCAGAGCTTCTCCTACAACCACCTCGGTCAATTGACGCAAATCACGGATGCCTCCGGAACGCGAACCTTCGCCTGCAATCCCTACGGGGAACCGGAAACAGACTGCCTTGAGGCAAACG
>OHZD01000872.1_pt1 | contig 12433 bp, 8 predicted proteins | sample 1580391 | NCBI WGS metagenome assembly OHZD01 (sample SAMEA3882510, study PRJEB24775) | human gut metagenome | biome: human-associated habitat; feature: intestine environment; material: feces | place: Netherlands | collected 2009/2010 | reverse complement strand
CCCCGGTGCTTGCTATGACGGTAGTGCGGGAAGCCGCCATCGCCGCCTTTACCCCGGAAAGATTCTACACGGTTGCCCTGACCCTTGCAGACGGCGGCACCGCATCCAGCAAGCGGTTTGCCCAGAAAGCGGATGCCGAACTGCTGCTTTCCAAATGCCGAAAGGAGGGGCGTGTCACGGTACAGAAGATGGAACGCAAGGAGAAATCCGAAAGCCCGCCGCAGCTCTATGACCTTACCGCATTGCAGCGGGATGCAAACCGTCTGCTGGGATTTACGGCACAGCAGACCTTGGATTATGCCCAAAGCCTTTACGAAAAACGGCTCATCACCTACCCCCGCACGGACAGCCGCTTTTTGACGGAGGATATGGCGGCATCCCTTCCGGGGCTGGTGACGGACACGGGCAGGGCGTTTGCCGTGGAGGAGCCGATTCCCATCCATGTGCAACAGGTCATCGATGGCAGCAAAGTCACCGACCACCATGCGCTGCTGCCTACGAAAAGCATGGCAAACGCAGATCTTGCCGCCCTCCCTGCCGGGGAGCGGAATGTCCTGCGGCTGATTGCCGCACGGCTGCTCTGCGCCGTAGGTGAACCGCACCGCTATGCAGAAACCACGATCATCACCATCTGTGCCGGGGAGGAGTTCTCCGCAAAAGGCAAGGTGGTGCTGTCCGAGGGATGGAAAGCCATGGAGCGGAAAATGCTGGGCGAACTGCTGGGCAAGCAGAAAGAACCGGCTGTTCTGCCGGATGTGCAGGAGCAGAGCCGGTGCAGCGTTTCCGGTGCCGAACTGAAAGAGGGGCAAACGTCCCCGCCGAAGCATTTCACCGAGGACCTTCTACTTCATGCGATGGAAACCGCCAGTGCAGACAGTATGCCGGAGGGTGTGGAACGTCAGGGCATCGGCACCCCGGCCACCCGCGCCGCAACTATTGAAAAGCTGGTGCAGAAGGGCTTTCTGGAACGCAAGGGCAACAAGAAAACCAAGGTGCTGCTGCCCACCGACAAGGGCAAAGCCCTTATTACCGTAATGCCCGAAGAAATCCAATCCCCGGAAATGACCGCCGATTGGGAAACAAAGCTGCTGCGAATCGAGCGTGGCGAAATGGAGCCGAGCGAATTTATGACCGAGATCAATACGATGATTACCGAACTGGTAAAGAACACGGAAATGAAAAAAGGAGCGAATGCACTTATGAAAAGCAAGATTATTGGTGTCTGCCCGAACTGTGGTGCAAATGTTGTGGAGCGTGAAAAGGGCTGGTTCTGCGAGAACCGGGAGTGCCGTTTCGTGCTGTGGAAGGACAATGCGTTCTTCAAGCGTCTGGGCAAGCGGCTGGACGCTCATGTGGCGGACAAGCTGCTGCGGGATGGCCGTGTCCGCCTGAAGGACTGCAAGAGTGCCAAGGGCAAGACCTACAATGCCACCGTGCTGCTGTCCTGTGAAGCCGATGGCCGCAGCAAGTTTTCGCTGGAATTTGAAGGTGGGTGCTGATGGAGCAGATAAAAGAAGCGGTCTACCTTATCAACGATGAACGCTATCTGCATCTCCGGGAAAACGGTGCAGGGGTCGGCTTTGCCACTTATAACAAGGTAACTGGTGAGCCGCTGGAAAGCGGGCAGATCTCGGAAAAGAACCTGCCGCCCGATGGCAGGAACGCCATTTCTGCCGCCCGGAACTGGTATCTGTTTGAACTTTCGGACGATGACCGCAAGGTCATCCAACAGGAAAGCGTAAAGATCCTCGAAAACATCCCGCAGGCGGGCATCGGCAGACGGCGCATCTGGGAGCCGGAAACGCTGCCGAAGGATATTCGTCTCATCAACAGCCACTATGATGACCTCTATCGCATTCCAGATGGCGGCGTGATTCAGGTGGATTACCCGGATGGGCGCAGTTTTACGGCACGGGTGGAACATCTGGATGATTATCACTTTGACATGGGCGGTCTGGGCAATGTGTTCCACATCTGCCAGTTTGCCGAGGTCATGGAACGAAACCATGCAGACTTCTACCCGGAGATTCAGACACAGGACGAGCAGGCTGCATGGGAACTGGGCGGCAAAGGCTACCTTGCCATCCAGTCCTGTGAGGATGGATGGGACTACACCCTCTACCACAGCGATTATTCCGTGATGGACGGCGGGCAGTTGGATGCCCCGGAACTGACCATTCAGGAAGCCCGTGAGCAGATTCTGGAAGCACACCACATGGAAAAGGGGCGGCGGCTGTTGCAGGACTACGATGCCGTCATGGACAAAGTTGCGGAAGCCGAGGAACTGAGTGCAGACCATCGCCCTTCCACACTGGAAAAGCTGGCAGAACTGGCAAGTGATACGTCTGCGCCAAAATCCTCTGCACGTTCTGCACCGGAACTGTGAGGTGGACGATGCAGCAAAAATGGAACCAGAATTTTGACGGTGAACCCATGACGGACATCCCGCAGAAGTTTCTGAACGCAGGGTGCGATGTTTATATGGTGATGCAGCTGCGGCATGACGAAAAAATCCTCGATGAAAGATTTGCTTCCATGCGGGAACTGCATCGTCGGGGCAAAACGCCCGACCCGGAGCATTACGAGGTCACCTACTATGCTGATTTGCCCGCCATGTGGCAGGATGTGCCGAACAACGAGATTTTGGAAGAACTATTTCAGATGTTCAACCTCTCCCGTCCGCAGGATTTTGAGGGGCACAGCCTGTCGGTCAGCGATGTGATCGCACTCAAACGCAATGGCGAGGTGTCTGTGCATTATGTGGACAGCATCGGCTTCAAAGATTTACAGGGGTTTCTGGACAAGCAGCCGGAACGCCCTTCGGTGCTGATGAATCTCAAGGAAAAGTGCGATGCCCCGGAGTGCAATCCTACCGTCTGCCGGAAAGCGAGGGATGCGCATGAACTTTAACCATGAAGAACTCATGCTGATGATGCTCTACAACACCGGCACCCGGCTGGGGCTTATCCACGAACTGCGGCTCATGCAGTGCTACCTGATGCCCGATGAAACCGCCCTGCGGGAACTGTCGGAGGGTGTTATCGAAAAGCTGAAACTGCTGACCGATGCAGAGTTTGCCGAACTGGAATTTCCCCCGGAATGACTTTTGCCGCCTGCGGGCGGCGTACATATGCTCTTTTACAATGGAGTTCGATGTGATATACTGAAATCGACAACTCGGGATTTGAAAGGAGCGTTTTCAATGGCAAGCAAGAAAGTCGAAATGTATGCTAAAAAACGATATGAATTAGATGAAATCAAAAATAAAATCAAAGAAGAATTTGATAAACGTAAGTTCTCCGATGTGGAATTCAAAGACGAAATTATACGTGAATTGGGAGACACCAAAACACTACTATTAATTTTTGAAAACTGGTTTTTACGAACAGGAAGTTATGCCAGTTTAGTAATTATGTTATCCGAGTATCAGGGGTATCAGAGTGCAGATATTATTGCCACTGGTGGTAAAGAAGCTTTCTTTTCTTTTGGTGCAGAAGGTGACTTTGCAAAGTTTGGAGAAGATGCTTTGAAGAATTTAGGCTTTCAAGGAAAAGTTAGATAAATTCCAGTTTGTGGGGAAGGAACAACTATATGTCAAAACCCAAAGTCGCCTTTATCTGTGTCCATAATTCCTGCCGCAGCCAGATTGCCGAAGCCTTTGGCAAGGTACTGGCCGCAGATGTGTTTGAAAGCTACTCGGCTGGAACCGAAACCAAACCGCAGATCAATCAGGATGCTGTGCGCCTGATGAAAGAACTATATGGCATCGACATGGAAAAGACACAGTATTCCAAGCTGATTTCTGCAATTCCAAAGCCGGATATCGCTATTTCCATGGGCTGCAATGTCAGCTGCCCGTTCATTGGCAGACCTTTTGATGAGAATTGGGGTCTGGATGACCCTACCGGAAAAAGCGATGATGAATTCAAAGCAGTCATGGAGCAGATTCGTCAGAATGTCCTTACGTTAAAATCGAAACTTTACGATGGTTCCAGTTTTTGAAACCCTCAAAAATATGGTCTTGATAACACAATTGGATTCATGCTATACTAAGGCTACTTTATCATTTCAGATTCAAAATAGAAAGCGGAGGATAGCCAATGGATACCACAAAAAGATCACCCATCGACCGCCTGCTTTTTGCCACTTTTCTGAAAGGCCGCACTTCTTCCCGTGACTTGTGGGAAGAAAAGGGTGATATGACCCCCGAAGATAACCAGAAGATCATCGAGGAAACCAACGAGATCATCAACGATGATTCCACCTATCCCTTCATCAGCTACCTGTCCGACCTGCTTGCGAAATCCAAGCCCTCCGATGATGCTGTCAAGAAACTGCACGACTGCATCGACAAAGTTGCAGTTGCGTTGGGGCACGACAGCACCGATGTGTTCCGTGCGCTCCTTGCAAAGCTGATCGAGGAGCCGGAAGAAAAGCAGACCTTTGACCGTCTGCTGGAGATGGCCGAGAACTTGGCGGCAAAGCACTGAGACAGCTTTACGAGGTGATTTCAATGAGCTACGGTTGGGCAACTGTTTTCACTTTAGCGGCATGGTTTGCAGGACTTGTGATTGATGCAAATGTGCGGGTCGGCGACCTCGGTTTACGAACAGTGCTTCCTGTCATCGTGATGGGGTGCTGCGTTATGAAGTACATAAAGGACAATAGCAAATAATCTTATCTCAATACACTTTCCAGCGGGCGACCACAAAACGGTTGCCCGCTCTTTTTATGCTCAAAAAAAGAAGGGAGGAACGCTATGCCAAGCAAAACCGAAGAATATCTCGCCCTTGCCCAGCGCACGGCAAACGGCTTGACCCGGTACTGGGAAAGCTGGACGGACTACCTGACCACCGCATCCCGGCTGTACAAGTACCCCTTTGCAGACCAGCTGATGATCTACGCCCAGCGCCCGGATGCCACCGCCTGCGCCGACTTTGACATCTGGAACAACCGGATGAACCGCTATGTGCGCCGGGGTGCCAAGGGCATCGCCCTGCTGGACGAATCCAGCGGATTCCCCCGGCTGCACTACGTCTTTGACGTAAGCGACACCGGGGTGCGCCGCAATTCCCGTGACCCGGAGGTGTGGCAGCTCGGTCCCGATTTGGTGCAGCCGGTTTCAGAAATGCTCGCCGCCACCTACGGCATCAGCGGAGAGCGTGTCAGCCAGCAGCTTGCAGATGTTGCCGGGAAACTGGTGGCGGATTACTGGGACAACAACGGCGGGGACATTCGTGCCATCGTTGACGGTTCGCTCTTGATGGATTATGATGAAGCCGGGGTGGAGATGCAGTTCAAGTCCGCCGCCGCCATCAGCGTCACCTACACGCTGCTGGAACGCTGCGGCTTTGAGCCTGCCGGGTGGTTCGACAAGGACGATTTTCAGGCAATCTACAATTTCTCAACCCCGGATAGTGTCTACGCCCTCGGCGCAGCCGTCAGCGACATGAGCCGGGAGGTGCTGCGGAACATCGAGCGCACCGTAAAAACAACCATTCGCCGCCGCAATGCAGAAAGGAGCCAATATGAATACGAACAGCAGGAACGTGACCTACTCGACCGTCGGGGACTACCAGCTCCCGAACCTGACCCTGAACCAGCCCCGGAAGCCGCTGGGCAAGTACGGCAGGCTGCGCCGGACGTACCTGATGAACCATCGCCCGGTACTGTACAACACGATGCTCCTGAATGGGAGCCTGTACCCGCACCTGATGGAGGTGGAGCAGACGGCAGAGAGCCGGATGCAGCAGACCATGGCGCAGCTTCTGAAACAGAACCCGGCCCCGGACAAGGAGCAGAATCAGATGGCATGGGTGCAGCAGATGAACAGCCTGCGGGTACAGGCAGAGGAACTGGTGCTGATGGAATTGATTTACAGTTAAGTTTCTTTGATGCCCACATTCCCACCGAAGTCCAGCAAATTGAAAAAATCGACCAAGCGGAGAGCGAAAAAACGCCCTCCGCTTTTGTTTTGTCGCAGGCTGAAATTGAGAACGAACTGCGTAAGCACGGTTCGGGATTTATGGGCGGCAAGCAGCGCATTATGGCACTGTACCAGACCCAGCCTGACCGCAGCCTCCGTGCCAAGACTCTGGCAAAGGAGTACGGTATCGGTGGGCACTCCCACGATTTTTTGGACGGAAGCCGAGGCTTTGTGAACCACGACGGGAGAGGAATGGAATTTGACCATTACCCCGAACACAAGAAATTCACGTTAAGCTGGACGCAGGTGGAAAAGTATATCGACCTGATGATCCAGTCCGACCGCTACCTGACGGACAAGGAAAAGGAGCATTACACGCCCCCTGTGCCCATCACCGTAGAGCCAGATGCTACCTTGACCCATGCCAAAAACCTGATCCGGGATTTCTGTCTGGAGGAATATGATTCTGAACCGGACTTTTCTGACCTGTCCAAGATCGGCATTGCCTACACCCACGCCACGGACGAGGATATTCCTATTCAGGTCAACGTAGATTTGGTGGGATATCGAGTGGAGCGGTATTTGGGTGAGGTGCTGATAGACGAGCGGCAGTACGAAAGTCTGGAAGATCTGACCGAAACAAAACTGGAGGCTCTGGATTTTTCGGAATTGGTCAGTGTCACGGATGAAGAACTGGAGCACTACCACAGCAAGGCGGAGGAACGCCCGGCATTGCTGCCGCTGGATGCCGCCGCCGAGTACAACGCTCTGAAGGAGCAGCACCCGGATGCGCTGGTGGGCTTTGAGCAGAACGGACAGTTTGAGTTTTACGCAGATGACGCGCAAAAAGTCAGTGAACTTCTGGGCGGCAAACTTCTGGAAAAAGAAACAGCACTGGGCACCGTCCCGGTCATCGGCTTTCCCCGCGACCAGTGGGCATACCGTGCCAAACAACTGTGGCAGTGCGGCGAGAACGTCTATCTTGCCGGGCTGAACGAGGACGGCACCCACCACCAGACCAAGTATCTGCGCCGGGAGGATTATCTGCCGCTGGATGCCACCGTCCACATGGAAGGGCGGGCTTTCCGAGTAGATACGGTAAACTATGATAGGGGTAGCGTGACCCTGCAGGATGTGGCACTGGCAGAAATGCGGATGCCAGTTTTCCGGGAGGAACCGCTGGCTCTTGTCCGGGAGTTGTACGAGGAGCAGGATATGATGGAATCCCCCCTGCCCGATTACAAGGTCGGTGACAATGTTGTGGTCGAACTCCCCACTCGAACTATTGAGGGGAAAGTTGGCTATGTGGGTGAAACGGATGTGCGCATCGACACCAGTGCGCACGGGCAGTCATGGGATAACGAAGTTGTCAATAAGCAACAATTCGAGGAGGGCTTGCGGCAGAATGAACAGGTTACTACGCAGCCAGATGATACTGTAAAAACGGTTGCCATATACCCTGCTGAAGAAAACCGTATGCCTTATGATATTGTGATCCAGACGATTGGCTCAAAATCACCTGCTCTGGATGCAGTTGAACCGGAACGATCCACACTTGAACTTGCCGGGAACTTCCACATCACGGATGATGATTTGGGTGTCGGAGGCCCCAAACAGAAATTCGCCCGGAACATCGAAGCCATCCGTACTCTGTTCAAGCTGGAAGAGGAACACCGGGGTGCCACCGCCGAGGAGCAACAGGTGCTTTCGCAATATGTGGGCTGGGGCGGTCTGGCAGACGCTTTTGACTCCAACAAGGAAAATTGGTCTGCCGAGTACACCCAGCTGAAAGGACTGCTCTCTGAGGATGAATACGCCGCCGCTCGCGCTTCTACTCTGAACGCCCACTACACCAGCCCCACCGTGATCCGTGGTATCTACGATGCGGTGGAGCGCATGGGTTTCCGCAGCGGTAACATTCTGGAACCTAGTATGGGCGTGGGCAACTTCTTTGGAATGCTGCCGGACACCATGCAGGACAGCCGTCTGTATGGCGTAGAGCTGGATTCCATCACCGGGCGCATTGCGAAAAAACTGTACCCGCAGGCTGACATTACCGTAGCCGGTTTTGAGACCACCGACAGGCGTGACTTTTATGATCTAGCCGTGGGCAACGTACCTTTTGGTCAGTATAAAGTCAACGACAAGGCGTACAACAAGCTGGGATTTTCTATCCACAACTACTTTTTCGCCAAAGCCATCGACCAAGTGCGTCCGGGCGGCATTGTTGCCTTTGTTACCAGCCGCTACACCATGGACAGCAAGGACAGCACCGCCCGCAAGCACATGGCAGAGCGTGCCGATCTGCTGGGTGCCATCCGTCTGCCGAACAATGCGTTCCGTGCCAATGCTGGCACAGATGTTGTCAGCGACATTATCTTTTTGCAAAAGCGTGACCGCCCCATCGACCATGAGCCGGACTGGGTGCAGCTTGGCAAGACCGAGGATGGCTTTGCCATCAACCAGTATTTCGCAGACCACCCGGAGATGATTCTGGGCGTACTCTCCACCGAAAGCACCCAGTATGGACGAGAGGAATTGACCGTTGCTCCCATCGAGGGTGCAAACCTTGCAGACCAGCTTGCTGAGGCGGTACAGCATATTGAGGGGCAATACACCGAAGTTGAGGTAGAAACACCAGATATTGCGGATGCCGAAAACGAGAAGCATATTCTCCCGGCTGACCCGGATGTGAAAAACTTCTCCTACACGGTGGTGGACGGTGAGGTGTTCTACCGGGAAAACTCCGTGATGACGCAGGTGGAACTTTCCGACACTGCCAAGGGGCGTGTCACCGGCATGGTGGAGCTGCGGCAGATCGTCAACGACCTGATTCAGCGGCAGTTGGAGGATTACCCCGATGCCGACATCAAGGCAACACAGGAGCGTTTGAACGCCGCCTACGATGCCTTTACCGCCAAATATGGCTTGCTGAACGACCGCAAAAACGGGCGGCTGTTTGAGCAGGATTCCTCGTATTATCTGCTGTGCTCGCTGGAAAATCTGGACGAGCAAGGGCAGCTTAAATCCAAGGCGGCGATGTTCACCAAGCGCACCATTCGCCCGGAACGCACCGTCACCAGCGTGGATACGCCAAGTGAAGCATTGGCGGTGTCCATCGGAGAACACGGCAAGGTGGATTTGCCCTATATGGCAGAACTGCTGGGTACGCCCGGCGAGTACGGGCGCATTACCACCGAATTGTCTGGTGTGATCTTCAAAGACCCCGCTGCCGATGCGGATGACCCGGAAGCCGGCTGGCAAACAGCGGACGAATACCTTTCGGGTAATGTGCGCGATAAGCTGCGGATGGCACAACTTGCTGCAGAAAGCCGCTCGGAGTTCAAGGTCAATGTGGACGCACTGACCAAGGCACAGCCCAAAGATTTGGAAGCATCTGAAATTGATGTGCGGCTGGGTGCCACATGGCTTGCCCCCTCTATTGTGCAGCAGTTCATGATGGAAACTTTTCAGCCGCCCTATCGTATCCGCTACAACAACTCCATTACTGTCCGCTATTCTCCCTATACCTCCGAATGGCGGATCAGCAATAAATCTGCTACTGGCTTCGGTGACATTATGGCCACCGAAACCTACGGTACTCGCCGAGCCAACGCATACAAGATTTTGGAGGATACCCTGAACTTGCGCGACAGCCGCGTCTATGATACCATCGTGGAGAATGGCAAGGAAAAGCGCGTGCTGAATCAAAACGAAACCACCCTCGCCCAGCAGAAACAGCAGGCCATCAAGGACGCTTTTGCTGGCTGGGTCTGGAAAGACCCGCAGCGGCGCGCCTTACTGGTAAAAAAGTACAACGAGCTCTTTAACAGCACCCGGCCCCGTGAGTATGACGGTAGTCACATTCATTTTGTGGGCATGAACCCAGAGATCAATTTGCGAGAGCATCAGCGCAATGCGGTTGCCCATGTGCTGTATGGGTACAACACCCTTTTGGCGCACGAAGTCGGTGCCGGCAAGAGTTTTGAGATGGCGGCTTCCGCTATGGAACTGAAACGTCTGGGCTTGTGCCAGAAAAGTCTTTTTGTCGTGCCAAACCATTTGACGGAACAATGGGCCAGCGAGTTTTTACGCCTGTACCCCAATGCAAAGCTGCTGGTTACCAGCAAAAAAGATTTTGAACCCGCTAATCGCAAAAAATTCTGTGCGAGAATTGCGACCGGCGACTACGACGCAGTTATCATCGGACACAGCCAGTTTGAAAAGATACCCTTGTCCGCAGAACGACAGGAGCGTTTGATTCAGGAACAGATGGATGAAATCGAGGAGGCCATCGAAGAAGCGAAAGCACAGGTTGGTGAGCATTTCACGGTAAAGCAGCTGGAAAAGCTGCGCAAGTCTTTGAAACAGAAACTGGAAAAGCTGCAAGGCGCAGACCGTAAAGATGATGTGGTTACGTTTGAACAATTGGGCGTAGACAGGTTGTTTGTGGATGAAAGTCAGGCGTTCAAAAACCTCTACTTGTACACGAAAATGCGTAATGTCGCAGGTTTGAGTACGAGCGAGGCGCAAAAATCCAGCGATATGTTCGGCAAGTGTCGCTATCTGGATGAAATCACCGGTGGCCGTGGCGTGATTTTTGCAACGGGTACACCCCTGAGCAACAGTATGACCGAGATGTACACCCTCATGCGCTATCTCCAGTACAACACCTTGCAACAGAAAGGATTGACCCATTTTGATGCGTGGGCATCGACTTTTGGCGAAACTACTACCGCCATCGAACTTGCCCCAGAAGGCACCGGATACCGTGCACGCACTCGTTTTGCGAAGTTCTTCAACTTGCCTGAACTGATGGCGATGTTCAAAGAAGCGGCGGATATCAAGACCAGCGACCAGCTTCATCTCCCGGTGCCTGATGCAAAATTTGAGACGGTGGTGGTCAAACCTTCGGAAATCCAACAGGACATGGTGCAGGCGTTGAGCGAACGTGCAGCCGAAGTCCACAGCGGTTCTGTTGACCCTTCTGTGGATAATATGTTGAAAATCACGTCGGATGGCCGCAAAATCGGTCTTGACCAGCGGTTGATGAATTCCGCTCTGCCCGATGACCCCAACAGCAAGTTAAATGCCTGCGTCAACAACGTCCTGCGCATCTGGAACGACACCAAAGAGCAGAAGCTGACCCAGTTGATTTTCTGCGATATGTCTACTCCCAAGGGGGACGGTTCGTTCAACGTCTATGACGATATTCGCACCAAGCTGCTCAACGCCGGTGTGCCCGAACAGGAGATCGAGTTCATCCACAACGCAGATACGGAGAACAAGAAAGCAGAACTTTTCTCCAAGGTACGCAGCGGACAGGTGCGTGTACTGCTGGGCAGCACTGCAAAAATGGGAGCCGGTACAAATGTCCAGACGCTTCTTGTGGCAGTGCATCATCTGGATGTGGGCTGGCGTCCGTCGGATATGACTCAGCGCAATGGCAGAATCATCCGTCAAGGCAATCAAAACAAACAAGTGTACGTCTATAATTACGTCACTGAATCGACATTTGACGCCTACTTGTACCAGACCTTAGAGAATAAGCAGAAGTTCATTTCTCAGATTATGACGAGCAAATCTCCCATGCGCTCCTGCGATGATATTGATGAACAGGCTCTGTCTTACGCAGAAATCAAGGCTCTGTGTGCAGGCGACCCTCGCATCCGGGAAAAGATGGACTTGGACGTGCAGGTAGCAAAATTGAAGGTGCTGCGCGGAGACTTCCAGAATCAGAAATATCGTCTGGAGGATAAGCTGCTCAAAACTTTCCCGGAGGAGATCCAGAAACAGAAAACCCGCATTGCTGCTTTACAACAGGATTCACAGATTGCAGCAGCACACCCGCAGGACAAAGAAAACTTCTGCGGCATGACCATCAAGGGCATGGTGTACGATGACAAAAAGGCTGCAGGCGAACGGCTGCTGCTGGCTCGGCAGGAGATGCCCAATGCTGATATGATGCTGCTGGGCACCTACCGTGGCTTTGAACTGAACATTCGATTCGACAGCTTCAAAAATGAGCATCAGGCCGTACTCCGGGCAGAGTTGAGTTACCCGGTGTCGCTGGGCGATGATGCGCGCGGCAACATCACTCGTCTGGACAATGCCATCGACAATTTCGCTGACCGTATTGCAGATGCCGAAAATGCTCTGCAAAACCTTGAACAGCAGAAGCAGGCCGCAGAGGTCGAAGTGGCAAAGCCCTTTGCACAGGAGGAAGAACTGGCCGAAAAGTCTGCCCGCCTTGCTGAATTGAACGCCTTGCTGAACATCGACCGTGACCGCAGTTCTTCGCAGGATGCTCCCGAAGAAACCGAGGAAACCGAAACACCTGCAACTCGTCCGTCTGTGCTGGCTGCACTGGGGGAAAAGACCAATCAGCCGGAGCCTGTCAAACCGTTCCGCAGCTACTATGATAAGGATGGTGATGCACGATGAAAGAAAAGCGGGATGAAACCATCATCCTGCGCTTGAGCAAAACAGAAAAGAACCGTATCTATG
>OHZD01000871.1_pt1 | contig 12444 bp, 8 predicted proteins | sample 1580391 | NCBI WGS metagenome assembly OHZD01 (sample SAMEA3882510, study PRJEB24775) | human gut metagenome | biome: human-associated habitat; feature: intestine environment; material: feces | place: Netherlands | collected 2009/2010 | reverse complement strand
AATTCAGCAGCTTTTGCCTTTGCATAGATGGTCAGGGTCTTACCATCAACAGTGATAGTACCTGCTTCATCATCAGCAGAAACAGTGTGCTTGTTTTCGCCGATTCTGCCTGCGTAACCGCCCTGTGCGGTATCATACTTCAGCAGGTGAGCGAGCATAGACGGCTTGGTCAGGTCGTTGATAGCAACAACCTCATAACCTTCAGCACCGAACATCTGTCTGAATGCGAGACGGCCGATCCGGCCAAATCCATTAATAGCAACTTTAACTGACATTTGGAATTACCTCCTAAAAATTTATACTCTTATTGTACACCAAAACGGTGAAAATTGCAAGGTCTTTCTATAAAAAAATTGACATAAAATTATCGTTTCTTCCGCTTTTCTCTATTTTGCACAAATTTCAACATGTTTCCATCTACGTTTTATCGGCAAAAACACATTTGATAGAAATTGTTCTTTTTTTCTCTCTTTATTTTAGGCAGTTTCGGGATATAATAAAAAGAAGTATTTGAACTGCTGCCATGAGAATCTATCTTTTCTTTCAAATTGTGCAGAATCTTTTTCTGCATATGAAGAAAACATTTCTTTTCATGCATATTCTGTAAATACTATGACTTTGCCTTTGACAGAAATGACACTCAACAGAAAGGGGTCTGCAATGACGACAGAAACACTGCAATTTTTAAAAGCCCTCTATGCCAACGAAACCCGTCAGGTCTGGGTTTTCGATGAAACGAATACCTGTATTTGGAAAAACGATATTTCCAAGCCGTTACAATCAGAAACTGATTGTCAGGCGTTGCTGAAAACCATAGCTGCGAACAGAGGCAGTCAGTTATTCTGGCATGAATCGCTCCTGTATGCTGCGGAAGTTCAGCAGAGCACAGAACTGCACTGCACCATCTTAAAAATCACAGCCGAGCCAGTCTTGACCAATGTCATGAAAGAAAAAAATTTCCGGGCAATTTGTCAAGAATTTCTCGCCAATCAACGAGAGGCAGTTTTTCAGATTTCCACCATTGCGGAACAGATTTATGATGAAGTGGAATCCAACAACATTGGCGACCTCGAACAGGAAGCGGTTTTCTCCAATTTAAATGATGTCATGCGTGCATGTTGCCACCTGCTGCGGCGTACCAACTATTATGCAGAGTTGGAGAAATATGCAGAATCTGAGAGCATGGTTCTTCAACCGATAGAACTATCTCGACTGTTGTTTGACTTTTCACAAAACTGCAAGGAAACACTGGGACGGAGAATTTCCCTGAAAATACAGGCGGAACAAAAATCTGGGTGCTCTGCAACGAAGCCCGACTCTGTTTTTCGCTGCTTTGTCTGATGACACAGCTGCTGGCTCAGGGACGGTCAGAATTAACACGGACTGTTTTTCTGCATATCTTTTCTGAGGGAAATACAGCAACCATCTCCATTCAAATGGAAAAATCGAAACATGATTTTCCAGAAACAGAACCTGCGATGCTGTTTTCGTCAAATGAAGAAGTTGCGAAACAGGATTATTATCTTATCCGTGCAGTGCTGGAAAACTTCTGTAAAACGTATAATGCGAATCTGGAATCTACGCAAGCAGACACCAAACAAGGCTACCTGCTAAAAATTCCACTCTACAACGCCAACGCACACAGCAACCTGCAATTACATGCAAACATTCCACGCCGCAGACGCTCCACGTTCTTGAACAACTATCAGGTTATGTTGTATGACATTTCCGATTACCGATTTTATTAAATCTAAATAACAAAAACGTCCCTGTCAAACCTGACAGGGACGTTTTTTCATCTCATGCAAAAAGAAAATTTCCTTTACAGCTTTTTCTTCTGATTTTCAATCATTGCTACCAAATCATCTACCGATGCAGTATCATAAGAAGACGGTCTGCGAGATGCTGGCTTTGCAGCAGGTCTTGCAGTAGATGGCTTTGCAGTAGATGGCTTTGCAGTAGTGGAACGCTGCGATGTTCTGGATGTGGAAGTGCTCCGTGTAGCGAACGGGTCGTTGCCAAAGATGTCATCCACATTTGGACGCTTGAATGTACCAGTGGAACTCAGGAATGTCTTAGAACCTGTGGACGAGCTGCCAGACGTGGCTTCGTGTGCACCATGGTAAGTCTGTTCCTGCTGCGGTGCTTCCTGTACCGGTTCTGCAACCGGAACATCTGCACCATACTTTCCAACATAGCCATTGTTTTCCGGCTGCTGCGGTGCAACAGATTCATACGGCTGTTCCGGAATCGGCACATTCTTTTGTGCCTGGAACTGCATAGTCTTTGCCTTCTGGAATGCAGAATTTGGATTGACTGCCTTCCGTTCAAAGTTCTGCGAGATGGACGACTTCTTGGTTTCAAATGATGAAGTCTGTGCATTCTGAACAGCCGTATTTCCATAACTTGGATAGCTGCTGTCCATGTTGTAAGAACCTGTGTTATACGTTCCTGTATTACCGCTTCTGGTCTGGTAAGTCGTCTGCGGTACATCGTTCACAAAGTCCTCGTCTTCATAGTCTTCATCATCATAATTGTAGTCTTCTTCGCCCGGCAATTCATCATAGCTTTCTTCAAATGCATATGCATCATCTTCCCGCTTGTTTGCACTTCTGCGTACCAATGCAACAATCAGCAACGCAATCAGCAATACGCAAGGCAGTGCCAGCAGAACAATGATACCACTGAATCCGGTTGCAAACTGAATAAAGCTGTAAAGTTGAGCACTTTCATAACGGCAAATACCACGCACACTATCTACCGTGATTGCTGGTTCTGTACCGATGGTGTCCACCTGCATGGTGGTCGGATAATACTTCATGATGCCCGTTTCTTCATCCGAAGCAATGTTCAGAATCCGGCGGATTGCCATACCTTCCTTGTCCTTATCGGAAGAAGTGTCTTCCGGTGCTAATACGCACAAAATCGCATTGTTCTTGGAAAGCGGTTCGCTGCCATCGTATGCCTTACAGATAACAGCTGTTTTTGCATGAATGGATGCACTCGTATCAATCGTGGTTGAACCGTCCGTGCTCGGTTTGACTTCCATGCTGTCTGATTCCATCAGATAGACATAGTTGCCAAAAATTTTCGGCGTATCATGCTGCGAGAATAAAACATTCAGCGTCAGCGTGATCAGGACAACGATCAGCAGGAGAACTGCGGCAACGATGCCCAAAATGGATAACGATTTCTTTTTTTTCATGATGTTCCCTTCCTTTGACACAGTTTGTATTTCTCACCTTATTATAACATACTTTTTGGGAAATTTCAATTTCCTTTTTGCTTTTTTTCCGAATTTTTTTACTTTCTGCAAAAGATGCCGATTTTCTGCTGTTTTTGGCAGGAAATAAAGAGATTGCTCTCATTATACCATACTTATTTTTAAATTTCAACTGCAAAATGCAATTTTCAGATATTTTTTTGAAAACCCCTTGACAAATCCAAAAAATATGCTATAATATACTTGTTACTGTGCACCGCACCGAGAAAAAATCTGATAACATTTTTGCTGGAATAGCTCAGTTGGTAGAGCAGCGCATTCGTAATGCGCAGGTCGCGTGTTCAAGTCACGTTTCCAGCTCCATTTTTTTACCTAAATTTCACCAGTGAACAAGAGCGGACAAGCAAAGAGGGCACAAAGAGGGCAAGCGAACGGACAGGGGGCAATAAGACCATGTGGAACCATTCTGAACCAGAAGATTCTTTTGGCGAACCGCCAAAGTCGCACGCAAAAGGAAAAGGCATTGCCTTTGCACTTGTTCCAACCATTTTGCTGCTGACGGGAATCGGATTCCGAATTGCCCGCACTGCTCAAAAAGCAGAACGTCTGATCAACCATCACGCATCCACTACAGTGACAACAACGGCGGTCACAACGCCAACCAAGCCAGCCCGTGCAGCTGCCAAGCAGGTGGAAACCGAACCGGCAACCGCTGCAAAGACTGCCGCTCAGGATGTCCGCAACGGCATTTATACGCCTGGCGACTATGAAGTAGGGGTTGACCTGCCAGCCGGAACATATCTGGCGGTTTATGATGGACCTTCCGGAGATCAGAAGTTCGTGATGCAGATTTCTTCCAGTTCTGACCCGAATGATTCCGATGCAGTTTTGACGAGTCAAACATTTCATCCGAATCAGGTTTATTTTCAGGTAATAGACGGACAGTTTCTGCACATCTCATGGGCAAACTTTTATGATACCGAACAGGTTTCGATTACATTAGAACCATTTGCACATGATGGTATGTACCAAGTCGGAAAAGACATTCCGGCAGGCACGTATCAACTGGAACTGGACAAGGGCGAGTATGTTTATCCAGAAACCGCTGGTTACCAGATTTACAGTCAAATGGCTTCTCCGCAGCCGCTTCCAAAATCCAAAGGCAGTTATACCGATTCCATCACCTTGCAGGATGGAGAATATGTACAGTTAGATGATTGTCATTTTCAGCAAAATGCCGGATGATTCCGGTTTTTTGCGGGCGTAGTTTAGTGGTAAAACATCAGCTTCCCAAGCTGAGGTTGCGAGTTCGATTCTCGTCGCCCGCTCCAAATTTTAAGAAACAGTCCGATTTGTTCGGGCTGTTTCTTTTTTCTCTTTACAAACAACGAAAGACCGCTATCGTTTCCACGCCAAACGACAGCGGTCTTTTTTCAATCCCAAATATGCTTGTTTATTCCCTTGTTTTTGATGATTCTATTTTTCTTTCTTTTCAGCCGCCATATTCCGCAATCTGCATTTCTGCCCGTAAAGATTCGATGATTTTCCTGTCTATTTTTATTTTTTCTATTTCAGGGCAAATATTGCATCCCTGCGGTCAGGCTGCTTTCCTCCACTTCCGGTACTGGTACTGCTTCTTCATCAAATAAAATCTCTTTGAAATAGTCTATCTTCTGAAAATCTGCTCCGACTGACTCCCGTTTCAAAGCAATCAACTGTTCCATATCAATCAAATAGCGTGTGATACTGCCGTCTTCATATTTTCCGACCAGATAGCAATCTCGGTTCAGATAAGAAACCGTTCCAAATACAAACAAATTCTGGGGGACAACAACTCCTTCCAAATCTTCGCTGCGTGCCGAAAATTCCCGTCCCAAATAAAAAATGCCATCTTCAAAAACAGTTCCATCCGCCAACATATTGACGGCTGTATCATAATTCGTCCACTCGTCTGTACTTGCATCTAAAACTGTATAGCACTGCAAATCCGGATAAATGGTATACCAGTTGTTTGCTGTCCAGACCTGTTCCATGGAAAGGGTCTGCTGATTCGCATAGATGTATTCCCATGTTGCCGCTTCCCTGCTGTCGCTCTGTGAATCCGGCGGTGGCTCTACAGTCCGAAGAACATCTTTGGTTCTAGTTGCCAAATCAATCTGAAAGGTCGTCAGGCTGCGAATCTCCTCGATTGCTCCTGTTCCATCGGATGACATTCCTGTATAGGAATCCACCAGCGAACCAGAAACTTGCTGAAAAGAAAATGGCTGGTCTAATAGCTGTGCCTGTAAATCCTGCATCGTTGTATTTTTTGGGTCACTCTCATCAATTGCAGTTCTGCCCAGCAGTTCCCCTGTTGCAGAGGTACTGTTTTCCGATGCATTCCCATCCTGTGTATTGGGTACAACTGCATGAGAAGCGGCAACTTCTGAGAGCATTTCCGTTAAAATCTCCGGTGTACTCAGAAAATAAGCCTGTCTGTCCAACAAATCCATTTTCCAAACGCCATCTCCAACATCAAAATACAAAACGCCAGAGAAATCCAGACAGTCAGAAGAAATCGTAATGGCATAATCCCATGTAAACCGGTCGGTCATCTGTACCTGTTCTTCTGGTACATCTACATCCGAAGAAAGTCCGCTGCTAAAATTGATGCTGTCCGCATTGTTCTGCAAAAAGGTAAACAGCGGCAAAAGTTCCTCGTTGGTGTAGTTTTCATAGGTGCGTTCCGTCATCTGATCTTCATCCAAAAAAGTAAAGCTGCCGGAGGAAATCCAGTTTTCTATGATTGGATAATCTTTAAACGTTCGCACAACATCCGGAACAGAAACAAACAAATACTGCGTTCCGTTCCATTCCGCTGCCACGACCGATTCTTCTATGGTTGCTGTGTCTTTCAAATAGACCTGATAAACTGAAACAGTCGTTGCTCCGTCTGCACCCATTAGCGAACCTTCGCCCAACATGTCTTGTACTTCTACCCTGTCCGGATTGACAACCGCCATTTCCTGCAAATTCTGTCCCTGATACTGCAAAACAAGTGATTGGGTTGCTTTTGGTGTTTCAGATGCTTCCGGAGTGGATTCTGAAGAGGGGACAAAAACTTGTTCATCGTGTTTCAGATGATAACCAATCACCGTTCCCATACTCAGCAGAAAGACGGCTGCAACCACACCGCCGGAAAATTTCTGCCAAGAACAGCGAATGCGTTTGGATGGCGGTGGTGCAGTTGTGGTGTGCAGGATTTGAATCGAACGGTTCGGCTGCTGCTCCGCAAGAGAGGCTGCTTCTTCTGCATGAATCCGCTGTTGCAGTCGCTGCACCACGGCTTCCGGCGGCTGCATCTGTTCAAACATTCGTTCACATTGCTTTTTATCCATAGACCGTTCCCTCCTCTTCTTGCAGTTGCGTGCGTAGTTGTTCCCTGCCCCGGAGCAGCTGCATCCGAATCGTTCCAGCCCGTTTTCCCAACAACCCTGCAATTTCTTCTGTCCGATATCCCGCAAAGTAGTACAGATACAGCACATTTCGATACATGGGCTTGAGGCTGCAAAGTGCCGCAAACAACTGATTATCCTCTGGCAGGTCAAACAATACCGGCAGCGGCGTGGTGTCCGTCAGTGGAACGGTTCGCTTTCGGTAGGTACTGCCCGTGATTTTCTTGCAGTAATTGCAGGCTGTCCGAATCAGCCATGCTTTCCGATGTTCTTCTTCTCGAAACGTCTTGTTTGCCTGAAAATAAGCAAGAAATGTTTCTTGAAAGACATCTTCTGCATCTGCTCGATTTCCGCCAGTTCCCGTCAGTGCAATGCCATAGATGAGCTGCTGATACAATTGAATTACCTGCTGAATCTCCATTGGCTGCACGGCTTCTTCCGGTGAGATGCTTTGCGAGATCTGCAACATATCACTTCCCCCTTTCATCTACAACTACAAGTTTCCAGGCAAAATGTCACACGGTATGCAAAAAAATTTTCAGCGATTGCAAACAAAAACAGGGAGCATTTTTCTGCAAAAAACAACTCCCCCTGTTTATGTATTTTTTTAAAATCCTGCTTTTTTTAACTCATCCTGAAAGGCACGTTTTCGTGGAAATGTTTCCTGCAACTCCCGTGCCAACACCTGAGCAGCAATCGGGCTGTCCTCTGAAAATGTCTTCAACTTTTGGCAGACTGCTGCATATTCCGCACGATTTGCTGCCGCATCCATCTCTTCCAAAATCCAATCTTTGTATAATTCTGTTGCCCGTTCCGCAAAGGGACTGCATTTTAAAGCACTAAAATACAGCAGCAAGTCAGACGGGTCTTTCTCGCAAGCTTCCGCCATCAAGTCCACTCGATTTTCTGCTAATAGAATTTTGCGATACACCTTGATGGGAGCTTCTTTTAACAGTTGTTCGATTTTTACAGATTTCAAATCGAACGGAATCAACGATTTCCACTCTTCATAATAATCCGGTTCGCCACCTTTCAACAACGCTTCGCAAACATCCGCCAGCTTTTCCCGTTCTCCTGTTCTGTGATAGCAGTGATAGCGATATTTTTGCCACTCCTGCAACAAGCCCGGCAATGCTTGGTTTTCATATTCCCCATCCAATGCCAGCCGTTCCACTGTGCTTTCATCTCCTGCGTCAATCGCATTTTGAATTGCCATCCGGCGATATTCTGGGTTGGAAAGATGCCGGTTGATGAAATCGTTCTGTTCCTGCGGTGTTCCATATCGTTTGAGAATTTGAAACTGCTGTTCTGCCAGTTCTCTTCGTTCATATTCTGTCGAAACAGCTTGCTGATATTGCAGAAACTCTTCCAACTTTTTTCGATATTCGGGCAAGGCACACAAACACAGCAACGATGAAAATACAAAATGTTCTCCGCTAAGCTTGTCTTTGTGAAATGCATGCAACAAAGATTGATACACGGCTTCTATTGTTTTGGAGTCTTGCCGATTTACAACGCCCTGTACAATGTTCAAAATGGCATCTGAACAATCTGTAATGCTTTCATATACAACCCAATCCGATTCGCAGCTTCGTTCCTCTAATTTCATTTCCAACAGCTGTACGATGTCTAAAATTGCCTGCACCTTTTTCACATCATCCGCCCAATCCTGCAGGGATTCCAACAGAAATGTAATGGTTTTCTGCAATTCTTTCCATGTTATGCTATTGGAGAAAAAGCGGTTGCAAGTGCGGTTCAGAATGACAAGAAATTCTGTTTCCTGCAACTGTTTTGATACACGCAGTTGCAAATAGTCCCAAAATCCCCGATTTTCCTTTGCATATTCCATCATCCATGCAATCAGTTCTGTTTTCTCACAGGCAGCCAATTGTTCTGGCAGCGTCTGTTTCTGTTCCGGCTCTTCCACGAACGGAGTATATTCTTCCTGTTCCCGCAATGCATATAAAACCGCTGCCTCATGCTTACAAAATTCTTCCCAATCATAAGGGCAATCACAGGAAATATCAGAAATTTCACCGTTTTCTTCCAGTTCTACAAACACGGTATAGATTTGGCTGCCCTCTACTTCTGCTTCATAATATCCTTCTTCGATGCGATCCAGTGTGATCACATGATGATTCCGGTAGTATTCTTTCCCACGCTCTAAAATTCTCGGGCTGAAATATTCTTCAAAATCTGTTATATTCATACTTATTTTTCTCCCTTCTGTTTCATCGGTTCTGCGGATTCTATATGCTTCTGTCCAATTCGATTATAAGCAAAGCTGATACCGAAACACAACAGCCCGCAAATCAAAAATGCTCCTGCCCATAATAGCGGTGTCTGGTAGGACAAATCCAACAGCAGCAGCTTGCACAAAAAGACCATCATTGCAATCAAGCTATAAATTCGCAGTCCTTTTTGATGGAAATGAAATCCCACCAACAGCATACCAAACGAAAGCAAGGTTAAAAGACCGCTGCTCCATGCAGCTCGCTGGAAAAATGCACCGCTGACCACTGCCCCCAGCAAGGTCATACGAATGCCAAGGTATACACCGACACCATTTCGATTCGGATACTTTCGCAGCAAATACGGCACATTCAACAGGAAAATCAAAACGACAAATGCAGCCAGCAAAATCGTATCCCATGGAATGACAATTGCTGTATCGCTTCCCGTCTGCCGAAACAGCGAGCCGATTGCATGCCAAAATGCTGCAACTGACCGGAACAAGCCCTCCAGCAACAGCAAACACCAGCCCTCTACCATCAGCCAGCCCGTTACGCAAAGCGACAGAATTTCCATGCCTCGATGGGAACGGCAATGGCGAAGATACAAGGTCACAGCAATGTCAATGGCAACCCATGCACCATACTGCAAAGTAATATCATCCAGAACAGAAATTTTTGACAGAATCAGACGAATGCCAAACAAAAACAGCACATATCCCAGATACAAGCAGCCATTTTGCTTTCGTACGTGCCACATCACAAACAGAGCTGCTTCCAACAGCACCCATCCCAGCAACGCTGGCAAGATGGACAACGGCAACAGCCACAGAAATGCTAAAATACTGCAAATACACGCCATCAGATTTCGCAGAGCGGATTCTTCCTGCTTGCGGTCATAGAGCATCCAAACTGCAACGGCAGTCAGGGCGGACAGCAAATATTTTCCGGTATCCCAAAAGAAAAAGAACCACTGTGCCTGCAACTGCACCAGCAACAAGCCAGACAGAGCTGTAAAGAAATATCCCATTCCGCTTTGCTCTGCCGGACGCATCCGCATGCGATACCAAATCAACTGTGCCAAAGTGTACAGCATTAAAAGAATGCCCTCTGCAAGCAATAGCCCAAACATCGGCGTATGTAGAACTCTTCGCAGCGTCACTGTAAACAAAACCGTGAGAATCAGCAGAGAAATCGCATTGCAAAGCAAGGTAGACAGCTGACAAGCAATTCCGATTCGACGGTCTGCAAATTGATAAAGTGCCGATACCAACACGAAAAAGAAAAAAATCAGTCCAGTTTCCAGTACATTCAGCTGCCGGAACGCAAACAACAAAGACAATACCATTCCGCACTGTCCAATCAGGCGGAACAAAGGCACGCTTTTTCGGGACATCCAAAGCACAAACACTGCCCAGAGCAGCAGCATCCCATACATCGCCCATTTTCCAACTACAGAAAAATACCAATAACTCAGGAGAATGGACAAATAGAGAATGCCTGCTCCGCATCCGGCAACGCTCAGGAAAAAGTAGGGATACTTCTTCTTAGAAATTCCGTAAAGTCCAGCAGCGGAAACGCCTGCTCCAATGACGAACAACCCAACCATCTGCAAGATACTGGGCAAAAATGCATATCCAATGAGAATCGCTGCAAAGATAAAAATCGAAGCAAGAATCCCCATGACAATTTTCCCGAACTTCTGTTCCGTATCCATTTGCTGCGGTGGCGGAACAGATTGCATGGTTTGAGCATATGATGTCCACGGGACATTCTGTTGAAAAGAGGGCGGAGGCGGTGTAGGCTGCGTGGTCTGCATCGGCGGAATCTCCGGAGCCGGTGGCGGAATGGTTGGTGGTGTTTCCTGCTGCGGTATGGTGGGCGATACAGTCGGCTGCGAGGATGCAGATGCATTCTTTTCCTGCAACGCCTGTTCCAGCTGAGCAATTCGCTGCTCTAACCGCTGTACTTCTTCTTCTGGCGACAATTTTGTCCCCTCCTGTCTATTTTTTAAGAAAAGTATAACATAGTTTCGGTTCTCTGTCAACGAACATTTCATATTCAGAAGCATCTCGGAAAATCGCTCGAAATACCGTTTCCCTGCACGCTTGTCATCCAAATTCTCCCTTTTCTTGCAGCATCTTCCGCCATCCCTGAAAAAAATCTGGTTTCTTTGCAAATAAGACTTGAAAAAAAAAGAAAAATCCGCTATACTATAATAGTAAATTGCTGACATAGTATCCCCTGTGTCAAACAACGAGAGAGAGAAAGGACGAAACAGGGAAATGGGTGAAATTCTTGTAACTGGCGGTGCAGGGTTCATTGGAACACATACTTGTATTGCTCTTTTACAGGCGGGGTATTCGGTTGTCATTCTGGATAACCTTTGCAATGCCAAACAAGAAAGTCTGCTGCACTTGCAGGAGATTACCGGAAAATCCATACCATTCTATCACATGGATATCCGCAACGCTGACGGTCTGCGTCAGATTTTTCAAACACATCATATTTCTGCCGTGCTGCACTTCGCCGGACTGAAAGCAGTTGGCGAATCGGTACAGCAGCCACTGCGATATTATCAAAATAACATCGGCGGTATGATGACGTTATTAGAGGAGTTACAGAAAACCGACTGCCGGACGCTGATTTTTTCTTCTTCCGCTACGGTATACGGAACACAACATACTGCCCCCTATGCGGAAACCGTCACACCACTTTCCGCAAGCAACCCCTACGGGGAAACAAAAATCATCAGCGAACAACTCTTACAAGACCTCTGTCAAGCAGATTCTGACTGGCACATTACAGCACTCCGCTACTTCAATCCGATCGGAGCACATGAAAGCGGACTGCTAGGCGAAGAACCGCATGGTATTCCGAGCAACATTGCCCCTTATTTAGCACTGGTTGCAAGCGGTCAGCTGCCTTATTTTCGAGTCTATGGCAACGATTATGACACCCCAGACGGTACTGGTGTTCGGGACTATGTCCATGTCATGGATTTGGCAGAAGGACACGTTTCTGCCCTGCAATACAGTATGCAGCACGCTGGCTTCTCGGTATTCAACTTGGGAACAGGCAGCGGTTGCAGTGTGTTGGAACTGGCAAATATGTATGAAGCCGTCAGTGGAAAGCCGATTCCCCTGAAAATTTTCCCACGGCGTGCCGGAGATGTGGCAACATCGTATGCTGATGTATCCAAAGCCAAAACCGTGCTGGGATGGACGGCGAAACGCAATCTTCAGCAAATGTGTGCGGACAGCTGGCGGTTTATTCAAAAACAAGCTCAGAAAGGAGCGGATTCCAAATGATTAATAATATTCATTACGAAGAAGCCTTAAACAATATCTTGATTGTCGTCATTGCAGCAGCGGTGGTGCTGGTACTGGTCATGTTGCTGGGGTCGAAAAAAAGCCGATTCCGGAAAAAGCTGAGTACCTTCTTTGCAGATGATACGGTTGGAACGGCAAAACATCCGATGGAATTTAACCGGGAATATTACATCACCGGAGAAAAGAATATGCGGAAGCCTGCCAAGACGAAGGGGGCAACCCGA
>OHZD01000863.1_pt1 | contig 12491 bp, 8 predicted proteins | sample 1580391 | NCBI WGS metagenome assembly OHZD01 (sample SAMEA3882510, study PRJEB24775) | human gut metagenome | biome: human-associated habitat; feature: intestine environment; material: feces | place: Netherlands | collected 2009/2010 | reverse complement strand
TGTTCAGCGCGGACCGAAACGGAGTGTAGACAAAGCACGAGTATCGTGCGGTTTTACGAATGTGCGTGGGGTGGTTCTGGATAGACGCAATAAAAACACACAGATACGGAGAAGTTCAATTGGAAACCGAAACAGTCACAGGATACGTTGATCATATAATATACAGAAATGCAGAAAACGGGTATACGGTACTTGTTCTTGTAGTGAACGAGGAAGAGCTCACATGTGTGGGCACTTTTTCGGACATTGCTGAGGGTGAAAATATAGAGGCTCACGGTGAGTATACAGAGCATGCCACCTATGGCAGACAGTTTAAGGTAGTAAGCTTTGAAGAGAAGGAGCCGGAGGATGAGATGGCTATTGAGAGGTATCTGGGCTCAGGAGCCATACATGGTATAGGACTTGCGCTCGCAGCACGTATTGTCAGGCGCTTCAAGAAGGATACCTTCCGCATCATAGAGGAAGAGCCGGAGAGGCTTGCTGAGGTAAAGGGCATCAGCCAGAGAAAGGCTATGGAGATTGCGGACCAGGTCAATGCAAAAAGAGACTTAAGGGAAGCCATGATTTTTTTGCAGCAGTACGGCATCAATATGAATCTGGCTGTGAAGATATATAATAAGTATGGCGGAGAGATATACAGCGTGCTCAAGGAAAATCCGTACCGCATGGCGGATGATATCGACGGAGTTGGTTTTAAAACTGCAGATGAGATAGCGGCGCGGGTTGGCATCAAGACTGATTCTGATTTTAGAATAAAAAGCGGTATACAGTATGTTTTGCAGCAGGCTGCCATGGACGGACACACATATCTGCCGATGGAGGAGCTTACGAGGCGTGCTGTATATCTGCTCGGAGTGGAAAGCTCGCAGGTTGAGGCACATTACATGAATCTGGCCATGGACAGGAAGATTGTCATGCAGCTAAAGGATGATATAACCCAGATTTATGCTAACACCTTTTATTATATGGAGGCAAACACGGCAGCCATGCTAAAGCAGCTTGATGTGACGTATGATGTGCCGGATATCGAGATAGAGGCTGCAATCAGAAATATAGAGAAAAAGACAGAGATGGAGCTCGATGAGCACCAGGCTGAGGCGGTGAAGGAAGCAGTCAGAAATGGCCTTTTAGTCATTACAGGAGGACCCGGAACAGGAAAAACCACCACTATCAATACTATTATCAAGTATTTTGAGCTTGAGGGCATGGATATTTTTCTGGCTGCACCGACAGGACGTGCGGCAAAACGCATGAGTGAGACGACAGGCTACGAGGCGCGCACAATCCACCGTATGCTTGAGTTAAACGGCGGCATGGACACAGGAAGCGCAGCTGGCTTTGAGAGAAATGAAAGGAATCCGCTCGAGACGGATGTAATCATCATAGATGAGATGTCGATGGTTGATATATCACTCATGTACTCATTGCTAAAGGCGGTTGTGGCAGGTACGAGACTCATACTTGTAGGAGATGTGAACCAGCTTCCGAGCGTGGGACCGGGCAGCGTGCTAAAGGATATTATTGATTCAGGTGCCTTCCACACGGTAAAGCTTACAAAGATTTTTCGTCAGGCGAGCACGAGCGATATTATAGTAAACGCCCACAAGATAAATAATGGAGAAGAGGTATCGTTAGATAATAAGAGCATGGATTTCTTTTTTCTAAAGAGATATGATGCCGACAAGATAATAAATGTTACATTACAGCTAATAAAGCAGAAGCTTCCTAAGTTCGTAAATGCTACAGAGTATGATATACAGGTGCTTACGCCTATGAGAAAGGGACTTCTCGGAGTGGAACGTCTAAACGGTATATTGCAGGCGTATATGAATCCGGCAGACAAGAGTAAGCGCGAAAAAGAATACAGGGGCACGATTTTCCGCGAGGGCGACAAGGTGATGCAGATAAAGAACAACTATCAGATAGAGTGGGAAATCAGGACAAAATTCGGACTTTGTGTGGATAAGGGCATGGGAATCTTCAATGGAGATACAGGTATCATTGAGGAAATCAACGATTTTGCCGAGACCATGACCATATCCTTTGACGAGGGCAGAAAGGTGGAGTATCCGTTTAAGCTTTTGGAGGAGCTTGAACTTGCATACGCGGTCACTATACACAAGTCGCAGGGAAGTGAGTATCCGGCGGTCGTTATACCTCTTTTGAGCGGCCCGAGAATGCTTATGAACAGAAATTTGCTCTATACGGCGGTTACAAGGGCAAAGAAATGTGTTACCATAGTGGGTGACGAACAGACATTTTACGAGATGATACAAAACAACTCACAGCAGAGACGCTATAGCGGGCTTAGAGACAGAATAGTGGAGGAGACTATCTGATGAAAATAAGAAAACTTACAAATGAAGAGATAAAAGGGGCATGTGCCTTTGCGGTAAGTATATACAATATCGCAATCAGAGGCTGTTTTCGGACACAGGACTGTCATCGATATTTTGATGAATATATGGATGCAGACAGGCTGACGGACGAGGAAAGGACCGGTGTTCTTGTAGTGTTTGGTGCGTTTGATAGCAATGTGCTGTGCGGAGTATGCGGCATGACAAACGAGGGGCATATCACCATGCTGTATGTACATCCGCAGTATTTAAGACGTGGAATTGGCAAAAAGCTTCTGGAGAGAGTCAGGATATATGCGCGCATGCAGCTTAAGCTCATGCAGGTGTCTGTAAATGCAATGCCGGCATACACGGCAGACTACTTCAGGCGTGTGGGCTTTAAGAGTGCATATCAGGGAGGCTTTTGCAATGGACAAGGCGATATGTACGTTCCTATGACAGCAAAAAGCATATATCAGGTGGAGTATACACCGCGACATATAGCTGATAAGACTTTTATTGCAATTTCAGTTGGCTTCACATGCCTTGTATTTGTCTCAGGCGTGATATATGCGGTATGCGCGGGGCTTACTCCGTAACGCTCAGATGCAGTTTTAATGGGCTGCAATAGTTGCCGGTCATACTTTGGTGTGAACAGTAACTAATATTGTATACATAAATATGCATATTTATGTAACAAAAAACAGTTGAAAAATCGGCTGTATTATGATACACTTTTTACAATTTAAGCAGATATACTATGCAACTACACTTTATAAGAAAAAAGAGACGCCCTCTTTTTTTTTGCGCAGACGTAAGGTTAGTTGCAGCTAAGAAGCTTATGGTTACAAAGTATAACACGAAAGGGCAGGGTAAAGATGAAAGCATTTTTAATTCTTGAAGATGGTAATGTATTTACCGGAACCAGCATTGGTTCAACAAGGGAAGTCATTAGTGAGATAGTATTTAACACATCAATGACAGGATATCTGGAGGTACTTACAGATCCTTCCTATGCAGGACAGGCTGTTGTAATGACTTATCCACTTATCGGAAATTATGGAATCACACCGGATATGGAGTCAGAAAGACCATGGCCGGATGGATATATAGTAAGAGAGCTGTCGCGTATGCCAAGTAATTTCCGCTGCGAGGGTACTATACAGGATTTCCTTAAGAAAAACGATATTCCGGGAGTGGCCGGCATTGATACACGTGCGCTTACAAAGATTCTCAGGGAAAAGGGTACTATGAACGGAATGATTACCACAAATGAGAATTACAATCTCGATGAGATTATTCCAAAGCTCAAGGCATATACTACAGGCAATGTGGTTGACAAGGTCACATGCACTGAGAAAAAGGTTTTAAAGGGCCAAGGAAAGAGGGTTGCCCTCATGGATTTTGGCGCCAAAAACAACATCGCCAAATCACTCAATGAAAGAGGCTGTGAAGTTACAATTTACCCTGCACACACAACCGCTGAAGAGATACTTGGTGACAATCCTGACGGAATCATGCTCTCAAACGGACCTGGAGATCCAAAGGAGTGTGTAGATATTATAAAGGAAATAAAGAAGCTTTATGACAGCAATGTGCCGATTTTTGCAATCTGCCTCGGACATCAGCTCATGGCACTTGCAACAGGCGCAGATACACACAAGATGAAGTACGGACACAGAGGTGGAAACCATCCGGTTAAGGATCTTGCAACAGGCCGTGTTTATATTTCTTCCCAGAACCATGGATATGTGGTGGACACAGATAAACTTGACCCTAATGTGGCTGAGCCTGCATTTATAAATGTCAACGACGGCACTAATGAGGGACTTAAGTATGTGAACAAGAATATCTTCACAGTTCAGTTCCATCCGGAGGCATGCCCTGGACCACAGGATTCAGCATATCTTTTTGACCGCTTTATTAACATGATGGGAGGTAACCAGTAATGCCAAGAAATAATGATATTAAAAAAGTATTAGTTATCGGTTCCGGTCCAATCGTAATCGGACAGGCCGCAGAGTTTGACTATGCAGGAACACAGGCCTGCCGTTCCTTAAAAGAGGAGGGCATTGAGGTATGTCTGGTAAACTCAAACCCGGCAACTATCATGACTGATAAGCAGATTGCGGATCAGGTATATATAGAGCCACTTACTCTTGAGTCATTAAAAGAGATTATCATAAAAGAAAAGCCTGACAGCATCCTTCCTACACTCGGTGGACAGGCAGGACTCAATCTTGGCATGGAGCTCGCTGAGTGCGGCTTCCTTGATGAGCAGGGAGTAAAGCTTATCGGAACAACAGCAGAGACCATCTTTAAGGCTGAGGACCGTCAGGCCTTCAAGGATACCATGGAGAAAATCGGTGAACCAATCGCGGCTTCACAGGTTGTAAAGAATATCGAGGATGGTATCGCATTTACCAACAAGATTGGTTACCCTGTAGTTCTTCGTCCTGCATTTACACTCGGCGGTTCCGGCGGTGGAATTGCTCACGATGAGCAGGAGCTTATCGACATACTTTCAAATGGACTTCGCCTGTCACGTGTCGGAGAGGTTCTTGTAGAGAGATGTATCGCAGGCTGGAAGGAAATCGAGTACGAGGTAATGCGTGATGCCAACGGCAACTGCATCACAGTATGTAACATGGAAAATATCGACCCGGTCGGTGTGCATACAGGAGATTCAATCGTAGTAGCACCTTCGCAGACACTTGGAGATAAAGAGTATCAGATGCTTCGTACATCAGCACTCAATATCATCAACGAGCTTCAGATTACAGGAGGCTGTAACGTACAGTATGCCCTCAATCCTGACTCATTCGAGTACTGTGTTATCGAGGTAAACCCACGAGTTTCACGTTCATCAGCACTCGCATCAAAGGCTACAGGATATCCTATCGCCAAGGTTACAGCCAAGATTGCACTCGGCTATCACCTCGATGAGATCAAGAACGCTATCACACAGAAGACATACGCAAGCTTTGAGCCAATGCTTGATTACTGTGTAGTCAAGATTCCAAGACTTCCGTTCGACAAGTTCCTCACAGCAAAGCGTACACTTACCACTCAGATGAAGGCTACCGGAGAGGTAATGAGTATCTGCAACAACTTCGAGGGTGCCCTTATGAAGGCTATCAGATCTCTCGAGCAGCATGTTGATTCACTTATGTCTTATGACTTTACTGGTCTTACAGATGATGAGCTTGAGAAACAGCTTGCAGTTGTTGACGACAGACGTATCTGGGTTATCGCAGAGGCGCTCCGCCGTGGAGTTAAATACGAGCATATTCACGAGATTACTAAGATAGATCTTTGGTTTATCGATAAAATCGCAATACTTGTTGAGATGGAGAACCGTTTAAAGACAGAGGAGCTTACAGTTGACCTGTTAAAAGAGGCAAAGCGTATCGAGTTCCCTGACAATGTTATCTCACAGCTTACAGATATTGATGAGGCTGATATCAAGAAGATGCGTTACGACAACGGCATTGTGGCAGCCTACAAGATGGTTGATACCTGTGCAGCAGAGTTTGAAGCAGAGACACCATACTACTACTCAGTATTCGGCAGCGAGAATGAGGCGGCAGAGACAAATCCACAGAAAAAGGTGCTTGTACTTGGTTCAGGACCTATCCGTATCGGACAGGGTGTTGAGTTTGATTACTGTTCAGTTCACTGTACATGGGCGTTTGCCAAGGAAGGCTGGGAGACAATCATCGTAAACAACAACCCTGAGACCGTTTCAACTGATTTTGATATTGCTGACAAGCTCTATTTTGAGCCACTCACAGCAGAGGATGTTGAGAGCATCGTTAATATTGAAAAGCCTGACGGAGCTGTTGTACAGTTCGGTGGACAGACCGCCATCAAGCTTACAGAGGCACTTATGAAGATGGGTGTCAAGATACTTGGAACAAAGGCTGAGGATGTAGACGCAGCCGAGGACAGAGAGCTCTTCGATGAGATTCTTCAGAAGACAGGTATCCCAAGAGCAGCAGGTGGTACAGTATTTACAGCTGAGGAGGCAAAGAAGGTAGCAAACGAGATCGGTTACCCTGTACTTGTCCGTCCTTCATACGTGCTTGGTGGACAGGGCATGAAGATTGCATGGAATGATGATGAAATCGAAGAGTTTATCGGCATCATCAACACAATCACACAGGATCATCCAATCCTTGTAGATAAGTACCTTATGGGTAAGGAAATTGAGGTTGATGCAATCTGTGACGGTACAGATATCCTGATTCCGGGTATCATGGAGCACATCGAGCGTACAGGAGTACACTCAGGAGACTCTATCTCAGTTTATCCTGCACATACTATCTCAGAAAAAGCAAAAGAGACTCTGGTTGAGTATACAAAGAGACTTGCACAGGCACTCCATGTTGTTGGTATGATTAACATCCAGTTTATCGATATGGACGACAACATCTATGTTATCGAGGTAAACCCACGTTCTTCAAGAACAGTACCGTACATCAGCAAGGTTACAGGTATTCCAATCGTAGACCTCGCAGCAAGAATCATCATGGGCGAGACAATAAAGGGCATGGGCTACACACCTGGACTTGCTCCGACAGCCGATTACATTGCAATCAAGATGCCGGTATTCTCATTCGAGAAGCTGCGTGGTGCTGAGATTTCACTCGGACCTGAGATGAAATCAACAGGAGAGTGTCTTGGAATCGACAAGACCTTCAATGGTGCACTTTACAAGGCATTTGAGGGTGCGGGAGTCGAGCTTCCTAAGTACAAGCAGATGATTATGACTGTAAAGGATGCCGATAAGCCTGAGGCAGTAGGCGTTGCAAAGCGTTTTGAGAAGCTTGGATACAAGATTTATGCTACAAGAAGTACTGCAAAGTACTTACAGGAGCACGGAGTAAATGCTCTTCGCGTAAACAAGATATCACAAGAGTCTCCAAACGTCATGGATCTTATCCTTGGACACAAGATAGACCTTGTAATCGATACACCTACACAGGGTAACGGAGACAAGACAAGAGACGGCTTCCTTATCAGAAGAAATGCAATCGAGACAGGTGTTTACTGTATCACAGCCATGGATACAGCGAATGCACTTGCACATGCATTAGAGACTGCTTCTGACAAGAAGACACCGGTTGACATTGCAACAGTTAAGAATCTTTAAAAATATATAGAATATATTTTATCCCCGGACAGTATATCGGATATGCTGCCCGGGGATTTTTTATAAAATGAAAAATATGATGTGTTATGCCTGTATGCATGCCACAGGTTATAATAGCATCGGTTTTTGTTAATCTGACGGAATAGTATAAGTAATACGCGTGAAAAATATGCAAAGTTTAATAGAATTTTGACAAATTATTAACAAAACCAATTGATTTTTACATAAATTTGTAGTATAATAACTTTGTTAAAAAATTAACAGCACGGATGTGCAATACAATTTAAAGGAGATAATATAATGGCAAAGAAAGTTGTAATCGCAAGTGCTTGCCGTACAGCAATCGGCAAAATGGGCGGAGCATTAAGCAATACTCCAGCCGCAGATTTAGGTGCAATCGTAATTAAGGAGGCTTTAAACCGTGCAGGTGTTGCTCCTGAGATGGTTGACGAGGTTAAGATGGGTTGTGTTATCCAGGCAGCTCAGGGACAGAACGTAGCTCGTCAGGCTTCTATAAAGGCAGGACTTCCAATCGAGGTTCCGGCTATCACAATCAATGTTGTTTGTGGATCAGGTCTTAAGTGCGTAAACGACGCTGCTACAATGATCAAGGCCGGTGAGGCTGATATCGTTGTTGCCGGTGGTATGGAGAACATGTCAATGGCTCCTTACGCTATGACAAAGGCACGTTTCGGATACAGAATGAACAATGCAACAATCATCGATACAATGGTTAACGATGCTCTTACAGATGCATTCAACCACTATCATATGATGATCACAGCTGAGAATGTATGTGATAAATACGGCATCACTCGTGAAGAGCTTGATGAGTTCTCAGCAAACTCACAGCAGAAGTGTGAGGCAGCTATCGCAGCAGGCAAGTTCGATGATGAGATCGTTCCTGTACCTGTTAAGGTTAAGAAAGAAATCGTTGAGTTCAAAAAGGACGAGGGACCTCGTGCCGGAACAACAGTAGAGACTCTTTCTAAGCTTCGTTGCTGCTCAGGTAAAGAGGGCGGACTTGTTACAGCCGGTAACGCATCAGGAATCAATGATGGTGCTGCAGCAGTAGTTGTAATGAGCGAAGAGAAAGCTAAGGAGCTCGGTGTTAAGCCATTAGCTACATGGGTAGCAGGAGCACTTGGCGGAGTTGAGCCTGAGATCATGGGTGTTGGACCGGTAGCTTCTACAAAGAAGGTTCTTGCAAAGACAGGTCTTTCAATTGATGATTTCGATCTTATCGAGGCAAACGAGGCATTTGCTGCACAGTCAATCGCTGTAGCAAGAGATCTTGGTTTCGATATGAGCAAGGTAAATGTAAACGGTGGTGCTATCGCACTCGGACATCCTGTAGGAGCTTCAGGCTGTCGTATCCTTGTTACATTATTACATGAGATGCAGAAGAGAGGATCTAACAGAGGTCTTGCAACACTTTGTATCGGTGGTGGAATGGGATGTTCTACTATCGTTGAGAAGTACTAATTTTCTTTGCCAATAGATATATGAGGGGATGCAGGTGCATCCCCTTGTAGTGTGAATTAGTTTATTCACATCAGTTTATATATATATGATTAAGTTATGCTGCAGAGGCTTAGCACTTAAAGCTTTTTGCACCATAATATATTTTAGGAGGAATTAAAATGAAGGTTGGAGTTATCGGTGCTGGTACAATGGGCCAGGGAATCGCAAAAGCATTCGCACAGGTAGATGGATACGAGGTAGCACTCTGCGATATTAAGCAGGAGTGGGCCGAAGGCGGAAAAGACAAGATTGCAAAAGGATATGCAAGACTTGTAGCAAAAGAAAAAATGACACAGGAGAAGGTTGACGGCATTCTTGCAAGCATCACTCCTGGTTTAAAAGAAGATCTCTGCAAGGATTGTGACCTCATCGTTGAGGCTGCTTTCGAGGATATGCAGGTTAAGAAAACTACATTCGCTGAGTTAGACAAGATTGCTAAGCCAGAGTGTATTTTCGCTTCAAATACATCATCACTTTCAATCACAGAGATTGGAAACGGACTTACACGTCCATTAATCGGTATGCACTTCTTCAACCCTGCTGACCGTATGAAGTTAGTAGAGGTTATCGCAGGTGTTAACACACCTGTTGAGACAGTTGATGCAATCAAGAAGATTGCAGAGGAGATCGGCAAGACACCTGTACAGGTTAACGAGGCTGCCGGTTTCGTAGTAAACCGTATCCTTATCCCAATGATCAACGAGGCTGCTTTCATCAAGATGGAGGGCGTTTCAGATATCGCCGGAATCGATGCAGCTATGAAGCTTGGTGCTAACCATCCAATGGGACCATTAGAGCTTGGAGATTTCATCGGACTTGATATCTGCCTTGCAATCATGGACGTTCTTTACAATGAGACAGGTGACAGCAAGTATCGTGCATGCCCACTCATTCGCAAGATGGTAAGAGGCGGAAACCTTGGATGCAAGAGCGGCAAGGGATTCTACGTTTACAACGCAGACCGCACAAAGACACCTGTAGACGCACAGTAGGAGCAATAAAGTCTGGTCTCAAAGCGTATAAATGATGCAAGCTTGTTTGCAAAAATTTGTACGCTTTAGAGACGCTAATGGACATGAGCAAGAAGCACGGTAGTGCGGATTGCGAATGTACATAGGATTGCGGGAGCGAAAGCGTAGCAATCCGTAGGCTTTATATAACATATATACGTTATAAAATATAGGTCTTATGTAGCTTATATATAAACTATAAAGTTATATAAGAATTCAATAACAAAACAAAAATCAAGGAGAATAAATCATGGATTTCACTTTAGATCAGAAACATGAGATGGCTCGCGACCTTTTCAAACAGTTCGCAGAGACAGAAGTTAAACCTCTTGCACAGGAGACTGACGAGACAGAGGTATTCCCAGCAGAGACAGTTGCTAAGATGGGAAAATATGGATTCATGGGCATTCCTGTACCAAAGGAGTACGGCGGACAGGGCTGTGATCCACTTACATACGTTATGTGTGTAGAAGAATTATCAAAGGTTTGTGGTACAACAGGCGTTATTGTATCTGCTCATACATCACTTTGTATCGATCCTATTATGACATTCGGTACAGAGGAGCAGAAGAAAAAATATGTTCCTGACCTTGCTTCAGGCAAGAAGATCGGTGCTTTCGGTCTTACTGAGCCGGGCGCTGGTACAGATGCACAGGGATGTCAGACAAAGGCCGTTTTAGACGGAGACGAGTGGGTTCTTAACGGATCTAAGTGCTTCATCACAAACGGTAAGGTTGCTGATGTTTACATCATCATCGCTATTACAAGCATCACAGAGGACAAGCGTGGACGCAAGAAGAAGAACTTCTCTGCATTCATCGTAGACAAGGGAACACCTGGATTCTCATTCGGAACAAAAGAGAAGAAGATGGGTATCCGCGGATCATCTACATACGAGCTTATCTTCGAGGATGCACGTATTCCAAAGGATGCATTACTTGGAAAAGAGGGAAGAGGTTTCCCAATCGCTATGCATACACTTGATGGTGGACGTATCGGAATCGCTGCTCAGGCACTTGGTATTGCAGAGGGCGCATTAGAGAGAACTATCGAGTACACAAAGGAAAGAAAGCAGTTCGGCCGTTCAATCGCACAGCAGCAGAATACACAGTTCAAGCTTGCAGATATGGCTACACGTATCGATGCAGCTAAGTATCTTGTATACGCAGCAGCTATGAAGAAGGCAGAGTTTGCTAAGAACCCTAAGGTTTCTTACTCAGTAGATGCAGCAAAGGCTAAATTATTCGCAGCAGAGACAGCTATGGCTGTTACAACAGAGTGCGTTCAGTTATTCGGTGGATACGGATATATCCGTGAGTACGATGTAGAGCGTATGATGCGTGATGCTAAGATTACAGAGATCTACGAGGGAACTTCAGAGGTTCAGCGTATGGTTATTTCAGGCTCATTACTCAGATAGTTAAGAGAGCTATCATAACTGTAGAGCTACTTAGAATAAATAAAGGAGAACAAATACATGAATATCGTAGTATGTATTAAACAGGTTCCTGATACAAAGGGTGGAGTAAAATTCAATCCTGACGGAACACTTGATAGAGCTTCAATGCTTGCAATCATGAATCCAGATGACAAGGCTGGTCTTGAGGCAGCACTTAGAATCAAAGACGAGACAGGCGCAAAGGTTACAGTCCTTACAATGGGACTTCCAAAGGCTGATGCAATCCTTCGTGAGGCAATGGCTATGGGCGCTGATGATGCAGTTTTAGTAACAGACAGAGTACTTGGTGGAGCTGATACATGGGCTACATCTACTACAATTGCAGGTGCATTAAGAAATCTCGATTATGATTTAATCATCACAGGTCGTCAGGCTATCGATGGTGATACTGCTCAGGTAGGACCTCAGATTGCTGAACACTTAGATCTTCCTTTAATTTCCTATGCTCAGGATATCAAAGTTGAAGGTGACAGTGTAATCGTTCAGAGACAGTATGACGACAGATATCATGTTTTAAAAGCTAAAATGCCATGTGTTATCACAGCACTTTCCGAATTAAATGAGCCACGTTATATGACTCCAGGCGGAATCTTTGATGCATATGATGCAGAAATTACTACATGGGGAAGAAAAGACCTTAAAGATGTTGATGACAGCAACTTAGGTCTTGCAGGTTCTCCAACTCAGATCGCAAAAGCTTCTGATAAGGTACGTAAAGGTAAAGGTGTCATGATGACAGCTGAAACAGCAGAAGAAGGCGTTGAGTACATCATGGACAAACTGTTAACAAAGCATGTTATCTAATTGTAAAGGAAATGTGGTGAATAGAATGAATTTAGAACAATATAAAGGTGTATTTATCTATGCTCAGCAGGTTGACAATAAGATTGATGCCATTGCTTTAGAATTACTTGGAAAAGCAAATGACCTTGCTGCAGATTTAGGAACAGACGTAACAGCAGTTTTAATCGGTTCTGACGTAAAAGGCTTAGTTGATGAACTTGCTG
>OHZD01000850.1_pt1 | contig 12663 bp, 10 predicted proteins | sample 1580391 | NCBI WGS metagenome assembly OHZD01 (sample SAMEA3882510, study PRJEB24775) | human gut metagenome | biome: human-associated habitat; feature: intestine environment; material: feces | place: Netherlands | collected 2009/2010 | reverse complement strand
CATGTTAAAATCAGTTGTTCTTGCTGTTACAGCTCCACCGATCTCAACAAAACTGCCCGCATCAAGTAAACTGTTGATTCTCTTACCTGCTGCATTGTCTGCTGCCATGTTGCCCATAGTCTAGCCCTCCATTTTCATTATTTTAAATTGGGTTTTTCCTGATTCTTGTATCAAAAGTAAAACCAAATTTTTTCCAATTATATTATACTGTTTTTGACACTTTAGCGCAATACCTTTATATTGTTTTTTGTTAAATACTTGACGAGTCGTATAAATCCTGTATATAAAAAAGCCATGTGTCCCCGTACTTCTTCCGTACGCACATAGCCTTTTCATCTGCAGCATTCTGTTCTAAAACTTCTTCACTTTTTTTCTCTTCATATTCCTGCATCTTTCCAGAAGAAATTCTGCCAGTTCGTCCGTATTGTTTCCTTCCAGTGCAGTCTTTGGAAATCCGATCATCACTCTTGCCGATCCGACCGTCTCGGGATCTGCCTTCACAACTACACCGAATGCCTCTTTCGTCTCCAGGATCTTGGTAACATCTTTGTACGAAAATGATCTTGTCTTTTTCGCAGTTACACTGTCAAAGTGATCATCAAAAAAGTGGATTTCGGAACTCACCGGTCCACCGTTCAATCTGCATCGTCTGTCAAACTGCTCTTCTGCATCCCCGACCGCCGTTGTCGATAACACCTTTCTCCAGATTGTTCTGTTCAGTATCACTGCCGCAACAAATGCCAGTGCCCAGACTACAATATACTTAATGACAAAAAAAGTCATTCCTCCCGGCGTACCGCCTCCCGGGTTTCCATATTTGCACATAAAATAGAACACAAGCGGTCCCATCACCGTCACTATAAACTTAATCGTAATATCACTGCTGTCCACACGGAAAAGTTCACAGATCTGTTTCAGCGTGTTCTTTGACTCCTTATAAGCCACACGGTAATAATTTGCCATATCATTTTCCCCTTTACAAAATCTGTGTCTTATTATATCCTTATATAGTTGATTATTCAAGAATATCCTTTATATTATTTGTAAATAATCTATAAACTCTTCTATGTATTCTATCTATGTAGTTTCTCCATAAGCGATCCTGTTTATTTTTGATTTCTATTATCATTTAGTGATTTTGGCTTACATTTTCCGGCTATATATGGTCGTTTTATTACATTTCAACATACATATTCCTAACAAAGCATAAAAAACCTTAACTTTTTCTTAAACAATTAGTTGTACTTTAATCTAGTTTGTGATAAGATTAACTGCGTTGAGAGTTTTAATCATAAGGGGGGTTCCTCGTATTATTAAAACCAAAGAAAAATTTCATATTGGAGGGTGAATCTCATGGAGAACACTAAGAAAAAATTTCCATTTGGTTTCTATGTGTGCTGTCTGACTTTCTCTTTTGAAAGACTTGCATACTACGCTGCTAAATGGGGGCTTGCGATTTTCATCGCAGCCAAAGCAGTAAACGGTGGTCTTGGACTTGATCAATCCGTAGGTGCTGCAATGAGTTCTAACCTTGTAGCGTTCACTTATATCACACCTATCATCGGTGGATATATCGCTGACCGCTGGATTAGTCCTCGTATCCTCGTACCAATTGGAGAGATCATGATGGGTCTTGGATATCTGTGTGCCTGGAAAGCAAACGGAGTCGGAATGTTATGGGCAATGATCATTCTCGTTTCTATCGGAACTGGTTTCTTCAAAGGAAACGTATCTGGTATCAACGGACGTCTCTTCCCATTAGCTGATCAGGACGAACTCGACACTGTATTCAACTTACAGTACATGTTCGTTAACATCGGTTCTTTCTGCGGAACTACTTTCCTTTCACTTGTTGGAAAGAGCGCTGGATACCGTACTATGTTCCTGGTTTGTGCAATCTTCCTGTTCATCGACTGCATATGGTGGTTCGTTGGAATGAAGTCCTTCGGCGAAGCCGGAAAGAAACCATTCCTTGTTGACAACCGTACAGAAAATGTTGACAAAGCCGACAAAGAGAAAGACAATGCACCTCTTACCAAACTTGAGAAAAACCGTGTGATTGCTATCTGCATCGTAACACTCTTCTCTGGTATTTTCTGGCTGATCTGGTACATGGCTTACATGCCTGTTTACTATGAATTCGGTCCAGTATCAGAAGCAGGACGTGGATGGGCTAACTGGAACATTGGTTCCTTCGAGATGCCTACTGCATGGTTTGACTCAATGAACGGACTTCTTTGTATCATCCTTTGTCCTGTATTCGCAGGAATCTGGGCTAAGATGAGACAGCGTCCACAGGGTGACTGGGGAATGTTCACAAAGACAGCTATCGGTATTATCATACTTGGTCTTTGTACAGCTTCCATGGTACTTGCAGCAGTTCTTTGCGGACAGAGTGCAGATAAACCAGTTGGTATCTGGGTAATCATCCTGGCTTCTGTATGTATGTCAGTCGGAGAAGTTATCTTCTCACCACTTGGAAACTCATTCATCAGCAAATATGCTCCAAAGAAACTTCTTGGAACTATGCTTGGTGTATGGCCACTGGTCATCTTCTTCGCTGGTAAAGCTTATGGACCACTTTATAACTGGCTCGAAAACTTCGACTTCATTAAAGCATATGGTGTTATTACAATCATCATCGTTGCCTGCGGAGTTATCATGTTAGCATTTACTAAGAAGTTCGACAAGATGGTTGAAGGTAAATAATTCGTGAATTAAATACCGTACATAAAAATAAGACTTGCATAAGCAAGTCTTATTTTTATGGGGACGGGTTTTCCGGCTTTTTTGTTGTCCCCTCCGGCTCAATCTATCATATTCTTTTATTTTTTACGATACTTTTTATTCCCTGTACTGTAACTTCTTTTAATCTGATTATTATTTTTCTTCGTCTTCTTCGTGCTTTCTTTCTTATTTGCCTTCACACTGAATGAATCTCCGGATCCACGTGGTGTAATATTCTTCTTTGTTCCGATTTCTTTCTGGTCTTCGAACGCAGGCTTCAGAAGTAATTCCGCACCAATTACAAAGCAGGCAACTTCTATTGCCAGCTGGATCATCTCCCCGTTCTTTCCGAGTCCTTCAAAGAAAGGATCTAGAACTCTTGCCCCAGAAAGGATCACCAGTGTCAGTCCGGCATAAGTAAACAACGAATAGAACATCATCGTCTTCCCCCTGCCTTCATTCTGCTGCATGAAGTAGTATCCTGCGATAAAAATCACACCGCCAAGGATCATCAATATGTACTTTAACATTTCTATCTCTTCCTCCCAATCATGTTTTCTGTAAAGTCTATTATTTATTATACATGAAATCCATCTCGATTCCTATCTTTTTATATGTATATTTTTATTTTTCCGTTTACGCACTTTTAAAAGGGATGCACCTTCCGGCACATCCCTCGCAACTTTTCACTACTTATTTTATTTCTGATTTCTAAACTGCATCGGAGTCATATCATAAGCTTTCTTGAACAGTCTGTTGAAATGCTCAACATTCTGATATCCGACTGACATTGCAATGTTCTCGACTGTCATATTACTGCTTTTGAGCAGTGCTTTCGCTTTCTTCATGCGGATTTTCTTCACCAGATCCCCAAATGTCATTCCGGATTTTTCCTTAATGTATTTTGACAGATAAGGTTTGGACAGGAAGAATTTTTCTGCCAGGTCATCTAATGTAATGTCAATATAATTTGCCTGTACATAATTCATGATCTCGATCATTCTTGCATCCGTACATGCATCAGCACTCCCGAGTTCTTCAATCTTATTTACCGCAACGATCAAGGCTTCAATGGAAGCTCTGATAATATCCGGATCGATTCCTACACCCCAGAATGTCTTTCCGTTGCATATAATTCCCACATAAGCAACAGCCTTAGAAGAAGATCCCTTTGTAAGCGAATGTTCTTCGTAGAAGGATAATTCATAGCTGATATTGAAATACTGCTTAATTGCATTACTTACTGCGTCCAGACGTCCATTTCCGTTCGAAGTGATCACTTTACTCTCTCCTGCATGATTGATCGTCACTTCTGCGGTAATTCCGTCTACCTGTTTAAAATGGCACTCATCAATATGGAAGATGGATTTGGTATTAATATAGTGATCAGAGAAGATCTGGTATACCCAGTCTGGTGTCAGCTCTTTGTGTGCTTTATCCGATACATCTTTTACCATATATCCTACTTCTTCACGCATTGCCTTTGGAAGATTGATTCCGTGGCTGTGCATTAAGATGTAGTTTACGCCGCCCTTACCAGACTGACTGTTGATACGGATAACGTCCGAATCATACTCTCTTCCGACATCTTTTGGATCGATCGGCAGATACGGAACTGTCCATTTATCACATTTCTTCTCATCTCTCCATGCCATACCCTTGGCAATCGCATCCTGATGTGATCCGGAAAATGCAGTAAATACCAGGTCTCCGGAATATGGCTGACGGTCATATACCTGCATTCTGGTCAGACGCTCATATGTCTCGCGGATCTTTCTCATATTAGAGAAATCCAGTCCCGGATCTACACCCTGGGAATACATATTCATTCCAAGTGTGATGATATCAACGTTACCGGTACGTTCTCCGTTTCCAAACAATGTACCCTCGATACGATCAGCTCCTGCAAGAATACCCAGTTCTGCAGTTGCCACTCCGCATCCTCTGTCATTATGTGGATGAAGTGAAAGTACCACATTCTCTCTGTGTTTCAAATGCTTATGTACATACTCTAACTGGCATGCAAATGTATGAGGCATTGCATTTTCTACAGTTGTAGGAATATTGATGATTGCTTTATTATCAGCTGTCGGCTGCCATACATCCAGAACAGCGTTACAAACTTCTACGGCATAGTCCACTTCTGTTCCGTGGAAACTTTCCGGACTGTATTCAAATGTGAAGTTACCATCTGTCTCATTAGCCAGCTTCAGAAGTAATTTTGCCCCGTCGATCGCAAGTTGCTTTACCTGTTCTTTATCTTTTCTGAACACCTGCTCTCTCTGTGCAACAGAGGTAGCAGGTGTTCAGGTAGAATTGTATAAATGGATCACTGCGTGAGGTGCTCCTTTTACAGCTTCAAATGTTCTCTTGATGATGTGTTCTCTTGCCTGTGTCAGGACCTGAACGGTTACATCATCCGGAATCATATCTTTCTCAATCAAAGTTCTCATGAACTGATACTCTGTCTCGGAAGCAGCCGGGAATCCAACCTCAATCTCCTTAAATCCGATATCAACCAGCATCTGGAAGAACTCCAGCTTTTCATCCAGACTCATTGGTTCGATCAATGCCTGGTTACCATCTCTTAAATCTACACTACACCATTTCGGCGGCTGTTCTACCGAATCTTTTTTTGCCCAGTCATATGTGACCTCAGGCGGCATGAAATAACTTTTCTCATATTTCTGATAATTCTTCATAATTAAAAGCCTCTCCTTTTACCCAATATTTCAAATCTTATCATCTTGCAATAATAATCATCAATTTTGTTGTTCATTTTTAATACTTTTATATCCTAACACATCCCTACGCAAAAGGGAAGTGATAAATTTAATCACTTCCCTTGATGTTTTTTAATATGTTCGATTTTTCAGATTATTTCGATTAATTCTGTTCCAGAGAACGTTTCTTGGTGATTGTAACCTTCTCATCATAGCAGGCAAATATCTCATCCACCCTGTCTTTCTTAAGTTTTGGTGTAAGTACACTCACTACCGGCACTACGATCAGTCCTGCTACCATCGCAATTGCTCCTGCATTAATCGGAGATGCAATAAAGTGGAAGAAGAGGTTCACAACCGTAATTCCGACACCTGCCGTAAAACTTGCCCAGACCGCGGCTCTTGTCACACCTTTCCAGTACAATCCATACATGAACGGTGCAAGGAATGCTCCGGCCAGTGCACCCCAGGAAATTCCCATAAGCTGTGCAATGAATGTAGGTGGATCCATTGCAATCACTACTGATAATACAATGAAGAATACTACCATCACCTGCATGGTTCGTACCTGTTTCTTCTCACTCATATCTTTCATCACATTGTCTTTTAAGAAATCCAAAGTCAATGTCGAGCTGGATGTCAATACCAGCGAAGCCAGGGTTGACATGGAAGCCGATAATACCAGCACTACTACGATACCGATCAGGATATCCGGAAGTGTTGATAACATATGTGGAATGATTCCGTCGAAGATCATATTGCCCGCCTCATCATGTAATTCCGGTGCATCAAACAATCTTCCGAATCCTCCTAGGAAGTAACATCCTCCGGAGATCACGATCGCAAACAACGTAGAGATCACAGTTCCTGTATTAATTGATTTTTCATCTTTAATCGCATAGAACTTACCAACCATCTGTGGAAGTCCCCATGTTCCAAGAGAAGTTAAGATAACAACCCCCAGAAGATTTAACGGATCCGGCCCAAAGAATGAAGTAAACGCGCCCGGCTGTCCCATTGTCACCGGCACATCACTTGGGATCTCTGCCATTGTCTTAATTGCCTGAATAAATCCGCCCTGACCATTTAATACCGCCAGGATAACTGCCACGATACCACCCAGCATGATAATCCCCTGAATGAAGTCATTGATCGCCGTAGCCATGTATCCGCCAAGAATAACATAAATTCCCGTAAACACTGCCATTCCGATCACACAATATTTATAAGGAATATTAAATGCCATTCCGAATAACCTTGACAATCCGTTATATACAGAAGCCGTATACGGAACCAGGAATATAAATACGATTGCAGAAGCTGTAATCTTAAGCGCCTTGCTTTCGTATCTCTCACCAAAGAAATCCGGCATCGTCTTAGAATTCAAATGCTGTGTCATAACCTTGGTACGTCTTCCGAGTACAACCCATGCCAGCAAACTTCCGATAATCGCATTCCCAAGACCAATCCATGTAGATGCGAGACCATATTTCCATCCAAACTGTCCTGCATATCCTACGAATACAACTGCGGAGAAATATGACGTTCCATACGCAAATGCCGTAAGCCAGGGGCCTACCGATCTTCCTCCCAATACATAGCCGTCTACACTTGTCGCATGCTTTCTTGCATAGATGCCGACCGATACCATAATCGCAAAAAATATCACCAGCATCAATAATTTCATCGCCATAACTTTTCTCCTCTACTTTCCTCATTTCTTTTTACTTGTTTTCGCCAATTCACTTTAAAGCGTTGCGCTTTAAAGCGTTAAAGTTTACGGTGTAAGAATAACACAGATGATACGGTATGTCAATCTTATTTTGCAGAAATATAAAAGGCAAAAAAACAGCTGCGATTCCTTTTTTTGCGGAATGCGCAGCTGCTCTTTAGCTTCTATTTCATCTTCTCCACTCTGTCCTGAATGGTCTTGTTAAAGTTCTCTACCTTTCTTTCATATGTAGAATTCATAAATTCAGACTTCAGCATGAAATCTGCTGTTGCAAGATTGTTAGCTGTAGGAATATCGTAAAGTACGGCAATACGGGATAATGCTCTTACATCCGGATCGTGCGGCTGTGCCTCTAACGGATCCCACAGGAAGATCATAAAGTCGATCTGTCCTTCTACGATCTTCGCTCCGACCTGCTGATCTCCTCCGAGCGGGCCGCTGTTATATCCCTTTACCGGAAGCCCGGTCTTCTCTGCGATCAGACGTGCGGTTGTACCTGTACCGCATAAGAAATGACCTTTTAAGATTTCCTTATTCTTGTCGCACCATTCGATCAGTTCTTTTTTCTTACCATCATGGGCAACGAGTGCGATATGCTTTGCTTTTCCAATTTCAAATGTTACAAAATTATCGTTTAACATCTGTTGAATTCTCCTTCCGTTTTAACTCTCTTCGTTATCTTTATATATCAAACTTATATTTATAATAAAATGTATTTTATTATCTGTCAACTTTAAACTGGAAATTAAATTGTATTTTAGTTACAACAATTTGCCCATCACTTTCAGAACGTCTCAACGATTTCCTGCATCTGATCAAACTGTTCTTCCATCTCTTTTACAAGCCTGAACTGTGTTCTTGCCCGAACAAGATTGTGTTCTGGATAAGTTGTTTTGAAATATACATCGCCCTGGAGGAAGTCAGCAAGAAAACGCATACCGCATTCCAGCGTCATAAGTCTCGCTCCCCACGGAAGACTGGCGTTCTCCGCCGGTGTCAGTACATCCTTCGCCATCTCCAGATACCCTTTCACGTAGATGCGGTAAAGCTCTATATCAAAGTGCACTTTGTTCAGATCCTTCTCATCTTCTTCCGCTGTCGATGCCCCGAACCGGATGGAATCACCAAAGTCATTTGCCGCAAGTCCCGGCATGATCGTGTCCAGATCGATGATGCACAGTCCCTCTCCTGTATTCTTATCAAACAAAATGTTATTCAGCTTGGTATCGTTGTGCGTCACACGGAGCGGAAGTATTCCTTCCTCAAGCTGCTTCATAAGGACACCGCAGTCATCCTCGCGTGCCAGTACAAACTCTATTTCTTCACGGCAAAGTCTTGCCCTGTTCTTCACATCTTTCCGCAGTGCGTCTTTGAAATCACGGAAACGCTTCACCGTATCGTGGAACTTCGGAATCGTCTCATAGAGACTCTCGGCCGGATAATCCCCCAGCTGCTTCAGAAAATGGCCAAAGCTGAGTGCCGACTGATAGAACTGTTCCGGTCTCTCCACCATCTGATAGCACACAGAATCCGGTACATAATGCAGGCAGCGCCATGGCTGTCCGTCCGCATCTTCAAAATAGCTCTCTCCTGATTTTGTCTTAATATAAGACAATGCCTCTCTGTCCAGATCTCCGCCTTCCTCACGGATCATACTGCGCAGATACTCCGTAACGCCGAATATATTCGCCATTACCTGATCCGGGTTCTTGAATACATTAATATTGATGCGCTGCAAAACATAGAGCGGCGTATCCTTTCCATCTGCGCCCGGCATATAGACTGCATAAGTCTCATTGATGTGGCCTTCTCCGAACAGCTTCACATAACTGCACTGCTGCCCGAAACCAAATGCGTACACGGCATCTTCCAGACTCCGGCTGTCCACGCCCTCGATCTTCCTTCTGGTTGAGAAGATCACTTCTCCTGCCTCCACTTTACATCCGCTCTCGATCGTACAGTCTGACTTCACAACACTCCCCAGTCCGACATGCGCTCCGGCACATACCACCGAATTGTGATCTACGATCGCCCCGCTGTTCACCAGCACCGCACGTCCGATCCGGGTATTGGTATTTACCACCGCTCTCTGCATCACAAAGCAGCCCGGCTCCAGCACCGCACTCGGACTTACAACTGCAGACGGATGCACGATTGCCGGTACCTCATACCCCGCTTCCAGCAATTTGTCCGTCCAGTACAGACGCATCTTGTTATTTCCAAATGCTGCTACTGCCACCGGATACTCCTTATGTCTGATCTCATAATCACAGCACATTCCGATGACCGCTTCATCCTTCACCGCATCATCCAAAAATACAACCTTTTCATACCCCAGTGCCTGCGCAGTCTCCGCTACCATCCGGCCAAATCCGCCTGCACCGAGAATCAGCAAACTTTTCATTACGTATTTCCCCCAATTGTTTTTTATTGATCAGTTATACTATATCATATCATAGAAGTGGACCCGGAGATAGTTATTTTCACAAAAAGCTTCGAAGAATCACAGGTAGCAGGATTCTCCGAAGCTTCTTTGTATTTATATTTATATTGGAAAGGGGTTCCCTTTTAGGGACATATTTTAAAGATAGTTCAATCTTTCAAGGGTATTCAATACCATATGGCGTCCGGCATCCGTTCCGTCAATGATACGTCTCGCACGTACAGAATCACCAATGTTGAGGACTTCCACATCTTCACCTGTAAAAGCTTCCTGAATGTCATTCCAAATCGGGGCATTCGCTCTCATTCCGAGACATACGAAACCGTAGTCAAACAGAAGTTCTTCTTCTTTTCCATCGTATTTTACAAGGAAGGAATGTGCATTTACTTTCTGCAGGGCTGTATTCGTCATCTGTCTTACATGATGTTTTTCCATGCATTCTTTCATACTTGATGTAGAAGATGCATCCAGTCCGTTTCCAATAACCGGCATCATTTCGATGATGGTTGTCTCTGCACCGCGTGGGGCAAAGAATTCAACAACATCAAGTCCTACCGCACCACCTCCGACAACAACAACCTTCTTGCCTGTCATGCAGTCCTTCGATCGGTGGAAGGAGCGGTACCGAACCAGTCGCATTTACAACAAGATCCGGGGTGTATTTTTTGATCTCTGCGACCGTTGCATCTACTCCTGTTTTGATTGTCAGATTCGGAAGTTTTGATGCACGGTATTTCAGATAAGTCGGGAAATCCGCAAGTCTTTTCTTGGCTGGAATCTTCGAGATCTCTACCGACAGACCACCTGCTTCTTTCTCTTTCTCCAGTAACGTAACTTTACATCCAACTTCAGCAGTTGTACATGCAGCTTCCAGTCCGGCAGTTCCGGCACCTACAACTACGACATTACATGGTTTATTTACTTTCTGTTTTTTATAAGCTTCTCCGTTAATCAGATCCGGGTTGACCGTACAGCGAAGCGGTTTGTTACCGCCGATACGGTTACCAACACATCCTACATTACAAGAGATACATTTGCGGATATCACATACATCGCCATACTGTGCTTTATTACACCAGTCCGGGTCAGCAATCAGGCCACGTCCTATACCGATCAGGTCAGCGTCGCCTCTTGCAAGGATATCATCGGCAATCTTAGGATCTCGGATATTTCCGATAGCGATCGTTGGCTTTCCAAATTTATCGCGAACGGCCTTTGCCATGTATGAACGCCATCCGTCTTCCAGATAGTTGGCATCGATCTGATACTGGATAGAAGCATTCAGTCCTGCTGAAGTATCGTAGATATCAACTTCATCATTCAGATATTCGAGATATTCCAGACAATCTTCTACCGTATTACCGCCTTCGACAAGCTCATCTACACTAAGACGTAAAGAAATAGGAACTCTAGGTCCGACAGCCTTACGAACTTCGTCAATTATCATACGGCAGAAACGGGCACGGTTTTTGGCAGAGCCTCCAAATTCATCTGTACGGTCATTGGTGGTAGGAGATAAGAACTGGCTGATCAGGTAAGAGTGTCCGGCGTGGATCTCTACAACATCGAATCCGGCATTGGCAGCTCTCTTTGCAGCTGTTCCATAATCTTTTGCAATACTTTCAATCTCTTCTTTAGAAAGTCCGCGAGGAATCTCTCCACCGGCTTTGGATGGAAAACGAGAAGCGGATACCGGCTGCATGCCGATTCTTGAACTCATTGCAGAAGCACCGGCATGGTTAATCTGAATTCCCATCAAAGCCCCCTGTCTGTGACAGGCTTCCGTTAATGTAAAAAGGCGTGGAATGTAGCAGTCCTTGTCAAGACGAAGCTGTGTAGTTCCGTTCGATCCTTCCGGATATTTTACACAGACGTTCTCAACCATGATAAGCCCTGTGCCGCCACGTGCACGCAGCTCATAATATTTGATATGTTCATCGCTCAGTTCCCCATCATGTCCGGCGAAGTCACTTCCCATAGGCATCATTACAACACGGTTTTTGAGTGTCATACCTCTGATCGTAAGAGGGCTGAATACGTGTGGAAAATTGTTTTTCATAGTTTACTAACCTCCATAAAAATGTAATTGTATTTGTTTGCATTTCTTTATAATTTGTTTATATGATTTTGTTAAATAAAAGACAAATTAGTATTTTTATGAAAGTTGATAGATTTTTTCTATGAATTATCAATCTTATTTTTTCTGATTTTTTTCAGGTATTAATTTCCCGGCGATCAGACACAGGATGATCGTGATCACCATATCCGGCAATGTATTTCCTACCGGCATATCTACATTCATAAGAATTCTGTACACAACGAATCCAATCACCCAGATGATCATATTAGGCACATATACTGCCCGACTGCTCTTGTCTTGTTTTAACAGGAAAAAATCAGCAATCTGAATAGCGATCATCGGTGCAAATACAGAACCGATCAGATACAGGAAATCTGTTATATTATCCATCGGATATACAATTGCAGCGACCGTTCCAATCACTGTCACAACGATAGCAACATGCTTTCCGTTCCATCTGCTTACAACCGTCTCGCTGGAGATTCCAGCAGAGTATGCATCCAGGAAAGTGGTTGTAACTGTTGAAAATACAATGATCAGAAGTCCCAGAATGCCAAGACCTGCCTTTAACATGATCTGTGCAATGTCATACTCTCCGGTAATGATAGCAGCTCCCATACCAATCACATACATCCAGCAGCTTACAATTCCATATGTAACCGCACTGACTGCAGTTGCTTTCACAGGCTCCTTCGCCTCTCTTGTGTAGTCACTGATCAGCGGCAGCCACGATAATGGCATTGCAACCGCAAGCTCTACTGCTGCTCCAAATGTCATACTATCGTCAGACGGTGTTCCCACCCCGCTTCCTGTAAATATCACCTTACACAGAATCAATGTCAGGATAAATAATGCTGCCATCGCAACGGTATTGATCTTGCCCAGATTCGTAATTCCGATCACAATCCACAGAATGATCAATGCTCCAATCACCAGGCACCATATCCATCTGCCGGTA
>OHZD01000836.1_pt1 | contig 12877 bp, 10 predicted proteins | sample 1580391 | NCBI WGS metagenome assembly OHZD01 (sample SAMEA3882510, study PRJEB24775) | human gut metagenome | biome: human-associated habitat; feature: intestine environment; material: feces | place: Netherlands | collected 2009/2010 | reverse complement strand
TAGAGCAGAGGACTGAAAATCCTCGTGTCGCTGGTTCGATTCCGGCTCTGGGCATCTTTTTTATTTTATAAAGAAATTCAAAGAGTTAACTTTCAGAAAGAATGAAAAAACCGAAAGTTGACTCTTTTTTTTAATTCCTATTCAATAGGAATTAAGTATGATATAATAAAAATGAAAAAATATGTTTACAAAGGGATAAAAAATGACATCAATTTATAATAAGTTGAAACAACTACAATACAAAGAAGATTATCCTTTTCACATGCCAGGACATAAAAGAAATTTAAAGATCGATCCATTATTAGATGCGATTTCCAAAATTGATATTACAGAGATTACAGGATTTGATGATCTTCACCATCCAGAAGAAATGATTCGAGAATTGATGGATGATTTAAAACAGATTTATGGAACAAAAGAGAGTTATCTACTGGTAAACAGCAGTACTGCGGGGAATTTAGCTGCAATAGCTGCATTGTGTAATATTGGAGATAAGATACTGGTTGCGAGAAACTGTCATAAGTCAGTCTATCACGCGATAGAATTGTTGGGACTTGATCCAATCTATATTTATCCAGAGATTGATGAATATGGAATCTGTAAAGGCATTACGAAGGAACAGATAGAAAATATCATAACAAAAGAAACTTCAATTAAGGCAATGGTCCTTGTTTCACCAACATATGAAGGAAGAGTATCAGATATCGAAGGAATATCAGATGTTCTGCATCGAAATAATATACCATTGATCGTAGATGAAGCTCATGGGGCTCATTTTATTTATCATGAGGCATTTCCAGAGAGTGCAGCAAATAGCGGAGCAGACATTGTGATACAAAGTCTGCACAAGACATTGCCTGCATTTACGCAAACGGGATTACTTCATTTGTGCACAGATTGTGTCACAAGAGAAATGATGCAAAAGAAATTGTCAATATTTCAGAGCAGCAGCCCATCCTATGTGTTGATAGCATCAATTGAACAATGTATCCACATATGTAATGAAAATCGTGGATATTTTCAACAATACTACGAGAAATTGTGGATACTACGTGAAAAACTAGAAGAATTAAAATATATCAAACTGGTACCAACGGATGACATTGGAAAACTTGTGTTTTCGGTAAAAGACACGACAATATCTGGAGAAGAACTATTTGAGATTTTAAGAGACAACTATCATTTAGAGATGGAAATGTCAGAACTTTATTATGTGATCGCAATGACAAGTGTGTGCGATACACAAGAAGGGTACGATAGATTGTATCAGGCATTAAAAGAGATCGACAGTGAGATCACAAAAAAGAATACAGAGTATTTATTTTTGGAAAATGATTTTCATCAAAATAAAAAGATGTTAAAACCAGAAGAAGCTGCAACAAAAGATCGAATACAGATTGATTATGATGATGCAAAAGATGAGATTGCAGCGGAATTTATTTTTTTGTATCCACCAGGAATTCCACTTGTTGTGCCTGGAGAAGTGATCGATAAGTATGTGATCGATAAGATCAGACAGTATGAGCAATATAATATGAAAGTGATAGGACTGGATGATCATAAAATATATATAATAAATAGATGAGAGGATATAAATATGGGATTATTTTTGACCGTTGAAGGACCAGATGGAGCTGGAAAAACAACACAAATAGAATTACTAAGAGACTACTTATCTGACAAAGGTTATGATATAATAGTATGTAGAGAACCTGGCGGAACACCGATCAGTGAGGCTGTAAGAAATGTGATCCTTAACAAAGAATTTACTGAGATGGGACATATGACGGAATTACTGCTTTACGCAGCTGCCAGAGCTCAATTGATCGAAGAAGTCATTCGTCCGGCATTAGAAGATGGAAAGATCGTAATCTGTGATCGATTTGTGGAATCTTCTGCAGTCTATCAGGGAATTGCCAGAGGAATGGGAATTGATCTTGTTTACAAAGTAAATCAATTTGCAATCGGAGATACGATGCCAGATCTGACGATTATGATCGATCTGGATGCAGAAGCTGGTATTTCAAGAAAGAAAAAACAGGCAGAGCTGGACCGAATGGAAAGCGAGACAATTGATTTTCATAAGAAGGTTGTTGAAGGATACAGACAACTTGCGAGCCTGCATCCAGATAGAATCTATACTGTTGACGGAAGTCTGACGATCGAAGAGATTCATCAGAAGATTGTTTCACAGGTCAACAAAAAATTTCATGGTAAAGGGTGATGTAGTATGAAGAGTTTTGATGCAATTATAGGACATAAAAAAATAATTTCTCATTTTGAAGAAGCAATCAAGACGGGAAAAGTTTCCCATGCCTATTTATTAAGTGGCGAAGATGGAAGCGGAAAGATGATGATCGCAAAGGCAGTTGCGAAGGCACTTCTGTGCGAACACAAAGATGGATGTGGAGAATGTGCAGCATGTAAGCAGGTGGATTCATTAAATCATCCAGATGTCATTTATATTACTCATGAAAAGTATGAAATCAGAGTTGATGATATTCGAAAAGGGATCAATGAGACGATCGATATTAAACCGTATAGCGGAGATTATAAGATTTATATCATTGATGATGCGGATAGAATGAATGCAGGAGCGCAGAATGCCTTATTAAAGACATTAGAAGAACCACCTGCATATGCAGTGATCCTTCTATTAACAAACAATAAGGATAGATTGTTAGATACGATCCTCTCAAGATGTGTGTCCATGACATTAGGAAGTGTCAGAGAAAGCGAAATTGAAGATTATCTAAAAGCCAATACAGGGGCAAGTCATGCAGATATCGCATTTGCAGCAGCATTTTCACTTGGGAATATTGGACGTGCATTGCATGTACTGGATACAGAAGAATTTAAAGATATGCTGAATGATACAATGAACGTGATCACTCATATGAAGAGTATGGAGATTTATGAAGTTGTATCGTATACGAAGAGTCTGACAAAATATAAGAATGAGATTTATGATTTCCTTGATATCATTATGGTATGGTATCGAGATATGCTGATTCTTAAGACAACAGGATCTTTAAATCAACTTGTATTTAAAGATAAATACCGTCAGCTAAAAGATCAGGAGATTTATATTTCATTTGAGGGAATCAGTCATATTCTTGATGAAGTAGAAAAGGCTAGAAGGCGACTGATCGCGAATGTTAATTTTGAAGTGGCAATCGAAATGCTGCTTGTGACGATAAAGGAGAATGGTAAAGTATGGTAGAAGTAATTGGAGTGCGATTTCGTACTGCAGGAAAGATATATTTCTTTAATCCAAAGGAATTTCAGGTAAAGTCAGGAGACCACGTGATTGTGGAAACTGCCAGAGGAATTGAATTTGGATCAGTCGTTTCTGAGAGAAGACAGGTAAAGGAAAAATGCATCGGAGATGAATTAAAACCTGTTTTAAGAATCGCAACCAAAGAAGATGAAGAAAGGGCAGCGAAGAATAGAGAGAAAGAAAAAGAAGCATATAAGATCTGCCTTGATAAGATCAAGGAGCATGAGCTTGATATGAAGCTTGTATCAACAGAATATACATTTGATAATAATAAAGTATTATTTTACTTTACGGCAGATGGACGAGTTGATTTTCGTGAACTTGTAAAGGATCTGGCAGCAGTGTTCAGGACAAGAATTGAATTACGACAGATCGGCGTCAGAGATGAAGCCAAGATGCTTGGTGGTATGGGAATCTGTGGAAGAAAATTATGCTGTAATACATTTTTATCTGAGTTTGCACCTGTTTCTATCAAGATGGCCAAAGAGCAGAATCTGTCACTGAATCCGACAAAGATTTCAGGAGTCTGCGGAAGATTGATGTGCTGTCTTAAGAATGAACAGGAAACATATGAGTATTTAAACAGTAAGCTTCCAAATGTTGGTGAGAAATTAAAGACAAAAGATGGCGTAGTTGGAGAAGTTCAGAGAGTAGATGTACTTCGACAGAAGGTAAAACTGATCGTGGAAGATGAGAATGGAGATAAAGAAATCCAGGAATATAAGATTGATGATCTTCTGATGAGAAAGAAAAAGCCACAAGGATGTCAGGGATGCAGCAAAGGATGCAATAATAAGAATCAAGGATGTAATAAAGGACATGGAAAGAGAAAGAATTGATGATCTTGGGATCAATGGTTATCAGATCATCCAGAAAGAACAGGGATTTTGTTTTGGAATGGATGCGGTTCTTTTATCAGATTTTGCACAAGTTAAGAATGGTGGGAGAGTTCTAGACCTCGGTACGGGGACTGGAATCCTCCCAATTTTGATGGAGGCAAAGACGAAGGCCGTTCATCTTACAGGGCTTGAAATACAGCCAGAGATGGCGGAGATGGCGGCAAGAAGTGTCAAATTAAATCATTTAGAAGATAAGATAGAGATCGTAGAGGGTGATATCAAAGAGGCTTCTGCGATTTTTTCGCATGATAGTTTTGACACGATCACATCAAATCCACCATATATGATCGGACAGCATGGACTTAAGAATCCGTCGGAGACGAAAGCAATCGCAAGACATGAGATACTTTGTACATTTGCGGATATCACGGCAGCAGCTAAAAAGCTTTTAAAGAATAAAGGAAAGCTGTTTCTGGTACACAGAACATTCAGATTGTCAGAGATTTTATGCCAGCTGTCTAAGGATGGATTAGAGCCAAAAAGAATCCGTTTTGTGCATCCATACATTGATAAAGAACCGAATATATTTTTATTAGAAGCAGTAAAAGGCGGAAAGTCAAGAATGACAGTTGAGCCTCCATTGATCGTTTATCAAAAAGAAGGAAAATACACAGAAGAAATTTATAAGATTTATGGAATGAATCCGGAGGAATAAGCATGAGTGGAACATTATATTTGTGTGCGACACCGATTGGTAATCTGGAAGACATTACTTTTCGTGTGATAAACACATTAAAAGAAGTTGATCTAATCGCAGCGGAAGACACAAGGCACAGTATCAAATTATTAAATCATTTTGAAATTAAGACAAAGATGACAAGTTATCATGAGTATAATCGTGTGGAGAAAGCAAAAGTTCTTGTAAAGCAGTTGCAGGAAGGAAAAGATATCGCACTCATTACAGATGCTGGGACACCGGGAATTTCAGATCCAGGAGAAGAATTGGTAAGACAGTGCCATGAAGCAGGAATCACAGTTACTGCATTACCGGGAGCATGTGCGTTGATCAATGCACTGATCATCTCTGGGCAGCCAACAAGAAGATTTTGTTTTGAAGCATTTCTTCCATCAGATAAAAAAGAAAGAAAACAGATTCTTGATTCTCTGGAAAATGAGACAAGATCTATTATCATTTATGAAGCACCACATCGTTTAGTAAGGACTTTGGAAGAACTACATGAAGTGCTCGGAGACAGATCCATGACATTATGCAGAGAACTCACAAAGAAGCATGAGAGCGTTTTTAAATCAACGCTTGGGGAAATCCTTGCCTATCATAGAGAAAATCCGCCAAAAGGCGAATGTGTGATGATCATAGAAGGAAAATCATTTCAAGAATTAAAAGAACAGAGTCAGGAAGAATTTCTAAAGATTCCATTGTCAGAGCATATGAACCGTTATATGGATCAGGGATATTCAAAGAAAGAAGCGATGAAACTGGTAGCCAAAGATCGAGGTGTTGGTAAGAGAGAGATTTATCAGCAGTTGTTGGAAGAGGAATAAAAATATATCAACAAAAAAGGTATGGGAAAATAATATCAATTCCCATACCTTTTGTTTGTCTTTATTGAAATGATCCAAAAAATTACGCTTCAGTAATTTCGAATCCAGCAAGTTTAGCTAATTCAATGATAGATTTTCTTGAGACTTTCTTTCCTTTGTAGTCAATCAGAAAAATATCTGCAGGATTATATTTCTTTAAAATAATCTTATCGTCATCTACAAATATTTCAAGAGGATCGCGTTCGTTCACATCAAAGTTACGACGTAATTCGATCGGTAAAGTAATTCTTCCAAGTTCGTCAAGCCTTCTTACAATGCCTGTACTTTTCATGTGTAAACCTCCTTAATGTCTTACAATCATTTTATATCTTAAACCATAGCATACCAAAATCTGGTTGTCAATTCATTTGTTTACTTATAAACTAGAGAATAAATAAGTATAATTAACAGATTTCAGCACCTGCTGGCATATCTTTATCTGGTGTTACAAGAGCTAATTCACCCTTATCATTTTCAGCACAAAGTAACATTCCTTCAGAGAGAACTCCTGCTAATTTGGCTGGTTTTAAGTTCACAAGTACCATAACTTTCTTACCGACCATATCTTCTGGTTTATAATAAGCTTTGATACCAGAAACAATCTGTTTTACCTGGCTTCCGATCTTAACCTGAGAGCAAAGAAGTTTCTTGGATTTCTTCACTTCTTCACAGGCAATGATCTCACCAACCTGGAACTGCATCTTAGTGAAATCATCAAAAGTGATCTCATCTTTTGGTTCAATGTCGATGACAGTATCTTCTTCTACAGCAGCGTTTGCAGCTTTGACAGAAGCAGCCTGTTTCTCCATTAAGATCTGAGGTTTTTCAGTTACTTTTGTACCACTCTTGTAGTTTCCAAATGTTGCAAGGTTATCAAATTCAACCATAGATGTATTTAACTGAGCAAAGATCTTCTCAGATGTCTCAGGCATATATGGTGATAATAAAGATGCACCAATTGTGATTCCTTCAACAAGGTTGTATAAAACAGTAGCCAGACGGTCTTTTGAAGCTTCGTCTTTTGCTAATACCCAAGGCATTGTTTCATCGATGTAACGGTTGCAGCGGCGGAATAGGTTAAAGATCTCAGTCATTGAATCTGCAACACGAAGGTCAGCCATCTTCTCAGCAACTTTATCTCTTGTACCTGTCACAACGGCTTTCAGATCATCATCATAATCTCCTACAACACCCTTGTCTTCTACGATTCCTCCAAAATATTTGTTGGACATAGAAATCGTACGGTTTACAAGGTTACCAAGAATATTTGCAAGGTCAGAGTTCATACGCTCGATCATCAATTCCCATGAGATCACACCATCACGTTCGAAAGGCATTTCATGAAGAACGAAATAACGCACTGCGTCAACTCCGAAGAAGTCAACCAGATCATCTGCGTATAAAACGTTACCTTTGGATTTACTCATCTTACCATCGCCCTGAAGCAGCCAAGGATGTCCAAATACCTGTTTAGGAAGTGGAAGATCTAGTGCCATCAGGATGATTGGCCAGTAAATTGTATGAAAACGGATGATATCTTTACCGATCAGGTGAAGATCTGCAGGCCAGAACTTGTTAAACTTGTCTGAACTGTTTCCATCACAGTCATAACCGATACCTGTGATATAGTTTGTCAATGCATCTAACCATACATAAACGATGTGTCCTTCATCAAAGTCAACTGGGATTCCCCATGAAAATGATGTTCTTGAAACACACAGATCCTGAAGACCAGGAAGAAGGAAGTTGTTCATCATCTCATTCTTACGGGATTCTGGCTGAATAAATTCAGGATGTGTATTGATGTGTTCAATCAGACGGTCTGCATATTTGCTTAATTTTAAGAAATAAGCTTCTTCTTTTGCAGGTTGTACTGGACGTCCGCAGTCAGGACATTTACCATCTACTAACTGGCTCTCTGTGAAGAAAGATTCACAAGGTGTACAGTATAAACCTTCGTATTCACCTTTGTAGATATCTCCCTGTTCATATAATTTCTTAAAAATCTTCTGAACCTGTTTCTCGTGATCTTCATCAGTTGTTCTGATAAAACGGTCATAAGAAGTGTTCATAAGATCCCAGATTCTCTTGATTTCTCCGGCAACATCATCAACGAATTCTTTTGGTGTTACCCCTTTTTCTTCTGCTTTTAATTCTACTTTCTGGCCATGTTCGTCAGTTCCTGTCTGGAAAAATACGTCATAGCCTTCCATTCTTTTATATCGAGCAATACTGTCTGCCAGGATGATCTCATATGTGTTACCAATATGAGGTTTTCCGGAAGTATAAGTAATTGCAGTCGTAATATAATATGGTTTCTTACTCATAATGATCCTCCGATTTTCTGTTTCTATCCTTATAATTATAGTACATCTTGTGCGGATAGTCTATTTTTTTTCTTTAAAAAATAAGATATTAACAAGTGTTTATTTGGAGGTAGAAATGGAATTTGCAGGGAGATTGAAAAAGATCAGAATAAAGTTGATCATGATTGGAATTTGTCTGATATTTCTAGGAGGATATAGTCTGATCCAAGAATGGAAAGATCAAAAAAAGAATACAACAAAAAAAGTATTTGATCAGTATACGGATGCGTTTTTTAAAGAAAATATATCAACAAATGAGATCACGATGCATTTCTTTTTAGAAAATCCAGAAAAATATAGATTAGAACAACCGAAAAATCTTTATCCATCCATGAATCAGGGAAGTATCTTGAATGAAAAAATTAAAATTTCAAAAGAAATTGAGAAGTTAAAAAAATTTAAACAAAAGGAATTGACGAAAAAACAGCAAAATACATATATGGTTTTGATGGATTATTTAAGAAGACAGAAAAATCTTTCGATGTATCCGTATTATGAAAGAATCCTTGGGAAAACATCTGGGCAGCAGGCACAGATTCTTCTGACATTAAGTGAATATCGTCTGAAAAATGAGAAAGATATCAAAAGCTATTTTCAATTATTGAAGGGACTGGATGGATATTTTGATTCACTGATCGAATACAGCAAGGAACAGGTAAAGAGAAATTTATTCCTATCTGATCAGTCTTTAAAAGAAGTATTGCAGCAGATTCAGAATGTCATAAAGCAAAAAGAAAACAATATGTTGGTTGCAACATTTAATTTAAGAATTGCAGATATTAAAGGAATTAATGCAGCTCAGAAAAAGAAATACTGCAGAGAAAATAAGAAATTGATCGGTACAAAGGTGCTGTCTGCTTATGAAAAATTATATTCCCATTTGCAGGCATTAAATGGAAATGGGAAAAATGAAAATGGTCTGTATTATTATAAAAATGGAAAAGAATATTATAAAGTATTGGTTGCACAGAAAACAGGATCAGATAAAACGATAGAAGAAATGATCGAAATCAGTGATCGATCAATTGAAAAATGCCTTCGAAAACTTATAAAATTGCAAAAAAAGTATCCAAATATCATAAATGAATATAGAAATCATAAAAAAAATATAAAAATTGTGCAAAATCCACAAAATATACTTAACAAACTAAGGCAAAAGATGGTAAAATATTATCCAAAGGCACCAAAAGTTAGCTGTAAAATAAAATATGTGCACAAAACCATGGAAGAATATACTAGTCCGGCGTTCTATATGGTGCCGGCAATCGATTCTTACAAGGAGAATGTGATTTATGTAAATAAGGCACAGACTGCAGAGTTATATCCAACTTTGGCACATGAAGGATACCCAGGACATTTATACCAGAATGTATATTATGCGGCAAGGAACGATGATCCAGTGCGCTATCTGCTTGATTATCCTGGATATTCAGAAGGATATGCAACGTATGTAGAAGTTTTTAGTTACAGTATGATGGATGCTGAAGGATATGGCGATATTTATCAACAGATGAATATGGAGATGTACGAGTACAATCTGGCACTTTGTTCAAGAGTTGATCTTGGAGTTCATTATGAAGGATGGAAGAAGAAAGATGTCAGGGCGTATTTAAGATCATTTGGAATGGATGATTCTCAGGCAGATGAATTATTTCAGATGATTATCGAGAATCCTGCAAATTATTTATCTTATTATATCGGTTATCAGGAGTTTCATGAGCTTTTGACTGATTATAAGAAAATGGCAGGGAATAAATACAGCTTAAAAGCGTACCACACAGAGATTTTAGATGCAGGCCCATGTAGTTTTGACATTTTGAGAAGACGCATCGAAAGCAACCTATGAATGGAGGAGTAACTTATGTCAACAAAAGCTTATTACACACATGAAGAAATCGGAAAAGGAAAGCCTGGATTTTCAAAAACAAGATCCATTATTGAAGCAGCATTCTATGGAAATAACGTTGTAGAAGTAAAAGATTTAAAACAGGCTTATGAATTAGCAAAGAATTCGCCTGGAACGATCGTTACAGATATGCCAGTATATAAACCAGAAGCAATTGGTTTAGATGAAGGTTCCAAAGTTCTATTATTTAATGATGGATCAGTGACTGGACGCTGTGCAGCCGCAAGAAGAATTTCCAGTGAACCTGGTGTCGATATAAATGATCTGGATTTAAAATTAATGGATGCGATCTATGATACAAGATGGACAACAATGTACCATGCACAGGTATATATCGGATTAGATCCTGAATTTATGGTAAAAGCACATCTTTTAATTCCAGAAGGTGAAGAAAATATTTTATATTCCTGGATGTTAAATTTCCAGTATATGAATCCTGAATACAATGAAATGTATAAGAATTCACAGCCAGTTGCAGATGAGACAGATATCTATATTTTCTCAGATCCACAGTGGACACATGAAGAACATCCATTAGGATTAACATATTTTAATACAGACACAAACTGTGCTGCACTTCTTGGTATGAAATACTTTGGGGAACATAAGAAAGGTACATTAACAATTGCATGGGCGATCGCAAATCGTAACGGATATGCTTCCTGCCATGGTGGACAGAAAGAATTCAGATTAGATAATGGAGAGAAATTCGTAGCATCTTTCTTCGGATTATCAGGATCAGGAAAATCCACATTAACACATGCAACACATAATAATAAATACGAAGAGATTCAGGTTCTGCATGACGATGCATTTATCATCAATACAGAAACAGGTGCATCTATTGCAATGGAACCAACATATTTTGATAAAACAGCGGACTATCCAACAGGATGCCCAGATAATAAATACTTATTAACAGCACAGAATTGCTCTGCAACAAGAGATAACGAAGGAAAAGTCGTTCTTGTCACAGAAGATATCCGTAACGGAAATGGTCGTGCGATCAAGTCCAAATTATGGTCACCAAACCGTGTAGATAAGATCAATGACCCAGTAAATGCAATCTTCTGGATCATGAAAGACCCAACAATCCCACCAATTGTTAAGATCAAAGGAGCTTCTTTAGCATCTGTTATGGGAGCAACACTTGCAACAAAACGAAGCAGTGCGGAACGTCTGGCACCTGGAGTAGATCCAAACCGTCTGGTTGTGGAACCATATGCAAACCCATTTAGAACATACCCTCTTGTAAATGACTACAAGAAGTTTAGAAAACTTGTAAAAGAAAGAAATGTAGACTGCTATATCATTAATACAGGAGACTTCATGGGTAAAGATATCAAACCTGCAACAACAATTTCCGCAATTGAGCAGGTTGTAGAAGGAACTGGAGAATTCAAACAGTGGGGACCATTTACAGATATCGAAGTGCTTGAGATGGAAGGATATGTTTCAGATTTCAACGATATGAACTATGTGGAAACCTTAAAAGCAAGAATGACAGACAGACTAAACTTCGTCTTCGAAAAAGACGTAGAAGATGGTGGATACAATGCACTTCCTACACAGGCAAAAGAAGCTTTAGCAAAAGTTATTGGAGAAGCACACAATTTAGAAGTGGAAAATTCCAATAATTAAAGGTATAATACTCTTAAATCGTTGTTTAGGAGGTGAATTGATTGGATAAAGATCGTTTAAATAATATGGTGGTAGACTTATTCCACGGAATTTCATATGAAGAAGAGAAAGCCGTGATCACAGATGAGTTTAAGGATATTTCGAACAAAGATCTGCATATTATTGATGCGATCGGAATCAAGAAACCGAAGAATATGTCAACGATTGCAGGAGATTTAAATATTACGGTTGGTACACTTACAACCGCAATCAATAACCTCTTGAAGAAAGGATATGTAAATCGCAAACGCGGAGAGAAAGATCGCAGAGTTGTTTATATATCTCTTTCTGAGAAGGGGAGGAAAGCATACAGTCATCACAGAGAATTTCATAAACGTATGATTCAGGGACTGCTTGATACGCTTAATGAGCAGGAACAGGATCTGTTGGTGAAGGTAATGCAGTATTTTCATGATTACTTTCGTGAACATATGTAAAATTTATTTGTTAGTTTGATAGCTGTAGTCTTTGTGTATCTGAGAAAAACGAAATAAAAGAATAAAAGATCCAGACCAGAAATTTTGCTCGCCGTTTTGAACGGTCGCTTATACGCAAATTTTCCTTGCATAACTCACTCGCTACGCGAGTTCAAACAATGCACCAAATTTGCTGCGAACCGTTCAAAACGACGGCAAAATTTCAATGGTTCTGGATCTTTTATTCTTTTATTTCGTTTTTCTCAGATACCTAAAGTTTACAGGTATTAAATCCAATAAATCAAAACTCATAGTATGTATATTTTACGGTATTTGTTTATATTTTTAGATAATCAATGACTGAAAATTTAAATTTTAGAAATATCTATAATTTTGACGGAAATCAACAAGTCTATACGTCTTATATAGTGAATGATCATTCAAAACAATCAACCAACAAGGAGAACAAGAGTGGAGGAGAGAGATAAACAACTATTAAAAATGATTCGGAAGCAGTCGGAAGAGGGGATGAGTCTTTTGATTGATGAATATGGTGGTGCAATCAAGGCAATTTGTTCTAATGTGCTGCGGAATTATGATGCGGGTATTGTTCAAGATGCGATGCAGGAGACTGTCATTCGGTTGTGGCAGAAATTGTCGCAGAGGTTTCAGGTAAAGAAGAATTTAAGGGCATATATTTATCAGACGGCAAGAAATTGTGCGTTGGATTATTTGAGAAAATATCAAAGACATTCTGAGACGGATTTCGAGGGTGTGGAAGATATGAT
>OHZD01000832.1_pt1 | contig 12906 bp, 8 predicted proteins | sample 1580391 | NCBI WGS metagenome assembly OHZD01 (sample SAMEA3882510, study PRJEB24775) | human gut metagenome | biome: human-associated habitat; feature: intestine environment; material: feces | place: Netherlands | collected 2009/2010 | reverse complement strand
AAACTTGTATTGTTGTATTTGTACAATGAAAACTAAATAAGGAGGTGCTCCTGTGGCAGGCACAATTATCGGTGTTATTGTCGCTGTGGTAGTCACGCTACTTATTGCAGTTCCTGTTACTTGCAAGGTTGCTGTTGACAAGAAAGTACGCAAGGATGCGGAAATCATAGGTACAGCAGAAGATAAGGCAAGGAATATTCTTGATGAAGCATTGAAAGCAGCAGAGACCAAGAAACGCGAAACTTTACTTGAAGTAAAGGAAGAATCTCTGCGAACTAAAAATGAACTGGAAAGGGAAACCAAGGAACGGAGAAACGAGCTGCAGAGATACGAGAAGCGAGTTTTGTCAAAAGAGGAATCTGTTGACAAAAAAGCCAATGCAGTGGAGAAGCGTGAGCTGGAATGTACAGCGAAATTTAACGAGTTACAAGAAAAAGAAAAACGAGTAAATGAACTTGAGGAAAAAGGAGTACAGGAACTGGAACGAGTTTCAGGTCTTACCTCCGAACAGGCAAAAGAAGAATTACTGAAATCTGTAGAAGATGACGTAAAGGTGGATGTTGCAAGACTCTATAAAGAGCTTGAGAACAGAGCCAAGGAAGATGCCAATAAGAAAGCCAGGGAATATGTAGTCAATGCCATTCAGAAATGTGCAGTGGATCATGTTTCCGAGACAACGATTTCTGTGGTACAGCTTCCAAGTGATGAAATGAAGGGAAGGATCATCGGTCGTGAAGGCCGTAACATCCGTACACTTGAGACACTTACCGGTGTGGATCTGATCATTGATGATACACCGGAGGCAGTGGTACTCTCCGCATTTGATCCGATCAGGAGAGAGATCGCCAGAGTGGCTCTTGAGAAACTGATCGTGGATGGACGTATCCATCCGGCAAGAATTGAAGAGATGGTAGAGAAAGCCCAGAAAGAAGTGGAAGCACAGATCCGGGAAGACGGTGAGAATGCTGCCATGGATGTAGGGGTACATGGAATCCATCCGGAACTTCTGAAGCTTCTTGGACGTATGAAATTCCGTTCAAGCTATGGACAGAATGCTCTGAGACATTCAATTGAGGTTGCACAGCTTTCCGGACTTCTTGCAGGAGAAGTTGGTGTGGATGTGCGTATGGCCAAGCGTGCCGGACTTCTTCATGACATTGGTAAATCCATTGACCATGAGGTAGAAGGTTCTCATATTCAGATCGGTGTGGATCTCTGCAAGAAATACAAGGAGTCCCCGATCGTTATCAACACGGTTGCGTCTCATCATGGTGATGTGGAGCCGGAATCTCTGATCGCGTGTATTGTACAGGCTGCTGATGCAATTTCCGCAGCAAGACCTGGAGCAAGACGTGAGACCCTGGAAACCTATACCAATCGTCTGAAACAGCTTGAGGATATCACCAATGAATTCAAGGGTGTAGAGAAATCTTTTGCTATTCAGGCAGGAAGAGAAATTCGTGTTATGGTCGTGCCGGATCATGTAAGTGATGCAGATATGGTTCTCCTTGCAAGAGATATTGCAAAGCAGATCGAGGCAGAGCTTGAGTATCCTGGACAGATCAAAGTTAATGTGATCCGTGAAAGCAGAGCGGTTGACTACGCAAAATAAGCTTTCAATGGAAGAAAGTTCTGGAAATACCAAAGGCCGGACAGCTTTTTAGCTGGCCGGCCTTTTTTTGTCATGCGGAAAAACGGTCATATTACTGGAAAAACAGGCGTAAACTGGTACAGGGTGAGTAAATGGAGAGTAAGACAGAGAACCGGAAGTGGAAAAATGCCGGACGTTTTCCGGCGGAGCTTCTTTTTATGACCGGAGTTTTTGCGGGAAATGTGTTGCCGAATCTGATCTGGAAAATGGAGTGGAAGCAGAAAACCCTGGCTTCTTTTTATCTGATCCGCAGCTTTGCAGGAAAAGATATTTCCGGCGGAGCTTATTTCCTGGAAGTGCTGCGACGAAGAGGAGGTTTTTTTCTTCTGTTGTTTTTATGCGGATTTACAATATTCGGAGTGCCTTTGACGGTCGCATATATGCTGTTTTTGGGAATGGAGACAGGAATGATCCTGGCATTATCGGTTCTGGAATTTGGTATTTATGGCGGTGTGGCCGGCGCTGGACTTCTGATGCCGCAGTATCTGGTCTATATTCCGGCGTATTTTTATCTTGCAGGTATCGTATACAGACAATCGTATGGGATCTGGAAAAATTATGGACTTGTGCCGCAGAAAACAGGGGCTTATTTTCGGCAGGGGATCACAGTTTTTCTGCTGTATACAGGAGGAATCCTCGCAGAAAGTTTTCTGAATCCCTGGATCGTAGAAAAAGTTATAAAGGGCCTGAAATTTTTTTGAGGAAAATTTCCACAATATCTAGTAATGGTTTCCATAAAATCTGCGATATTTGGTGGTTTGCGCCGGAAAGTGTTGAAATTGTGCGGTTTTACGATGAAAAACTGTTTGATTTTATGTAAAATTCACAGTATAATTCAGTCATAAACGAGTATGATTTTAGAGAAACGGGATGCAGAGAAATGGACATAGAGATACGGGAATTTATTACATATTTACATAATAGAAAAAGGACGTCACATAATACAGAAGTATCTTACCAGAGAGACCTGAAGAAGATGGCAGTGTATTTTGCAGATCGTGGGATCTATGATATCCGAGATGTAGGAGAACTGGAGCTGGAAGGCTATCTCAGCTATATGGAGAGAGGACAGTTCGCTTCCTCAACGATCTCCAGAAATGTAGCATCTATCCGTGCCTTGTTTCAGTATCTTTATCAGGAGAACAGGATCGAGAGGGATCCGTCTCTGGAACTGAAGCCGCCCAAGGTTGAGAAGCGGATGCCGGAGATCCTTACTGTGGATGAGGTAGACCGCCTTTTGAAACAGCCGGATCTGAATACACCGAAGGGAATCCGGGATAGTGCCATGCTGGAGCTTTTGTATGCTACAGGAATGCGCGTCAGTGAACTTTTGCGGCTGAACCTGGAGGATCTCAATCTGCGGCTTGGTTATGTAGTCTGTCACGATGAGGATAAGGAACGGGTGATCCCGATAGGAAATGTATGCAAAACAGCCATGGAGAAATATCTGAAGGAAGCCCGTGGAAAATTTGTGAAAGAAAATGAGACGGAGAGTCTTTTTACCAACTGTTCAGGAAAATCCATGAGCAGACAGGGATTCTGGAAGGTTCTCAAGGGATATGCAGAGGAAGCCGGGATCCAGCATGATATCACGCCGCATACACTGAGACATTCTTTTGCCGCACATATGCTGCAGAATGGAGCGGACGTGAAGAGTGTGCAGGAAATGCTTGGACATTCGGATATTTCCACCACACAGGTCTATCTGAATTTTGGCGTTGCGAAAATGCGAGACGTATATATGAAAGCACATCCGAGGCATTGATCTGTAAGAAATAATATAAAAAACGCGTTCAAAAAAGAACCGGCAGCTTCCAAAATGGAAGAATGCCGGTTCTTTTTTTTGAACATAAAGTGTAAAAGGATCACAAATATCCGTTTCCTGAACTGCAGATCAGACAGATCTTAGCAATTTTCAGCAATCGTGTAAAGCAGCTTCTCAGACTCATCCCAACCAAGGCAGGCATCTGTGATGGATTTTCCGTAGATGTGATCTCCACCGATCTTCTGATTGCCTGACTCGATATAGCTCTCGATCATGAGACCTTTTACCATGGAGTGAAGCTCAGGATCTACCTGACGGCTGTGAAGAACCTCACTTGCGATACGAACCTGCTGCTCGTAATGCTTGTTGGAGTTGGAGTGGTTGGTATCCACGATCACTGCCGGGTTGGCAAGGTTCTTTGCATGGTATTTGTCATAGAGAAGACGAAGATCCTCGTAATGGTAGTTCGGGATCGCTTCCCCATGCTTGTTTACTGCACCGCGAAGGATTGCGTGAGAGAGTGGGTTGCCGGTGGTCTCAACCTCCCAGCTTCTGTAAATAAAACGATGAGCGCCCTGTGCTGCAACAATGGAGTTCAGCATAACGCTGTAGTCACCACTGGTAGGGTTCTTCATACCAGCCGGAACATCCATGCCGCTGACAGTGAGTCTGTGCTGCTGATCTTCAACAGAACGTGCGCCTACAGCAACGTAGGAAAGCAGATCAGAGAGATAACGGTAGTTCTCCGGGTAAAGCATCTCATCTGCACAGGTGAAGCCACTTTCGCGGATAGCACGCATGTGCATCTTGCGGATCGCGATCAGTCCGGCAAGAAGGTTCGGTTTTTTCTCAGGATCCGGCTGATGGACCATTCCCTTGTATCCTTCACCGGTCGTACGTGGTTTGTTTGTGTAAACACGCGGGATGATAAGGACTTTATCCTCGATCTTTTCCTGAACTTTGCGAAGTCTTAAAAGATAATCGCATACGGCATCTTCGTTATCTGCAGAACATGGTCCGATGATAGCGAGGAATTTATCGGATTTTCCGGTGAAAACGTCGCGAATCTCAGCATCGCGTTTCTCCTTGAGCGCCTGAAGTTCAGCATCGAGCGGATACTGATTGCGGATTTCCTCAGGAGTTGGCAGTTTTTTTATGAATTCAAAACTCATAGTACTTTATTCCTCCATAACTATAGACATTTCGATTATTTATTATAAACGATTATTGGCCGATTGTCGATAGGGAAATTTTAGCGCTTTCACGTGTAGAAGAGTAAGCAGCAGCTCACCCAGAAAAATTCCATAAAAATAGCCTCGGATCCCTGTTGCCGGAATTATAAAAACAACGGAGAAAATGCGGATGAGAATGCTGGCAATACTGTGGATCAGACAGAGCCCCGGTTTTCCAAGTCCCTGCAGGATGCTGGTGAGCATGGTGTTTGTATAAAGAAAAGGACAGATAAAAGACAGATACCGTATGTAGGTTCCGGCAGTCTGGCTGTGAAAAAGCAATGTTCCGAGGAATGGGCCAAAAAGAAAGAATCCGCTTCCGCATAGAAATCCCAGGAACATGCACAGAAAAAAGGTCTGATCTGTGACACGGCGGATCTGCTTCTGCTTTCCCAGTGCATCAAGCTGTGCGATGGAAGGCATCAGCATTACAGCGGCGGAAGACGTAAGTGTGGAAGGAAACAGGAGCAGGGGCAGTGCCATTCCTGTAAAGATCCCATAGATCTTCAGTGAGTCTGAGGCTGTCATGCCGGAACGCAGAAGCATCTGTGGGATCAGGACCGCTTCTATGCTGCCGAGAAGTGTCAGAAGGATCCTGTTCAGGGAAATGGGAAAAGACAGTGTGAAAAGGTCCTTTATCAGCGGAAAGATCCTGACGGGAGTCTTTTCGTGTACAGGGTGATTTCCGAAATGAAAGGAAACTACCAGCAGCGACACCAGCGAAGCGGCAGTCTCTCCGGCAAGGGAACCTCCCGCTGCAATCAATGCAGTGATCGGACGTCCTTCGGAAAGAAAGATCAGATACAGGATATAGGTAGTGCCGATCCGTGCAGACTGCTCCGAAAGCTGCACGGCTGCCGGAACAGAGGCTTTTTTCCGGGCATAATAATAGCTGTTAATGCAGGAATGAATGGCACAGAGAGGAATACTGACAGCTGTTATGCGAAGAAGACCGGAAGTCTGCGGTGTTTTCAGAATTGCGGAAGCAAAAAAATATGCGTGCTGAAAAAGCAGAAAACCGGCTGCAGCAGAAAAAAAGACAGCCATAAGTGTTCCTGTGACCAGCGAAAAACGTGCCTCCTTTTTCTCCTGAAGGGCAAGTCTGGACGCGATCAGTCGGGAAAGGGCAGACTGGATCCCTGTATAGGATAAAGCGGCCATAAGTCCCTGGAGAGGAAGAACCAGCTGATACAAACCAAGACCTTCCGCACCAATGGCATGGGAGAGGAATATTCTATAAAAGAAACCTGCGATACGGCTGATAAGGCCTGTGCAGGCAAGAATCAGGGTTCCTTTGAGAAATATTTTTTTTGACATGGATAACCTTGAGTCTTTTTTGTCAGTATATGAAGAAGTTAGTCTTGACAGAACCATATGTTTCTGATAGAGTAAACATGAAATCCGAGGAAAACACTGGGAATTGAAAAAAAGAGGTGAGCGGATGAAACTGTCAACAAGAGCAAAATACGGACTTAAGGCTTTGATAGACCTTGGTCTTTACAGTGAAAAAGAAGCGGTCTCGCTTCAGAGTATTGCGGGCCGTCAGAATATATCAGTCAGCTATCTGGAGCAGCTGATGGCACTTTTGAAGAAAGCGGGCCTTGTGAAGAGTGTCCGCGGTGCAGCCGGAGGATATTTCCTTGGAAGACCGGCAGAAGAGATTTCAGTGGGAGATATCCTTCGTGTCCTGGAGGGTGGCCTGGAGGCTGCAACATGTCCGGGAACAGAAGGTGACGGTGGCTGCCAAGGTTCTGATCTCTGCGTGGCTAAATTAGTGTGGAAGAGGATCAACGACAGCATCACAGATGCAGTGGATACCCTGATGCTCAGTGAGCTGATCGAAGAAAGCCGGAGAATACACGAAAAATAATTATCCTGAACAGGAGGAAAAGAAAATGGGAAAAATGATATATCTGGACAATGCGGCTACCACAAAGACCGCACCGGAAGTTGTGGAGGCTATGCTGCCGTATTTTACAGAGTTTTATGGAAATGCTTCAACCGTTTATGATTTTGCGGCAAACAGCAAGGCTGCCATCGCAAAGGCAAGACAGCAGATCGCAGATGTGATCGGAGCCAAAAAAGAGGAGATCTATTTTACTGCAGGTGGTTCCGAGTCTGATAACTGGGCTCTGAAAGCGACCTTTGAGGCATATAAAAATAAAGGAAACCATATCATCACAACAAAGATCGAGCATCATGCCATCCTTCATACCTGCGAGTACCTTGAAAAAGAGCGTGGTGCCAAGGTCACATACCTGGATGTAGATGAGAATGGTTTCATTGACCTGGATGAGCTTCAGAAAGCCATTACACCGGAGACCATCCTGATCTCTGTTATGGCTGCAAACAATGAGATTGGTACTCTTGAGCCGCTGAAAGAAATCGGACAGATTGCACATGAGCATGGAATCCTGTTCCATACAGACGCTGTTCAGGCATTCGGCCAGATCCCGATCAATGTAGATGAGTTCAATATTGATATGCTCAGCTCCAGCGGACATAAGATCAACGGACCGAAGGGAATCGGCTTCCTCTATATCCGTAAGGGTGTTAAGATCCGCTCCTTCGTACATGGCGGAGCACAGGAGAGAAAACGTCGTGCAGGTACAGAGAACGTTCCTGGTATCGTAGGATACGGTCTTGCAGCAGAGCGTGCAAACAAGTCCATGAAAGAGCGTACTGCAAAAGAAATCGAGATCAGAGATCATATGATCAGCAGGATCCTCACAGAGATCCCGTACGTACGTCTCAATGGAGATAAAGTAAAACGTCTTCCGAACAACGTAAATGTAAGCATCCAGTTCATCGAGGGAGAGTCACTTCTTCTGATGCTTGATAATTTCGGAATCTGTGCATCCAGCGGTTCCGCATGTACATCCGGTTCTCTGGATCCGTCACACGTTCTGTTAGCTATCGGTCTTCCTCATGAGATCGCACACGGATCTCTCCGTATGACCTTAAGCGAGGAGACGACAATGGAGGATGTTGATTTTGTAGTAGATAAGCTGAAAGATATTACTGCAAACTTAAGAAGCATGTCTCCATTATATGAAGATTTTATTAAAAAGCAGAAAAAATAATAAAAATACTTGCCAGGAGGAAAAAATAATGTATAGTGAAAAAGTAATGGATCATTTTCAGCATCCACGTAATGTCGGTGAGATCGAGAACGCAAGCGGCGTGGGTACTGTAGGAAATGCAAAATGCGGTGATATTATGAGAATATTCCTTGATATCGATGACGAAACTCATATTATCAAAGACTGCAAATTTAAAACATTTGGATGCGGTGCAGCAGTTGCAACAAGCAGCATGGCAACAGAACTTGTAATGGGCAAGACCATTGAGGAAGCTATGGAAGTAACCAACAAGGCCGTTATGGAGGCTCTGGACGGACTTCCGCCGGTAAAGATCCACTGTTCCCTGCTTGCTGAGGAAGCAATTCATGCAGCTCTCTGGGATTATGCAGAGAAACATCACATTAAGATCGAGGGTCTTTCCAAACCGAAGTCTGATATCCACGAGGGTGAAGAGGATACAGAAGAGGAGTATTGATTCCTTTTATTTATGATCATAACCGGGGCATGAGCAAGCTTCAGTTGAACAGAACCGTAAGCCATTGAAAGGACAGGTAAGTAAGAAGCATGACAGGACTTACGAACGAAGAAGTTCAGGAAAGAATTGCGCAGGGCCAGGTAAATAATAACGAAAACCCCAACACCAGGACATATAAGCAGATCATTCTGGAGAATACGTTGACATTCTTCAATTTTCTGAACCTGGTGCTGCTGGTTCTCGTACTGCTGGTTGGTTCCTACAAAAACTCCATGTTTGTAGGAATCATTTTTATTAATACCGTGATCGGGATCATTCAGGAGGTCCGTGCTAAGAAGACGATTGACAAGCTGGCCATCCTGACAGAATCCAAGACGGTTGTTCTGCGTGAAGGAAAAAAATGGAAAATTTCTACAGAGAAGCTGGTTGTCGATGATCTGATATTCCTGAAGGCCGGAGAACAGGTTCCGGCAGATGCGAAGATCCTGGAGGGAAGTCTTGAGGTCAATGAATCTCTGCTTACCGGTGAGGCAGACAATCTTCCGAAGAATCCGGGAGATGAGCTTTTTTCCGGAAGCTTTGTGACGGCGGGACAGGCCTGTTGCCAGATCATCCATGTGGGAAGTGACAACTATGCGTCAAGGATCACCAGCGAGGCCAAGGAATTCAAACGCCATAATTCAGAGCTTAGAAATTCCCTGAATGCCATTCTGAAGGTGATCAGTATCATTATCGTACCAATGGGTGCGATGCTTTTTTATAAACAGTATTATTTTGTGGGAGACAATATCCGGGATTCTGTTGTCAATATGGTTGCAGCGGTCCTGGGAATGATCCCGGAGGGGCTGGTCCTTCTTACCAGTGTGGCACTGACTCTGGGTGCGCTGAAGCTTGCCCAGAAGAAGACGCTGGTGCAGGAGTTGTACTGTATAGAAACTCTTGCACGCGTGGATACGCTCTGCCTGGATAAGACAGGAACTATCACAGAGGGTACCATGTGTGTGGAGGCGGTGGAGAGCTATCCGCCGGTGTATGATGAGATTTCAGAGAAAATATCCGGGAAAGATCCTGAATCCGGCGAAGGTGACAGCGATGGAACTGAGAGTTCTGCGACTTCTGCAGTTTCAGCAACAGATGCGATCGCAAAGGAGGATGGAAGCGCGAATCTCGTATTACAGGAAAAGTCAGAAGCTGACCCGGAGAAACATAGTCAGGAAGATCCGGAGAAGATCCGGGAGATCGAGCATATCATGGGAAATCTGCTTTCTGTGCTGAAGGATCAGAATGCCACTGCCGATGCACTCAGGGCGAGATTTAAAGTATCTCAGGATATGGAGCTGGATCATGTGATCCCATTTTCTTCTGACAGGAAGTACAGCGGAGCTGCATTTACAGATACAGGTACTTATCTGATGGGTGCAGCGCAGTTTCTTTTTCCGGAAGGGAACCCGGAGTTGATGGAGTATTGTGGCAGATTTGCAGAGGAAGGTCTTCGTGTGCTGGTTCTTGCCCATAGTGTAAATGTGAGTGAGGGAGCGGAGCTTCCGGAGGGACTGGAACCTGTCGGACTTTTGCTTATTACCGATGTGATCCGTGCAGAGGCACCGGATACGCTGGCATATTTCGAAAGTCAGGGTGTTGATCTGAAAGTGATCTCCGGTGATGATCCGGTGACGGTTTCTGCAATTGCCAGACGTGCCGGCCTTAAAAATGCAGAGCATTATATAGATGCGACAACGATCACAACTCAGGAACAGATGGACGAGGCAGTTGCAGAATATAGTGTGTTCGGGCGTGTAACACCTCAGCAGAAACAGGCAATGGTGAAGTCTTTGCAGGCTCAGAAGCATACGGTTGCCATGACCGGTGATGGTGTCAATGATGTTCTGGCGCTTAAAGAGGCGGACTGCAGTATTGCCATGGCTGAGGGCAGTGATGCTGCCAAGAATATTGCCAATGTGGTATTGCTGGATTCTAATTTTGCAGCAATGCCGGAAATTGTGAATCAGGGACGCCGGGTTGTAAATAATATCCGTACTGCGGCATCTATGTTTTTGATCAAAACGATTTTTTCCGTGCTGCTGTCACTGATCACGATCTTCTTCGGGGATTCCTATCCCTTTGAGCCGATCCAGATGTCTCTGATCAGTGCCTGCGCTGTTGGTATTCCTACATTCCTTCTGGCACAGGAGAATAATTATGAGAAGATCGACCATACATTTTTGCGTCATGTATTTATGAATGCATTTCCGGCTGCTGTGACCATCACGGGCTGTGTGTTCAGTGTGATGCTGGTATGCCAGAATGTATATCATTCCAATGCTATGCTGAATACAGCCTGTGTGCTTGTAACAGGATGGAATTATATGGCGGCACTTAAGACAGTTTATGCACCTCTGAATAAGTATCGAAAGGTGATCATTTACAGTATGCAGGTGATTTTTTTCGGTGCGGCGGTGGTTCTGCAGAATCTTCTGACACTGGGATCGCTGGAATTCGGAATGATCATTCTGGTGTTCCTTCTGATGACATTTTCTCCGATCCTGATCGATGTGATCACGGCCTGGCTCAGAAATATTTACAGCCGTTCGCTGGATAGTGGGGAACAGGGGAAATTTGCTGCATTTATTGATAAGCTGAGAAAATAATAATATGAGAAATAAAAAAGGACACTGCCCGTTGAAAATGGCAGTGTCCTTTTTTGCAAATAAACTGTGAAGCAGTTATCCAGTTATCCGGTGCAGAGCTGTGTAGAGAATGCAGATTGTGGATATCCGCCTGACAAAGCTATTATTTCGTGTGCATAAGCCAGATAAATCCGAAGGCCGGGATCTCTACAGCCTGTGCGTCTCTCTGAACTCCTGTGAGAAGATCTGTGTAGGTACCGTCCTGTTCGTTGATCCAGGCTACCTTATCCTGGTCGCTGAAGTTGTAGATGCAGATCAGCTTTTCTTCAGAAGTTTCTCTTACCAGGGCAAGGAGAGCTTTTTCCCAGGTTTCCAGTGTATGTGCAGAAACTTCAGGTGCAAATACCGGATGGCTGGCACGGATGGATTCCAGCTGCTCAAGGCTGTTGAAAATGCGTCCTTGGATCGTTTCGGCATCGGCTCTGTTCCGGGCAAGTGCCCAGTTGAAACGTCCATTGTGGAGCCAGCGGGGATCAGCTGCTTTGGAAATGTCGGCTTTATAGGTGTAGTCATTCAGCTGTCCGACCTCGTCACCGCTTCGAAGTACCGGAATTCCAGGGAGGGAAAGAAGCAATGCATGAAGTGCTACGTCATAGCGGATTCCCCGGCTGACACCCTCCATATTTCCTTCATAATCAAAACGCTCGATTCCTGCAAGAGATGCGGTTGTTCCGCAGAGCTCCGATTCCTCGGTTTCCGGATTCACATAAATTTCACCCCGGGCAAAGGAGTCAGGGAAAATACCTGCCAGGAATTCATTCAGATAATCTCTGTGAGGCCCTTCTGTGATAAAGCTTCCTTTCAGGAAATCATAGTCCAGATTCCAGCGTACCGTGTTGCGGTTACGGAGGTAATTCTGGAATACCGGTGCCTGCGGAAGGTCTGCAGCTCTGTCGATTCCCCGGCGGAGAAGGGCAGTGTCCTTTGTGGCAACGGTATGCCAGAGATCGGACATCAGCTGTGTGCTGTTTACAATGTGAAGTTCCGGCATATCGGAAGTTCCGCCGAATGCAGCAGCCTCTGCAGGTGGGCGGTCTGTTTCGCCAAGTAGAAGAATTCCGGGGCATACGATCTCACACACCATTCGGGTCATACGCAGCAGAGAGTGAAGCTTCCAGAGATTTTCTTCCGGCATCATCGGAAGGACACCAAGGCTGAATATAGAAGCACCTTCATTTGCAAGCTCCAGGATCTGAAGAAGCATTGCATTGAAATAAGCCGGAGTCTGGAGCACACATGGCGCACCGGACTGTGGGTCATCCACAGAAAGACTTAACGGGATCTCAAGAGCCAGGCGGATACCTGCTTTCCTACAGTTAGCTGCAAGTGTGTACAGATCTTCGGAGGTTCCGATCTCCGGGATAATGCGAAGGGAGCAATTGGAGGTTGCCTGGAAAAGATCTGTCAGGTACAGAGTGTCTGCATTACATTCGCTGATATAGTCCAGTTTATTAGATAGACCGGAAAGAGTATCTGCGAAGTCAGCAGGATTTACAGCCATTCCGGTGAAAGTAGTCTTACGGAACCAGTCAGGATCTGCAGCGCAGTTCTGGTCGGCTTCCTTCATGGAAAGAGAACGCTCACGGTAGATTTCTTTCATCTTTTTTGTGAGGCTTGAGAATGTGCCGGTAACTTCCGGGTGATCGCGGAACAGTTCGCAGTAAAGCCATTTCAGATCATTGTAGTAGTATTTCAGACGTTTCTCGTAGAGGGCATCGTAAGCTGTGTCCTCCTTGGAAGTTTCGACTTTCAGAGGCTCAATCTTGGAAGTAGTAACTTTCGCCGGTTCAGTCTTTGAGGTCTCAACCTTGATCGGCTCGGTCTTGGAAGTCTCGACTTTGATCGGCTCAGTCTTGGAAGTCTCAACCTTGATCGGCTCAGTCTTGGAAGTCTCGACCTTGATCGGTTCGGTCTTGGAAGTCTCAACCTTGATCGGTTCGGTCTTGGAAGTCTCAACCTTGATCGGCTCAGTCTTGGAAGTCTCAACCTTGATCGGCTCAGTCTTGGAAGTCT
>OHZD01000828.1_pt1 | contig 12979 bp, 8 predicted proteins | sample 1580391 | NCBI WGS metagenome assembly OHZD01 (sample SAMEA3882510, study PRJEB24775) | human gut metagenome | biome: human-associated habitat; feature: intestine environment; material: feces | place: Netherlands | collected 2009/2010 | reverse complement strand
CGGCATCTCGCTGCGTGAGCTTGTCGCCTTTGCCGATGCCACCTACACCGCCGGTGAGTCCATCACCCCGCTGATCAAGGCCATCAACGTGCTGCTCTTTAAGCTCGAGGGCCAGATTATCCAGCGCCACCCCGAGTTCGATATGACCGACCGCCTGTTACTCGACAAGATCGACCACGACACCGGCACGGTCACGCTCGCCGACGACAGCGTGTGGCCGCTCACGACCAACGACTTCCCCACCGTCGACCCGGCGGACCCCTACACGCTCACGTCTCAGGAGCAGCACATCATCGACAAGCTCGTGTCAGAGTTTGTCACCGCCGATCACCTGCATCGCCATATCGATTTCCTCTATTCCCACGGCTCGATTTACAAGGTCGCCAACGGCAACCTGCTCTTCCACGGCTGCGTTCCGCTCAACGAAGACGGCACCTTTAGCAGCATGAACTGCCTGGGCACCTGGCACGCTGGCCGCGATTATCTCGATTTTTGCGACCACATCGCCCGCCGCGCGTGGCGCGTGGGCGACCGCGATGCCCTCGACTGGATGTGGTACCTGTGGATTGGCTTCAATTCACCCGCCAGCGGACGCCTGGTGCGCACCTTTGAGCGCGCCTATATCGCCGATAAGAGCACCTGGGTCGAGCCGATGGACCCGTACTTTACGCTTACCAAGTCGCCCTCGGTCTGCGATGATATCATGCGCGAGTTTGGCGTCGCGCCCATGGCATGCTCGCCGACCGGCCACATCATCAACGGCCACACGCCCGTTAAAACCACCAAGGGCGAGCAGCCCATCCGCGCCGAGGGCAAGCTGCTGGTCATCGATGGCGGCTTCTGCCGCGCTTACCATCCCAAGACGGGCATCGCCGGCTATACGCTCATCTCGAGCTCGCGCGGCTGCCGCCTCAAGTCGCACCGGGCCTTTACGACGGTTGCCGAGGCACTCACGCGCAACGTGGACATCGAAAGCGAGACCAACCGTTTTGACCAAGCGGACCGTCGCCGCATGGTGAGCGACACCGATACTGGCGCCAAGATCCGCAGCCAAATCCAAGACCTGCGTCAGCTGCTCGATGCATATAGAAACGGTGCTATCGAGGAGCGCGCCTAGCACCACCCGCGGGGATTGGCTAAACTTGCTGAGTTTGTCATCCCCGCGGCGCTTCGGCGCCAGCTTAAGGCAGGTACCATGCAAAAGCTCCTTGCGCAGATCATGAAATTTGGCGTCGTCGGTGTCATTGCCACGGTTATCGACTTTGGCATTATGAATCTGCTCCACTACGGTCTGGGCCTCAACATCCTAATCGCCAACACCAGCGGCTTTATCATCTCACTCATCTTTAACTACCTCGCAAGCATGAAGTACGTGTTTGCGCACAAGGAAGGCATGAGCCGCCGCCGCGAGTTCATCATCTTTGTCGTGCTGTCCGTGATCGGTTTGGTGCTCAACGACGGCATCGTGCTGGCGCTCAACGCCGGCCTGGGACTCGAGGCCAATATCGCCAAGATCTGCGCCACCGCGCTTGTCATGGTCTACAACTTTGTGACTCGAAAATTCTTCCTGGAGGGCGACGAGACAAAATAGCTCGAAACCCCTGCAGCATTACGGCGCCCACGGACGACGCGCACTCAGCGCAGTATCGTCCGTGGGTGTCGCTCGTTTACGGGCAAATTTTCAACGTTTGCGGATTAGCTCTTGAAAATTTGGCGAGTTCATATAGTTCTTGGCAAAGACCTTACGTTTCCCTTGTAAAAGCTCTAAAGTATCCTCTGCTCGATTCATCAACGCATTGGATGTGATTACGTGCGCAAGGCGCTGGCACAACCTCATACCAAGCAGTTCCTCAAGTTTGCTGTCGTGGGTCTTATCTCCTTTGGCATCGACTGGGGCATGCTCATTGCGCTCGTCGAGCTGTTCCACCTCGACTTTTTGATGAGCACCACGGTTTCGTTTATCACGTCCGTCGTGGTCAACTACTGGCTCAGCATGAAGTACGTGTTCGACCACCGCGAAGGCATGAGCCGCAAGCGTGAGTTCACGATCTTCACCATCCTGTCGGTGATCGGCCTGGGCCTCAACGACCTGTACATGTTTGTGGGCGTCACGTTTTTGAGCATCGGCTACCAGGCCATGAAGGCCATCGCCACGTTCCTCGTCACCTGGTACAACTACTTCAGCCGCCGCTTCTTCCTCGAGGGCGCACGGTCATAGTCGATTCACTATTTGCTTGAATGTATAACCGGTTGGAATTCCCGTTCCAACCGGTTTTTTGTTTGCCGAGAGACCCGGCGATCCAGTCCCATTCGCATGAAAAACGGGCGGCTCGGATGTTGGTCCGAACCGCCCGTCTGGCGCGCTATGTCGAGGCCTCTAGCCTGTAACGTAATACCAGACTACGTTGTCGCCGTTTGAGAGAACGTAGTTACTACAGGCCGTCATGGGCGTTGTGCCGTTGACGGAGTACATCCACCCGCTCGTGCCGCCGTACTGTTTCTCGGCCAAACCACCAATCGCGGAAACATACGTGCCGTACGACGAGCCGTGTGCGTTGACAGAAAGGCCCAGCGCGCACAGGGCATCGTAAACGGTAGCGCCTTCGTTAAAGGTAAAGGTGCCACCAGAGGACACAGGATTGCCCACAGCACTCGATGTGACCGAAACCGTCACCGTTACGTAGTTGGACTCCTGCGAGCCGCCCTGACCGCCCGAGGAAGCGCTTCCGCCATTAGAGGATGAGGCTCCATCAGACGACTGACCGCCGCCCGAAGAAGCACCGCCAGACACATTGGAAGTATCACCGGCTCCCGTATTTTGGGCAGCGGATTTATCGCCAGACCTCTTGCTGTCCTGACCATCGGACTTCTTGCTATCCGAGCTTTTGTCCGATTCCTTGTGCGAAGACTCGGAATCATCCTTGGCGTCGTTCGAGCCCTTGGACTCATCTTTTGCAGCATCCGAAGATTTGGAATCCTTGGAACTAGCCTCGCCCGAAGCGGCAGACGAGCCAGACCCCTTGGTGTCCTTGGCGACGACGCTCTCCCCCGTCACGGTCTGAACGATCCAGTCAATGGACCAGGCGCCGCTCTCGGAAGGATGGACGAAGCCCAGCGAGACGACGATCAGAATGGTGCACGCGGCAGCAAGAACGCCAAGGAGCGCCTTGCGACGAGAGGCGGACGCCGCCGAAGCGGCGCCCTGTTGCTTTGCATCGTCGAACTGAATGAACGAGGAATCTGGTTGCTTGGGGTCAGCGTCCTTGGATTTATTGGACACAACCCTCACCTACCGACGTTTGGTGAACACGAACACGCCGACGATGGCGAGACCGATGACGCCGGCGGCAACGCCAACAATGGCGAGCGGGTTGGTGCCAGTCTCCTGCTCGGAAGCACTAGAGGACTTCTTAGCAGTGGTCGTAGAAGCAGCACCCGTATCGGACTTGGAATCGGACTTCTTGTCGGACTTGTTTTCCTTGGTCTCGGCCTTGGTCGACACCGTCGTCTTGGTCACCGGCTTCTGGCCCGGGGCAATAGCGCCGCCCTTCGAGCCGGAACCAGAACCCGCGCCAGCGCCAGCGCCGGAACCAGTACCGGTACCAGAACCGCTGCCGCTATTGGAACCAGCGCCGCCATTACCGCCAGGGTTGGTGGCATTCTTGGCCCACTTGGCATACAGCGTCAGATCGGCCGTCACCGGCGTGCTAAAGTCATACGCCTGCGTGCAAGCCTCATCGGTATACCAACCGCCGAAAGTGTAGCCATCGCGCGTCGGATCGGCCGGCTTGACCAGCTTGCCATCGGCCGTAGCAACAAACTTAGTGTCGCAAGCAGACCCGCCGTTGGAATTAAAGGCAACCGTCCAAGACTCAACGGCCCCAAGCTTGAACAGCGTGCCCGAGTCATTGATGTAGTACAGGTTGCCAGATGCATCGGCAATGACCGGAGAGTCACAGTACTGGTAATGGCCAGCCGCATCATAAATCTGCGTCGCCTCTGCATCGCCGAGCGTATAGCGATACACCCCACCACCAGCAGAGTAGCTGACGTAGTCCTTGCTATCCGCGCTATTAACGGTGAAGTACACATAGGTTTTGCCGCCCTGAACACTCACCAGCGGAGTAGCAGCAATACCGTTGAGGCCAGCCGGCAGCGCCTTGCCGTCCGCAGCAGCGACCATCGTGGTCTTACCCGTCTTCAGGTTATAGAGAACCAGAGCAGAGCCCGTAGCCGTCTGTCCGCCGACAATCAGATTGTCACCAGACACCGCAGGGGCGCTCAGATTATTCGTAAGGCCCAGATCAACCGTCTTCTGTTCACTCAGCACGCCCTTCGCCGAAAGCGAAATCACATGGAGCTTTCCGTCGTGCGTCATCTGATAGAAGGTCGAGCCATTGGACGGATCGGCGACGCAGTCAGCGTTCGCAAGGGTGCCGAGCTTCATGGTCGAAACGACATCGCCCGTTGCCTTATCAATGCACTTAAGCGTACCTGCGCTCGTGGGGACGATGGCGTACTTATCCGTCAGGGCAGCGCCAGTCCAATAATAGCCCTCAGCTGCGTCGATGTTCTGCCAAGAGACTTCGCCTGTGGTGATCTTGATGCGCGTAAAGGAACCGTTGACGTATTTCTTCCCATCAGCCGTGCCTACATAGACGTACTCGCCGTCCGAAACGACGGTGCAGGAGCTCTGCGTCAAGTCCGTCAAACCAGGCGTCAGCCACTTGCAGATCAGCTTGTCTGCAGTAATCGCCTGGACCGCACCGCCGTTGAGCGGAACGATGATAAGGCCATTGGTATAGATCGGACGAGAGGTATAGCTCACCTTGGAGGCAAGCGGCGCAGAGGCAACCTTTTTGCCCGTGGACGAATCGATCTTAATGAGCTCGTTCTCGGTCGCGATGTACACAAAGCCGTTAGCAATAACAGGCTCGCTGCAGTTGGCATACTGCTGACCAGACTCGGCCTTCCAATCGAAGGCCCACTTAAGACCGGCGGCCTGCGCAGGCGTCTTGGCATCCGTTACGGTCGAACCGTTGCCACTGTTGCCGTAGCCGGCCCACTCGGCATCCCAATCAGGAGTCGTCGCGCTCGGATCCACGACAATCTTGTCGGGATCGGGCATGGGCGAATTATCGGTGGTATAGGCAAGCGTGACCTTATCGCCGCTCTTGAGCGTAATCTGATTGGCGCAGAGTAAGGAGGGCTCTCCGTTGATATACAGATGCCAATATTTATTGGTCGCAGCATCCCAACCATACGGATTGTGATCGAACGGCGAAGTAATGGAATTCAGGAACCAGTACTCACCACTCTGGGAGCCGTTGTACGCAACGCCCTTGGCCTTCAGAACTGCCTCAATAAGGTTCTGGGCCGTGGAGCCTTCGGGCAGAGAAACATTGCTTGCCGTGCCCCAACGCGTATTGTTCCCGTTGACATCGGGACCGATAACATCGGCGGATCCAAGCACCTGACCGGGGAGGGCATCGGCGTCAGCACCATACATAAAGGTGACGGCGTCACCCTCCTGGAGCTTGTAGGCACCGGCGCCAACGTCGGCGAACTTGCCATTTACGTAGAAGCGCCAATAGCTATTGGTCGCAGCATCATAGCCACAATAGGACTTACCATCGAAGGGCGAATAAATGCCGTTGAGGAACCAGCCCCAAGACGATTCGCCAGCATCGAGAGTAAGGCCGACCTGCTCAAGGAGATCCTTGGCAGTGGAGCCTGCCTTGAGACTCGTCTGACCCGTCGAAGCCCAAACCTGCTGCTTGCCGTCCTTGTCCTTACCGAGAACCTGAACAGAAGCATGGACAGAATCGGACGGCAACTGGTCGCCCCAGCCACCGTAGAACCACGTGACGGTATCGCCGGCATGGATGGTGACATTGTCCGCCGTATAGTCACTCGACTTGCCGTTGATGAACAGCTGCCAATAGGTCGAATAATCTTGGGGCGTACCCAGCTCAACACCGTTGTACTTAAGGCTCAGAATGAAGGAGCCCGCAGCAACGGCGTCAATGTCGTTCGCCTCGAGTGCGACCTTCGTAAGATCAAGCGCGCTCGAACCGGACGTCACCACATACTGCGCATTATCGACCCAAGTCTGAGTCTTGCCCTGGGCATCGCGACCAATGACGGTCACATTTGCGGCAACCTGGTCCTTAACGACAGGGGACGAGCTACCAGCCGTATAGGCAAACTCAATCTTCTGCCCCTGGGTGAGCTTGACGCTGCTCGCGCCAACCGAGGAAGACGCGCCGTCGACGAACAGGTGCCAGAAGGCATAAGTCGTCGGATCGTAGGCAAGCGTGCGACCATCGCTCGGAGATGTGATGCTTTCGAGGTAGAAACCGTATGCCGTGTTCGGTTCGTACTTCGCCTTGAGGCCCGTCTTCTCCTGCAGCTTAATGAAGGCATCCGCAGCCGTCGCGCCCTCGTCGAGCTTGAGCTGCGTAGGTGCCACCCAGGTCTGAGCCTTGCCGTCAGCATCGGTGCCGATAATCGAGAACGAGACCTCGACTTGCTTCTTGGCGACATCGCCGGTTTCTGTCGGGTTCTCTGTCTGGACGGCAGCCGCGGCGGCAGATCCTGCTTGACCAGCGGATGCCGTCGAAGACTGCTCGCTCGTGGCAGGGCTCTCCCCCGTCGTCGAGCCTTCGTCGCCAGTTGCTGCCTCTGTTGTGGCGGCACCAGCTGCAGGCGCGCCCTCGGAATCCGAAACCTCGGCCTTGCCCTGGTCGGCAGCACCGTCCGCGGCCCCCGTGCCCTCACTCGGCGTCGCAGCCTGAGCCACAGCCTCGGCAATGCCATCGGCGCCCTCGGCCCACAGCTGAGCCGGTGTGGTGCCAAAGGCCATCGCGAAGGCCAGGAATGCCACCAGGCCGCGCTTGGCTACACCGCGTGCAATCGCGCCACGACGATGCAACGAGGCGCGCTCACGCTCGTCCTCAAACATATCCATTTGTCCCCCATTGTCTGTACTTGGAGCGTTGCCTTGAGACTGCCCCACGTCATCGCGCATGTTGCGCTCGAGTTCCCCCATCGGGACCCCCTTCCCTCCAGAGCCCTATGCACACCGGCGGCAAAAGCCGCAGCCGCATGCAAGACGGGAGGCGATCCGACTTAACCTTAACGACTCGGGCACGTCGTCCGATCTGCGACGCGAGCATCCCGAGCCAAGAGGAATTACGGTTACTGGTACAGCCGGGGACTTGCACCCCGATTCTCCCAAATGCGCAGGATAACCGCGCATTCGTGCGTCTCCGCACCACCATCTAGGCCATCGATTATTACCGTCAAAATGGTATCACGCAAAAGGGCCTCGCACGCAGGCGAAGCCCAAGGTAAAAGCTATTGTTTGCGATAGGAAAATGCGGTGACGGCCGCAGCCTCTAGTGCTTGCCGCCGTGACTGTTGAGCCAGATATTGCGGCCCAGCATAAGCGCCAGCACCAGCGCGCTCACGTAGCCAAAGAAGCCGATGACCGGAATGCCGAGGACAACCGGCTCGATGCGCGCGTAGTACACCACCGACGAACCGATAAACAGACCGGCGATCACAATTGCCATCGACATGCGGTCGATAATTCCGCCCAGCTGTCGCAGCGCCTTATCGCTGCTCATGATCTGCGTGTTCACCTTAAGCTGGCCGCGCGTGAGCATACGCGAAGCCAAGCCCAGATACTCGGCCGCCTCGAGCGAGCCCTTCGCCGCGCGATAACTGCTCGCTGCAAAGTCGCGGCTCATCTCGCGCATGCGGGCGTAGGTGCTCTTCTCGTTTTTGATGTGCGTCTGGATGATCTGGATCATGTTGACGTTGGGCATGTACTCGGTCAACAGGCCCTCGAGCGTCACCATGCCGCGGGCGAACATCGTCACCACGCTCGGCAGCTCAACGTCATTCTTACGTGCCAGATTGAGCAGCGAGGTCAAAAACTCGCCGATATCCAGGTCTTTAAGGTCGAGCCCGGCAAAGTCGGCAACAATAAAGTCCAAGTCGGACAAAAAGGCCGAATGATCGAGCTCAGCCGAATCGCCGCGCGTCACGGCAAAGCGCATGAGCGAATCCTTGAGCTTGGGCACGTCGCCCTCGGCCACGGCGAAAATCATGTCTTTGACGATACCGCGGTCATGGCTCGACATACGCCCGACCATGCCCAGGTCGATAAAGTAGACGATGCCGTCCTTGAGAATGATGTTTCCCGCATGCGGGTCGGCATGGAAAAAGCCGTCATCAAGCACCTGCGTCGAGTAGTCCTCGACGATTGCGGCACCGATCTTTTCCAAGTCATAGCCCTCGGCCACCAAGCGTTCAGGATCGGCGATCGAAATGCCGTCGACATAGTCCATAACCACCACGTGCTCGGTGCACAGGTCCAGATAGGATTTAGGGCACGTCACGCCATGAACGCTCTTATGGAACTCGTAGAAGTCGTTGAGGTTTTTTGCCTCGGCCAAAAAGTTGGTCTCCTCGCGAAACGAGGTCCACAACTCCTCGACTACGCCGTGCAGGTCAACGAATTGATCGGTGTTGACGAACTTGGAAACGATACGCACCACCGAGCGGATGATATCGATGTCCTGCGCCATAACCTGCTGTGCACCGGGGCGCTGCACCTTGACAGCCACGTCCTCGCCCGTCACCAGACGAGCGCGGTGCACCTGCGCGAGCGATGCGCTACCAAGCGGATTGGGGTCGATCGCATCGAACATCTCCCCCAGGCGCAGGCCGTATTCTTCCTCCAGACAGCGAAGCACTACCTCGTACGGCACCGGCTCCACGTCGGAGCGCAGACGACGCAGCTCGTCGCAAAAGCGTTGCGGCAGAATCTCGGACCGGTTGGCCAGAATCTGCCCCATCTTGACGAACATAGGGCCGAGTTCCTCGAGCAGGCGGCGCAAACGAACCGGCGTGAGGTTATCCCACACGCGGTACTTTTTAACCAGGCGAACAATCTGCCCGATGCGCTCGCGGCGACCCGCAGGCGTGAGTTGGTATTCCTCATCCGGCGCCATCGCCTCGGGCTCCTCGGGGACCATATCGACAGCGCGCGGCTTCTTGCGAGCGCCCGAGACGGCAGCGTCGACCTCATCGACAACCGCCGCCTCGTCACCCAAGGGATCTAGATTGTTGTAATCGGTGGTGGAATCTGCCATCTGCGCTGCTACTCGGCCTCTTCGGTATCCTTCGCATCGTCGGGCTCAACGGACTCGACGGGCACCGAGGTCACGTTGTCCTCGACCGAATCGACGATGTCGCGCACGTGGGCCAGGAAGGCCGTGCGCTCGGACGCGGTCATAACGCGGACGCGAGCAAGGATGAGCTCATCGAGCACGCGCTGGGCCGCGGTCTCGCCCTGCATGCCCAAGCGCTCGGTCAGGTCGGAGATGGTGCCGCCGGCCTGCTCGAACATGTCGGACACACTGCGGGCGATATCGGGGGTGGCGGTGTCCTTGCGGACCTGCTCGCCTTTGGTGTTAAGGTCGTCGAGGACCTTCTTGCCGCCTTCGACAGCAACGGCGGCAGCGCCAAAGCCCACGTTAATGGCGCCGTTAACAAGCTGATCGAGTTTCATAACCATGGTTATCTCCAATCACAAACAACTGCATTGGCGTTCTTGTACCCAAGATTGAGCGAAAGCGACAAAGCGTTTTAGCGCTATTCAATCGACGGGAAATCCCTACCTCACGTTGTCGTTCATCGCGAAAGAGTTCTTCATGGCGCAGCTCGTGGTGTAGAGCACCTTGCCCAACAGGGCATCGGTCTCCACGCGCACGAGCTCGGCAAAGGCCTCGTTGGCGCGGGCGAGCTCGGCAGGCACCTCGGCCTCGGGCAGCGCGGCTACGACAGCGTCAACGTCGTGAATCTGCTTGTGGCCCATGCCGCCGACCTTCTCCTGGTAGTCCTCCACAGCGCGGCCGCACTCATGGAAACGGACGTCAGCCAGGGCGCCGATCAGGCGGTTGGCCCAGTAGAAGTTTTCGGACGTCACGCGAGCCTGCGTGTCGGCATAGTACTCGGGCATGGTCTCGACGTTGGCGTACAGCGGAACCAGCGCGTTAAACGAGTTGGAACCAAAGGCCATCCACTGCACGGCACGGTAGGCCGGCTGCGCATAGGGGCGCAGCTGCAGCACGGCGAGCTGGCTGTTGCGATTGATGCCGATGGGGCGATAGGCGCCGCGCGTGGCGGGCGTGCCCTTGCTGCCGTAACAGTCGTACTCCGTGCCCTGGTAGTGGCTCGAGAGTACGTACTTGATGTCCTCGATGGTCACCTTGCGCTCGGGCACGCGGCTCCAGGGGATATCGTCGCTCTCGGGCGTGTAGTCGGCGTCGGGGCCGTCCCACACGTCGCCGGGGTTGAGGCAGCGCTGCATGTACCAGGCGCGCGGCGTGTTGTTGACATGGTCGCTGTCGCTGTGCGAGCCAAAGGCCTCGCGCGGGTTAAAGACCGTTGCCGGACCGTCGCCCTCGACGCCCAACGTCAGGTCCAGATGCCACTCGGCCATCCAGGAGCGCAGGTCGGCCGAGCACATGTGGTCGGTCTGGGCGCCCTCGGCGTCGTCTAGGTCAAAGCTGTCGATACCCAGCTGGTTGGGCATGGTCACATAGGCGTCATCAGGCACACGCTTGGCGATCCAGTGGTGGCCGCCGATGGTCTCGAGCCACCAGATCTCGTCCACGTCACTAAAGGCGATGCCGTTGTTCTCGTAGGTGCCGTAGCGCTCGAGCAGGTCGCCCAGGATACGAACGCCGTCGCGGGCGGACTTAGCGTACGGCAGGACCAGGGTCACCATATCCTCCTCGCCCAGGCCACCAGGTTGCGCCGGCACATAGCCGTCCTCACCCTCGTTGCCCTTGGCGGGTACGTAGTCGACGAGCGGGTCGGCACCGCGGACGCGCTCGTTGGTGGTGAGCGTCTCGGTTGCGGACATGCCCACATTGAGCTCGTTGAAACCGGCCTCGGCCCAGATGCCGTGGCCCGGGACAACATCGGGGACGCTCGTGTAGCGCATGGGGTTATTGGGCAGTTCAACGGTCAGGTGGCTCAGGACGCTTGTGTAGACGCGCGGCTGCTCGTCGGGATGCACCACGCGCATACGTTTGGGCTCAAACACCCCGTTGGACGAGTCCTCGTTACGCGCGACCAGGGTCGACCCGTCGTAGCTTGCGTTTTTACCGACCAGAATCGTTGTGCACGGCATGCGCATCCTCCTTGAGCGAAGAAATCAAACGGCAACAGTGTATCGCTTCGGCGCAGAAAGGGCGAAACCACGGCGCTGGCAACCCCTGTGGTCAAAAAATGCCAAATATGAGTACTGTCACTAATTTAGTAACAGCAATTTTGCTACGCATGGGTGTCGAAAGTCTACATTTGTTCAAAAATTAGATGATGTACTTCCCCATAGGTCCAATAAAATAGGCTCTCTATCGATAATAAATATCGTTAGAGAGCCAAATTAACCTAAAATATATGTGACTATCTTGGCAACAGTACTCATATTTGGCATTTTTTGTCCACGGGGTATAGAACTAACCCCTCAAACAGCCCAAAACGCCTATTTCGATGCGCGCTCGGCCGCTTCGATCACGTGTTTGGCGAGAATCGCGGTGGTCACAGCCCCCACGCCGCCCGGCACGGGCGTGATGGCGTTAACGACCGGCTCCGCAGCATCAAAATCGATGTCCCCGACCAGCTTGCCAGCAGCCTCGTCCCAGTTAATGCCAACATCAATGATCGTCTGGCCCTCGCGAACGGCATCCGCGCCAATCGTGCTCGCGCGTCCAACGGCCGCAACCACAATGTCGGCAGCACGGCACTCGGCAGCAAGGTCGCGCGTATGCGTATGGCACGTCGTCACGGTCGCATTGCGCGCCGTAAGCATGGCGGCAACAGGACGCCCGATCACCAGCGAGCGCCCGACCACAGCAACCTTAGCTCCATCCAGCTCAACGCCGTAATGATCCAGCAAAGCAAGCACGGCTTCGGCTGTGCAGGGGGCAAAACCCTCGCCGCGCCCCGAAAGCGTGGTGAGCAGCGAAGCCGGCGTCATGGAGTCAACGTCCTTGGCGGGATCGAGCGCTGCGGCGACGGCGTTCTCGTCAAGGCCGGCGGGCAGCGGGCGGAACATCAAACAGCCATGAACAGCCGAATCGGTATTGATGTCCTCGATGGCCGTCAACAGCTCGTCCTGCGAAACATCGGCAGAAAGCAAAACGCGACGAGCCTCAATCCCCACTTTTTCGCAGCGCTTGAGCGCACCGCGCTCGTAGGATAGGTCGTCCTCGCGTTCACCTACACGCACGATAGCCAACGTCGGAACAACGCCCCGCTCGCGCAGGGCTGCGCAGCGAGCAGCAAGTTCCTCAGTCAAAGCGCGAGCAACGGGAGCACCCTTCAGCAGTTCAGCCATGGCTATCCTCTCTTCCTTGCAGCGTCGGAGGCGCGGCGCGCCAGCGCATCGGCGCGCGGCAACCATGTGTCGAGCAACTCATCACACGCCGTCTCGAGCTCCTTAGCACGAGCGCGATCCTTCATAGACGTGGTGTTCGCAAAGAGCGTCAAGCTCGCGCCCTGCATAGCGGCACGGCAGAACACGGCGCCGCACGCCACGTCGGACAGCAGCTGTCGGGAGCCCTTGTCGGCCATGTCCTCGAGCAGCGCCAGCGCACGCCCGCAGGCATCCATAATGCGATACGGCGGCAGAGCGGCCACATGCAGCGCATCCTGAATCGCGGTCGCTCGAGTCGGATCGTCACGCGGAATACCGTACGCCGCGGACACCTGGCCGTACGCACGAACGTCCTCGGCAACCAGACCCACAAGTTCCTGCGCCAACTCATCCGCCTGGGCAAACGCGCGCGTCAGATCGTCTGCGCGATCGGCAAGCGCAGGGTTTGTCGCCCCATAGCGAGCAACCATCCCGCAAAGCGAGGCGCCCAGTGCACCTACAAAGGCGCTCGCGCTACCG
>OHZD01000818.1_pt1 | contig 13078 bp, 9 predicted proteins | sample 1580391 | NCBI WGS metagenome assembly OHZD01 (sample SAMEA3882510, study PRJEB24775) | human gut metagenome | biome: human-associated habitat; feature: intestine environment; material: feces | place: Netherlands | collected 2009/2010 | reverse complement strand
ATCCCAAATCGCCAGAATCCTGCTGCTGCCATCAGAATAGCGAAATACCGGGTTTTCATAAGAAATCCCGGTATCGATAAACGCCATCACTACCCTGCGCCCCGTCAACTCCAACGGGGGCCGCTGCTGTGCCAGAATCCCGGAGCCTTCCAACGGTTCTGCCCGAAACGTCCGACTTCCCGCCGCTGGAAACGCACCGAGGCAAAACAGCTGTGGAAGGTAGCGATACAGGTAATTGACCGGAGAAAGCGGCAGCACCGCAGACCGATCCAGATAATAAATTCCCAGAGTTCCATCCACCTGCTGATAGCAGAAGGCTTCGTCCTCCTGATTTGCTTCCTCCGGCACATAGTCCAGCAAAATACTCATATAATCTTCAGAAAGAATTTTTTCCCGACAGTTCATCTGTCTCCTTTGGACACAAGATTTTCCCCCTGTGCCCTGCGGATTTTATATCAGCATATGCGCAGTATTGCTGATATGTTCCTGTAGTATTCCGTTGAACTCTCAGTTTTCGAATATTTTCTTCATGCAGTTCAAAGTTCAAGCTTCTTTCGTTTCCGCCGCTGCGATCTGTTTCATCTGATCCCGCTCTTCCAGCGAATAACCGTTACTGCGGATATCAATCAGCGGTCCACCGGTTCCCCGGATATAATCTCCGGTAATCGTCACGCGTCCGATATTGTCATCCTTCGGGATTTCATACATGATATCCAGCATGAATTCTTCAATGATCGCACGAAGTGCTCTTGCTCCGGTATCTTTCTTCAATGCCTTCTTCGCAATTGCATGAAGAGCATCGTCATTGAATTCCAGTTTTACCTCATCCAATGCCAGCAGTTTCTGATACTGTTTTAATATTGCATTCTTAGGTTCTTTTAAAATCTCTACCAGCATCTCTTCACTCATCCCCTGTAAAGTGAACACGATCGGCAGACGTCCTAAGAACTCAGGAATCATTCCAAATGCACGTAAATCTTCTGTTGTTACTTTCTTCAGTATCTCTTTATCGTTATTATACTTGTCTCTTAAGTCTGCTCCAAAACCAATTGCTGCCTGTTTGGTCAGACGCTCTTTGATGATTCCGTTAAGATCCGGGAACGCTCCGCCGCAGATGAAGAGAATATTTCTTGTATTCACGGTTGTAAGCGGAACCATGGCATTTTTACTGGTTGCGCCGACAGGTACTTCTACATCGCTTCCTTCAAGAAGTTTTAACATTCCCTGCTGTACCGACTCACCGCTTACGTCTCTCTGACTTGAATTCTTCTTCTTTGCGATCTTATCGATCTCATCGATAAAGATGATTCCCTGTTCTGCCTTCTCTACATCATTATCTGCAGCTGCAAGCAGTTTGGAAACCACACTCTCAATATCATCTCCGATATATCCGGCTTCCGTAAGTGAAGTCGCATCTGTGATCGCAAGCGGTACATCCAGAATCTTTGCCAGTGTTTTTACCAGATACGTCTTACCGGAACCTGTAGGTCCGATCATGAGCATATTGGACTTTTCAATCTCAATATCATCCATAGAATCAGTAGCCACACGTTTATAATGATTATAAACAGCTACAGACATAACTTTCTTTGCATATTCCTGACCTACCACATACTCATCCAGTTTTGCCTTGATCTTATGTGGTGCCGGAAGATTCTTGATATCTACTAATGGTTTATATTCTTCGCCCTCTTTTTTCTTTTTGATCTTCTGCTGCTTTGGAATACTCTGTTCCATATCAGCCATATTAAATACCTGTACTCCCGGAATATTCATCAGCTGACTGTAATCAATCGGGCCATTTGACATTGCATCAAAGCTTTTCTGCATACAGTCATTGCAGACACAGATATGATTCGGAAGTTCAATCATTTTTCCTGCAACGCTCTCTGGACGTCTGCAGATAAAGCAGACTTTTTCATATCCATCGTCATTATTTTGTTTCTTATTATCTGTATCAGATGTATTCTTTGTTGTCTCAACCTCTACATCTTCTACTTTTTCAATTTCCTGATTGTTGTTATCATCCTGATTTGCCATTATTCTCTCCTTCTTAACGTAGTTTACGCATTTCACTCTGACTTTTATCCTGCTTTTATGCTTCCCCCTGATTTACCAGTTCCAGAAATGTCTCTTCTGAAATAATCGGTATTCCCAGCTCATTCGCTTTTTTATTCTTGGATGACGTACTCGTCACATCATTATTGATCAGATAGTTTGTCTTTGATGTGACTGATCCAGTCACTTTTCCACCCAGACTTTCAATCAGCTCTTTTACTTCTCCACGATTGGCAAAATGCTTTACGCTTCCGGTAATTACAAAATTAACGCCTTCAAAAATCTGCTGTTTTGTTACAGTCTCTTCCGGAATGGTCAGCTCATTTAAAAGCCTTCTGAAATTCTCCACATGTTTTGCATCTGCAAAATATCCGACGAACGCTTTTGCCAGAACCTCTCCGACTCCCTGAATCTCATTTAATTCTTCTTCCGAAACCTTCAGAAGAGATTCTACATCATATTTTAATTCTCTGCAAATAACTTTTGCATTGGCAAGTCCGATTCCTGCAATTCCCAGAGAATAAATGACTCTCGGCAGGGTCGTCGTTCTTGCCTTTTCTATACTTTCTGTCAGTTTTTTATATGATTTTTCTCCGAATCCTTCCATCTTTTGAATTTTTTCTTTGTATTGATCCAGATGGAAGATGTCTGCAAATGTATGAATATATCCTCTGGAAATAAATTTTTCCAGTGTTGCTTCTGATAATCCTTCTATATTAAGTGCATCCCTGCTGACAAACAGTGCAAATGATTTGACGTGCTTCGCCTGACATTCCGGATTCATACAGTACAATGCTTTTGCGTTGCCGACCTGCCGGATCTTTGTCTCTCCCTGACAGACAGGACATTTACACGGAATATCTTTTACTCCGCTTCTTGTCAGATTCTCTGCAATCTGCGGGATGATCATATTAGCCTTATATACTTCAATCCTGTCACCGATCCCAAGTTCCAGTTCTTCCATAATACTGATATTGTGAACACTTGCACGGCTTACTGTTGTTCCCTCAAGTTCTACCGGATCAAAGATTGCAACCGGATTGATCAGTCCGGTTCTCGACGGACTCCACTCAATCTCTCTTAATACTGTCTCTCTGATCTCATCCTGCCATTTGAACGCAAAAGAATCCCTTGGAAATTTTGCAGTTCTTCCAAGCGACCGTCCATACGCTATATCATCATATGTTAACACAAGTCCATCCGACGGGAAATCATTTTCACTGATCTTAGACGAAAATTTAGCAACTTCGTCCTCAACAGTATCTCTGGTCACCATATAATACTCCACTGTTGTAAATCCCTGTGACTTCAGCCATTCCATCTGACAGGCTCTGGAATTCTGAAAATCAACTCCGTCTGCCTGCACCAGTGTAAATGCATAGAACATTACATTACGTTTAGCCGTGATCTGGTTATTCAGCTGTCTGACAGAACCGCTGCACAAATTTCTTGGATTCTTGTACCTGGCATCTTCAATCTCCTGATTGATTTTTTCAAAATCCTTATATCCTATGACTGCTTCTCCTCTTAAGATCAGTTCTCCCTGATATGCAATCTGGACCGGCACATTTTTGAATACTTTCGCATTGTTCGTGATCACTTCTCCGACTTCTCCGTTACCTCTGGTGACCGCCTTATAAAGCTTTCCATCACGATAAGTCAGTACAACCGTCAGACCATCCATCTTCCATGACATCAGAACTTTCTGATCTCCCACAAAGTTCTTAAGTTCTTCTACTTCTTTCGTCTTATCCAGAGAAAGCATCGGGCTTTCATGTCTTTCTTTCGGCAGTTCGCTTACCACTTCATATCCGACATTTACCGTCGGACTGTTTGACAAGGTAATACCAAGCTCATCCTCAAGCTCCTTAAGTTCATCATACAATCTGTCATATTCATAATTACTCATGATCTCCTGTGCTTCCTGATAGTATGCTCTGGAAGCTTTATTCAGAAGGCTGACCAGTTCTTTCATTCTCTCGTTCTTTGACTGTCCCATATAATTCTTTTAACTCCTGTTCTGTTAATCCTCTTACCTCTCCCGGTTTCAGATTACCTAGTTCTACATTCATAATGCGGATTCTCTTCAGTGTTGTCACCTTATAGCCAAGTGCCTCACACATCCTGCGGATCTGTCTGTTAAGGCCCTGCGTCAGAATAATGGAAAATGTGTATTTTCCATTCTTTCTCACTTTACACGGCCTGGTCACCGCATCCAGGTTCTTCTCCCTGTCTCTGATATGTACTCCGCGACTCATTTTTTCTATGAACTCCGGTGTGATTTCTTTATTAACTGTGACCTTATATTCTTTCTCATGGGAGAATCTTGCACGCATCATGCCATTGATCAGATCACCATCATTGGTCATGATCAGAAGTCCTTCCGAATCTTTATCCAGTCTTCCCGCATAGGTCACGCGTAGCGGATAATTCAGGAATCTGATAATATTCTTCTTTTCCCTTTTATCTTCTGTGCAAACAATCCCAGCGGGTTTATATACCGCCAGGACTGTCTTTTTTGTCTTGCTTTTTATCCGTTTTTTCCCCACACAGACTTCCTGTCCGTCTTCAACCTTCATTCCAGGTACGGCATTTTTTCCATCCACCGTTACAACGCCAGATTCTATCAGCCGGTCCGCCTCTCTTCTTGAGCACACACCGGCTTCGCTTAAATATTTATTCAGCCTAATCATTCTGTAACACCCCGCTGATACTGTTATCTTTTACAAAAGTATTTCCATTATATAAAAATAATACACTTGTGATATTATCCTTCTTCATGACCTTTTCAATATCATCATAATAATACCTTGGATCGACAACCACAATTTCCCTGTAATAAGGTATCAGGAACGGAATCAGACTATTGGCATAAGAATCCTTGATGATCAGAAGCCTGTCTGTCGAATCTGCCGTCGTCTTGATGTCAAGGATCGGATAATTTCCGCCAAGAAAAAGTGCATATTTGTCTTTTCCTTTAAGCTTGGAAGTATCATAAAGAGTTGCCGTCTTCTTTTTTTCATTTACATTATTTACTACAGCCTCTGTTGCATTCTTAAGATTGTCGGGTGCATAGATATATATCGGTTCTTCATATCCCGTTTCATATCCGCTCGTCGAAGCCAGTGTTCCGTTAAATGCATTGGTCACCGCATAAGGCTTCATGTCAGAGGTTTTGGATGTATCAAGCTTCATGCTTTTTGAAAGAGCCTGATAACCGTAATACGCGCCAAGTGTTGTCCAGTGATGATCTGTGTGATAATAGATTTCTTCTGATCTGTGTTTTTTTAAAATATCACTGACATCCACCCATGTATAAACAGATCCCAGTGTACTGTGAATTGCTTTAAATTGCTTCTCCTGATTCTCTGTAACTGCATATCCCGGAAGTTTATCCGATTCGATATTAGCCGCATTCGGAACCAGCATCATGTACATTGGTATATCTTTATATTGTTTTTGAAACATTTTCATTGCAGACAGATTTTCTTTCATCTGATCTTCATCCGGTTTTGCAATATCCTCCAGAAGATAATGGTCTTTTCCTTTGAACACGCCATTCGCTTTTCTCTTTCCTGCCAGCAGATCCACCCTGCTTTTTAGCATTACCCAGAAATCTCTTCCCGCGAACTGATCTGATACATAGGATTCGTACTGCTCCATCCATCTTCCGCTTTCTATTCCTGAAATTGTAAGTTCCGGTCTCTGTTCCAGTGCCCGGTTCTCTGTCGCCGAGAATTCCCGGTCACCCGTTGCCAGATTCACAACACAGAAAGCGATCATCATTATGACAAATATCACCGCTGCTAATTTATTTCTATGCACTTCTCTTCTTCTTTCCCATTTTTTTCTTGACTGTCTCATTTTTACTCCTAAAATCTGAAATACAGGAACGGATTATATGTCTCTGTCACCAGATATGCGATACACAAAATGAACAGTACCGCATATACGATTCCATTCAGAAGCGTCGTATTCCACTTCTTCTGGCGCAGCATATGCTGATATCTGACATCTGTAAGCGGAGTAGAACCAATGATCAGAATGATCCACAATACCAGATTCGTTGTAAGTAGATACAGGCTTTCCCTGTCTGCCACTCCGTGTGCTCCTGCTCCAAACATCATTCCCAGATATCTGGCCGCCCCTCCAAGTGAAGGACTAAAGAATAATACCCATCCGATCACAACCAGCACAATACTGTAAATATGGCGTACAACCGAAGGGAGTTTATCCAGTACCGGTGACAGGATATATTTTTCAATGATCAGTATGATCCCGTAATACAATCCCCATGCCACGAAATTCCATGCAGCTCCGTGCCATAATCCGGTCAGAAACCATACAACCATTAGATTGAAGATATGCCGGCTCTTCGATACTCTGTTGCCCCCGAGCGGAATGTATACATAATCCCTGAACCAGCTGCTCAGAGAAATATGCCATCTGCGCCAGAATTCAGTAATACTTTTCGCTATGTACGGATAATTAAAATTCATACAGAACTCAAATCCAAACATCTTTCCAAGTCCCACTGCCATATCCGAATAACCACTGAAATCAAAATAAATCTGAAACATATAGGCAAAAGCACCAAGCCATGCACTCAGTACCGACACATTGCCCTTTCCAAGTCCGGTTACTTCCGTAAATATCATACCAGAAGTATTCGCAAGCAATACCTTTTTTGCAAGTCCACGTATAAAATACATGCACCCTTCTCCGAACTTGTCCCATGATGATTCGCGGTTTACAAGCTGCTCTTCAACATCTGCATACTGTACGATCGGTCCTGCGATAAGTTGCGGAAACATTGTTACATATAATGCAAAGTTCAGGATGTTCTTCTGAACTTTAACATTTCCCCGATAAACATCTATAATATAAGACAATATCTGGAATGTATAAAATGAGATACCGATCGGCAGTGCCAGCGGATGATATGTAATATGCACCGGCAGCACCGCATTCAGTGAATCCAGCACAAAGCCTTCATATTTGAAAAATCCCAGGATTGCAATGTTCACCACAATATTGAATATAAGGCTTCTTTTTGCCAGCCTTCTGTCCGTCAGATTTCTTGCTATATCAAGTCCACTGAAATAATTGAACAAAATGGATAACAGCATCAGGAAAATATAGACCGGTTCCCCCCATGCATAAAAAATCAGACTTGCAAGCAGCAAAACCGGATTGTGGAATCTCTCCGGCAGCAGGTAATACAACACCAACACAGCCGGTAAAAATGTAAATAAAAAAACAATACTGCTAAATAACATCTTTCTAATTCCTCTGCCTTCTAATAAATACTATTCTTAAATGCGGCTTCTATGCGATCCGCATCTTTTGAAACAGCTAATAATATGTAATACCCCCTGGTTTCATCGATTGCAGAATGAAGAAGCCTGGTCTGTTTTACACCATAGCCCTCAAAACTCTTCTTCTGTGTAGACAAACGCTCCTCTACAGCCTTCTCCACATCTTCTACCTGGCTCTTATCTTTTACTTTTACTACCAGTATCTCATTTACACTCATGACATCATCCGGTATATACAACATTGTTCCGGCATAATCGTTGGCATTCAGACCATAATACTTCTTAAGGTCCTGAGAACTTCCCTTTTTCATGCCTTTCAGCGAAACAGATTTTTCAATATTCTTTTGTATCGTATCTACGGATACGGTATTATCTCCCTCTCCGGAAACCAGCAATACCACATAGGCAATCAGTGCGATCACCATCAGATACTTACATGTATTAATAATATCCAGTCTTCCTTTTCTCATTATAATCCTGCTGCCTCCGCCATATGATCTACCCATCTCGTATAATAAGATGGTGACATATGGATCCCATCATCGGCATAATACTCCTGTTTTACCAGATCTGTATTATCGATGAATGTCACTTTTTCTTTTTTACATAATTTTTTCAGTTTTTGATTGAACTTTGGAACATTGGCAAATAAAGGTCTTGTTTCAATCGCCGACTGCGCCGCCGGAAGAATACAATTGACATAAATCTTCGTATCCGGCAGGGACTCTTTCAGATCCTCTATAACATTTTTATATGCTTTCACAAATCCGGACGCATTTCCATTCTGTGCTTCAATATCATTCATTCCATAGGCAAGAAACAGCACTTCCGGCTTCATCTCTTTGGCTTTTTTTATATGTTCCTCAATCTTTTTACTGCTGACTTCCGAAACTTCCGTTCCGCGGTCTGCCTGTACATTCGCCTCATCCAGCACTCCGTACTCATATAAGCCCTGTGTGATCGAATCTCCAAGGATCAGACAATCCGCAAACTTTTCGCTTACGGATCTGTTATCTGCTGCTTCTTCCTTCACACGTTCTTCCTCTTCAAGTTTCTGGATTTTTTTATTTACTTTTCCGACATCCGTACGATCCATCTCACTCAGGATCTTCCTGCCTTTCGTTGTGTCCTGCTTTGGATTATTAAGCCTTACTGCTACAACGATTCCTCCAAGCACAATGATTACTGTTGCCAGAATTACTGCAGTCCTAAGCACATGATCCCTTTCTTTTTCCGGAATCTCTGCCGGCTGTTTAGCTTCCTTCTCCTCAGAATTTTTATTATCTATTTCCAAAAAAATTCCTCTCTTCTACATTTCTTTTTGTTGATAAATATATATTCAACTTATTTTACTGTTTTTTCATTCCCATGTCAATTTATATCAATTTTTGTGCTATAATACAGATTACATTTATTTTTATCCGGAGGTTATTCCTTATGAACGTATACCAGTTATCAGCCAAAAATTGTATGTCCCATCTTCTTTTAAAGGATACTTTTGATACATTTCTCTTTATCGAAGGAGAATTCACTACATTTAACAAATTCACCATAAGCGGTTATCTCCAGGAAGACTTCTTCGACGAAAAACTGGAAGAGACTTACTCCCGCTGGGAAAAGATCCGTGACTTCTGCTTCCAGATCATCCGTGGCAAACGCACTCCTCTGAACTTCAAGATTGTCCTTGCTCTCCCGGACGATCAGATTCCTGCCTTCCTGACAGCCCACGGCCTGACCGCTTACCGCCCGGAAGACATTCAGGGACTCTACCTCAATTTCCACTACGATGGAAGCACCCTCCAATGCATCACCGGCACTTCCCTCAAAACCTTTTCTATGGATAAGTCCATCGAAAGAGAATGGGATACCGAAGTAAAATCCATCTTAAAATCCAAAAATATCGAAGGCGAATACTAGAATACAAACAAAAACCATGCAACTATGGATTTCTCTTTCCACAGCTGCATGGTCTTCTTTACTTCAACTCTCTGCCAGACTTACTTCGTAAGCAGCATCATAATCTCATTACTTCTCTTTACAAACGCTGTCATCTCTTCAGGATTCAATGGCTTATGTGCCAGCATTGCCAGATCATACAACTGTTTGCAGATAATACTTGTATTCTCGCTGCCCTTATGATCAACTACATACTGAACCAGCGGATGATTTGCATTCAGGATCAGTGTACTTGTTGTACCCATATCCATTCCGCTCATGCCGTACATCTTCATCATTTCCTGCATACGGCGGTTCTCTTCAGATAATGTCATCATAGAAGCTATATTTTCATCTTTTAATTTTTCGATCTTAACATCCAGTTTCTCGTCACCAAGCTCTTTACGGAAGATTTCTACCAGGCTGTCAGATGTCTTCTGGAATGCTTCTTTTTCCTCTTCGGCAACTTCTTCTTTTGCTCCTGCTGTTACATCTGCATCAATTCTCTGGAACTTGATGTTCTGATTGCGCTGCTCTAACTGTGTAATAAACGGTGAATCAATATTGTGGCCGAGGATTACTGCATCCATGCCCTGTTTCTTAAACATATTGATGTACTGGCTCTGCTGGATCTCATCGGTTACATAGTAGATGATCGTCTTGTCTTCTTCTTTCTTCTCTGTGTTCTGATCATCTGCTTTGTTGTCCTCTGTCTTGGCATTCGGATCTTCTACGGTTCCACCATTTGCCTCGATACAGTCTTTCAGTGTCAGATACTTATGATCCAGATTCTTGAACAGAACCGCGTCTTTCATCTTGTCACAGAACTTTTCATCTTTCAGGCATCCGAACTTGATGAACGGACTGATGTTATCCCAGTATTTCTCATAGTCTTCTCTCTTTGTCTTGCACATTCCGGAAAGCTTGTCTGCAACCTTCTTGGAAATGTATTCAGAGATCTTATTCACAAATCCGTCATTCTGTAATGCGCTACGTGATACGTTAAGCGGCAGATCCGGACAATCGATGACTCCCTTTAATACCATCAGATATTCCGGAATGACTTCTTTAATATTGTCCGCGATAAATACCTGGTTGTTGTATAACTTAATTGTTCCTTCAATAGAATCATACTCTGTGTTGATTCTTGGGAAGTACAAAATTCCTTTTAAATTAAATGGATAATCCATATTCAGGTGGATCCAGAACAGTGGCTCTTTGTAATCCATGAATACTTTGCGGTAGAAGTTCAGATAATCTTCATCACTACATTCATTCGGATGCTTTGTCCACAGTGGGTGGATATCACTTAATGAAACCGGACGTTTTTTGATCTTTACTTTTTCTTTGGCAGGTTCTGTCTCTACCATTTCTTTCTCGCCGTTTTCATTCTCTTTTTCTTCCATCTTGGCATCTTCGTGAATATGCTCGATTACTTCATCATCATCTTTCAGATCTGCTTCGTCGATCGTCTCATATTCAGGCTCTGCATTTGCCTTGGAAAGGAAGATTTCTACCGGCATAAATGAACAATATTTCTCCAGAACTTCTCTCATTCTGTATTCATTAGCGAACTCCAGGCTGTCCTCATTCAGATACAGGGTCATTGTAGATCCGACTTCCTGTTTGTCGCCTTCTTCCATCTCATACTCAGTTCCGCCGTTGCTTACCCAGTGTACCGGTTTTGCGCCTTCTTTGTAAGAGAGTGTATCGATATGCACCTCATCTGCTACCATAAATGCAGAATAGAATCCAAGACCGAAATGTCCGATCATATCATCTTCTGTTGTCTTATCTTTATATTTTTCAAGGAACTGTGTAGCTCCTGAAAATGCAATCTGTGTAATATATTCTTCTACCTCATCGGCTGTCATTCCAAGACCGTTATCTGTAAATTTCAGAGTTTTTTCTTCTGGATTAACCTCAACTTTGATCGCCGGTTTGTAATCATCCGGTAACTGGTATTCACCCATCATATCCAGCTTCTTCAGTTTTGTGATCGCATCACATCCATTGGAAACCAACTCACGTGCGAAAATATCGTGATCGGAATATACCCATTTTTTAATGATCGGGAAAATGTTTTCACTGCTGATTGACAAACTACCTTTCTTTGCTGCCATTGTAAATCACTCCTATTTCTACTTTTATATTTCTATCATATTAGTGACAAAAGATGCCGTATTGCCGACTGGCCCACATCTTTTTGTTACATTTTTCATCTAACAGATATGATAATACTGCATATTTTAAAAGTCAATAGAAAATTAGCACTCTTTTAAAAAGAGTGCTAACAATTCTATGAAATTTATAAACCATTTATAAACTTTGATATTTTTATGATATTTTCGCCGAATATCCTTATATTAATATTATATGTGCCGTACCATTTTTCCGGCTACTCTATGCTTTTCAATGATTCTACCATGTCAATTTTCTTTAACTTGAAATACATTACCCAGTTTACGAATAATGAAAATCCTATCGTAAATAAAAAGCTGTAGATATAACTCGGAAGATAAATGCTTCGTCCAAACATCGCCGCATCCACTTCCACCGTCTGAATTACGAACAGGTGCAGGACTTTACCGAATATCACACCTACGAAAGCTCCAATTAGCGTCAGCAGGATATTTTCCCGGAATACATATTCCGCTACTTCCACATCATAGAAGCCAAGCACTTTCAAAGTTGCAAGCTCTCTCTGACGCTCTGTAATGTTAATACTGTTCAGATTATAAAGTACTACGAATGCAAGCATTCCCGCCGAAACGATCAGGACTATGATCACCAGATTCAGGCTGGCAAGCATATCATCCAGCTGATCCTTAATATCATGCAGATAAGAGATTGTCAGTACCTGATCTTTCGCAAGGATTTTTTCTCCGGCTTTTTTCACCTGCTCTTCTGAATATCCATCCTTTGCCCGGAACATGATACAGTTATATTCTGCTGTCTTTCCATATACTTTCTTATAATACTGCGGCGTAAAATATATGTAATGTCCCATATAGTTCTCACAGATATGCGCAATTTTTACTGTGACACCTTTTGCCATACCATCCTTAAGATTTATCGCATCTCCTTCTTTTACATTCAGAAGTTTTGCCGTCTTCTCACTGACAATTGCACCATTGTCTGTAAGTTTGTATGATTCTTTCGTCTTTCTGTCATGGAAATCTTCATATTTTCCGACAATATCCGGATTGCCAAGTACGCACTGATAAACGCTGCGTTTTTTATTTCCCTTTGATGCCGTCACGCTCTGCATCCTCGCATCCATATAAGTCTGAATATCCGTATCTTCTTTCAGATATTCCTTCAACTCTTCTTTCTCTGTCTTTGTTACATCATCCTTGTAGAAAATATGCCCGTCATACAGTTGGATCTCATCGTACTGAATATCTGCGATCTCATATACCGAATCCTTTACCCCATATCCAACCAGCATCAGTGCCATACAGCCGCCAATTCCAAATATCGTCATAAAGAAACGTTTTTTATAACGCATCAAGTTTCGGATTGTTGATTTCCATGTGAAATTCATTCGTTTCCAAATAAATCCAATTCTTTCCAGGAACACTCTTCTTCCCTTTTTTGGTGCCGGCGGACGCATCAGCACAGCCGGTTCTGCAGCCAGTTCTTTATAGCAGGATGCAAGTGTCGCTCCCATGGTACACACGATCGAAGCGACCGATGCCATCACCGCATAACTCATATGATATGGTACATAAATCTTCGGAATATGCGGATACATAATCTCATAT